>Ga0209373_10002352_pt1 | contig 19180 bp, 15 predicted proteins | sample Higcelweek5metaG_FD_187173 | JGI IMG/M metagenome (GOLD analysis project Ga0209373, IMG submission 187173) | Freshwater pond sediment microbial communities from the University of Edinburgh, under environmental carbon perturbations - High... | ecosystem: Environmental > Aquatic > Freshwater >... | reverse complement strand
AGATGAGCGGCGAGTTCAAGCGCACCATTGAGCGCGAGACGGAAGCGGCCGATTTTGAAAAGCGCAAGGCCGAGGCGCACGAGAACTTGTACGGCAAGGGCGCCCAGACTCCGGACCAGGCCACAGCCCAGACTGGCGATCAGACCGGGGACCAGGCAGCGACGCCGGACCACAAGCCCGAGGGTTCCGTAGACGCCGCGAAGGAGCACGAGCTTCAGCCCGAGGAATACCCGCAGCAGCCCCCGGTGGAGCGTGCGGAGACGGGCGCAGAGCCAGCTGGCGATGGCCTGACGCCTTTTGATACCACTGTTGAAGCGCCTGCCTCTTCCGCTGAAGGGGCATTCGGCGATGCTGCCGAGACGCCTGCCGCTTCTGTTGAAACGTCCATCGGGCCAGTCGCTGAAGCGCCTGCTGCGGAATCTTCTGCCGTGGAGCCGCCGCTCGAAACTCCGAGTGAGGCTTCCGCTCCCGTAGAACACGCTGCTGCCGCAAGCGCCCTGGCCGCCGAGCTCGAAGCCGCCCCGGCTGAACGTTCCGAGCCCGCGTCCGAGCCCGTGTCCGAGACATCGGAAAGCACTGCGGAGCCGATCGCCAACACTCCCGAGGCTTCGGCCGCGCCTGCCGAGACTCCTGCCGAGACGCCTGCCGAGACGCCTGATGGGACGTCCGATGTTCCGGCTGAAGAAACGCCTGTGGAAGTTCCGGCCGTGGCCGCTTCCGGTTTGCCAGCCCCGGCTGCCGAGGCCGCCGCTCCTGCGGTTGCGCAGGAAACGCCTGCGCCCGCCGTGTCCGAACCCGCGCCCGCGCCCGCCGTGGGCGGAGATGGCGGCGAGGTTCCGCCGCCGCCGAAAGGGGACGACGCCGTGGGCGAGGGATTTGCTGGCCGCATGAGCCTGTTCGGCCACCTGCAGGACCTGCGCAAGCGGCTCACCCGCAGCGCCATCGCCATGGTGGTGGGCTTCCTGGTGTGCTACGCCTTTGCCGGGCAGATGCTCAAAATGCTCATGCAGCCCATGCTCAACGTCCTCAAGCAGAGCCACTTTATCTACACGCTGCCCACCGAGGCCTTTTTCACGGAGATGAAGGTCGCGTTCGTGGCGGGCATCTTCGCGGCCAGCCCGTACATTTTTTATCAGATCTTCCAGTTCATCGCGCCGGGGCTGTACTCCCATGAGCGCCGCTGGATCATCCCCATCGCCTTTTGCTCGGCCCTGTGCTTCACCGTGGGCGCGCTGTTCGGCTATTTCGTGGTGTTCCCCTTCGGCTTCGAGTTTTTCGCCAGCTACGCCAGCGACAACCTCATGTTCACGCCCAAGCTGGACGAGTACCTCGACTTCGTGCTGAAGCTGCTCTTCGCCTTCGGCATCGTGTTCGAGCTGCCGCTGTTCCTGTTCTTCCTGGCGCGCCTTGGCATCATCAGCCACGTTGGCCTGCGCAAGAAGCGCAAGTACGCTGTGCTTGTGGCGTTCATCCTGGCCGCGGCCCTCACCCCGCCGGATGCCGTGAGCCAGACCATGATGGCCGTACCGCTGTGCATCCTGTATGAGGTGGGCATCTGGCTCGCGTATTTCTTCGGCAAAAAGAAGAAGCCCGAGCCGGAGGAAGCCGCGCCGACGGAAGCCGCCTAAGGTCCCCGGCGCACTGCCTGGAAGCGCCTGATTCGGCGGGCCGTTGCTTGACAACGGCGGGCGGCTCTGGTCATGGGAAGAGGGTGCGCGTCTTTTGCCAGCAAACGTTGCACGTTGGCGGCGCGGGACGAGAGAAAGCGTTTGGACGGGAATAAGGAGAAGCATGGTGGGCAAGCGCGCATCGAGCCTGAAGCGGACGACCAAGGAAACCGACATCCGTGTGGAGCTGTGCCTGGAAGGCGCGGGCGAATGCGCCGTGGCCACGGGCATCGGCTTTGCCGACCACATGCTGACCCTCATGACCTTCTGGGCCGGGTTCGACCTCAAGCTCTCCTGCAAGGGCGATCTTGAGGTGGACGCCCACCACAGCCTGGAGGACATCGGCCTCTCCCTCGGCCAGGCCCTGGCCGAAGCCCTGGGCGACAAGGCGGGCATAGCCCGCGTGGCCAGCGCCAAAGTGCCCATGGACGAAGCCCTGGCCGAAGTGGTCATCGATCTTTCCGGCAGGCCCTATCTGGTTTATGCCGACGACCTTCTGCCCGCGGTCATCGCCGGGGAGGAGAAGGACGTGTGGCGCGAGTTCTTCAAGTCATTGGCGCAGCGGGCGGGCATGAACCTGCACATCCGCTTCGAGTACGGGAAAAATGGCCACCATCTGCTGGAGGCCGCCTTCAAGGCCCTGGGGCTGGCGCTGCGCCAGGCCGTCCAGGTGTGCCGCACGGGCGCGCCCAGCACCAAGGGGAGTGTGGACTGATGCATTTGCGCAAGCCGCTTTCAATCATCATTGTGTTGGGTGCGCTGCTGAGCTTGGCCGCGTGCGGCCCCAAGCCCATTACGCCGCAGCTGCGGCCCGTGGGCAGCATCGCCGTGGCGCCCTTCACTGCGCCCAAATACAACTGGGAGCTTTTGGCCGGCTACTTGCCCGATGAAGGCAAGACCGTGAAGCCGGAGATTCTGGCCGCGCTCGACGCCGACCTGAACCAGAACGCCCGCGCCCACGGCGTGAGCCTGACCGGCACGCCCTCGGCCGTGCGCCAGTGCCAGGAGATCGTGACCTTTGAACGCTCCGGCAAGGCGCGCGAGTCCGCCTGGTCCTACTGGCTGGCCGTTGGCCGCTGCCTGCCCGCGGATTTCATCCTGGTGCCCCAGGTGCTGCGCTGGAAGGAGCTTGAGGGCGGCGGCAATCCGGCCTCCGTGGTGCTGGACCTGTACCTCATCGACGTGAAGAACGAGCGCATGGTTTCCCGCTACCACTACGACGAGACCCAGAAGGCCCTGACCGACAACTTGCTCGACATCGGCAAGTTCGTGAAGCGCAAGGGCGAGTGGGTCACCGCCGATACCCTGGCCAAGGAAGGGATCGAGGCGGGGTTGCGGGAGATGGGTTTGTGATTCTATTCCCCGCTGTTGATATTAAAGACGGGCGCTGCGTGCGCCTGGAGCAAGGCAAGGCCGACGCCGTGACGGTGTTCGGTGACGATCCGGCGGAAAGCGCCCTTTCCTGGGTGCGCCTGGGCGCGCAGTGGCTGCACATCGTTGATCTCGATGGCGCGTTCAGCGGCCTGCCGCGCAACTTCGAGCTTGTGAAGCGCATCTGCGCCGAGTCCGGGATTCCCGTGCAGCTGGGTGGCGGCATCCGCGATTTGGCCACCGCCAAGGCCTACATAGAGGCCGGGGTGGCCCGGCTCATCATCGGCACCATCGCCCTGGAGCAGCCGGAGCTTTTCGCCGAGCTCTGCGCCGCGCTGCCGGGCAAGGTGGGCGTGAGCCTGGACGCCGTGAACGGCCAGCTGAAAAGCCGCGGCTGGGTGGCGGACGCGGGCATGACCGTTTCCGACGTGCTGCCGCGCATCGAGGCGGCCGGGGCAAGCTTCATCATCTACACCGACATCGCCCGCGACGGCATGCAGAGCGGCGTGAACCTGCCCGCGCTGACCAGCCTGTGCGAGGCGACCAAACTGCCTGTGGTGGCGGCTGGCGGCGTCACCAACATGGACGACCTGAGGAACCTCGTGCCCCTGTGCGTAAAAGGCCTTCAAGGGGCCATCACGGGCCGCGCCATCTACGCGGGCACCCTCGACTTCTCCGAGGGCTTGGCCTTCACCAAGGGGCTGCAGGCGGCGTAATCCAGCTTTTGTTTGAACCACGCTGAGCCCTTATGTAGGGGCTCACAATATCAAAAAAAACAGGTGGTTGCCAGCAAGGCTGCCACCTGTTTGCTTTTCTGGGGCCCTGGAGTTCCGCGCACCTCTGTCAAGAGGGTATTTTTGTCTTTATACCGGCCAAGAGTGGGTGATTTTCTTCTGTACATAAAAGCCGTGCTATATTCCGTTGAAATACCTTTGGGGGTCGGATATGGAAGCCACAAGCGCGGACAAACGGATTTGGACCTGGGCACGTGACGACGGCAAGCACGCCGCCGCCGGGATGAGCCTGGGGCCTGTGGGCACGAAGCCCGGCGGGGGCGGCGAGGACCAACCCTATGACGGGCATGGGCAATACCTCGGGGCTGCTGGGCCAAGCGGCATCTCGGGCGGTAGCAAAGTGCGCGGCAAGGTTTCGCAGCCGCAACGGCCGCAATATCCGCCTCCGCCGCCTGCACCCAGGCAGCCGCACCTGACTTACAGCCAGAAATCAGGCGAGTTGCGGGACGCGGATGGCCGTCTCATGGACAAAGGGCATTCCGGCTATGGTGACTATCGCGACAAGCCGGAGTTTGAAGACGAGAAGAATCGGGGCCCCATTCCGCGCGGGAACTACAAGGTCACGGAAGTGATCGAGGATACGACGGCGGATGAACGCCGGAAGCGCATGGGGCAGCACATCCTTCGCCTGGAACCTGCGGATGCGGAAACGCGCCAGCGCCTCAAGGAGATGAACCGTGACGGATTTTGGATTCATAATGGCGAATCGCCAAAGGCCTCACAAGGCTGCATCCTCACGAAGGAAACAACGCGCAGGCAGATTCCCGTGGGCTCAATCCTGCGTGTCATGCTTTAGGCTTGCCCTGCCGCTTCTCTTCGCCTGCTTCCTTCTTGGCCTGCTGGACGGGGAGGTCCTGGCGGGGAACAAGGGCATCGCCGTCACCGCCGAGCCCTTCCTGAAGGTGCAGAACCCGGACCGCAACGTCCCGCCCTTGGGCAGGGAAGGCACTCCGCCCAAGGACATCGCCCCCCGGCACCTGACGGTGGGGCCTTTCGGCCCCACGGACGGACGAGGCGCTGGCGGACTTTACATCCAGCCGGAAACCATGAGGGAAGAACGCATTCCTGGCCTCTTCGGCAAAATTCCAGCGTCGGAACCCAGCCTGGAGGACATGCATGGGGTCGAGGGCTGGTGCTACACCGCAGCCACGCCCAGCGACAAGACCGCAGTGCTCCTGCTCTATGGCGTTTACGGATTCGTGGACGCCATCGCGGTGGTTTCGGACGTGGCGTTCATCCGCCAGCCGAGCCTGTGCGCCCGCACCCCGCGCGTGCACGCCGGGCTGGCCACCCTGAGCGGCATCAGGCTGGGCATGAGCCGCGCGCAGGTGCGGGCCATCCTGGGCAGGCCCATGGCCGCGGACTCCTGGCGCGATGGCATCGAAAGCGTCAAGTGGGAGCCGCTCACCCCGGCGCTGAACCGCAAGCTGGGATGGGAAGAAGGGCGCGCGACCCATCGCACACGGCTTCAACAGGTCGTGGTCTGGTACGAGAAGGACAGGGTCATCGGTTTCGAGGTGGAGGAGTTCAGCCAGGAAGGGCCGTCGCCAAGCTTTATGGGCGGGGCAAATGCGAAAAGCGAGTAGTATCATCCCATCGCGGCACCATGAACGCATTGGGCACACAACTAAATTTTTAGCAGTTTGAGTTTCCTACATAAGGCTGCACGCTGTGGAAAAGGAAAGGGGGCCGTTTGGCCCCCTTTTCGTTTGCTTTATGATCGTCCGCGCGGCGTTATTTCTTCCGCTTGGGCTTCACGCTGCTGAAGCGCTTCACGTCGATGTTATACTTTTTGACCTTGTAGTTGATGATGCGGTAGCTGACGCGCAGGTCCCGGGCGCTTTGCAGCATGTTGCCGCGCGTCTTCTTGAGGGAATCCACCAGAAGCTCCTGCTCGAACTTGGCCACGGCCTCGCCGAAGGACAGGTTGATGCCCGTGGCCGAGCTGTCCGCCGTCTGCAGGGTCGGCGGCAGGTGATACGTGCGGATGACCTCTTCCTCGCAGATGAGCACGGCGCGCTCCACGCAGTTGCGCAGCTCGCGCACGTTGCCCGGCCAGTGGTACATGGAGAGAAGCTCAATGGCTGGAGTGGAGATGCGTTTGATGTTCTTGCCGTATTCTTTGGAGAAATCGGCCAGAAAATGCTCGCACAGGGGCAGAATGTCCTCCCGGCGCTCCCGCAGGGCGGGGATGAACACGGGAAAGACGTTGATGCGGTAGAACAGGTCCTCGCGGAAGCGGCCCTGGGTCAGCAGCTCTTCCAGCGGCTGGTGCGTGGCGCAGATGAGCCGCACGTCGACGGACAGGGTCTGCTCGCCGCCAACGCGCTGAATCTCCTTCTCCTGGATGGCGCGCAGCACCTTGGCCTGGGCATCGAGGGAAAGCTCGCCGATCTCGTCGAGGAACAGCGTGCCGTTGTGCGCCACCTCGAACAGGCCGCGCTTGGTCTGCACCGCGCCGGTGAACGCGCCTTTCTGATGGCCGAAGAGTTCGCTTTCCACCAGCTCGGAGGGCAGGGCGGCGCAATTGAGCTTGATGAGCGGCTTGTCCGCCCTGGGGCTGCCGATGTGGATGGCCTCGGCCAAAAGCTCCTTGCCGGTGCCGGACTCGCCGCGCAGTAGCACTGTGGCCCGGCTGGGGGCCACCTGCCGCGCCTGGCGGAGCACCACGCGCATGCTTTTGCTGGCGGCGACGAAATCCTTGGGCGGGGCCGTATCAAGCCCCGGGTTGATCATGCCCTGCGCCATGAGGTGCTTGTGCAGGGCCATTTCCTCCTGCAGCTGGGCCACCTGGTTGGCGATGAGGTCGGCCACAACCTCCAAAAACTCGCGCTGCCGCTCCAGCTCCGCATCAGGCATGATGTGCAGATCGGCGGAGAGCGCGCCCAGAATTTCCGGTGCGCCGTGGCGGTTGATGACCACGGGCACGCAGACGAAGGCCGAGGTGGCGAGCTCCTCCGGGGAGCGGCCAAAGGCCTTGTTCAAAAACTCGGTGTTCTCCGAGAGCTTGGGGATGATGATGGCCTTGCCGGTTTCGTACACCTGGCCCACCACGCCCTTGCCAGGCGTGTACGTGGCCGGGATGGAGCGCGTGGGGCTGTGCGCCAGGGACAGCCGCAGGCTTTCCGCCTCCGGGTCCATGATGGCCAGGAACACGCGCAGATAGCCCATCTGCTTCGACAAGACCTTGAGCAGGCCGCCCAGGCTCTCTTCAAGCGGCGCGCCGGGGGAAAGCTCGCGCAGAATGCTGCGCAGGGCGGTCAGGCTGCCATCGGGAGCAGAGGTGTTGGCCTCGGTTTTCGCCATGAAGGGGTCCTTGTGATCCTTTTTCGTTTTGCCGTCGTGAAGGGGCTACGCCGGACAGGCGGCGCCGAGCTCCAGCGCCTTCAGATTGATCTCCGCCACCTTGGGCTTCATGGTGGCGCGGATGGTGGCCGCAATGACGTCCTTGCCGAAGGGCAGGGCGCCCAGGGTGCACAGTGCTCCCAAAAGCGCGATGTTGCCGCTCTGCACCGCCCCGGCCTGAACGCCCAGGCTGCGCACGGGCAAAAAGCAGGCGCTGCCGCAACGGGCGGTCACCTTGGCGCGGATCTCCTCCACCGAGGGAGCGGTCTCCTTGCCGGTGGCCACGGAGGGCGGCGGCAGGGTTTCGCTGCTGGAAAGCACGATTCCGCCGGGCTTGAGGTACGGCAGGGCGCGCAGGGTCTCCAGCGGCTCGAAGCCGAGCAGGATGTCCGCCTCGCCCAGGTCGATTTTGGGGCTCTTGCAGCCGATGAGCAGGGTGGATTCGACCACGCCGCCGCGCTGGGCCATGCCGTGGATTTCGCCCGAGGTGACGGGCAGGCCCACGGAAAGCGCCGCGCGGGCGAGCAGAGTCGTGGCGGTGAGGGTTCCCTGGCCGCCAACGCCGGTCATGAAGATGCGCAGCTTGGTGCTCATTTGGCGTCTCCCTTGCGGGCCTTGATGTTTTTGCAAATCTGCAGGCAGAGCATGCAGCCGGAACACAAAAGCGGGTCGATGGCCATCTTGCCGTCCTCCACATAGAAGGCCGGGCAGGCCAAGGTGTTCAGGCAGTCGCCGCAGGAGCCGTCGATGGAGGCCTGGGCGCAGTCCCCGGCGACGTAGGCCACCTGGTTGCGCTTCTGACCGTACGCGCGGCGGGCGAAGAGCGGGCAAGGCTCCTCGGCGATGAGCACGCGCACGCCGGAAAGGCCCTTCAGTTCCTCGATGGCCGCCAGCGTGGCCTTCTGGTTCAGCGGATTGACCTTGCGGATCTGCGTGATGCCGATGCCGCGCACCAGGGGCTCGATGTCCACGCGCACGGGGTTGTCGCCCAGGGTGGTCTTGTCCACGCCGGGGTTGGGCTGATGCCCGGTCATGGCCGTGGTGCGGTTGTCCAGAATGACCACAAGGATGTCGTGGCGGTTGAACACCGCGTTCACCAGGCCGGTGATGCCGGAATGGAAGAAGGTGGAGTCGCCGATGAAGCCGACGACTGTTTGCCCTGCTGCTTTGGCCGCGCCGCAGCCGGCGGAGATGCTGGAGCCCATGCAGAGCAGGAAGTCCGCCGCGCTCAAGGGCGGCAAAAGCCCCAGAGTGTAGCAGCCGATGTCCGAGGAGTAGACGGCGGCATCGCCGAAGACCTTGCGCACGGCCACGTAGGTGGCGCGGTGGGGACACCCGGCGCAGAGGTTGGGCGGGCGGTTCGGCAGGGGCACCACGGGGTCGGCGCCGCAGGAGCAGGCCAGCTTTTCCGGCTCGGGCAGGCCGAGCGCAGCGCGCAGGGCGGACTGCACCATGGCCACGTTGTATTCGCCGAAGCGCGGCAGCGGGCCGGGCGTTTTGCCCAGAATATTCAGCGTGAGGCCGAGCTTTTGGGCCAGGGCGCGGATTTCCGTCTCCAGCACCGGCTCCAGCTCCTCAATGATGAGCAGGGTGGAAAGGCCCTGCATGAAGCCCGCGATGAGCTTCTCCGGCAGGGGGTAGGTGAAGCCGAGATCCAAAACCTTGACCTTGCCGCCCAGGCCGGTTTCATCCAGCGCGTCGGAGAGGTAGGCGCGGCTGATGCCCGAGGCGATGACGCCCACGGCGCCCGCGCCGGAAACGGCGTTGAAGGGCGAGGTTTCCGCCCGCTCGCGCAGGGCCTCGATGCGCTCCAGCTGGCGCAGGTGCATGGGCCGGGCAAAGGCCGGAATGGGCACGAAGCGCGAGGGATTTTTCTGGAATCCTGCTGGCTTCGGCAGGGTCACGGGAGCGTCCAGGGTCACCGGGCCGCGCAGGTGGTTCACGCGGGTGGTGGTGCGCAGAAGCGTGGGCGCGCCAAGCTCGCGCGAGAGGCCGAGGGCGGCCCGCGTCATGTCCTTGGCTTCCTGGGCCGTCGAGGGCTCGAAGCAGGGCATGCCCGCCAGACGGGCGTAAATGCGGTTGTCCTGCTCGTTCTGGCTGGAGTGGCAGCCGGGATCGTCGGCGGAAAGCAGCACCAGGCCGCCGGGGCTGCCCACGTAGGTCAGGGTCAGCAGCGGATCGGCCGCGACGTTGACGCCCACGTGCTTCATGGTCACCAGGCAAAGGGCTCCGGCCAGGGTCGCTCCGCCCGCCACCTCAAGGGCCACCTTCTCGTTCACGGAGTACTCGAAGGTGTACGCGCCGTCGGGGGAGAGGCGGAAGAACGTGTCCGGCACCTCGGAGGAAGGCGTGCCGGGGTAGCAGCTGACGAACTGGATGCCGGCCTCAATGGCTCCGCGCACGATGGCCTCGTTGCCGAGGAACAGGTGCGTTTCGCCGGGAGCGCCAGCCAAAAGGGGATGCGCCATGGGGGGAGCTTCCTTTAGCTTTTGGGTTTAAGCTGGTTGGCCTTGAACTCGAAATAGGGCTTGGCCGGATTGTCGTCGGTCTTGCCGACGAGCTCGGCGTAGGCGGCGCTGGCCACCTGGGTGTTTCCGGCGGCCTCGGCCGCGACGGCGATCTGCCTGGTGACGGCGGATTTGTATGCCTCCGGGGCCTTTTCCTTGAGCGCGGTCAGCAGGGTCAGTGCGTCCTGGGCCTTGCCTTCGAGCATGAGGCATTTTGCGTGGCCGATGCCCGCGATGGCCTTCATGTCCGGGGAGGAGGAGCCCTCGAGATCGGTCCAGGCCTTGTCGGCCTTGTCGTACTGCTGGCCGATCATGGCGGCGGCGGCGAGCTCAAGCTCGGCCGTGGCCTTCAGGCTGTCGGGCGCGTCTTTCAAAAAGCCTTCCAGCGCTTCCACGCGGGCCTTGGGGTCGTTTTTTTCAATGAGGATGACGCCAAGCGCGTCCGCGGCCTTGGCCGCGTTCTTGGCGCGGTAGTGGCTCACGCCCTCGTAGGCGCCCACGCCCAGAAGAATGACGAGACAGCCGATGCCGATGGGCTTCAGGTTGGCGGTGAGAAAATCGAAAAGCCGCTGCGAAGTGCTGGGCACGTATTTTTTGATCTGCTCAAGCTGAGCGGCGACGGCGGGATTCAGCGCGTTGTCTTCCGGGCCTTGCGGCTTGTTTTCGTCCATGCGGGGGAACTCCTTAGAAGAGGCAGTGGTTGGGCGTCTGCGCCCAGTGCGTTCGGACCAGGGATGTTTACTCAAAAATGTCAATCAGGTCAAAGGACATTCTTGTGTTTTACGCAAATATCTTATCTGACTCTGCAAAATCTTGAAAAGCCGGGGAAAAATCTGACAAAAATGCGGAACGCCCGTAAGGAGGCGCTTGCCGCGTTGACTTGAAAAGGGTTCGAGGGTAGCAATTTTGGGGCCTTGCGGCATGACGCGGGCCGAACGTGTAGCATGAGGGGACCTATGGACATCGCCGCACAGATGCGCTTGATCGCCCAGGGCGCGCGCGCCGCCTCCCGCAAGCTGGCCGCGGCCGAGGGCGCCGCCAGGCAGCAGGCCCTGCTGAATCTCGCTGGCCTGCTAACCGACCGCGCCGGGGCCGTCAAGTCCGCCAACGCGCGCGACATCGACGCCGCAAAAGCGCGCGGCCTGGACCAGGCCCGGCTCGACCGGCTCACCATCACCGACAAGGTGCTGGCGGGCATGATCCAGGGCTGCCGCGAAGTGGCGGCCATGAGCGACCCCGTGGGCGAAATCCTGTCCATGCAGAAGCGGCCCAACGGCATGCTGGTGGGACGCATGCGCGTGCCCTTGGGCGTCGTGGCCATGATTTTCGAGTCGCGGCCGAACGCCGCCGTGGACGCCGCCGTGCTGTGCATCAAGAGCGGCAACGCGGCCATCCTTCGCGGCGGCAGCGAGGCCTTCCACTCCATCGCCGCCCTCATGGAGGTCATCCACGAGGCGCTTAAAAGCGCCGGGCTGCCCGCCGAATGCGTGCAGGCGCCCGCCACAACGGACCGAGAGGCCGTGGCCGCGCTGCTCAAGCTCGACGAATTCATCGACGTGGTCATCCCGCGCGGCGGCGAGGGGCTCATCCGCGCCGTGGTGGAGCAGGCCTCCATGCCGGTGCTCAAACACTACAAGGGCGTGTGCCACACCTTTGTGGACAAGAGCGCCGACCTTGCGCGCGCGGTGCTCATCATCGAGAACGCCAAGGTGCAGCGCCCCGGCACCTGCAACTCCCTGGAATGCCTGCTGGTGCACCAGGACGTGGCCGCGGCCTTTCTGCCCGAGGTGGCCAAAACGCTCGGCGCGGACGGCGTGCGCTTCAAGTGCTGCGCCAAGTCTTTGCCGCTCATGGGGAAAAGTGCGGAGCCCGCCACGGACGCCGACTGGGGCTACGAGTTTTTGGCCCTCACCCTGGCGGTCAAGGTCGTCGCGGATTTGGACGAGGCCCTGGAGCACATCGCCCGGTATGGCTCCAACCACACCGAGGCCATTTTGACCAACGACCACGCCAACGCCATGCGCTTCACGCGGGAGGCCGACGCCAGCATGGTGGCGGTGAACGCCAGCACGCGGCTCAACGACGGCGGCGAGCTGGGCCTTGGCGCGGAGATCGGCATCTCCACCACCAAGCTGCACGCCTACGGCCCCATGGGAATTTTGGAGCTCACCAGCGCTAAATTTGTGGTGCTGGGCCAAGGCCAGATCCGGCCATAGCTTTTCCGCATCGCCCGGCTTTTGCCCGCCGGGTTCTTCGCGCACGCACTGGGCAGCAAAGGCGACAGGTTCTCACAGGTGACCAGGATCGGCATTCTCGGCGGCAGCTTCAATCCCATCCACGCCGGACACATGCGCATGGCCGTGGAGGTCCGCGAATCACTAGGACTGGAGCGCGTGCTGCTCATGCCCGCCGCCGAGCCGCCGCACAAGCCGGGCGACGGCATGCTGCCTTTCGCCCACCGCCTGCGGCTGGTGGAGCTTGCGGTGCGCGGCGTCAGCGGTCTTTCGGCCAGCGGGCTTGAGGGCCTGCGCCCCGGCCCCTCGTATACCGCTGACACGCTTACCGCCCTGCGCGAGAAAGCGCCCGAGGACGAGTACACCTTCATCATGGGCAGCGAGGGCTTTTTGAGCCTGCCCACCTGGCAGCGCGGCCTGGAAATTCCGCAGCTGGCCAATCTGGCCGTGGCGCTGCGCAAGGATACCGACCTGGACAAGGTCGTGGCCTTTGCCCTGGCCACCTGGCCGGGGCTGACGCGCGTGGCCCCGGGGCAGTTGCGCTTCGCCACGGGCAACACCCTGCACGTCATCTCCCTGCCGGTTTTCGAGGTCAGCTCCACGGAAATCCGTCAACGCTGGCGCCAGCGCCGCAGCCTGGCCATGCTGGTGCCCTCCGCCGCGGAGGAGATCATCGAACGCGGTGGCAGCGCCTACGATCAAGCCTGGGGGCAGCGCGCCGAGTCCTGATCCCGGTTTTTTCCCCGTGCTCTTCGCGTCCTGCGCATGGCCCCCCAGCGCATCGGCTTCTGGTCGAGCAGGCCGCGCGCCCATTGCGCAGAGCCGCGTTCCGGCATCAGGCCTGCCCTCCGTTCGAGGCCGCTCGCGCGTGCCTTCTTCCCGCTTGCCGCCTCCTCCGCAGGCTTTGCAACGCGCCGCTGCGGATTGCGTGCGCAGCATGGGTGCAACGCGGGCGCGTTTTGCCGCTCCGCCTCGCCTTTGCCCTTATTTCCCGCCGCTTGACGCCCGCCCTGGCAGCGAATAGGCTGACCAGTCAGTAAGAACCAACAAGGAGCTGCCCATGACGAGAGCAAGCTCGAGCAAGGTCGCTTTGCCGCCGCGCCGCCGCGCGCGCGACTCGGAACGCACCCGGGCGCTCATTCTCCAGGCCGCCCGAGAAGTCTTCATCCGCGGCGACTACCACCAGGCCTCCCTAAGCGACATCTCGCGCCGGGCCGGAGTCACGCAAAGCCTCATCCACCACCATTTCGGGTCCAAGAAGGGCCTCTACATCAGCGCCATGCACGCCTACCTGGCGGAGCTGGACGAGGATCTGAAGGGCATTGTGCAGCCGAGCCTCGACACCCCCGAGGACGGCCCGGCCTTCATCGCCTCAGCCATGCGCGGGTACTTCCGCTTTTTGGCGGGCAACGAGCAGTGCGTGCGCCTGTACCGCATCCTCGACCTCTCGCTGCACAACGACCCTGATCTTATCGCTGGCCTTGGCGAGCTGGATGACCAGGGCCGGGAGATGAGCTCCCTGCACCTCATCCGCGCCGCCCTCGACCGGCTCACCCTCATGAAAGAGCGAGGGCAGCTGCGCGCGGGCGTGGAGCCCCTGCCGCTGCTTTCGGCCATCATCTGCACCGTGGAGCACTGGTTCACCTCTTCGCAGCGGCTGAACCATCGGCTTTCCCAGGCCGTGGGACAACGCGGCCCCCAGGGCGGCGTGAACGCGGAGGATTTCCTGCAGACCGTCATCGGCGTGGTCATCCAGGGGGCGCTCGCCCCTGGTGCGCCGCAACCCGGCCTCGCCCCCGCCCCCGCAGGCGGCCAAACGGGGAAGGACGCACTATGAACGAGCAGTTGCGCAAGCAGATGCCGAAGCTTATCGGCCTTGGTGTGGCGGCGGCGCTGGTCGCCGGGTATTTCCTCTTCCGCGCTCCGGCCCAGGCTCCGGGGCTTATCGCGGCCAACGGGCGCATGGAGGGCGACGACATCGTGGTGGCGACAAAGGTCGCCGCCCGCGTGGCCAAGCTTCTTGTGGACGAGGGCGCGGTGGTGACGGGCGGGCAGGAGCTGGCGCGGCTCGACGACGCCCAGGTGAAGGCCCGGGTGCGCCAGGCCCAGCAGGCCCTGGCCACCCTGGACGCGCGCGTGCGCGCCGCGACGACCACCCTGGCTACCCTGAAGCGCCAGGTGCCGCTGGAGATATCCACGGCCCAGGCCGTGGTGGGCGAGGCCGATGCCGGGCTCGCCAAGGCCAAGGCCCAGGAGGAGCAGGCCGAGCGCGATGCGGGCCGCTACAAGGAGTTGGCCCGCCAGGACGTGGTGGAGCCTCAGCGCGCCGAGCAGTACGACCTGGCCTGGAACGAGGCCAGACGGGCGCGGGAGTCCGCCGCGGCCACGCGGAGCAAGACCCGCGAGCAGCTTCTGGTGGCCCAGCTGGGGCCGGAGCGCATCCGCACCAGCGAGGACGATCTGGCCGCGCTCACGGCCGAACGCGATCAGGCCCAGGCCGCGCTGGACGAGGCGCGCAGCAACCTTTCGGACCTGACCATTCTTGCGCCCTCCGACGGCGTGGTGAAGACCAAGCTGGCCCAGCTGGGCGAGGTGCTGCAGGCGGGCGGCGCGCTCTTCGGCTTGGTGGATCTGAACCGCCTGTACCTCAAGGTCTACGTGCCGGAGAAGGACATCGGCCAGGTGCGCCTGGGCCAAAAGGCCATGATCTACGCCGACGCCCTGCCCGACAAGCCCTTGCCCGCGACCGTCGGCTACATCTCCTCCCAGGCGGAGTTCACGCCCAAGGAGGTGCAGACCAGGGACGAGCGCGTGAAGCTGGTGTTCGCCGTAAAGCTGTACCTGGACGCCAACCCGGGCCACGCCATGACCCCCGGCCTGCCCGCCGACGCGGCCATCCGCATCGACGAAGCCGCGCCCTGGAAGCGGCCCAAGTGGTAGCGGAGCCCCCGGAAGGACCAGCGCTGCCGGAGCCTCCGGGCCCGGCAACTTCGGCCGCCCCGGAAGCGCCACGCCAGGAAGCCTCAGCCTGGGAAGCATCAGTTCGAGAAGCGCCAGCCCCGGAAGCTGCTAGCCCGGAAGCGCCAACTCAGGAAGCTCCAGCCCCCGAAGCCCCAGCCCCCGAAGTAGCTGGTCCTGAAGCTGCTGGCTGGAAAGCGCCAAGCCCGGAAATACCAGTGTCAGACGCTTCAGCCCTAGATGTTTCAGCCCTAGATGTTTCAGCCACAGGCGCTTCAGCCACAGGCGCATCGAGCCCAAACACATCGGGGCCACCAGACCCGGAAGCATCAAGTCCGGGGCAGCCCGGCTTCGCGGGGAACCCCGGCGTTCCGGCGGTCTCCGTGCGCGGCTTCACCAAGCGCTATGGGAAGGTGGAGGCCGTGCGCGGGCTCGATCTCAGCGTGGCCCAGGGCGAAATCTTCGGGCTCATCGGGCCGGACGGCGCGGGCAAGAGCAGCCTGCTCAAGGCCGTGGCCGGGGTGCTCTCGTACGAGGGCGGCGAGGTCCGGGTGTTCGGCCTGCCCGTGCTCACCGAGGCCGGAGCCGAGGCGGCCAAGGCCCATCTGGGCTTCATGCCCCAGGGCCTGGGCAAGAACCTCTACGGTGACCTGTCCATTGAGGAGAACATCGACTTTTTCGCCAAACTGCGTCTGGTTCCGGCGGAGGCTTTGCGCGCCCGCAAGGAGCGTCTGCTGGCCATGACGCGCCTGGACCGCTTCCGCGCTCGGCCCATGAAACAGCTTTCCGGCGGCATGAAGCAGAAGCTGGGCCTCGTCTGCACCCTCATCCACGCGCCCCGGCTCATTCTGCTCGACGAACCCACCACCGGCGTGGACCCTGTTTCCCGCCGGGACTTCTGGACCATTTTGCACGAATTGCTGGCCGAGGGCGGCGTCACTGCGCTCATCTCCACCGCGTACATGGACGAGGCCAGCCGCTTTGGCCGCGTGGCGCTGCTGCACCAGGGGCGCGCCCTGGCCCTGGGCCCGGCGCGGGAGGTGGCGGCCGCGACGCCCGGCGCTGCGCTGCGCGTCACCGCCGCCGACCCGGCGCGCACGGGCGAGGCGCTGGAGCTTCTCGGCCTGCGCTATGCCTCGGTGCGCGGCCTGGGGCGCGAGGTGCGGGTGTTTCTGCCTGGAGCGGATGTGGAAGCTTCGCAGAGAGAGCTTTCCGCCTTGCTCAATGGCGCGGGCATCGCCCATGCCGTGGCCGGGCGGGAGCCGCCGGATCTTGAGGACGTTTTCGTGACCAAGGTGGACCCCCGCGACGGCGCGGAGGCCGGGCCAGGGCGGTGCCCGGCCCTTTCCGGCCTGGACTGGGGCGCACCGCAAGCACCAACACCGCAAGCCCCGGCACTGCAAGCCTCGGCATCGCAAACGTCGAAGACACAGCCAGCGACAACGCAGATTTCTGTGGCGGGCGGGCTCACGGCAACGGGTACGGCAGGCGAACTGGCCATCAGCGCCCAGGGGCTGATGCGCGACTTCGGCAGCTTCCGCGCAGTGGACAACGTGAGCTTCTCCGTGAGGCCGGGCGAGATCTTCGGCCTGCTCGGGGCCAACGGCGCGGGCAAGACCACGGTCATCAAGATGCTGACGGGCATACTGCCGCCCAGCGGCGGCGCGGGCAGCGTGGCCGGGGCGGACATGCTCCAGGGCGGGCGCGAGATCAAGGAGCGCATCGGCTACATGTCCCAGGCGTTCTCGCTCTATACGGACCTCACCGTGACCGAGAACCTGCGGCTGTATGCGGGCATTTACGGCCTGGACCGGGCGCAGGCGGCGGAGCGCGTGGTCTGGGCCATCGGCCTTGCCGGCCTTGCCGGGCGAGAGGACGCCCTCACCGCCAGCCTGCCCATGGGGCTGAGCCAGCGCCTGGCCCTGTGCTGCGCGCTGCTGCACCGGCCGCGCATTCTCTTTCTCGACGAGCCCACCAGCGGCGTGGATCCCCTTGGCCGCAGGCTCTTCTGGGACATCCTGCGCCAGCTTTCGCGCAGGGCCGGGGTGGCCGTGCTCATCACCACCCATTACATGAGCGAGGCCGAGTACTGCGACCATCTGGCGCTCATGTACGCGGGCCGCGTGGTGGCCGATGCGACCCCTGCGGCCATGAAGGCTGCGCTCTTGGCCGAGGCCGGGCCCATGCTCGAGGTGGATGTGGACGATCCGCACCGGGCCGTGGAGGCGCTGCTGGCCGCTGGCTTCGCCGAGGCCGCGCTGCACGGCGATCGCGTGCATGTTCAAGCCGGAGCGGGCGAGGCTGCGGAGCGCGGGCGCGCCGTGTCCGCAGCGCTGGCTGGGGCCGGTCTTGCGCCCAGGGCCGTGGCTGAGGCGCCCCTTTCGATGGAGGACGTCTTCGTGCACCGGGTGCTGAGCCTGGAGGCCCAGGAGAAGAAAGCGCGGGGGGCTGCGGCATGAACCTGATCCGCGTGGCCGCCCTGGCCCAGAAGGAATGGCGGGAGATTCTGCGCGACAGGCTGTTCGTCGCCTTGTCCTTCATCGTGCCCGCGCTGTTGATGCTGCTCTTCGGCTATGGCCTGTCCCTCGACGTGGAGAATATCCCCTTCGCCATCCAGGACCTGGACCGCACGCCCCAGAGCCGGGACTACGCGTACCGCTTCATCCACTCGCGCTATTTCAGCTTTCAGGGCTATGTGACGGACGAGAGCCAGGCCGGGGAGCTCATCTCCCAGGGCCGGGCGCGGGCGGTCATCGTCATCGGCCAGGGCTTCGGCCGCGAGCTCGCCGCGAACCGCCCGGCCCACGTGCAGACGCTGCTCGACGGCACCTTTCCCTACCGCACCCAGGTCACCAAGGGCTATATCACGGCCATCAACACCGCGCTGACCCGCGAGCTGCTCGCCGCGTACATGGTGCGCCAGAAGGGTCTTTCGCCCTCCCGCGCAGAGGACGCCGTGGACCCGGTGCGCCTGGAGGTGCGCTACCTGTACAACCAGGGGCTCAAGAGCTCCTGGGGCGTGGCGAGCAAGCTCATCATGGCCCTTCTGCTCATGTGCCCGCCGTTTCTGACCGCCCTTGGCGTGGTGCGCGAGAAGGAATCCGGCGCGATTTACAACATCTACGCCTCCAACGCCACGCGCGCGGAGTTTTTGATCGGCAAGCTGAACCCGTATTTCTGCATCGCCTTCATCAACGCCCTGGTGCTGTGGGCCATGGCCTGCTTCCTTTTCGGCGCGCCCTTCAAGGGCTCGGTCACGGCGTTTCTCGCCGCCACGGTGCTGTATGTGCTGTGCTCCACGGGCATCGGGCTGCTCATTTCGGTCCTGGTGAAAAGCCAGATCGCGGCCATGATCGTCACCGCCGTGGTCACGGCCATGCCCTCCATGCTCTATTCCGGGCTGCTCACCCCGGTCTCGTCCATGAACTGGACCGCGCGCGGCGTGGCGGCGGTGTTCCCGGCCATGTACTACGGCCGCATCATCGAATTCTGCTTTCTGAAGGGCCTGGGCTGGGCCTACGTGTGGGGCGACATGCTGATTCTGGCGGGCTACGGCGCGGCGCTGTTTGCCGTGGGCTACTCCATGTTCCACAAGCGGGTGGCGGCATGAGCGGCGGCTTGCGCCTGCGCGCGCGCATCTGGCTCCGGCGGGCCTGGGCGCTCACGGTCAAGGAGTACATCCAGCTCTTCCGCGACACCATTCTCGTGGTGTTCATCGCCTACGCCTTCACCCTCGACGTCTACGTGGCCGGCGTGGGCGTGAACTGGCAGCTGAACAACGCGGGCCTGGGCGTGCACGACGCGGACAAGTCCACGGCCTCGCGCGAGGTGGCGGGCCGGTTCCGCGCGCCGTACTTCAAGAATCTCGGCAGCGTGGATGCGCCGGAGACGGGCATCCGCCTGCTGGACGAGGGGCGGCTCATGGTGGTGCTCGATTTTCCGCCCGATTTCGGCGCGGATGTTCTGCGCGGCCGCCAGACTGCGGTGCAGATGCAGGTGGACACGGCCAACTCGGCCATCGGCAGCCTGGCCACCAGCTATGCGGAGCAGATTGTGGGCCGCTACGGCCTGGAGCAGGCCCTAGGCGTGCAGGAGCTGGACGTGGACAAGATCCACGGCGTGCCGTTTCTGATCGACGAAACCCGCGCCTGGTACAACCAGAATCAGGAGGACTCCTGGTTCATGGCCCTGGCGGAGCTCATCAGCAACATGACGCTGCTCTCCATTCTGTTGCCCGCCGCCGCCCTGGCGCGGGAGAAGGAGCGCGGCACCGTGGAGCAGCTCATGGTTTCGCCGCTTTCGCC
>Ga0209373_10002350_pt1 | contig 19185 bp, 11 predicted proteins | sample Higcelweek5metaG_FD_187173 | JGI IMG/M metagenome (GOLD analysis project Ga0209373, IMG submission 187173) | Freshwater pond sediment microbial communities from the University of Edinburgh, under environmental carbon perturbations - High... | ecosystem: Environmental > Aquatic > Freshwater >... | reverse complement strand
TGGGCATCACTACCCTGCCAGAGTTCCTTCAGGCTTGCCACTTCAACCGCATCACCAACCGGGGTGCCGGTGGCATGGCATTCAATCAGGTCAACATCCTGTGGTTGCCAGCCCGCCCGCTGATAGGCTGCCTGCATGGCCCGCAGCTGTCCTTCTGACATCGGTGCCAGCAGGCTGCCGCCCACGTCATTGGAAAGACCCACAGCCCGGATGATGCCGTAGATCCGGTCACCACTGGCCACAGCATCACTGGTCCGCTTCAGCACAAAGATACCGACACCTTCGCCGGTTAAGAGGCCGTCACCGGTCGCATCAAAGGGTGAACAGATACCGCGTTTTGACAGGGCACGCAGCTGGCTGAAACCCATCTGGGTATAGAGCGGGTCAGGCCGGGAAAGACCGCCGGTCAGCATGGCATCAACCCTGCCGGAGAGTAGTTCATCCATGGCCAGCTTGATGGCATACAGAGAAGAGGCACAGGCTGCATCAAGGGTGTTGGTGACCCCGCCCAGGCCCAGTTGTTGAGCAAGTACCCCAGCGGGCAGACCGGCCAGATAACGATTTAAGGGGGATGTGGGGACAGGTGCAGAGGCTTCACCGATCACCTGTTCTTCAAAGCTGCGGCCAAGCCAGTTACGGGCCAGCAGAGAAGAGGTCTCGGACGGCAGGGCCAGGTTGCCGATGATAACCCCGACCCTGGAACGGTCAAGGTCTGCGGTCTGGCAGTCGCTAAAGGCCTTTCTGCCTGCGCTAACCAGGACATGAAACAGGGGATCAAGGCCATCCAGCTCGGGCAACTGCGGGGTTTGGTCCAGAAAACAGCCACGGGTGGTATAGAGGTGATCCTGCTTGCCCACCTCCGGGTCAAAGATCTCTTCCGGGGTGACCTGCCAGCGTCCTGCAGGCACCTCACGGACAGCACTGCGCCCGCTACGGATCAGCTCCCAGTATTGGGCAAGATCCGGGGCATCAGGAAAGAGCGCGCCGATCCCGACTATGGCAACTGTGCTGCTGTAATCCTGCATCAGGCCGCTACCAGGGCAGCCGATTGTCCGGCCTGTGGTAACTGATTACGCTGGAAAGCCTGCTGCAGCGAGGCGTCAATCACGCATTCGTATCCTTCCAGACGGGCAATCAGTTTGCCGTTTGCCCGCTCAAGGAATTCAACATCGGCAACAGCACTGTGGCTCTGTTGTGAGGTGACCCTGATCACCACCTGGGCGCCATCCTTGGGGAAGGTCTCATGGAACTGACGGTAGCGACCGGCAAAGGAGGGCAGTGAGCCGGCGCCGAATTGTTCAAAGCTCCAGAGGATCATCATCTGGAAGGCACTGTCCACCACCAGCGGGTCAGTCAGCCAGTTGCTGCGCAGCGGTTGCTTGATCCAGTTGCCAGGCTGCGGAGCTGCCTTGACCAGTGCTGCAATCCCTTTGTCAGAACAGCCGATCACCTGCTCAATGCCGTGCAGGTCAGGGCCGTGGAACAGGTAGGGCTGGTCATAGACCGCACTGCTCTGGTTGTAGGGGTGGCTTGGCAGTTCCTTGATGGTGCGGATTCCTTCAGGCAGCTTGTTTGCCAGGATGATCTCTGCCCGGGCATGCAGCAGGCTGCGTCCTTCTCCCAGACTGCTGACCAGTTCCACTGGCACGGTGTAAAAGGCATCCTGGCGTTTGGCCTTGCCTGCCATCAGCTGCAGGGTGCAGGGGGTAGAACGGTCAATAATCACCCCTTTGCAGATTCGCAGGTCATTGAAACCGTGGAACCGGAAACCGGGGTTGCCATGCAGGGCAGCGTGGGCCAGCCATTCCACAATCATGGCCATCGGCAGCACCGCCTTGTTGTCAATTACGTGTGAGCTGATGAACGGGAAATCATCCACGTTCAGGGTCAGCCGCAGCGCCTCTTTAAGCGGTGCAGCAGGTTTCGGGGCATCAATGGACAGAGCGGCCCCTTTGACACCGGCCAGCACCGTGACTTCAACCGGGCCCGTTGTAGCAGCGATCTCCTGCACCAGCAGATCAGCACCGGCCTCCAGCGGAATCAGGCCGATCCCTTCAGCAGCAAAGACCTTTTTGAGGGCCGGGGTAACCATGCCGCCATCCCAGGGGCCCCAGTTGAGGCAGAGGGAACGGCAGTTTACTCGACGGCGTGCCTCGGCCTGGGCCAGTTTGTTGAGCACCTCGTTGGCCACGGCATAATCCACCTGACCGGAGCGTCCCAGACGGCCGGTGGTGGAGCCGAACAGGGCGATAAAGCGCAGGTCATCAGCGCGGGTGGCATCCAGCAGGGAGCGCAGGCCAGCCACCTTGGTGCTGTAGACCTGGTTGAACTGCTCCCTGGTCTTGTCAACAATCAGACGGTCAGCCAGCACACCGGCGCCATGCACCAGACCGCGGATCTGGCCATGGTCCTTCCGCAGGTCGGCCAGCAGATCAGCCACGGCCTGACTGTCACGGATATCCACGGAACAGTAGAGCGATCTGCCCCCCACAGCCTGGATCTGCGCCATGGTTTCCCGCAGTTCACGACCGGCAACCGTGGCTTGATAACGCTCCTCTATTTCACGGGGATGCAGTTTTTCTGTGGCATGGGTCAGGATTGCCCGTTTGATGGCGGCTTCATCGGTTATGCCCTGCAGCCAGTCCGGTTCCTGTTCAGGCAGGGGACTGCGTCCCAGCAGTACCAGCAGCGGTTGCCAGGCCTTTGCCATGGCCACCGCAGCAGAGGCAGTTACACCGCGCCCACCACCGGTGATGACCACCAGTTCACCCGGCTGGACCGGTGTTGTTGCAGCTGTTGCCAGTTCAGGCAGATCCTGCAGTATCAGGCTGATCCGCTGCTCTGCTGACAGCCCCACCTCAATCGGGCCGTTCAGAAACAGCTCTTTGGCAACTGCCTGCGCAGCAGCAGACTGGTCAGGGAAGCCCCCCAGATCAATCGCCTTGCAGGCCACTTCCGGCCATTCATGGCGGGCGGTTTTGCTCATGCCTGCCAGACCGCCTGAGAGCGGGTCAATCAGTTGTGATCCCTCTGTGGAACCAAAGGCGCCATCCAGGCGTGAAACCGTGGCAAACAGGGCGCCACCTTCGCGGCTGGCCCGTTTCAGGCCGGGAGCCATCTGCTTCAACAGTTGGAATCCGTTTTTCAGAAAGGCATCATCCGTGCCGTCAGCCGGTGCGACCAGCACCAGACCAGCCACCTGATCCATGGGCAGCAGTTCCAGGATATCCAGTACCTTGGTCAGGATCACGCCATGCCCCTGGCTGGTCAGACAGCTGCACAGCTCGGCAGAGAAGCTGGAACCATCATCGGTCACCACGATCACCCCGTTTTGCGCCAGGGAAATGGTGTCAGAACCGCCAGCAACCGGCATTGCCTGTATCCGGCTGCGGTTCAGTACGGTTTGAGGGGGTGCTGCTGCAGCTGCTGGCTGGACTGGCGTTGCTGTTGGGGCCGGTGCAGCCGCTGCAGTACCGGCACTCAGGTAGTCGGCAATCTGCCCCAGGGTGTTCAGCACACCCAGTTGGTCAGGCCCGATTACCGGCGCTGTTGGCAGCCGTTCCTGCAGGCAGGAAAGGATCTCAACCCGCTTGATGGAGTCAATCCCCAGATCAGCATCCATGCTCATGGTCAGTTCCAGCATCTCTACGGGATAGCCGGTCTTGTCGCTGACCACTGCCAGCATGGTTTCAGTGATGTTTGAGGCTGCTGGTTGTGCTGTGCTGACAGCTGTAACAACTGCAGCTGTGGGTGCTGCACCTGCCCCCAGGTACTCAGCGATCTGTCCCAGGGTGTTCAGCACACCCAGTTGGTCAGGGCCGATCACCGGTGCTGAAGGCAGCCGTTCCTGCAGGCAGGAAAGGATCTCAACCCGCTTGATGGAGTCAATCCCCAGATCCGCATCCATGCTCATGGTCAGTTCCAGCATCTCTATGGGATAGCCGGTCTTTTCACTGACCACTGCCAGCATGGTTTCAGTAATTGCGCTGCCTGCTGGCTGACTGCTGCTGACAGCAACAGGTGCAACAACCGCTGCACCAGCCCCCAGATACTCAGCAATCTGTCCCAGGGTGTTCAGCACACCCAGTTGATCAGGACCGATCACCGGTGCTGAAGGCAGCCGCTCCTGCAGGGCGGAGAGGATCTCAACCCGTTTGATGGAGTCAATCCCCAGATCCGCATCCATGCTCATGGACAGTTCCAGCATCTCTATGGGATAGCCGGTTTTTTCACTGACCACTGCCAGCATGGTCTCGGTAATTGCACTGGATACCTGCTGTACAGGTGTTGAAGCTGGTGCTGCAACAGCAGTTCCTGCCCCCAGATACTCAGCAATCTGTCCCAGGGTGTTCAGCACGCCAAGCTGGTCAGGGCCGATTACCGGTGAAGAGGGCAGTCGCTCCTGCAGAGCGGAGAGGATCTCAACCCGCTTGATGGAGTCAATCCCCAGGTCAGCATCCATGCTCATGGACAGTTCCAGCATCTCCATCGGGTAGCCGGTTTTTTCACTGACCACTGCCAGCAGGGTCTCGGTGACTGCATTGGAGACCGGCTGTGCAGCAACAGGGGCTGGTTGAACAATAACCTGAGCCTGAACCGGCTGGGGCTGTACAACTGGTGCAGGCATGACCGGCGCAGCCGTAGTGACAGGTGCTAGCGGCATTGATGGCATGATTGCCATACCACCCTGCAGAACCTGTTGCTGCTGGGAAAGCAGGGTCTGGATGGTGCGGGAGGCGGTCTCCTGTCCCTCCAGAAAACGGCGGTGCAGTTGGGCGGTCTCTTCCTGCATCCGTTGCAGTACTGCCATCCCTTCACGGGTCACCCGCAACGATTCTGCCAGGGCATCGCGGGAGGCAGTTGGTGCTGTTGTCTGAACAGTTATTGGGGCCGGTGCAACCGGTATGCTACTGGCGGCTGGCTGTGCAGCACTGACCGGTTTCGGTGCAACAGCAGGCCGCTTGGGCTTGGGTTTGACATAGTTGGCGCCGCAGAGCGGAACCACCAGCAGTGGTTTTTTTGCAGGCGCTGCAGGTGCGTGATACCCTTCATCCCAGAGCTGCAGGTTGATCTCAAGACCAAGTACGCTCAGTTGCGCAAGGCAGCGTCCCAGGTCAACCAGACCGTTACGCTTGCCATTGGAGCTGTCCAGGGCCACGCAGCTATGTTCCTTGTCCCCAAGGATCGCCTTGACCAGACCGGACAGGCGGGCACCAGGGCCAACCTCAACAAAGCAACGGATACCGGCGGCGTACATCGCTTCAATCTGGGCCACAAACTCAACCGGACGGGCCAGCTGGCCAGCCAGCAGCTCCTTGGCAGCAGCCATGTCAGCCGGGTAGGGTGCGGCGCTGCTGTTGGCATAGACCGGCATGCTGCCACTGCCCCATTGGATATCTGCCAGACCAGCCAGAAACGGTGCTGCAGCATCAGCTACCAGCGGGCTGTGGAAGGCAGCAGCAACCGGCAACTGTTTACAGGTCAGTTTGCGGCTCTTGCAGGCAGCTTCGGCCAGTTTGATCTGGTCGGTTGCGCCGGACAGGACAGCCTGGGTCGGGGCATTGCGGTTGGCAATCACCAGGTTGATATTTTCCTCAGCCAGCATCTGCTCAACCGCGGCCAGAGGTGCTGAAACTGCCAGCATGCTGCCCTTGTCGCCAGAGCCCGCAGCCATCAAGGAACCGCGCAAACGGGACAGGCTGTGGAAGGATGTTTCATCCAGCAGACCTGCAGCGCACAAAGCGGTCAGTTCACCATAGCTGTGGCCTGCAGCAGCAGCAGCCTTCAGGCCGAATGCCTCCAGCAGGCGCAGGGCACCCAGGCTGACCGCACCAATGGCTGGCTGGGCGATCTGGGTGGCACGCAGTTCAGTCTCCTGCTGCTCGGCTGCCCCTTGCTCAAAGCGATCAGCAGGGTAGATCAGGTCGGTCAGGCCGGGTGTTGTGGTTTCAGCCTGTTCAAGGCTGTCCAGCAGTTGGGGAAAGGCACAGGCCAGATCCCGCAGCATGCCCACATACTGGGCTCCCTGGCCAGGAAACAGCAGGCCGGGTTGCACAACAGCAGCACCGGTGGCATAGCAGATACCATCCGGGGTGGTCCAGTTGGCGCCAGGCTGCTTGGCCAGCATGGTTTGAGCGGTATTCAGCAGGGTACCAAGGTTGGAACTGCGTTCAACGGTCAGGGCCAGACGGCAGGCTGCCTTTGGATCAAAACCAGCCCGCAGGCTGGCTGCCTTGCCACGCAGGTCGTTCCAGGCAATATCAGCAGAAATACTGGAAAGTTGTGCGGTCAGGCCAGCTGCATCAGCTCCGCTGAAGGTCAGCAACTGTACTGAACCATCCCATTCTGCAGCCTCCTGCAGGGGGCGGTACTCTTCCAGAATGGTGTGGAAGTTTGAGCCGCCAAATCCGAAGGCGCTGACACCGGCGCGGCGGGGGCTGTTGTTACGGGTAATCCAGGGCCGTTTGCGGGTGGTGATGTAGAAAGGGGTGCGTCCAGCAGTGACCTCATCCTGTGGTCTGGTGACCTTGATGGTGGGGGGGATGACCCGGTGGTGCAGGGCCAGGGCAGCCTTGATCAGGCCTGCAGACCCGGCAGCAGCCTTGGCATGGCCGATCTGTGACTTGACCGAGCTGATGGCGCACCAGGGCCGGTCTGCTTCACCAAAGATCTCCCGTGCTGCAGAGACCTCGACCGCGTCACCCACCTTGGTGCCGGTGCCGTGGGCCTCCAGCAGGCCGATGCTGTCCAGGGTAACCCCTGCATTGGCGCAGGCGTTCAGGATAGCTTTCTTCTGGCCGGATGCACTTGGGGTGTAGATCGCCTCACCCTTGCCATCGCTGGAGGAACCGATGCCACGGACAACTGCGTAGATCTTGTCGCCATCCCGCTCTGCATCTGCCAGTCGCTTGAGTACCACCAGCCCCAGACCTTCACCCAGGATGGTGCCGTCGGCAGAAACATCAAACGGCTTGGCATTACCGGAGGCAGAGAGGGCAGGGGTCTTGCTGAAACAGGTGTACATGAAGATGTCGTTAAAGGTATCCACCCCGCCGGTCACCACCATATCAGCAGCGCCGGTGGTCAGCTCCATCCCTGCCAGATGCAGGGCACTGAAGGAGCTGGCACAGGCAGCATCAACCACACAGTTGGTGCCACCCAGGTCGTACTGTTTGCTGATCCGTCCGGCCACCACGTTGCCCAACAGGCCGGGGAAGGAGTTTTCCTGCCACCCAACATAGGAATCAGAAATCCGTTGTACCACATCCTCTGCCACATCCGGTGTTACACCGGCATCATGCAAGGCCTCACGCCAGCGGGGGTGACCCAGGCGGGCGCCCAGCGGAATTACCATCTCCAGGGCACCGGTAACCCCCAGAATCACGCTGACCTTGCTGCGGTCAAACTGCTTGTCTGATCCGTAGCCTGCATCCTGCAACGCCTGACCGGCAGCAACCAGACCAAGCAGTTGTGAGGTGTCAATCGCCTCAAGGGAGTTAGGGGGGATGTTGTATTCCATCGGATTAAACGGCACTTCGGACAGGAAACCGCCGCGCTTGCCATAGGTCTTGTCCGGGGTCTTGGGGTTGGGATCGTAGAGAGCATCCACCTGCCAGTGGGATGCAGGGATCTCGGTGATGGCATCCACGCCTTCACGGATGGTGGCCCAATAGGCGGACTTGTCCTCTGATTTGGGAAAGAGGCAACCGATGCCGATAATGGCCAGTGGTGCTCCGGCAGTGGTAAGGGTGCGATCCTGTTCTGATTGTTTCACGCGAGAAACTCCTTGATCTCCGGTTTCATCATCTGGGGGCTGCTGCTGCCCCCGGTAAAGCGATGCAGGTTGGCGCGGCTGATGGTTGCCGCACCCTCCAGAATGTTGCGGGCCACACAGGCTGCGCGGCGGTTGGCAGGCGCTTCCAGCGGACTGCCCTTGACCCATTCGTTAAAGGCCCCCATGGCAGGGCCGCACCAGACCTGATAATCAATGGTCCGTTTGGGATCGCCATCTTTGGCCCAGTGGGCTGCCTGACCCAGGTACCAGCGGAACACCAGTGCCATGCGATGTTTGGGTTCACGCTCAGCCCGTTCAACCTGACGCGGGTCACGCTGTAGAAAGAAGCTGCGGGTCTGTTGCCAGATCTGCTCCAGCGGTGTCAGAAAGACGGTCTTTTCCAGCTTTTCCCGCTCTGCTGCCGGGATCGCCTCAAGGCTGTCATGGCTGCGATACAGCTCAAACAGCTTGGCTGCCCGCATGGCAAACATGGTGCCCCGCTTCAGCACCTGTACCGTAACCCCCATCTCAAACATATCAGCAGCCGGGGCCATGGTCACATCAGCCTGACGGGTCTCAGCCAGCATGGTGCGCACGGTATCGGAGGTGCCGGATTCAACGCAGGCCTGATGCACTGAGCCGACCATGATCCAGGCGGCGCCCATGCTGAAGGCAGCTGCTGCTGATTGGGGAGTGCCGATGCCGCCACCCAGACCAACCCGCAACGCCAGCGGGTAGTTGTGTTGCTGCTGCATCCGGGCTGACACCGACTGTATGGTGGGCAGCAGGGTCAGGGCTGGCCGGTTATCGGTGTGGCCGCCGGAATCAGCCTCAGCCGTAATATCCTGTGCCATCGGGATTTGACGGGCCAGTTCAGCCTGTTCAGCAGTGATCTGTCCCTGTTGCAGCAGGTTGTTGAGCAGTTTTTCAGGGGCAGGGGAGAAGAATTTTTCAGCCAGTTCCTCGCGGGAGACCTTGGCAATGATCCGGTTTGGGGTGACGATGCTGCCGTCAGCACCGCGATGGATGCCATGCAGGCGGTAGCGCACCAGCGGCAGGGTCAGGGCCAGGAAGGCCGATGCCTCCACCAGATGTACCCCTTTGCGGATGTACAGTTCTGCCAGGGCTGCTTCAAGATCAGGCTCCTGGGGGGAATGGATCAGGTTGCAGCCAAACGGGACGTTGCCGGCCAGCAGCTGGTCTACCGCTGCCTCAACCGCTGCCAACGGCAGTCCGGCAGCGCCAAAGAATCCCAGCATGCCTGCCTTGCCAAGTGCAATTGCCAGGGGCACTGAACTGATCCCCTTGGCCATGGAGCCACCCAGGTACGGGTAGCGGATGCCAAGCTCCTGACAGAAGCCGGTATCACCCAGTTGTTCTGGTACAATCCGGCCAAGCTGTTCCTCAAGCGGTGCGGTTAATGGGTTCAAGGGCTGCTTCCTGCTTTAGATAGGCTAATAAAATCAAATGCGTAAAAATATATGAAAATGAATATTTTTTCAAGAAAATTGGCAGGTAATGGCGGATTTCAATTTCAAATCAGGGCTGATTCAAGGCTGTGGGGAGCCGAAGGCAAGCCAACGAAGAGAGCGCCTTGAGTTGGAATTGGAATCAGTAGTACTCCTCTTCGTAGGCCGGCACTTGATCCATAAAACCCGGTAGCTGTGCGGCCCGGACCATGGCCCGGTCAAGATCCGTAATAAGCCGCTCCCGGTCTTTGGGATAGCTGCCAGCCAGGTTAAGGAAGTTGGAGACATGGTTGGAGCGCAGGATAGTGCGCTGGGGTGCCAGATGACAGAGCAGTTCCCGTGCCTCCAGCAGCAGTTCACGGTGGTTGCATTGCTCAAGTGAACGGACAAACGGTTCATTGTGGCGATGAAACAGAGTCAGCAGCGAGAAATACTCTGGATTGACCCGGTTGACCCAGGCAGCGGTGGCTCTGGCATGCTCCAGGCTGCGGGACCGTCCGGCCAGGCCGAGGATTGCCGTGACTGACAGCTTCATACCGGCCTGACGTGCCATCAGCGCCAGCTCAGCCATCCGGTTGCTGTCAAAACCCTTGTTGATCTGTTGCAGGGTATCGTCATCACCAGACTCAAGACCAAAGTACAGGATACGAAGCTTCTTTTTCCGCAGTAGCTGTAACTGCTCCGCTGTCTTGGTGGTCAGGCTGTTGGGTGAGGCATAGGAGCCGATCCGTGTCAGACCGGGAAAGGTGGCAGCCAGGGCATCCAGAATAGTGACCAGTCCGTCAAGCGGGTAGACCAGGGCATCGCCATCAGCCAGAAAGACCCGTTCAACCCGTGTTCGATAGGAGGCCGGTAGCTCTGCGATCTCAGCCAATATCTCTTCCACAGGTCGCAGGCGGAACTGCTTGCCCTTGTACATGCCGCAAAATTTGCATTGGTTCTGAGAGCAGCCCACCGTGATCTGAAAGATCAGGCTGCGGGCTTCACTGGGGGGACGGAACAGCGGTTCTATGTAACGGGGCATGGCAGACTCCTGGCCGGGATTTTTTAAGTGTAAAGCTGCAGGCAGATCTGATAGTAATCAACAGGATCTGTTTGGCAAACTATTTTACCAGTTGGGGGTAGTATGAAGGTATTGGTTGATCTCTGTGTTGTACCGTTGGGGGTAGGGGTTTCCGTCTCCAGCTATATTGCAGCCTGCGAAAAGGTACTGACCGAGGCTGGCCTGAAGACAGCATTGCATTCCTACGGTACCAATATTGAAGGGGAATGGGATGCGGTTTTTGCGGCCATCAAACGCTGCCATGAAGTGGTGCATCAGATGGGGGCACCGCGTATCACCACCACCATCAAGATGGGTACCCGTACTGATCGGGATCAGACCATGGAAGACAAAATCAACAGTGTGAAAGCAAAGTTAGGATAGCCAGCCATGTTTGAATGTCAGTACAACGATGAGATGGAGGCAGAGGTGAAACGTCTGGAGGCCCGGGCACGGGCTGTTGCAGCCGGACATCCTGAGTGGCTGAATGCCTGCGCTGTCTGTGGAGTGGAGCTGCAGACGGTTGATGTCAGCCAGTGCGGGAGTTGCAGCAGAAAGTGATTCTGAAAACAGTTTTACCGCAGAGGGCGCAGAGAAAAACAGAGGAAAAACGAACAAATATCACACATAGCAGGTTTATACCTTCCTGGTTGAGGAACAATTGAGGTAACATCTTGTTTCTACTCTGCGAACCTCTGCGCCATCTGCGGTAAATTGCTTTTTATTGGGTGATATATCAGCTATGACGAGAGGGGCTAGGCAGCGGATTCAGATGAAGCCACGGATACATTCATGGCCCGCTTGACCCTTGCTATCAGGGTTACCGCCTTAATCGGCTTACTCATAAAGTCAAAAAATCCCAGATCAAAAAGCTTGGATTCCTCTTCGTCGGTTGTTTTGTCACTGATCAGGATAACAGGTATTGACTTGAGGTCATGAATTGCCTTGACCAGTTTTATCAACTCAAACCCGTTGAAGTTGGGCATTTCCTTATCGGTAAGCACAACCTGGGGACGGCTGGCAACGATCTCTTTGTACGCTTCCATACCATCGGCGGCCAGCAGTACCCGAAAACCGTTATTCGTCAAAATTTCCTTTAACATCTCCCGTGTCATCTTGTCGTCATCTGCAATCAGAACGGTTTTTTCCTTGGGTTTCTGTATTTCTCTTCCAAGATAGTGTTTGCAAAAACCGGCGAAAAAGTCCTCTCGGGAAACAACAACCGGGACAATGGTCATGGCATTGTTTTTGGCAATATTATCTGCAATCTTCATATCAGTAGGATCTGTTATGGCCATTAAAAGGTTGTTGCCTTCCTGTCGTAGCGGGAACAAATGGAATTCCAGCGCTGTCTCAGGGGTTATCAGTTCCAGAAGCTGTTTGGGATAGCTGTACTGTGCGATATTGGTCAGGTGCTTCATTGAGAACTGTTCAGCCAGCGCCGCCGACAGTTCATTACCCGTGATCAGCCCCTTATCCTCCAGAAACCAGCCAAATCGTTTTTTTTCACGATTGGCCAAGGTAATCATCCGCTCAACTGTTACCGATGAGAGGATTCCTTTATTTACCAGAATTTCTCCGAGCAGTTTTTTTGACGACATATTAAATACACCTGTGAATATAATTGGTTACTGATTGTTTTGAGAAAGTAAGTCGGAATTGAGTGTCAGTGCTCTTATCTAGCACAAGAACACGGACAGAGTACAGACGCATTTGATGCAGATTTATCCTAAGTCCGACAGGCTCCTAGACGCTCTGGAGGCGAGGCAGTCTGATAAACTGAGCCAGAATCAGGGAAATTCCGCCCAGAACAGCCCCCATTATGAACGGAATCCGGTAATTCAGCATCCAGAGGTACCCGCCCAGTGCAGGCAGGAAGACAGCGGCAATGTGGTTAATCGTAAATCCGACAGCAGATGTCGGTGCGATATCTTCAGGAGCCGCAATCTTCTGAAAATAGGTGCGGATAGCAACAGAAAAATTGAACAGGATATAATCGATAATGTACATCCCTGCCACAACCCACTTGGAAGAAGCGTAGGCATAGGTCAGGAAGACCACGATAACCCCCACATACTCAAGTGTGCAAAGGGTCCGCTCTCCATAGGCGTTGATCGCCCTGCCGATCATCGGGTTGATGACCCAGTTGATCAGGTTGTTGATAATAAATAATACCGTTATTGCCTGTACTGAAAAGTGGAAAACCTTGACCAGCAGAAACATGGAAAAGACCATGTAGATCTGACGGCGAGCACCGGACATGAAGGTTAAGGCATAGTAGAGCCAGTAGCGACGTTTGAGAAACATCTTCAGTTTTTGGGGCGGAATGTCAGCGTGGCTCGGGTCCTGAAAGAGAGCCCAGAGCCCGGCTAATGCCACTACGCCCCCCACCACCATAAAGATCCCCGTGTACTCCAGAAAGAAACCCAGACACCAGATAACCGCAGCGGCGACAATGCTGGTTACCGCTGCCAGACTGCGTAATTTACCCATGACAAGTGGTGATTGGTGTGTGGAGAAATACTGCAGGGTCAGGGACTGATTGACGGTTTCATAGTAGTGGAAGCCAAAGCTCATCAACAGGGTTGTCAATGCCACCCCGCTGAATGAGGGGAACAGTCCGGTCAGGCCGACCCCGACCCCTAGAAGGATGATGGACAGTGCTGCCAGCCGATGTTCTCTGATAACCAGCATGACATAGATAGCGGTAAGCGCGAGAAAGCCTGGAACTTCGCGGATTGATTGGGTCAGCCCGACGTGAAATCCTTCCAGATGGACGGTTTCCACTGCAAAGTTGTTAAACAGGATAGTATAGCCCTGCATCCCCACCATGGAGGCCGCTGTGAGAACGGCCAGAAAACGGAACATCGGCTGGTTGGTAGCGGTTAACATCGTAGTGTACGGCCTTTCAGGCTGGTGTGTGAGCTTCTTTGTAAAAAGGCTCGATGCTCATCTGTTTCATATTCTCCGATTTATTACAACCTTTTTGACCCACTCCATCCCATTCTCAAACAGGGTATAAAAGATCGGCAGATCCAAGACGTAACAGCGAAACAAACATTGAAATGATCTGTTTATTGAGCTTCACTGTTTGGACTATTCAATGATTATGACCACAGCACATTTCCTGTCGTTGCTGATGCTGCAGCGGCTTGATCAGCGGCCCGCCGTTGCAGTCGCTGCACTCAAGCTGAATGGTGGTATGGGTGATATGAAAACGGTGCTCAAGGGCATGTTCAATCCGGTGCAGCAGACCGCCCCGTCCATCCTCATAGCCTGTTGCAACCTCAACATGCACAGACAGCGCGGTGATGTGGGAGCAGACCGACCAGACATTCAGGTGGTGCAGATCCCGGACCCCTTCAACATCACGGATGGCCGCTGCCACCTCTGCCAGATCCATCCCTCGTGGCGAGCCCTCCATCAGGATGTGGGTTGCATCCCGCATCAACCGTCCGGCCCCGGTCAGAATCAGCAGGCCGATGGCGGCAGATAACAGGGCATCCAGCAGATACCAGCCGGTATAGTACATCACAATCCCGCCGATAATTACCCCCACCGATGCAGCCGCATCTCCCACCACATGCAGGAAGGCGCTCTTCACGTTCAGGTCGTCATGGCTGTGGCTATGCAGTGTCCTGGCGGCCAACAGGTTCATCACCAGACCGATGGCGGCAATCAGCAGCATCGGTCCGCTTTTTACCGGCTCTGGCGTGGCAAAACGGCCCCAGGCTTCGTACAGAATCCCAGCCCCCATCAGAAAGACGGTCAGACCGTTGATAAAAGAGGCGAATACCTCAGAGCGGTGAAATCCGAAGGTATGCCGCTCCGAGGTCGGCAGACCGGCCAGTTGCACGGCAGCCAGCGACAATACCAGCGCAAACAGATCCAGAAAGACATGGGCGGCGTCGGACAGGAGCGCCAGCGAGTTGGTCCAGAGACCGCCTGCCACCTCAGCTGCCAAGGTAATGGCGGTCAGGGCTATGGCGATCTTTAATTTGGTGCTTATACGGGTATCAAGTGAAGTCATAAAACTGTCTCCAGGCCAGAACTACAGGAACAACTGCAGGAGCAGCTGAGGCCTTTCGCCTTACCAAAGGCCTCGTGTCCCTCTTTGTACGCCAGCCAGGCAATACCGCCCGCGCCGACCGCATCAAGCCAGCCCAGCCCGGTCAGCTCATACCCGAGACTGGCAATCATCAGCACCACAGAAAGGTAGAGACAGGCACGGGAGCAGGCTGCATCAGCCAGAATGGCCGGTGAAGCCAGGGCATGCCCTACCTTGTTCTTCTGGTGGATCAAGAACCACATGAATGAGATTGAAATCAGGGAAATGATGACCCCCCAGACCGTTGTCTCCGGTTTGTGGTTGCTGTAGAGGTTGATACCTGCTGTCAGCACCAGACCAACTGTCAACAGGTAGAAGACTGCACCGGTAATCCTGAGCGCACGCTGTTCAAACTCATCCCGTTGTTCGCCTCCGTTCTGCCTGATCCTGCGCAGCATGTGCCAGACACCGACTGCCGAGATCACCTCAATAAAGGAATCCATCCCGAAACCGAACAGCGACAGGGTCTCGTCAGCCAGACCAAACCAGACTGATCCGGCGCCTTCCGCAATGTTGTAGAAGATGGTAAACAGCGCCAGCCAGTTTGCCCGCTGTAACCACTGCTCTCTGCTCATTCCCGTCCCCTTTGTCGGCCTACTTTGCAAACCGTGCAGCCCGCTCTGTTGCTTCATGGGCTGCAATCAGACCGGCCAGCTGTACTATCTCCAGCACCTCCGGGTGCCGCAGGGAGTAGTAGATCTTAAGCCCGTCCTTGCGCTGGTTAAGGATACCGCTCTTCAGCATGGTTTGCAGATGGCGGGAGGTATTGGACTGCTCATGACCAATGGCTGGAAAGATCTCGCAGACACAATGCTCACCATCCCGCAGCAGTTCAATGATCCTTAAACGGGTCGGCTGGGCAATCGCTTTGAGGACTTCAGCGCTATATTCCAACGTATCGATTGCCTGATTCTTATCTAGGGGCAACATCCGGTATCCTCACATTTCTATTGCCACACCCGGCTTTGCGTCGGACTCGGCCTTTGTTTTGGCAAACATTTGGTAATCAGAACATATAGAGATTATTCCAAATCTTCCCATAAACTCGATATGACTGAATATTCATAAGCTTTTCAAGGTACCTGATCAAGAGTAAATAACGTTTTTCAATTGTTGTCAGAGCATATTTATCTGCCTAATCAACAATTACGATCTGACACCATAAGTGCCTTAACCCCGTCATAGAAAGTTCTCTCCCCACGAAATCCGTACCTCTGGTTACGGCTTTTCAACCGGTAAATCGGCTTCAGCAATAACTGATTGGAGCCCTGCCTGATATTCACATTCTGTTCAAACACAACAGAATCCTCTGGTAATACGAACGTAATCTGGTGGTTTCCAACTGGCAACCGCAGGGTTGTAGCAAACCGGTAGCGGACGCCATTCCCCGCCTCCGGATCAGTACTGCCGCGATAATCGCCTGTTTCATAGGTCATCTCACCAGTTACCCACTCTGTTTGTCCAGCTATACCAATCAACAACTGGTAATGATCGGTGCCGTAACTGGTTCTTTCAATCAGAACCGACCCTTTTTCCCGAGTCTTAAGATTTAGGATAATCTGTACGTCACCAAAACCGGCTGGTGGCTGCGCAGCGTCATTATTAATCACCTGGAAAGCGCCATGTCCACTCTGGGTTTCCAGTCGTTTGATCGTTTCAGTAGATGCACAGCCGCCCAGCAGGACAACTGATGCCAGAAGAATAATGATTTCTTTCATGCTCTATGCTCCTTTTTTTCGTTTGAAGGAATACTGTTTTGCTGTACGCCATACCGCAGATACAGGACCGGCAGCACCAACATATTCAACACGGTGGCGCTGATCAGACCACCCAATATTACCACTGCCAGTGGTGAAAGGATCTCATTGCCCGGCTTGTGGGCTGCGATGGCAAACGGTACCAGGGCCAATCCGGCTGCCAGGGCGGTCATCACCACCGGGCGCAGCCGCTCCAGTGAGCCTTTAATCACCGCCTCATGCAATGTCAGCCCTTCAGCCTCCACCAGATAGCGGTAGTGAGATACCAGTAAGATACCGTTGCGGGTAGCGATGCCGAACAGGGTAATGAACCCTACCAGTGAGGCAACGCTGATAGTCCGGTCGGTCAGCACCACCGCCACAATACCGCCGATAAAGGCCAGCGGCAGGTTGACCATTACCAGAGAGGCCACCCTGAACGATCCGAACTCCTGATAGAGGATCAGCAGGATCAGGCTGATCGAAACAATACTGAGCAGCCCGATCATCCTGGTGGCCCCGGCCTCACTCTCGAACTGCCCGCCATACTCCACAAAATACCCTTCCGGCAGCTTGATCATGGCGACCCGCTTACGCACATCCTGATAAACCGCCCGCAGATCGCGACCAGCCACGTTAGCCTGCACCACTACTTTGCGCTGGACATTTTCACGGCTGATGCTGTTGGGCCCCTTGGCCGAAACCAGATCAGCCACTGCTGCCAGCGGCACCTTCTGGCCTGTGGGGGTATCCAGCAGAATCTGGCCGATGGCGGTTGCATCCTGTCTGGCTGCAGCAGGGAAACGAGCCACCACATCAAAGCCCCGATCACCCTCCAGAGTGCGTGACACCAGTTGTCCGCTGGTTGCCACCTCAACCCCTTCCGCCACCCCCGACATGGTCAGGTTGTAGCGCGCAAGCTCTTCCCGGCGGGGGATGATCCGCAATTGCGGGATATCAGCCTGTTGATCCACTGACAGATCAGCCAGACCCGGCATGCCGTCAATCTCGACTCTGATTTGCTCAGCCACCTGTTTCAGCCGGGATAGTTCAGGGCCGTAGACCTTAATGGCAAGATTGGCCATGGTGCCGGAGAGCATATGGTCGATCCGGTGCCCGATCGGTTGGCCAAAGGTAATGGTCACGCCGGGGATCACCGCCGTCTGCCCACGCAGTTCTGCCATCACCCGTTCCATCCGGCGCCCCTCCAGATCAAGGTTTACCTCGATTTCACTGGCATTGGGGAACTTGCCATGTTCATCTTGTTCCCCCCGCCCGGTGCGGCGGGCTGTCTTTTTTACTGCCGGATGGGCCAGCAACAGCTTCTCTATCCGGGATGCAATCTCGGAAGATTTTTCAAGCGACGTGCCAGGACCGGTGGCTACCATTACCGTCAATGCCCCTTCATTGAAGGCTGGTAGAAACGAACGTCCGGTCAGAAACAGCAACCCCAGGGCCAGCACAAAGGCAAGCGCAGCTCCGGTTAGTACCCGACGGGGATGGTGTAAAAGCTGCTCCAGCAACGGACGATAGCGGGCCAGCAACCACTGCATGGTGCGACTGTTGCCATGCTCGCTCAGACAGCGCGCCTTGGGCAGCAGATAGGAACAGAGCGCCGGGGTGACGGTCAGGGCCACCAGCAGCGAGGCACCGATAGACACCATGTAGGAAAGCCCGAGCGGTTGCAGCAGACGTCCTTCCACGCCGGAAAGAAAGAACAACGGCAGAAACACCACCAAAATAATCAGGGTTGCGTTGACAATGGAGGAACGGATCTCACGGGAGGCATCAAAAATCACCTCACGGGACGGTCTGCGTTCTGCTTTCGGCAGGGCATTATTTTCCTGCAAGCGCCGGTAAACGTTCTCCACATCAATGATGGCGTCATCCACGATCACGCCGATGGCGATTGCCATTCCCCCCAGGGTCATGGTGTTGATTGAGCTGTCAAACAACTTCAAAGCAAAAATGGCACATAACAAGGAGACCGGCATGGCCACCAAAGAAATCAGGGTGGTGCGCAGGTTCCCCAAAAACAGGAGCAGGATCACGATCACCAGCAATGCCCCTTCCAGCAGCACCCGTTTGATGTTGGCAATTGCCCGCGTGATGAAATCGGCCTGCTGAAACAGATCACTCTCAATCCGCATTCCCTGCGGCAATGAACGTTGAATTTCGACAAGTTGCTGTTTGATCCGTTTGGTCAGCTCCAGGGTGTTGGCATCAGGATGTTTTTGCAGTGAGATCACCACCGCCGGTTTGCCGTTGGCTGATCCGTCTCCAACCCGGAAAGCCGGGCCGATGGTAACCGTGGCAACATCACGTACCAGCACCGGCAGTCCGTTTCTGGCAGACACGACGGTCTGTGCAATATCGGCTGGAGAGCCGACCCGCCCCATCCCTCGCAACAGGTAGTCCTGGTCATGCTGTTTGACCACCCCGGCCGCGAAGTTTTCGTTGCTTCCCTTCAGGGCCTGGGTCACCTGACCCACGGTCACGCCAAAGGCTTGCAACCGCAGTGGATCGATCTCCACCTGATACTGTTTGGTTTCACCCCCCACGGTTACCACCTGGGCAACACCGGAGGTAGCCATCAGCCGTTTTTTGACCACAAACTCCGCCTGCTCCTTCACCTCCATCAGGCTGTGCGTATCGCTGGCCACGGCAATGTACATGATCTCGCCCATGATGGAGGAGATTGGCGCCAGGGTTGGCACGGTCTTGGGCGGCAGACTGACAGTTACCAGTTGCAGTTTTTCATTCACCACCTGACGGGCCCGATAGATATCAGTGCCCCAGTCAAATTCAACCCAGACCGTAGAAAGGCCGGGCATGGAGATGGAGCGGACACGCCGCACACCGGTGGCACCGTTCAAGGTGCTTTCAATCGGATAGGTGATCAGCGCCTCCACCTCTTCCGGTGCCATCCCCTTGGCTTCGGTCAGGATGGTCACGGTGGGGGCGGTCAGGTCAGGCAACACATCCACCGGCATCCGCATGGCGGTTACTGTACCAACAACCAGTACCAGCAGTATGGCGATTACCACCACCAGCCG
>Ga0209373_10002347_pt1 | contig 19194 bp, 15 predicted proteins | sample Higcelweek5metaG_FD_187173 | JGI IMG/M metagenome (GOLD analysis project Ga0209373, IMG submission 187173) | Freshwater pond sediment microbial communities from the University of Edinburgh, under environmental carbon perturbations - High... | ecosystem: Environmental > Aquatic > Freshwater >... | reverse complement strand
CATCTGCTCAAGTCCGCCAACGCCAATATCGGCGCGGCCAGGGCCATGCACTTCCCGTCCATCAGCCTCACCGGAACGTACGGCACGTCGAGCAACGCCATCAACAGCCTGTTCAAATCCGGCTCCACCGCCTGGAGCTTCGTGCCGCAGATCGCCCTGCCCATCTTCAACGCCGGGGCAATCAGCGCCGGGGTCGATTCGGCCAAGGCCGACCGCGACATCACCGTGGCGGAGTATGAGAAGGCCGTGCAGACAGCCTTCAAAGAGGTCTCCGACGCTTTGTCACAAGGCGCCTCTCTCACCTCTCAGGTGGAGGCTCAGACATCGCTGTCCAAGGCCTCCGGCAAGAGCTACGAACTCTCCACCCTGCGCTACGAGGCCGGTGTGGACGGCTACCTAACCAAGCTCGACGCCCAGCGCACCTACGCCTCTGCGCGCCAGGACCTCATCACCGCCCGCATGTCGCAAATGGCCAACACCCTGACCCTGTACAAGACCCTGGGCGGCGGCTGGGCCGAGCAGACGGGCGAGGCCAAGGCCGAAGCCAAAACCGGCTTGAAGGCCGAGGCGCAGGCGAAATAACCGTTTCCGCGCACGTTCCCGCTGTAAAAAAAAGCCCCCGCGAAGGTTCTCGCGGGGGCTTTTTTTTGGCGTGCGGGGGAAGGCTGGCTAGTCGCGGCCCCTGATGATGACCCGGGGCTTGCTGCCATCGGCGGCGCCCAGCAGGCCGTCGGCCTCCATCTGCTCGATGTAGCGGGCGGCGCGGTTGAAGCCGATGCGGAAGCGCCGCTGGATGAGGGAGATGGACGCCCTGCCCTGGCCGATGACGAATTCCACGGCCTCGGAGTACATGGGGTCGTCGGCCACGCCGCTTCCGCCGCCCTCGCCGCCGGAGCCGGGCACAGCCTCGCCCTCCTTGCGCCACTCCGTAAAGTCCAGGTCGAACTGCTGGGGCTGGCGCGCCTTCCAGTACGCCACCACGGCCTCGATCTCGGTCTCGTCCACATAGGCCCCGTGCATGCGCCGCAGCTTGGACCCGCCGGACTTGTAGAGCATATCGCCCTTGCCCAGCAGGCGCTCCGCGCCCACGGTGTCCAGAATGGTGCGCGAATCATGGCGGCTGGTCACCTGGAACGAGATGCGCGTGGGGAAATTCGCCTTGATGAGCCCCGTGACCACATCCACGCTGGGCCGCTGGGTGGCCAGAATCATGTGGATGCCTGCGGCGCGCGCCAGCTGTGCAAGACGCACGATGCACGTCTCCACGTCCTTGGCGGCGGTCATCATCAGGTCCGCCAACTCGTCGATGACGATGACGAGGTAGGGCATGGGCGCAAGATCGGCCATATCATCCGGGCGCTTGTCGCCCATTTCGGCCAGCTTCTGGTTGAAGCCCTCTATGTTGCGCACGCCGAGCCGCGCCAGAATTTCGTAGCGGGAGTCCATCTCGCACATGGCCCATTCCAGCGCGCTCTTGGCCAGGTTCATGTCCGTCACCACCGGATGCACCAGGTGCGGCAGATCGGAATAGATGGCCAGCTCGATGCGCTTGGGGTCGATGAGCAGAAGCTTGACCTTGTCCGGGGAAGCCTTGAACAAAATGGAGACGAGGAATCCGTTCAGGCACACGCTCTTGCCCGCGCCGGTGGCTCCGGCCACCAGGATATGCGGCATGGCTGCGAGGTCGGCAATTTGCGGCGCGCCCTGGATGTCCTTGCCCAAAGCCAGAGTGAGCGGCGATTTGGCCATGACGAACACCGGGTGCTCGATGATCTCGCGCAGGCTCACGGTCTGGCGTTTCTCGTTGGGAATCTCCACGCCAATGGAATCCTTGCCGGGGATGGGGGCCTCGATGCGCACGGCCAGGGCCTTGAGGGACAGGGCGATGTCGTCGTTGCGCGCGGCGATGGTGCTGATTTTTACGCCCGGAGCGGGCTTGAACTCGAACATGGTGACGACGGGGCCGGGCACCACCTGCTGGATCTCGCCCTGGATATTGAAGTCGGCCAGGCAGGACGTGAGCTGCCGGGCCTTGGCCTGCAACGTCTTGGGGTCGGAGCTGGCCTGCTGGGGCGGGGCCTCGCGCAGGAGCTCGGCGCTGGGCAGATCGGTTTGGGGCATGTGGGAGGACGAAGCGGCCTTCTTGGGCGCCGCCGGGGCCTCGAAAGGCTTGAGAACCAAGTCATCTCCACCGCCGGCACCAGCCGAATGGACGGGCAGAGGCGCCACGACCGGGCGCTCTGCGGAACGGCCGGACGCGCCCGTGTCGCCGGGTTCGGCCACGCCGCTGGCGGCGCGGTTGGTCAAACGCTCGGAAAGGCGCTCCAGCAGACGCAACGAGGCGCGGCCCGGCGCATTCGCGCCGGACTCGGACTGGGCCGGTTTCACGCCCTCGGCGTTCTTGCGGCGCAGGGTGCGCTCGCGGCGCTTGCACCACTGATCATACAAGAAGGACCGCAGGCGTTTGAATACCGCGCCCCAGCTCACCTGCAGGCCCACCTGCATGGACACGGCGGTGAGGAACAGCCAGCAGAGCACCGACCCCCAAGGGTTCAGCAGGGTGCAGGTGCTGCCCACCGCCAGTTTGCCGATTGCTCCGCCGCTGGCCAGCGAGGGCGCCAGACCCTGCACCGGCAAGGCCCAAGGCTTGGTGGCCCAGGCCATGACGCACAGCACGAGCAGCCCCACGCCGAGCCAGCGGAACCAGCCCAGGCGCAGGCGCTCGATGAATTCGGACAGGCCGATCTGGGCCAGAAACAGGGGCCAGGCCAGCGCGCCGATGCCGAAAATCTCCACAAGAATGCCGGCCGTGTAAGAGCCCACGGCCCCGGCAAGATTGCTCGTCTTGCGGGCCGCGCTCACAGCCTGGTTAAAGGTGGGGTCCAGCGGATCAAAGGAAATAACGCACAACAGCAGAAAGGCGGCCACGAAGAGATAGGCCAACCCTCTGATCTCCATGCGAAATTTTACAGTGTCCGTGGGTCTACCCTCCCTGGCCTCCGGTTTGGCTTTGCGCCCGTCACGCTTGTTCGGCGCGGGCTTGCGAGATTCGGACATGTGCAGGCGGCAATATTCCGCGATTACTCGCGGCTCAGGTACTCGCCGGTGCGGGTGTCCACCTTGATACGCTCGCCCTGGGCGATGAACAGGGGCACGTTGACGCTGATGCCGGTCTCAAGCTTCGCGGGCTTGGTGGCGCCGGTAACGCGGTCGCCCTGCAGGCCGGGCTCGGTCTCAATGACCTCGAGAGCCACGGAGGCCGGGAGGTCCATGTCGAACAGCTCGCCGTTGTACAGCAGAACCTTGACGGTCTCGCCTTCTTTCACGAAGCCGCCCTTGTCGCCCACCTGGGTGGCCGGGATGTTCTTCTGCTCATAGCTCTCAAGATCCATGAACACGAAATCCGTGCCCTCATGGTAAAGGAACTGCATATCCTGCACGGCGATGTCGGGCTTGCCGACCTTTTCGCCGGAGCGGAAGGTCTCGTCGATGACGCGGCCGGTGAGGATGTGGCGCAGCTTGGTGCGCACAAAAGCGCCGCCCTTGCCGGGCTTCACATGCTGGAACTCGACGATTTCATAAGGCTTGCCATCCATCTCGATCTTCAGACCGCGACGGAAATCAGACGTGGAATACATTCAACCTCCGGGGCATTCTGGCGCACAACCAAGTGTCGCGCCTGATTATTTTTTATCCTTGCGATTGGCGACGTGATGTTCCAGCGCCAGGACGGCCAACGCATACCCGAGAATGCCGAAACCGGCAACAACTCCGACGCAGCTTTTCCCCATGAGGCTCTTCTGGCGCAGGGGCTCGTCGGTGCGGGCAATGGTGTTGGAAAGGTGCACCTCGACACAGGGAATGCCTATCCAGGCCAGGCAGTCGGCCAGGGCCAAGCTGGTGTGGGTCAGCGCGCCCGCGTTGAAGGCCACGCCGTCCAGCTCCTCGTGCCGGGCCTTTTCCAGCCGGTCGATGAGGTTGCCCTCGAAATTGGACTGATGGAAAAGAAGCTCCACCTGGTCCGAAGCCTCGCCCAGCATGCCTTTCAGCAGCTCCGGCAGGCTGTCCAGCCCTGCGGAACCATAGATTTCCGGCTGGCGCGAACCGATGTGGCCGAGGTTGGGACCGTTCAAAATCAGGTATTTGCGGATACTCATGGCGTTCACCTGTAGGTTGCTTGTCTGTTGCAGAATCGCGGGCAAGGCTTGACGCGCGGGCCAAAAGCCAACATCAAAGGCGAGTGCGCACACGCCGTGCGTGGCAAGCCGCCCTGGAGCATTATGAATCGAACGTTCGACTTAGTCAAAACCGCCTACGAGATCTCTCAGCTTTCCCCCTCCGATGGGCCGCAGGTGGCCCTGGCGGGCCGCTCCAACGTGGGCAAATCCTCGCTCATCAACTGTCTGGCGGGTCGCAAAGGCCTGGCCAAAATCAGCGCCACCCCGGGCAAAACCCAGAGCGTGAACTTCTTTCACATCACCCCCGGCGACTACACCCTGGTGGATCTGCCGGGCTATGGCTACGCGCGCCGTTCCCAGACCGAGCGCGCCAAGTGGGGCAAGCTCATCGAGCGCTTTTTGACGAACAATCCCGGCCTCAAGGCCGTGGCGGTGCTGATCGATGTGCGCGTCACCCCGCAGCAGAGCGACCTGGAATTGGTGGGCTGGCTGCGCCACGAGGGCATCACCATCCTGCCCGTTCTCACCAAATGCGACAAGGTGAATCAGCGCGAGCAGGCCGCACGCCAGCGCGAATGGCGGGATTTGCTCGGCGGGGCGGCAACGCCCATCTGCTTTTCCAGCGTCACCAGGCAAGGGCTGGAGGCCCTATGGAGCGCCCTTGACGCCCTGGCCGCCCTCCCCCAGGAGCCACAAGCCTAGGTGGTCGAACGGCTGAAACGCCGGGCCATGCCGTCGCGCCAGCGGTGGACCCGCGCCGTGAACCGCGGCGCGCTCACCCAGGCCAGGCGCAGGGCCGCCAAGGAGCCGAAGGCCATGTTGGCCAGCCAGGCCCCCAGTATGGGCGGCAAAAGTCCCTTCTGCCCGGTGGTGATGCCCAGGACATACAGGGCGTAATAGCTGAAGATCACCAGCAGGCTCAACACAAGGTTGACGTAGAGGTTCTCGAAGAACGAGCACATGGCCAGGGCCAACAACGCCATGGTGATGATGGAAAAGGCGTACGACCACTTGCCGTGCCAGGCCGTGCGCAGCCGCTCCACGTTGGAGCCGGACTCCCGGAGCTCGTCGATGACCCGAGCCAGGTGCCACAGGGGCAGGTCCGAACGGTCGGCCACGTCGATGTTCAAAAAGCCGCGCATGTCCTGCCGCAACGGAATGAAGTTCGTCAGGAGCTTGTTGGACGCGAAGTCCGCGGTCTCGATCTCCCACACGTCGAGCAGTCCCCAGCCGTGCTCGTCCACCAGCCCCTTCTTGGCCGTCATGATGCGCGCAAGGCGCATGGTGTCGGTATCGAACTCATACACCGTCACGTCATTGACGCGGCTCTGGGTGGGCTGGGCCTCGGTTGCGTGGACGATGTACGGGCCCTCGCGGAACCACAGGTTCTTGACCAGCCGCTTGTCCAACTGGCGTTTGCGCACTTCCTCGCGCCAGATGCGGCTGGCCTCCTGCTCGCCGTAAGAGGCGATGAACTGCGAAAACACCAGCTGGCCCATGCTCCACACGAGGGCATAGACCACAAAGAAGCGGATGAACCAGGCGATGGACACACCGCCGGCGCGCAGGGCCATCATCTCGCGGTTGCGCACCATGAGCCCAAGCTGGATCACCACGGAGAGCAGGAACACGGCGGGCAGGATTTGCGAAAAAATCAGCGGCATCTTGACGACGAAATAGGTGAGGATTTGACGCACGCCCAGCGCGGCGTCCAAAAAGTGCTCCAGGCGGTCGGCCAGGTCGGACAAGAGATAGATAAAGGAGCCGGCCCCCAGGCAAGTGATCATGAGGAACAGGTTCTGGCGGACCAGATAGCCGCTCAACGCGCCGAGGCGCGGCCAGGACACCCTCATGCGGCACCTCTTTTCTGGAGCAGCTGGAGGGCCCAGGTGACCCCGGCGGGAACGCGCTCGCGCACAGCTTGGCGCAGGAACATGATGCCCATCGTTCCGAAGAGGATGTTCGGCACCCAGATGCCGATGACCGGTGGAATGAAACGCGATTCGCCAAGGCTCTCGGCCACGGAGAGCATGGAGTAGTAGACGAGGAACACGCCGAGCGCCAGCACCAGCCCGTGCTGCTGCTTCAGCGCCCGGAACACGCAGGCGATGGGCACGGAGAACAGCCCGAGCACCAGGCAGGCCAGCGGCAGCGCCAGGCGCTTCTGTATCTCGACCTTGATCTTGCGCTCGCGGTCCACATCGAAGGTGTCGGCGCTGAGCTTCTGGTCATTGTCATATTCCAGCAGCTTGGCGAAAGAGAGCTCCTTGGGCGAGATGCGCTCGAACCCCATTTTGCGCAGCATGTTGCCCAAAGGCAGGCGCACGGCATAGGTGCCGAAATGCAGAACATCCAGACGTTCGCCCTCGCGCCGAAAGATCTTGCCGTTCTTGAACACGACCTTGATCTGCTCCTTCTCGGCGTCCGTGGTCACGGAGCCCTCCGGGGCAACGACCGTGTTCGTGAAGTTCTTGCTGGTCTTGTCCTGTACAAAAACAAAGCGGATGTCGCCGGAATCCAGGTCCACCTGCTGCGCATAAATGGTAAGCCCGGGGAACTCCTGATTGAACACGCCCGCCTGCAGCGAAAGCTTGGTCTTGGTGCGCGCGAACTCCATCACCGAGAGCTTGAACTGCTCCATGCCCCAGGACACGCCGAAAAGCGAAACATACAGGCTGAAGAGCGTGCACAAGCTGCAAAAAACGATCGGAGCGGGCAGAAGCTGGTAGAGGCTTATGCCGCTGGCCTTGAGCGCCGTGAGCTCCCGGTCCGCAGCCATGCGCAGAAAGGTCAAAAAGACGCTGAGCATGCAGGCGATGGGGGTGAGCAACAGCATAAAGAACGGGCTCAAGTACACGAATAGACGCAAGATATCAAAAACTCCAAGGTTTTGGGAAAGCAGCATCTCGCGCAACTGGAGCATCCGCCCCACCAGGATGAGGCCCAGCAGGGAGGAACCGATGAGCAGGAACAAATGGATATGTTCCTTCAGGATCTGTTGGTGAACGATCTTCAAGAGTCTTGCTCGTCCTTGCTGCCGTTGGCGAAAAAACGCACCAGGAACTCAACGTCCAGCGGCCCCAGATTGAAGCGAACGGCGGCGGCCTCGATGTGCCTGCACAGCTCGGCAGCGCTTGCGCCCTCTCCTCCCTGTTCACAGATCCAGTCAATGGCTTTGCGGGTCAATTCGCTCTGGGGGATAATCGTGGTCATGTCGTCTCCTTGCGGTCTGCGGTCCGAAAACGCTTTGCAAATCCTACACCACAGACGAGAGACTGGCAACGAAGGCCGCCCGTTACAAGGCGCAACGATTTTTTATAAATCTGTGGCCCATCCCCCTTTTCTGGTATTGCAAAGCATCCGAAGAATAGCTATAAGGCCATTCCCGTTACGGGAAACCTGGCGAGGTAGCTCAGTCGGTCAGAGCATGCGGCTCATATCCGCAGTGTCGGGGGTTCAATTCCCTCCCTCGCTACCAGAAATTAAAACCCCTGCTTTTGCAGGGGTTTTTTTGTTGCGCCCAAGAAAATGCACCTTCCGCGTACAGCTTTTTCCCCAATGCACTCCACTCATTGCATTATCCCCTTTGACTCCCTTACGCCAAAGCGATAAGGTTACATATCACCTCAGGAATATTCGCCAGAGCGCTGCAGCCCCCCCTGCCCTGAAACGTGAAACGGTTGGAAAAAGCAACAATGACAGCAGACTCCCGTGGGGGCATATGCGCACACTGGCCTTTGGCAGATCACTTATCATCTCAACAACACTCATTTTTCTTTGCACCTCTTGCTCAAACACGCCGGAGCAGAAGCCCTGTTCCGACCAGCTGCAATGCATCGACCTGGCGCCGGGCGCACCGCTCAAGTTGGGTGTCATTCAGTCGTTGAGCGGCAGCACAGCGCCCCTTGGCCTGGAACAGATGCGCGGGCTGGAGCTGGCCTTGGCGCGCAGGGGCAACAAGCTGCTGGGACGCGAGGTGTCGCTTTTGGTTGAGGACACCGGCTGCATGCCTGAAGGCGGCGCCAACGCGGCCCTCAAAATAGTCGCCGATCCCGAGGTGGTGGCAATATTCGGCACCACCTGCTCCGGCGACGCCGCCGCGGCTGCGGAAGTCATGTCCAAGGCCGGCCTGTCCATGATTTCCGGAAACAATTCCGCGCCCTTCCTCACCTCCATCAATGGACAGAAGGCCCCCAAATGGCAGTTGGGCTATTTTCGGGCAGCGCCGAACGAGGAATTTGCCGGTCCCGCCGCCGCCACCTTCGCCTACGAGAAGCTCGGCATGCGCAAGGCCGCCACAATCAACGACGGCGACATCTACACCCGTGGACTTACGGACGGTTTTGCCAAGCGGTTCGCCGAACTGGGCGGCAAGGTCGTTCTGGCGGCGACGGTGAACAAGAACGATGCCGACATGGGCCCGGTGCTGACGGCCGTGGTGAATTCCCAGGCCGAAATGATCTTTTTCCCTCTGTTCCAGCCGGAGGGCAACCATCTGCTCATCCAGGCCAGGATGATTCCCGCGCTCAAATCAACCGTGCTCATGAGCGACGGCTCCCTCATTGAGCAAAGCTTCATCGATTCCGTGAAGGACGCGGCCAAGGGCATGTATTTCGTGGGCCCCACCCCGCCGCCCAAGAGCCCGGAAATGGACGCGCTGCTGACCGAGTATCAGGCGCGCTTCAATACCGCGCCAGCCACCTTCTATTATACCAGTGCTTTTGACGCCTCGGAAATCCTCTTCGCGGCCCTTGAAAAGATCGCAGTGACGGGAAAGGACGGCACGTTGCACATCGGGCGCAAGGCCTTGCGCGACGCCCTGTACGCCACAAAGAACCATGCGGGCATCACTGGGCGCTTGAGCTGCACGGAGTTCGGCGATTGCGGCCAGCAGAGGTTCAACGTGCTGCGCCTGAAAAACCCCTCGGCCGGCGTGGAAGGCCTGAAGGCGAACGTCCAGTTTACCTACAGCCCCAAGCCATGAATCTTTTGCCGCGCCTGATGCGTGCCTGGCAGAACCTGGGCATAACGACCAAGTTCGCCCTGGCGTTCACCCTTCTGCTGGGCATGATCGTGCTGGAGGGCGTGGTGAGCCTGGTGGCCCTGGGCGATGTGCGCAAGGCCGAGGCCGTCATCATCACCAGCGTTGAGATTCGCCAGCGTGTGTTCGAGATGGATGGAGAGTTGGAAAAGGCCCGCCGCCTGCACCGCGATTTCTTCCTGCAATACCCGCATATCGGATTCTTGGCGGCCCAGGAGCTGTACTTCAAGCCCTCCACCGAGGTCATCTCCCGCGTGGTGGCGGCCAGCGAAGATCTCAAGCGGCTCATCGAGGGCAGCAACGTCAGCGAATCCTTGCGCGAGCGCGATAATGACCTGACCCTGTACCTCTCCACCGCGCGCCGCTTCGCCATGATCTTCCGTGAGCTCGTGTCGCTGGTCACCATTCTGGCTGCGCCCGGAACCGGGCTTGAGAGCCAGTTGGCCAGCATCGAGTCCAGGCTCGAGTTCGTGGCCAAGGACTCGCCGGACACGCTGCTGCCCTTTCGCAACATGGTGCTGCGCCAGCGCGAGTACATGGTCACCCGGCAGCGGCCCGCCATGCAGTCGGCCATGAACTCGTGCTTCGAGCTGCGCACGGCCCTGCTGGCCCAAAAGGCCAACACCAAGGCCAATTGGACCGAGACGGACAGCCTGCTCAAGAACTATGTCGAGGTGGCGCAAAAGATTCCGGACGTGGACGTGGCCATCCGCAGCAAGCTGAACGACTTCACCCTGCAGGCCAAGGCCGTGGACCCCATTTCCGCCAACCTCAAGACCCTGGCCTCGGCGGAGGTAACACGCGCCAGAGACAGAATCTCCAGGGCCAGCAAGGTCTCCACCCTCATCGTCCTGGCCACGGTGCTGGCCGGTCTGTGCTTTGTGCTGCTGGTGGCGGCCATCATCAATGCCTCCGCAACACGCAAAATCATGGCCCTGACGCGCTCCGCCGAGCAGATGCGCGCGGGCAACCTGTCGGCCCGCGTGGAATCGGACGCGGGCGACGAGGTGGGCGTGCTGGCCGCCAGCTTCAACGATATGTCCGCACGCATGCAGGCACTTGTGGGCACCCTGGAGGAACGCGTGCAGCAACGCACGGCCGAGCTCACCGAAGCCCGCGACCGCCTGGAGACGCTGGTGCAAGAGCTGGACGAAAAGAACCAGGCCCTGGAGATCCTCTCCGTCACCGACAGGCTCACCGGGCTGGCCAACCGGCGCAAGCTGGAAACCTCAATCCAATCGGAAATTCTGCGCGCCCGGCGCTACGACAAGACGTTTTCCGTCATCATGCTCGATGTGGACCGCTTCAAGGCCATCAACGACACCTACGGCCATCCCACGGGCGACACGGTGCTGGTGCGGCTGGCCAACCTGTTGCGCAAGAACGCCCGCGAAACGGATATCGTCGGCCGTTGGGGAGGCGAGGAATTCCTCATCGTTTGCCCGGAAACCAGCCTGCAAGTGGTGACGGCCCTGGCCGAGCGCTACAGAACCGAGCTGGAGAACCACGACTTCGGCCTTGTGGGTCAGGTCACCTCCAGCTTCGGCGTCACAGCCAGCATGGAGGGCGACGACATCGAACTGCTCATCGGCAGGGCGGACGAGGCCCTGTATAAGGCCAAGCAGTCCGGTCGCAACCGCGTCGAGGGCGGGGAGTCGCACGCCTTTCACTGAGCACCACAGCCCTTGACATCCCAAGGCCGTCCAGGCAGAGATCAGCCCTCTGGATGAAAGGCCCTTGCCAGGGCGCGAACCAGACTTATAGTTAGGGAAGGTTCAACGATCTTTGAATGGGGGCGCACCGGTTTCGACGGGGACAGTCGATGCCGTGGTTGCAGGTCGAGGCGCCGCTGGCCTCGTAAAAAGCGGCAAGCACTCAAGTGCCAACGACTACGATTACGCTCTGGCTGCTTAATAACCAGTCACGATCCTTCTAACTGACACCCGATACGTCTGTTAGGATCGACAAACCCCATCGGGTCGGCGTGCAAATGGCGTCCGCCGTATGCACGCGGCACAAGGCGGACATGTCGCAGCAACGCCTGAACGGGGGCACATGTTGCGACGAGAATTAAACCCGTTCTAAACCTGTAGACGCCGCGCGCAAAGCATTCTCGGACGAGGGTTCGATTCCCTCCGCCTCCACCAGAAGAACATCCAGCACAGTCCCACACAGTACAGAAATCCAAAGATTTCAAAGATTAACCCCGGAAAGAGCGTCCGGGGTTGTCTTTTATGGTCCGTTGACAGCCGAGAGTTGTACGTATAGATATCTGTACAACACGCCTCAAACAGCTTTAAAGCCCTTTCAACTTGTACGGCGTGACGGGGGAAAGCCTGGTGGCTCTAACGGATACTGCCATTCGTAACGCGAAGCCCAAGGACAAGACATACGTCCTCAATGACGGACGCGGGCTTAATCTCGAAATCTCCCCGAAGGGCGGCAAATGGTGGCGACTGCGCTACACCTTCGGCGGCAAGCCCAACCGAATCTCCCTCGGCACCTATCCCGAAATCTCCCTTGTCCAGGCCCGTGAGCGCCGCGAAGAGGCCCGCAAGCTCATTGCTCAGGGAATAGACCCCAGCAACGCCAGGAAGGATGCTCGCGTACAAGAGCAGCAGCAGATTGAGACCTTTGAGCTTGTGGCCCGCCAGTGGCACGAGAAGTTCAACTCCAAGTGGACACCGGGCCACGCCGCCCGCATTATGACCAGCCTACAGCAAGACGCCTTCCCTTGGATTGGCTCCAAGGCTATCCGCTCCATTCTCCCGCCCGAAGTCCTGTCCGTGGCCCGCCGCGTGGAATCTCGAGGAGCCATTGAAACGGCCCACCGCCTTGTGGGAAACATCGGCATGGTGTTCCGCTACGCCGTGGCCGCTGGCTTGGCCGATTCAGACCCGACACGCGATCTGCGCGGGGCACTCTCCCCCACCAACGAAAAGCACCACGCCAGCCTCACTGAACCGGGGACAGTTGGTGAACTCCTCCGCACCATCGAAACGTACAAGGGAAGCCTCATTACGCGCTGTGCCCTTAAACTGGCTCCGCTCACCTTTGTACGCCCCGGAGAACTCCGCCATGCGGAATGGTCTGAGATCAACGAAGAGGCCGCAGAGTGGCGAATCCCTGCCCACAAGATGAAGATGCGCACGCAGCACATTGTCCCTCTGAGCAAGCAAGCCCTGGCCGTCCTAGAGGAGATCAAGCCGCTCACAGGAACCGGGCGCTACGTGTTCCCTGGTGAACGCACGGCCTCGCGCCCGATGAGCGAGAACACCGTTACTGCCGCCCTGCGCCGCCTTGGTTACGCGAAGGATGAAATGACGGGGCACGGCTTCCGCAGCATTGCCTCTACCCTACTCAATGAGCTGGGCTGGAATCGTGACGCCATTGAACGCCAGTTGGCCCATGCTGAGCGAAACAATGTCAGAGCCGCTTACAACTTCGCAGAGTTCCTGCCAGAGCGCCGGAAGATGATGCAAGCCTGGGCGGATCACCTTGATACGCTCCGTGAAGGTGGCAAGGTCGTGCCGATGTTCAAGGCGGTTGGGGAGAAGTAAGACTTTAGCCCTCCCTACGCATTATCACCATTGCTCAACTTGGTGACCAAGAATTGGCGTAGGGGGTAGCCTTTTCGACGTCATATCCGGATATTCTGTTATTTCTCGCCTCGTGTGTTGGGCCAAGGTGAACCAGCCAGGTGGACCAACTAAAGCAGTGTCCTTGTCCTGCCCATCTGCCGGAAAGCCTTTGTCATGCTGATGTCTCCTGGGGATCACGGCCCGCCTCAATTTTCGATCTGAATCCCATTGTGGGATTCAAATCGACGCACTAATCACTTTTGGCCTACGGCAAGAAGCTGTCAACGCTCAGAGCCAAGTCCGAAATTTGTTATCGTCAAATATCACGGTGGAAGGATTCTTATCGCTTGACTTGAATTCGCAGATTGATAATTCTTTGGTAAATATGTGTAATTAGCAACCAGTGGCCGCATATCCCTGACCTGGGGGCTAGCGATGTCAATGCTTGTGGTCATTTCGCTGGGGCAACTTGAGACGGGAAGTTGTGCGCGATATTATGGTCGTGAAAGTTGCTCATTATGATGAGCTGTGTCGTGCGCGAACGTCATTTTGGGAAGCATAGTGTGGCCTGATTCTAAATTATGCACGGTAAGTATTTTTACAGTATGTCGAAAATAGGATGGATTTAATTATATATACAAACATTAGACGGGACAATAAGATGTGCATTTACTGGACCGGCGATCTACATAATCGTGCAAATGGTCTTACTGACAGCATTCGGCTGTATTTCAACGCGACTTTCGGTGTGATTAGTAGCGTAAATGAAGAAGAGATTAGGATGAACAATGGTCGCTAAATCTTGGTTGAAAATTCGCACACCAGCAACTTATGCAGTAAATGCCCTCTGTTGTGTTTTTTTCATAGTTCTGTTCCTGTGGCTTTGGAAAGCCAGTGTTTTCGCAGCGTCATACGAAATCATAGACGAGAAAGGTGCCACGACCTATACTATAAAGACTGGAGAGGATGAAACATTATATCAAATAGCCAGAGGCGGACTGGAGTTATTATACTTTGCCAGTGGTATTGCATTGGCTTTGACTGTATACCTGTCAGTACGGTCAATCCGGCTCACAAAATTTCTAGCTGCTGAAGAAGAAGCCAGGCAAAAAAAGAAATTTTCTCTTGATCTCTGTGAGAAATATATCAATGATCTGCATTTGCAATTTAAAGATCTGAAAGATGATGGAGACAAAACGAATAAACAATTCATAAATGGATGCATAACACTATTAAATAGGCTTGAGATATTTTCTCTGAGTTTCGTAGATGGCCATGCGGATATTACAATTGCCAGATCTCTAATCGGAGAAGTTTTTTGTGACAATGCTGAGGAACTTTTTCAATGGTGTCCTCCTCAGCAGAGCACTCGTTGTCTCGATGATTATAGTTATATTACAAGATTAATTAAAATGCTGAAGTAGGGTTGCATGATCAGGAAATACATTTTTGACGACCCAGCTAGAACGTCAGAGCATAGTGTAACGAAAGCTTCTTCTCGCGCTGGAAATTGCGAAGAAGTCTGTTTCCCTTTGAGTCGGTCTCACATCAATTCCGTGCCGGACGAAATTGGTGTCTTTTTGATTAAGGGTGAAACGATTGGCGAGAAGAAGGCAGAAGTGGCGTTTGTCGGTGTGGCCAACGCTCAGGACGCAAGACTACGACATGTTTTTAAAGCCCATATTGCAAAACAAACGATCCCATCATTTCTGGGCGGACTATTTCAGCATTATGTTAACATCGTCTTTTGTTATTGTTTAGTGGCTGAGGAGCTGCTTGAGAAGAAACGAGATGAGCTAATGGCTGTATACACTCCTCCATTTAACTCGATAGCTCAGGCTGTCGGAACTGGCAACGCCGCTTGGTGATATAATGAAACCAATTCTTCTCCCTGCGCTTCGCGGACAGTTTGGAAGCTGGATATACTATTCATGCATCATGCCATTTCGTGTAGTGAGTGAACGGGTAGATTTTGTGAAAGATGTTCACAAGTCAGTACAGCTCTCGGAAATGATTCAGAGGGAAGTGCGCGATCGGAGATTCACTCAAATTGTTGATTATTTAACAACCGAGGAGGATCGGTTTTTCAATTCCCTCGTTCTTGCAGTATATAGTTCTAAGCCAGAATGGTTTCCTACAAGCATCGCTAGTACCGAAGGGCCGCTGTCTGTTAACCAAATTCCAGAAGAGTGTAGAGGGGCGACGGGGTATTTGAAGTTCAATGGCACAGAAAAGATCATTGCTATTGACGGTCAGCATCGGCTTGCTGGGATTAAGGAAGTCGTTTTGCGCAACCCAAAGGTTTCGGATTGTATTTCTGTTGTTTTTGTTGCACATGATCCCGAAGTTGACTCAAAACGTATTAAGACGCGAAGATTATTTACCGCCCTCAACAAACATGTCAAGGCAGTAGATAAATTTGAAATTATATCATTGGATGAAAATGACTTAATGGCTATCATAACTCGCCGTTTGATTGAAGAACATGAGTGGTTTATGGGTGAGAGGATCCAAATTAAGGCTGGTTCAAAGATTGATAATCAGTCCGTTGCCTTGACTACAATTGACAATCTCTACGATTTGCTGACTGTTTTATTTGCTCGGGTATTCGTAGAGCACCTTCCTGATGAATACCAAGCTTTGTCTGCTAAGGCTCTTAAGGCAAAGCTGCAAAACGGGTCCGATCCCAAGCCTGCTGTTGTTGATCTACTGTATGGCCTGACTGTGAATTTTTTTCAAACTCTTGCGAGTAAAGTTCAAGAGCTTTCTAGCTTTTTTAGCGCCGATCTAAGAAGCTTTGGCGCAGTCGCTAATCGTTATCGTCGCGAAAAATCCGGGTGCATATTTTTTAGGCCTGTTGGGCTAAACGTGCTGATTAAGGTTTTGGCGTCACTTACTGGGACTGTTGAAGAGCGTATATCTGTGATAGCTTCTTTTCCAAGGTACCTGACACAGTTCCCGTACAAAAATACTATTTGGTCTCCTGACTATGGTATCGATGAGGGACAAGAGCCCTCTGTGAGAAACCTATTGCTTTATTCCTTGGGCGTTAAATTGGGGGCGACTCAGATTAATAGTGCGGTTAATGGTTGGAGCAAGGTTACAGGCACTGTTCAGACGCGGGATACCTTGCCTAGCAATGTGGCAGAAATTTTTGCTTTAAATGATGTGGATGACATATAACCCTTGGCGACATGATCAGCCCAGTGCTTGTGCCTGGAAAGTCATGTATGTTTTTACGCGCCGTCAACTATGTTTCTGTTAGTCTATGCAGGTCTGATACCGATGTGATTTTTGTCGCGCCAACCAATCGTGAAATTCCGCGATGTATATGTTGTCTCGTCGTCCTTGTCATCGACTTACTGCTACATTGATTTTCGTTGCTCCGGCATAACATTACAATCACAGCATGATATATTTCCTTGTGTTCGCCAGCAAAAACATCCCATCTTATTTCAAGATTGCTGTCGACTGTATCATCAAAGTCCCCTATCGGCGTTGGGTCTGAAATTGAAATGCACAGCGCCCAACGACACAGAACATTCCACTGTGTGATTCCTGTCTGCCGCTTAAGCCAAACGAGTTGATCTTTGGCCTTTTGTGACAATCGGATAACCTCAATCACTGCTTGCTCCAGAGATAACCAGGTTTGATAACCGTATTCTTCGACTGGTCGTCGTGTATAAGTGCATAGCTTCCGCCGAGATATGGAGCCAGCTTCGCTTCCTCAGCTTTGTTGATCTCCGCGTCTGTGGCCAGGAGGATCGTCTGGTGGCTAGCGTCCGGCAGATAGTAACTCAGCAAGTTATTCCGATGCTTTGTATCCAAGCGACCAAGCGGCGTATCGATGATAAGGGGCAACGGTCTTCCGGACGCCCGTCCAAGCCCCCACAGGATTGCGATGATGACCAGCTGCCTTTCTCCGGCTGACAACCTATCGAGGGGGATTGGCTCCCCCTGCATGCCAGACAACTTCAGCGTGAAGTCTTCTGGATCGATGGTGACCCTGCACACATAGCTTTCTTTTCTGAAAAGTTTGTTCAGGCTTTCTTGAATTTGTTCTCCAAGCTCATTCAATGAATGCGCGAGAACCCGTTGAGAGAATGCTTCTGCACGAACTCTTGCCTTCTGAGCATAGCGGATAACACGCCCTTCTGTGCTTTCCTCAATTTGCCGGAACGAGAGGCGTTTGAGTGCTCTCTCCCGTTCTACGCGACGAAATGAGATTGCCGCATCGCATTGCTCAAGCTTGCGTCGTAGCGCCACCAGCTCTTGGGTGTTCTTGTCAATCAAGCAAAGGCATGCCTCACGCTCTTGGATGATTTCCTTCACGGTTTCCTCGGGAGGGACCATGGCATGGAGACGCTCGGCCTGCTGTAGCTGGGTCTCTGCTTGAGCGCGAATGCTGAGAAGCTCTTGAGCACGTGAGCGTTCTTTGGCGAGCGTTTCTTCCAGGCCTTTGAGTTTATGCCTCCCGTCGGGAGTGAGGTTCAATAGCTGTTCAGTATGAGTAGTTTCTGCGCGCTTGCGGCGATCCTCGGCAAGGTAGCTCGCAAGGCGATTCCTGACTTCACCCTCAGTATCACTAAGCATCTCCAGGGTTTGCTCGTCTCGGTTTTCCAGTACGCTCAAAACGACAGAAGCTGCTGCCGCTTCCTTTTCTCGCTGATCTTGCTCACGAACCCGTTTCAAGAGGTCAGGAATCAGAGCAAAAGGAAGGGGGCCTGCCGCGAGTTCAACCAACTCTACGTTTACTCGGTCGAAATCGTTCCGGGCATTCAGGCAATCATCTTCGAGGCTTTTCCTTTGTTCCAAAAGGTGCGCCCCTGTCTCGTTGAACCTAATTTCCATTTGTGCAAGGGCTTGGTTGTGTTCATTTCTGCGAATTTCAGTTGCTTCGATATCCTTCAGCAATCCTGCTCTCTGGTCCTGAAAGTTCCTGATAGCAGCTTCGAACGTGAGTAGTGTCTCTTCGGTGTCGTCTGCTTTCGATGACTTTGACTTTTTGCTTATCAACTCCGCCAAATCATCTTGTAATCGGGCCAGCAAATCGATGCCAAGCAAAGAGCGAATCCCTGTTGATAAAAGCGCCCTAGCACCTTCTGTATTCGCAAGTTCAGCGACTTTTTCCCCATCAAAAAAGAATAGATGCGCAATGCTTGCAGGCATGAGAGTATCAATGAAGTCATCCCAGGCTGAAGCGAGGACTGGGTCTTCTGTGCCGTTTTTCCATGCCTTTGACGCATCCTCGTGTACTTTTCCGTTGGAAGCTAAGGTCCAAGAGCGGCAAATACGGTAGGTATCCTTTTCACCCAGGGTGTACATGTGGAATTCGAGGTCAATGGACGTAGTGCCGTTTGATTTGTCATGAACAAAGCTTCTCAACAGCCTAACATAGCTTCCAGTGCTCTGATGGAATTGCATCGCACGTTTTCCGAAGAGCGCCAGTCGGACTGCAGAAAGGAGGCTTGTTTTTCCTGCGCCATTAAGACCACCAATGAGGACAATGGGACGTTTTGTGCCTGATGGAGCCAGGCTAATGGTCTGGGTTCCAGCGTAGACACTGAAATTTGTGAGAGTGAGTTGCCCAAGAATCATTATGCTTCTGCCTCGCCTGCTTTCTTTAGCTGTTCGATATGCTTGGCGTAGGCGACAGCATCTTCTTCATCTTCGTAGAACGCTCTTCGAATCGCGACCTCCAGACGGTCATGAAGGCCTGCACGGCGGAGCATTGTTCGATATCCCCACTCGACATCGATCAACTCCCGAAGCATCTCATACCCCAGCCGATTCCCTTCGCAAACATCCTCCAGTTGCTCCAACGCTTCTTCGCCAAAACAATGGTGATAACCGAGACCTGAATCGGGGTAGGGTGCCCCAGTAGCATCCTGGAAAATTCTGGGGAGACGGTCTTCGATCTCATGCTTTTCTGTGAGCCATATCCGCCTAATCTCACGCAGCTCTTCCGGGGAGATCAGGCGGACAGCTCGAAATTCCTCGGGAGATGAGTCCCGTAACTGGCACTGCACTCTCAACAGCTCGAACAATAAATGCTCTCGTTGAGCCTGAGTGTATGGGCCATGAATCGGCTCACCAAAAAACAACTGTACATGCCCTTTCATCCGACGGAATTCTCTCACGGCACGATCATTTTTGGGGTTGAGCATAGCCCGGAATTGAATCAAGGGAGCAAGCCAGCCTTTGTTCGCCGGGTCATTGGCCACCATGGCCTCAAGAGATTTGTCTCGAGCAACCATTGTGCAGACCCAGCAGCCAAAGCGACTTGCCCCACAACTCGGCGTCGACTCATCTAGGTTGACAATGAGCGGGCATTCCCTGTCTTCTGTGGCGTCTTTGTAGAGATCGAGCAATTCTTCATTCCCCAGGCCCCAGG
>Ga0209373_10002346_pt1 | contig 19196 bp, 16 predicted proteins | sample Higcelweek5metaG_FD_187173 | JGI IMG/M metagenome (GOLD analysis project Ga0209373, IMG submission 187173) | Freshwater pond sediment microbial communities from the University of Edinburgh, under environmental carbon perturbations - High... | ecosystem: Environmental > Aquatic > Freshwater >... | reverse complement strand
CGGCCAACGAGATGGAGCGTGGGCTCATCCGGTACTTTCAGGCCGAACCCGAGGCCACCAGCTACCGGGGCTACCGGGTCATCGACGGCGTCGAGCACTTTGTCATGGCGCGGCCCGTGCATTTCGAGCACGAGTGCCTGACCTGCCACGGCGACCCCAAAGACGCGCCCCGCGTGCTCATAGAGCGCTACGGCGACAAGCGGGGCTTCGGCCGCAAGGACGGCGAACTGGCCGGGCTGGACTTCGTGGGCATGCCCGTGGACAAGAGCGTCAAGCACATCCGGCAGTCCATCACGCTTTTCGGCGGCTCGTTCTTCGCCGTGGCCGCGGGCGTGTTCCTGCTCATCGTCCTCTTCTTCAACCGCCTGGTGGTGACGAACCTGCGGCGGCTCTCGGCCATCTTCCGCGAGAATTTCCAAAGCCCCAAGGACCAGAGCATTCTGGACCGCCTGGACGAGGGCGACGAGATCCACTCGCTCATGGAGGCCTTCGGGGCCTTCGCCTCGCACCTGCGCGCGGCCAGAAGCCAGCTGGAGGACTACGCCGCCAACCTGGAGGACAAGGTCCGCCGCCGCACGGCCGACCTGAGCATGGAGGCGGCGGAGCACAAGACCGACGTGCGGCTGTTCGTGGAGCTTTTGGGCGACCTGAACCGCAGCCAGGACCACGCGGAACTGCTGCAGACCGCGCTGCCGCGCATAGCCGAGCGCTTCGGCGCCACGCGGGCGGCCTACCTGTGCGCCCCCCTGGGCCGCCAGCAGTACGCCTGGCCAGGGCCGGACTGCGAGGCCCTGATGCCCAAGGACTGGGTGACGGTGGTGAGCGCCGGGCAGGTGCGCATGGAGACCGACCGCGTCTTCGTGCCCGTGAGCACCTCCGACTTCAACCGGGGCCTCATGGGCCTGTTCTGGGAGCACGGCCCCCGGCCAGAGGTGGCGCCAGAGGTGCTCTTGGCCCTGGGCCAGCAGCTCGGCATCGCCATCGAAAACCTGGAGGCCATTGACGCGCTGCTGCGCCAAAACCGTTTGCTGGAGCTCATCTTCGAGGGCATTTCCGATCCGCTGCTACTGGTGGACGAAAGCGGTTCCGTGGTGCTGGCCAATTCCTCGGCCCGCGCCCTGGCCGAGGGCATCCGCCCCGGCTCGCGCATCCAAACCTGGTTCGCCAGCATCTCCGCCCCGGCGGTGAAGGACGGCACCCTTGCCGCGGCCATCGCCGGAGCCGCGCCCTCCAGCCTGGAGTTCGAGCTGGCCGGGCCGCGCACCCTGGCCGTCAGCGTCTACCCCCTGCTCGACGGCGGCGGCGTAGGCCGGGCCGTGGTGTACATCCGCGAGACCACGGCGGAAAAGCGCCTGCGCGCCCAAATGCAGCAGAGCGAGAAGCTGGCCGCCCTGGGCAGGCTGGCCGCCGGACTCGCGCACGAGATAAACAACCCCCTCGGCGTCATCAGCTGCTATGCCCAGCTGTTGCAAAAAAGCCAGCAGGGCAGCCAGGCCCAGGAGGATCTCGAAGTCATTGTGCGCCACACCAAGAAGGCGCAAAAGGTGCTGCAGGACCTGCTCGGCCTGGCGCGAGGCAACAAGGCCGCCACAGGCCCCACCGACTTGAACGCCGTGGTGCGCGACCTGGCGCAGATCTTCCGCGTGCAGGTGGACAAGACCGGCGTGGAGCTGACCCTCGACCTCGCCGAGGGCCTGCCGTTCGTCCAGGCAGACGCCTCCACCCTGGAGCAGATTTTGACCAACCTGCTGGTGAACGCCTTTGACGCCGTGCCCCCGGACACGGGCTGCATCGTCGTGGGCACGGAGGCCGGCGCGGGCGGCAAAACCGTGCGCCTGCGCGTGGCCGACAACGGGCCGGGCGTTCTGCCCGAGAATCTGCGGCAGATCTTCGATCCCTTCTTCACCACCAAGGAGATCGGCAAGGGCACGGGCCTGGGGCTCACCGTGGTGCACGAGCTGATGCGCGAGCTGGGCGGCGAGGTGGAGGTCGAGGGCGCGGGCGGCGCCACATTCTACTTGACCTTCCCGGCCGCGCCCCAGGATGATGCGGGGAAAGTTGGCGGCAGGGACGCCGCGGACGCCGGCGGCAAAAACGGGCCAGCCGGGCCGCAGGGGAGCGATGGCATGAGCGGAGGCCAGGCATGAACAGCCAAACGCCCGCGCCCAGCGGCGCCGCCCTTCTGGTCGACGACCAGCGCGACTTCGCCGTGGGCCTCTCGCGCCTGCTTGGCGGGCAGTTCCCCGGCTGGACCTTCGCGGTGCGCACCTCCGGCGACGAGGCCCTGGCCGAGCTGGAGCGCGGCGACTACAGCCTGCTCATCACCGACCTGCGCATGCCCGGAATCTCCGGCCAGAGCCTGCTCACCGCGGCCCTGGCGCGCGACCCCGCGCTCACGGTCATCATGCTCACGGCGTACGGATCGGTGGAGACCGCCGTGGCCGCCCTCAAGGAAGGGGCCTACGACTTCCTCACCAAGCCCATCGACCAGGAGAATCTGTTCCGCGTGGTGGGCAAGGCCATGGAGCGCGGCCTGCTGCTGCGCGAAAACATGCGCCTGCGCGAAAAGGCCGCCGACAGCGAGCTCGGCCCCATGCTCATAGGCGAAAGCCCGGCCATGCGGCGGCTGCGCAAGTCCATTCTGGCCGTGGCCGCCTCGGACTACACGGTGCTCATCCGGGGCGAGTCCGGCACCGGCAAGGAGCTGGTGGCGCGGTCCATACAGGCCCTGGGGCATCGCTCCGGCGCGCCCTTCATCACCGTGAACTGCCCGGCCATACCCGACGCCCTGCTGGAAAGCGAACTCTTCGGCCACGCCAAGGGTGCCTTCACCGGGGCGGACAAGAGCCGCAAGGGGCTTTTCATGGCGGCCAACCTGGGCACCATCTTGCTGGACGAAATAGGCGACATCCCCTCGGCCGTGCAGACCAAGCTCCTGCGCGTCATTCAGGAGGGCGAGGTGCGGCCCGTGGGCACCAACGAGGCCCTCACGGTCAACGTGCGCATTCTGGCCTCCACCAACCAGAACCTGGAGGCCAAGATCGCCGACCAGAGCTTCCGAGAGGACCTCTATTTCCGCCTCAACGTGCTGGCCATCCACGTGCCGCCCCTGCGCGAGCGCACGGAAGACATCCCAAGCATCGCCAGCCATTTTCTGCTCACGGTCTGCCGCGAACTCGGCGTGCCGCAAAAGGAGCTCTCCAATGAGGCCGTCTCTTACCTCACCTGCCGGGCATGGCCGGGCAACGTGCGCGAGCTGCTGAACCTGGTGCGGAGACTGGCCGTGTTCTGCCCCGGCGAGCGCATAGAGGTGGCGCACGTGCGCCAGGTGGAGTGCGGCGCGGGGTTGAGCAAAGAGGCGCCCGGCGCATTCTCGCCATACAAAGAGACCAAGCAGATGGTGCTGGAGGAATTCACCCGCACCTACGTGCACCGCCTGCTGGAGCACACCCAGGGCAATATTTCAGAGGCGGCCAGGTTGAGCGGCGTGGAGCGTTTTTCCTTGCAGAAGATACTCAAGCGCCTGCGCATGAATACCGGCGACTATCGGAAAAGCTAGCACACAGGGAGAATTATGGAACGCGAAGCGCTTCTTGCGAAGCTGATTGACATGTTGCGCGAGGACGAACGTCCCGCGATGGAGACGAAGATTGCAGAGGCCCTGGCCGAGCACACCAAGGGCGCGGCAAACGCGGACGAGGCCGAGGCGCTCTCCCTGCGCTTCCTCAAGGACCTGGACATCTTCGTCAACTGGCGCGGGGCCGATTTCATGTACTCGCGCGGCATCGCTGAGACCTTGCGCGTGGGCGAGGACATCTGGGAGCTGGCCTACCAGTTCAAGAAAGCCATGCGCTGAGCCGTGCGCAGGCCAGAACGCATCAGTCAGACCGGGCTGGCCAAATCGGGCTGGTCAGATCGGGCTGGTCGAAACGCGCCGATCTGAAAGCGCCGTCGGAGCGTCCGGGGCGATGACGCGGATCAACGGTGCGGAATACACTCGCGGATCAACAGTGCGGATCAACAGTGCGGAGCAACGACGCGAATCGAGCGCGCGGATCTGAACGTTTCCGGCCCCGCCCGCCGGTGCGTCCTTGCCGGGCTATCGCGGCGCAAGGCCTTGGAGCGGGCGGCATGTGCGGATTCCGCACGCGGGAAAACAGAGCGCCAAATAATGCGGGGAGGGCCCGGCGCCCCCCCCTTCCGCGCGTCCGCAAGGAGAGAAACGGACGCGAAGATCCCTACGGCGCATACCTGCTCACGGCCCGGCGCTGCGGCGAGCGGAAACACTTCGACCCGGCAGCAAGACTTCCGGCCAGACGCCTGCCCGGCCAGAAATGCTGCCCGGTTGCTCGCCAACGGCATTGCCACACCTGCAATGTCTGGCTGACGGCCCGCTTGGCCCAACAGCTTTCCCGGCCTGCGTCGTTTCTGACCCTGCAATGTCTGGCTGACGGCCCGCTTGGCCCAGCAGCTTTCCCGGCCTGCGTCATTTCTGACCCTGCAACGTCTGCCTGGCGGCCCGCTTGGCCCAACGCTTTTCCCCTCTCGCAGGGTGGGGAGGGCGTGCGGGCCCTCCCCCATTCTTGCCCGCGGAGGCGGCGCGCAGGAATGCTGCGAAATTCTCCGCCGGTCCGACCATGCGGCCCAACGGGTCATCCGGTCCAACTGGTCATCCGATCCAACTGGTCATCCGGCACATCCGGCACAGCTGGCACAGCTGAAGGACTGCCCCGGCCCGCGCGCCAAGCCCGTCACGCCAAGGCGGCCAGCCACGGCAATCCTGCGACAATGCAGCGAAAGAGCGGGAAGGGCGTCCTCCAAAACGTCCTTCCCTTTCCAAACGGTGGCCGTGGCTCGTGTGGTCTGAAAATTCCATTCTGCCGCATGACGCAGCCGATTGCGGACGCCAGCTACGGGTGGTTGCGGAACTTGTCCTGCACATGCGCGCTGCCGCCATGGCAGGGCGTGCAGTCCATGCGGCCCTTCAAAATGGGCGAGACCTTGCCCTTGCCATGGCACTCGCCGCAGGCGGCCTCGGCCTTGGACTTAAGCACCGGCGCAAAGCTTCCGTTCAGCTTAGCGTTCATGATCTCGATGGCCTTCACGGTCACATCGGCGGTGACGCGGGCGCAACGCTCGCCGCGCTTGGGGCTTGAGGCGTCGATGCCCGTGGCGAAACACCAGGTGCTCACCGACTGGTGGCACAGCACGGAGCCGGACACATGGGTGGGCAGCGGCCCCACCGCGCCCTGCCCGGCCGGACCCGGATCGTAGATGGGCAAGGCGGTCTTCTCGTACCAGCGGAACAGCTCGGTCACCATGGGGTCGCGCTCCTTGCGCCCCCAGAACAGGGCATAGGCGCTGGCCGCGCCAAGCAGCGCGCCGCAGATGGTGCCCCACTCGGAAATGCCGCTCTTGCCCACCTCCATCATGTGGAAGGGAAACTGGTCGTAGGGCGCGCCATACTTCTTGGCCATGGCGCCAATCATGGCGTGGAACACCCCGTAGCAGCAGCCCAGGCCGTCCTCCCAATACCCGGCGTGGGCCACGGGCGCGCACTGGGCCGCGTCCAGCGGGTGCGCCACCCAGGCCGGAGCCTTGGGCGCTTCCTTGAGGCCCGGCTTGCCCTTGGCCGCAAAGCCGTCCCGCGCCGTCGCCACCACGCCGCCCACGCCCGCCAGCACGCCTCCAAGGGCCGCGCCGCCAAGCCAACCAAGAACGTCCCGTCTGCTCACGTCCGTCATATCTCCACCCCTCTCTTGAATATTGTATTGTGCTGGCGCACGCCGCACGCAGGGGGCAAAGCAAGGCCCATGCCGCGAAGGCATTCCGATAATATCTTTTAGTTTTAGCGTATTAGCAATTCAAGTCGGCGCGATATCGCCAACTGCAAGAGGCAGTGCGTCTGCCTGGGGTGGCAGGCAAACGCCGCAAGGAACGCCCCCGAGCAGTCCGAGACGGCAAGCGGCGGTATAGCGTGACGAGGAGCGGCGCAAGAAAATGGCCGGATCAGGACTCGCCCGGCCCGCCGCAGGCCGTGGAAATGAGAAAATGCGTGGAGGGGAAATGGGATTTTGAAGAACGCCAAGGCCAGGGAGGGGAAGCCGGAGGCGGAAATGGAGCGGAAGGACGCATGGAAAGATGAATGGAAGGATGAATGGAAGGATGAGAGGAAGGACGATCGTCAGCCAACTTGCGCCAGCCAGCTCACGCCAATTCAATCCGGTTTGCGCCAATCCGGCTTGACGGCATAGCCTGCGTCCCGCCAGCGTCGCCGCGCAGGTCCACCGCCTAGCCAGCGCGCCCCGCGCCGTCCGCCCTGCCGTGGGCCGGGTCCGCCTTGTCCAGCCGGGCCAGAATCTCCAGCATGAGCTCGTCCTGGTGCGCCAGATGCTCCATAATGACCTTGATCTCTTCCTCGGCGGTGAAGTTGATGCGGTAGTCGTGCTCGGCCCGCAGCCGGTCGTTCTCCGACTGCCTGTTCTGGCTCATCATGATGATCGGCCCGGCGTAGGCCGATTCAAAGCTCAGCACCAGATTGAGCAGGATGTACGGGTACGGGTCCCAGGCGTCGAAGTAGCCCGGGGTGTTCTTGTACTGGTAGGCCAGGTAGATGTTGACGCCTATCCAGACCAGGATGATGGCGCTCTGGATGAAGATGAACGGCCAGCCGCCCACAACGCGCGCCACGGCGTCGGCCACGCGCTGGCCAAGGGTCAGCGATTCCTGCGCGACCACATTGACGTTGGGCACGACATGCGTGCTGTGGCAATATGTCGCCGCCGGTCCGGGCTCTCTGCGCTGCTGCATAACCAATCATCCTTCACGGCGCGCGCCGCGTGCTTCATTCCTCCGCAGTCGGGCGGAGCCCGGGCGACCCCGGCGCCTCGTGGGCAAGGGCGACCGTGGCATCCCTCGCCGCCGGGGCTGGCCTAGGCCAGCGCCACCAGGTCGTAGCTCTTGGCCTGCTCTATGTCGGCCATGACCATGCGGCCGGGCTTGACCTTGGGACCGCTGACGTAGGTCACGCCGTCCACCTCCGGGGCCTGGAACCACACGCGGCCCACGTGCAGGCCCGGCCATTCCGGGCTCTCCTCCTCCACCAGCACCTCCTGCCGGGTGCCGATGAGCGCCTCCAGGCGTTCGCGGCTGATCTCCTCCTGCAGCTTCATGAGGGCGTTACGGCGGCGGGTCTTGGTGCCCTGCGGCACCTGGCCCGGCAGGTCCGCGGCCTTGGTGCCCTCCTCCTGATGATACGGGAACACGCCCATGTTGGCGAACTTGGAGCGCGTGACGAACTCCTTGAGCGCCTTGAAGTGCTTGTCCGTCTCGCCGGGGAAGCCCACGATGAGGCTGGTGCGCAGGGCGGCTTCCGGGAAGTGCGCGCGCACGCGGTCGATGACCAGCGAAGGGTCCTGGGCAAAGGGGCGGCCCATGGCGGAGAGGATCTCCGGGTGGGCGTGCTGCAGGGGAATGTCGAAGTAGGGCAGCAGCGGCTTGCCCAACCCGGCCAGGTGCTTGAGCAGCCCGTCGGTGAGTCCGGCCGGATACAGATACATGAGCCGCAGCCATTTGAGGCCCTTGATGGGCATGAGGCGGTCGAGCAGACGCTTGAGCCCGTCCTTCATGTCCAGGTCGCGGCCATAGCTGGTCACGTCCTGCCCCACCAGCACCAGCTCCGGCACCCCGCCCTGCTCCACCAGCAGGCGCGCCTCGCGCTCCAGGTCGTCCAGCGAGCGGCTCACGTGCTTGCCGCGGATGCTGGGGATGGTGCAGAAGGCGCACTTGTGCGAGCAGCCCTCGCTGATCTTGAGATAGGCGTAGCCCGGCGCGGTGCTCAAGCGGCGCGGGCCCATGGCGTCCAGGTTCTTGCGGCCCAGCGCGGCGCCCACCAGGGCGGGCCAGTGGTCCAGCTCCCGCGTGGAGAGCCACAGGTCCACCTCGGGCAGGTCCGCGGCCAGGTCCGCCTCGCCGTAGCGGCTCACCATGCAGCCGGTGACGGCGATGACGGGCTTTTTCGCCGCGGCCTCGGCCTCGCGGATGACGCCGAGGATGGTGTCCACGCTCTCCTCCACGGCCGGGCGGATGAAGCCGCAGGTGTTCACCAGCACGAGGTCGGACTCGGCCACGGTCTCGGCCGGAACAAGCCCCCGGCCAAGAACGCCGAGCATGCGCTCCGTGTCCACGCGGTTTTTCGGGCAGCCCAGGCTGATGGTATGGACATGAATCGGCGGCATTATAGTCTCCTCAACAGGTGTGGGAATATTTGGTGCAGAATGTTGCGCTTTAATCAGAGTCGTGTAGGATGATTCTTCAGCGTATCCTTATGGCGCGTCACCCCTCGGCGCGGAAGGAGGCCCGGCATGGTGGAATCCCTGCGGGCGATGAAGCAATACCGCATAGGCCTCATAGGCGACAAGTCATCACTTGTGCCTTTCTGGGAGCTTTTCGCCTCGCTCGGCAATGAGCGGGTTTTGGGCCAGCTTGGCCTTAAGGCTTTGGCTCTGCACGACGGCATGACCGGCGCCGGCGGCGCGCCCGGCGGCGACCTGCCCGTGTACCCCGGCTGGCGCGAAATGCTCGCCGCACATCCGGACATCACCCTGGTCATAGAAACCACCGGCCACGCGGGCATATTGACCGACCTGCGCCAGAATCTGTCCGTGAACATCGCCCTGGTGGAGCGCGCGGCGGCCAGTTTTTTCGTGCGCCTGCTCTCCACCGACCAGATGTGGGTGGCCTGCAAGCTCGACCTGCTGCAAAGCCAAAGCCTGGTCAAGGGCATCATCGACCAGCTGCGCGAGGAAATAGCCCTGATGGACGGCCAGGGCCTGGTGCTCGACTGCAACAAGGCCGTGCTCACCGCCCAGAACCTGGCCAAGCACGAAATCATGGGCCGCCCCCTGCGCGAGTTCTTCCGCCTGCCCGAGGGCCTGAACGGCAACGCCGAGGCCCTGCACCCCATAGAGCACGCGCTGGCCACGGGCCTGGGCTCCGAGTCCACACTGGCCCACGTGGACGCCGAAGGCCGGCTGCACTACACGCGCGAGTACGTCTACCCCATCCAGGACGACACAGGCTCGCCCGCCAGCTTTCTGTGCATCCGCCGCGACATAACCAGCCGCACCCAGATGGAGCACCGCCTCCAGCAGTCCGAGCGCCTGGCCTCCATTGGTGAAATGAGCACCTACATCGCGCACGAGATCAGAAACCCGCTCTTCGCCATCGGCGGCTTCGCCAACCAGCTCTTGCGCACCGTGAGCGAGCCCGCCGCACGCGAAAAGATCGAGATCATCATCGAGGAGTCCAAGCGCCTGGACAGCATCCTCAAAAGCATCCTCACCTTTGCCCGGCCGGTTGAGCCCGGCAACGGCCTGACGGACCTGAACAAGATCGTGCGCGACACCATGGAGCTCATGGGCCTGGCGTGCGAGAGCCAGAACATCCAGTCCGTGCTGGGCCTGACCGAGGACCTGCCGCTCATCAAGGCCGACCCGGAGCTTATCAAGCAGTGCCTCATCAATCTGGTCAAAAACGCCCTGGAGGCCATGCCCGAGGGCGGCATTCTGGCCGTGCGCACCGGCATGGGCCAGGCCCAGGTCATCCTCGAGGTGGAGGACACGGGCCAGGGCATCGCCCCGGAAATACGCGACAAGGTCTTCAGCCCCTTCTTCAGCACCAAGGGCAAGGGCTCCGGCCTGGGCCTGGCCATGATCAAGAAGATCATGGACGACCTGGGCGGCGCGGTGGAGCTGGCCAGCGTGCCGGGCGAGGGCACCCGCGTGACGCTGCGCCTGTCCCCGCAACTGGCGGTTGCGAAACCGGCCCCGGACAGGTAGACTGCCCCGCATGAGTGAAGCCGCAGCTCCCCTGGAAAAACGCATCGTCCTGGCCACCCGCAACGCGGGCAAGATCAAGGAACTCAACGACCTTCTGGCCGGTTACGGCCTCACCGTGCTGGGCCTGTCGGACTTCCCGGAGATCGGGGAGATCGAGGAGACCGGCGCGACCTTTGCCGAGAACGCGGCGCTCAAGGCGCGCACCGTGGCCCAGGCCACCGGCCTTGTGGCCCTGGCCGACGACTCCGGCCTGGAGGTCGACGCCCTTGGCGGCGCGCCCGGCGTCTATTCCGCCCGCTATTCCGACCCCGGCGCCACGGACGAGCGTAACAACGAAAAGCTGTTGGACGTCATGAAGGACGTGCCCGAAACCCGGCGCGGCTGCCGCTTCGTCAGCCTTGTTGCGGCCATTGCCCCCAACGGCGAAGAAATTTTGGCCGAGGGCCGCTGGGAAGGCCGCGTGCTTTCCGCCCCGCGCGGCAACGGCGGCTTCGGCTACGACCCCCTGTTCCTCGACCCGGAGCTGAACCAAAGCGCGGCCGAGCTCTCCCGCGAGGACAAGAACGCGCGCTCCCACCGGGGCCGCGCCCTGCGGGCGCTTTTGCAAGGCTGGCCGGAGTTCTGGGCCCGCGCCTCCAAGAATGCATAACCCCCCTTTCCCCTGCGGAGGAATTCCATGTGCGGAATCATAGGCTACTGCGGTCACCGGCCGGCCGTCCCCCTTGTGGTGGAGGGCCTGCGCCGTCTTGAATATCGCGGCTACGACTCGGCCGGCGTCAGCTACGTCCAGGGCGGCGCGCTCTCGGTCATCCGTGCCGAGGGCAAGCTGGGAAACCTGGAAAAGAAGCTGGAGAGCCAGAACGTGTTCTCCGCCACCGCGGGCATGGGCCACACCCGCTGGGCCACCCACGGCCCCCCGGTGGAAAAGAACGCCCACCCGCACACCGACCACACCGGGCGGCTGGCCATCATCCACAACGGCATCATCGAGAACTACCAGGAGATCAAGGCCGAGCTTTCGGCCAAGGGCATCACCTTCCGGTCCGACACGGACTCCGAGGTGCTGATCAACCTCATCGCCGAATGTCTGAAGGACACCGCCGGCGACGTGACCAAGGCCATCTCCAAGGCCCTTTCCCGCGTGGACGGCGCGTACGCCATCGTGGTCATGAGCGCGGACCACCCCGGCACCCTGTGGGCCACCCGCGTGGCCAGCCCGCTGGTCATGGGCGTGGGCACGGGCGAAAACTTTTTCGGCTCCGACATCCCGGCCTTTCTTCCCTACACCCGCGACGTGGTGTTTCTGGAGGACGGCGAGCTGGTCAAAATCACGGCCGGCACCTGGGAGGTCATGGAGACCGCGACCCTGAAGCCCATCGAGAAAAAGGTCGCGCACATCAACTGGGACGTGCAGGCCGCCGAGAAGGGCGGGTTCAAGCACTTCATGCTCAAGGAGATCTTCGAGCAGCCCAAGGTCATCCGCGACTGCCTGCTGGGGCGCATAGACGCCGCCACCAGCCAGGTGCGCCTGCCGGAGCTGGACACGCTGCCCGCGCCGGAGCGTCTGCACATAGTGGCCTGCGGCACCAGCTACCACGCCGGGCTGTGGGGCATGTACCTGCTGGAGAAATACGCCAAGATTCCTGTGCAGGTGGAGATCGCCTCCGAGTTCCGCTACCGCGACCCCATCCTGCCGAAAAACAGCGTGGTGCTGGCCATCAGTCAAAGCGGCGAGACCATGGACACCATGGCCGGCATCAAGCTGGCCAAAAGCCGCGGCCTGCCGGTCATCGGCCTGTGCAACGTGGTCGGCTCCAGCATCTCGCGCGAGGCCGACTACGTGGTCTACAGCCAGGCCGGGCCGGAAATCAGCGTGGCCTCCACCAAGGCCATGTGCAGCCAGCTCACCGCGCTTTTGCTGCTCACCCTCTACTGGGGACGGCGCACCGGTGCCATGGCCGAGGCCGACTGCGCCACCATGGTGCGCGAACTGACCAACCTGCCACAGGTGCTGGAAGGCGCCCTGCCGGGGCTGCGCACCACGGCCCAGCAACTGGCGCGCCATTACTCCGAGGCCACGAGCTTCTTGTACCTGGGCCGCGGCCCAAGCTTTCCCCTGGCCCTGGAAGGCGCGCTCAAACTCAAGGAAATAAGCTATATCCACGCCGAGGGCTATGCCGCCGGCGAAATGAAGCACGGCCCCATCGCCCTCATCGACCCGCACTTTCCCACCTTCGCCATCGCCCTTGATGACGAGTTCTTCCCCAAGGTGAAGTCCAATCTGGTGGAGGTGCAGGCGCGCGCGGGCGAAATCGTCGCCCTGACCAACGGGGGCCTGGATTTGGCCGTGGAGCACTCCTGGGTGCTGCCGCGGGCCACGGGGCCGCTTTCCGCTTTTGTCATTCTGCCCGCGCTGCAGCTCTTCGCCTACGAAATGGCCGACTACCTCGGCAAGGACGTGGACCAGCCGCGCAATTTGGCCAAAAGCGTGACCGTTGAATAAGACCGTCTCCGGTCCGGCCGCTCCGCAGCGGCCGGACCGAAACAGACGGGAAGGCGGATTCGCCATGTCCCGCATCGCCCTGCCGCAAAAACGCCCGGTGCTCCTGCTGGTGACGCTGTTCCTCGTGCTCGGTTTTTTAAGCACCACCATCGTCAGCTATCAGGTCTCGCGCAACGCCATCCGCGACTCCATCAGGACCCAGGAGCTGCCGCTGACCTCGGACACGGTCTATTCCGAGATTCTGAAGGATCTTGTGCGGCCGGTGTATGTGGCCTCCATGATGGCCAACGACACCTTCCTGCGCGACTGGACCCTCGACGGCGAACGCGACCAGAATAAGATGACCCGCTACCTGCGCGAGGTCATGGCCAAATACGGCGCGTTCACCAGCTTCTTCGTGTCCGACAAGACGCGCAACTACTACCACCCCTCCGGCGTGCTCAAGCAGGTGAGCGAGCTTGAGCCCCGCGACCTTTGGTACTTCCGCGTGCGCGGTCTGGCGGAGCCTTATGAAATCAATGTTGACCCGGACATGGCCAACCGCGACCTGCTGACCATCTTCATCAACTACCGCGTGCTCGACTACCGGAACAACTACCTCGGCACCGCCGGGGTGGGCCTCACCGTGGAGGCCGTGCGCACGGCCATCACCCAATATCAGCAGCGCTTCGACCGCCACATCGCCTTCGTGGACGCTCAGGGGCGCATCCTGCTTTCCGCCGACCACACCCGGCAGAAGGAGACGAACATCCACTTCATGGAGGGCCTGCGCGACCAGGCCGCCTCTATTCTAGATGCCCGGAACGGCTCGTTCGAGTACGTGAGCGGCGGGCAGACGCACCTCCTGAACGTGCGCTACATCCCGGAACTCAAGTGGTTTTTGTTCGTGGACAAAAGCGAGGACGGCGCACTGGCGGGCATCCGCCGCACGCTGTACATAAATCTGGCCGTGTGTCTGGCCGTGACCTTGCTGGTGGTGTTCATCACCGGCGTGGCCCTCACGCGCTATCAGAAACGCGTGGAGGAAATGGCCACCACGGACAAGCTCACCGGGCTTTTGAACAGGCAAACCCTGGACGCGCTCTTCCAGCAGGCCATCAGCCTGGTGCGCCGCGGCGACAAGCCCCTGGTCGTGGTTCTGGCGGACATCGACCACTTCAAGGCCATCAACGACCGCCACGGGCACCTGGTGGGCGACGAGGTGCTTAAACGCCTGGCCATCTGCCTGCGCCAAAGCCTGCGCACCTCCGACACGGTGTGCCGCTGGGGCGGCGAGGAATTCCTGATGATTCTGAAGGACTGCGACCAGGAAGCCGGCGTCGCCCTGGCGGAGAAGCTGCGCCTGGCCGTGGAGGCCGATCCGGAGCTGCGCACCCTGGTGCCGAGCGGCGTCACGGCGAGCTTCGGCGTGGCACAGCTGGCCCTGGACGAAAGCGTGGAAAGCCTTGTGGGCCGGGCGGACAAGGCCCTCTACGAGGCCAAGCTCACCGGCCGCAACTGCGTGCGCGTGGCGGCCTAGCGGTCCTCGCAGGCCAAGGCCAGGCCCAGGCTCACCAGCAGCCCGCCCAAAACGCGGTTGGCCGCCCGCTCGAACGCGGAGCTGCCGCGCAGCCGCCGCATGATGCGCCCGGCGCAAAAGGCCAGCCCCACATCCCACAGCAGCCCCATGCCCAGCACGATGGCCCCAAGGCCAAGAAACGCGCCGACCTTGTCGTGGGCCAGCGGCGAAATGAACTGCGGCAAAAAGGCCAGGAAGAACAGCGCCACCTTGGGGTTCAGCACATCCGTGAGCACGCCTTGCAGAAACAGCGTGCGGTCCTGGCGCTTCACCACGGTGCGGGCCGCCGTGGCCGCAAGGCTGCCCGTATTGCGGAAGCTCTGCACGCCAAGATAGATGAGATACGCCGCGCCGATGTATTTGAGCACCAGAAAGGCCTCGGCCGAGGCAGCAAGAAAGGCCGAGAGCCCCAGCGCCGCGGCCAGCACATGCACGCTCGCCCCGGCGGTTATGCCCAGGGCGCTGACCACGCCCGCGCGGCGTCCCTGGGCCATGGTGCGGCCGATGACATACATGCAGTCCGGTCCGGGCATGGCGCACAGGGCCAGGGCGGCCAGCAAGAACGCCGGGAAGTTGAGGATCTCGCTCATCGCTGCTGCTCCTTTAATATCCGTATGACCTGCGCCGCGGCTCCTTCCAGCAAGGGCGCGCAAAGGGTCGTCTTGAGCCCGGCCTCGCGGTAGGCCATGTGGCCTTCGTGCGTGCCAAGGTCCTGCCCGGTGAGCGTGCGGCACTCCAACGCGCCGTAGCGTTCCAGAAAGAACTCGCGAAATTCCTGCACCGGGCCGTAGGTCTCGTCGAGATCGTCCCGGCCGGAGTCGCGCCCCAGGGCCATGCCAAGGGCCATGACCCCGGCGGAGAAGGCGCCGCAGGGCCCGCAGCAGCGCGAAAGCCCGCTGCAAAAACCCGTGGCCATGCGCGGAATGAGCGGCGAACGCACGCCCAGGCCCCGCGCCACGGCGGAAAGCACGGACTCCGCGCAGAGCAGCGGCTTGGCGTTGCTCCAAAGCTCCCGCGCATATCCGGCCACGGCATCGGGATCCGCGTCTGCCAGACGCACGCCCAGCACAGACCTCTTGGCGCTGGCCGCAAAGATGGAGATGCGCGCCGAGTCCGAACCGTCGCACGCATCCGCGCAGCAATTCTCGCCGCAGCAGTCCACGGCCGCATCCGCGAGCCCGGCGCGCTTCAACCAGGCCGAGACATCGGCGCGGGCAAAGCCCGGCCAGCGGTCGTGGTGCTCGGTGAGCAGAAAACCGTGAGTGTGGCTGTCCAGATCGGTGATGACAAGGCGGCCGCCAGGACGCAGGATGCGCGCCATCTCGGCGATGGCCCCTTGCGGGTCGTCCACGTGGTGCAGGAACATGTTGGCGAAGACGAAATCCACGGATGCGTCCGGCAGGGGCAAGTGCCCGGCCTCGCCCTCAAGGGTGGTGAGACGCCCGGCAGCGCCGAAGCGCTTGCGCAGTTCGGCCAGCATCTCCGGCGACTGGTCCACGGCGAAGACGGCAAGCCCGGCCGCAAGCAGGGCCTGGGTGACGAAGCCCGCGCCCGCGCCCAGATCGGCGGCGGTCAGCCCCGGGCCGTTCTCCACGCCGATGCCGGCCAGGGCAAGGGCCTTCTCGCGCACGGACTCGGAAAAGAAGCCGGAACGCAGGGCGTCCCATTCCTCTGCAACCTTGGAGAAATATTCGCGGCTGGACATGATCATGCTCCTGAAAAAGGTCTTGGGCCGGGAGTTCCCGGCCGCGCAACACCGGTTTGCCAGAACTCGCGGCCGCGGTCCAATGGCAATGGCTGAAGCGGACCTTCAGGAATGCTGATGGGCAGAGGGCGTCCTTGACAGGAGGCCCAAAAAGAGCGCACGAAAAAAGCCCCGGCAAGCCGGGGCTTTCTCGTTTCGTCAATGGCTGTGGGCGGTGTTAGGCCGCGACAACCGCAGGGCGGACGGAGGGCTTCACCACGGAGCCGCTGCGGATGCAACGGGTACAGGCGCGGATGTAGCGCACTTCGCCAGAGGCCAGAACGGTCTTGACGCGCTGCAGGTTAGGCAGAAAACGACGCCGGGTGCGGTTGTTGGCGTGGCTCACGTTATTACCGGAGCTGGGGTGCTTGCCGCAGATATCGCACGTCTTGGACATGGGAAACCTCCTGAAACATTATCTTTATGCGGACACGGCCAACGCCGCGCTTCAACTCGATGCCGGGCTCCCGGCGTCAAGGAAGAGGACTTGTAGCTCCGGGGACAGAAAAAGGCAAGAGCTTTTTTCTTGACAAACAAAAAGCCACCCGTATAGAGATGCGGCCTGCGAGGCAGCATGACCGAACTCTGGATTTCTCTACAGGACATCCCGGCTGAAGGCCGGGAATTTTCATTCACGGACCAGTCCATATGGACAGGGCCCATGAAGGAGTTTGGCGTGCCCGGCAAAGTGGGCACTCCATTTGCGGCATCCATGCGCATAACCCCGCAGGATGACGGATTTCTCGTGACCGGCAGCTTTGCGGGGTCGGTCATTCAGCCCTGCGGCCGCTGCGCAGAGGAGTTCGAGCTTGCCCTCAAGGGCAACTTCGACAGCTTCGAGGAGCCCGGCGTTGCGGTGGATGAGCTGGAGGACGCCAGCCGCGTCCGCGTGGTCAAGGGCGTTGCGGAATTCGACGCCGCGGGTTTTCTGTGGGAGCAGTTTCTGCTGGCCCTGCCGGAAAAGCCGCTCTGCACCGAGGACTGCAAAGGCCTGTGCCCCACGTGCGGCATCAACAGGAACCAAGGCTCCTGCGCCTGCGTCGAGGATAAGGGCGACCCAAGGCTTGCGGTTCTGCGCAACTTGAAGTTACAATAACCTGAGCAGGCCGGGTTTTCGCGCCCGGCGTGTTTACTAGAACCTTAAGGAGAGCCATCATGGCCTTACCGAAGAAGAAGACCTCCAAGTCCCGCAAGAACATGCGCCGTTCCCACGACCACGTCGCCACCCCCAATGTCGTGCTGTGCAAGTGCGGCGAGCCCGTGCTTTCGCACTGCGCCTGCTCCGCCTGCGGCAACTACAAAGACCGTCAGGCCCTGACCCCCGCGAATGCCTGATAAGCCGACCCGAATCGCCGTTGACGCCATGGGCGGCGACATCGGCCCCCGGGTCAACGTTCCTGCAGCCGTGCAGGTCGCCCGCGAAGGCGTCCACATCACTCTCGTGGGTGATGCGGATGTCTTGCGCGCGGAGCTTGCCCGGCACGAGGGAGCGGACGCCCTGCCCATCACCATCCATCACGCCTCCCAGGTGGTGGACATGGACGAAAAACCCTCCGAGGCCCTGCGCCGCAAGAAGGATTCGTCCATCCAGGTGGCCTGCCAGCTGGTGAAGGACGGGCAGGCCGACGGCGTGGTCAGCGCGGGCAACTCCGGGGCCTCCGTGGCCTGCGGCATGTTCGTGCTGGGCCGCATCAAAGGCGTGGAGCGCCCGGCCCTGGCCAGCATCCTGCCCACGGAAAAAGACCCCGTGGTGCTCATAGACGTGGGCGCCAACGTGGACTCCAAGCCCTTCCACCTTGCCCAGTTCGGCATCATGGGCGACGTGCTCGCCCGCGACGTGCTGGGCGTGGAGCGTCCGCGCGTGGGCCTGCTGTCCATCGGCGAGGAAGAGGGCAAGGGCAATGTCATGGTGAAGGAGGCTTTCGACCTCCTGAAGCAGACAACCCTCAACTTCGTGGGCAACGTGGAAGGACGCGACATCTTCACCGGCGACCTCGACGTGGCCGTGTGCGACGGCTTTGTGGGCAACATCTGCCTCAAGCTGTCCGAGGGCCTCGCCAGATCCTTTGGCCGGGTGCTGAAGCGCGAACTCAAACGCCACATGCTCTCGCGCATGGGCGCGGCCCTCTCCATGGGGTCGCTCAAGAACTTCGCCCGCATGATGGACTACGCCGAATACGGAGGAGCGCCGCTTCTGGGCCTCAAGAGCATCCTCATAGTGTGCCACGGCGCCAGTAACCAGAAGGCCGTGACCAACGCCATCCGCATGGCCGCGACCTATGTGGACAAGAAGGCCCACGAGCATCTGGCCGTTGAACTGACCGCCCACAAGGAGCTGGGACAGTTCAGCCGGCACAAGGCTCCAGAAGAGATGAGCGCACCGGCTTAAGCCCCGGGCGCACAACCAACCCGTCGGCTTCCGCCGACACTAGCCCACATTTATGAGCGTGCCAATGAACACATCCTGCATCATCCGCGGAATGGGCCACTGCGTGCCGGACACCAAGCTCACCAACGCCGACTTCGAGCGCATGGTCGAGACCAACGACGAATGGATCGTCTCGCGCACGGGCATCCGCGAGCGCCACGTGGCCCTGAACGGCGAGACCTGCGTGGACTTGTGCCACGGCGCATCGCTGAAGGCCCTGAAAAGCGCGGGCATGGAAGCGGCCGAGCTGACCCACGTGCTGGTGGCCACCTTCTCCGCCGATGCGGTCATCCCCTCGGCCGCGTGCATGCTTTCACACCGGCTGGGCCTTGCCGGACGCATGTCCCTTGATATCTCGGCCGCGTGCTCCGGCTTCCTGTACGCCCTGGAGACCGCCCGCGCCCTGGTGGCCCTGCACCCGGAGGCCAAGATCCTGGTGGCCGCGTGCGATATCGTCTCCTCCCGTGTGGACTACACGGACCGCAGCACCTGCATCCTCTTCGGCGACGGCGCCGGAGCCATCGTGGTCACGGCCGATTCTCCGGAACTGAAGGGCGGCCGCGTCCAGGACGTGCTGGTGGCCTCCGACGGCGCCATGGGCGACCTCTTGACCATCAAGGGCGGCGGCTCGGGCACCCCGTACAAGCTGGGCGATGCTGTGCGCCGCGACTTCTTTGTGGAAATGAACGGCCGCGAGGTTTACAAGCACGCCGTGCGCGCCATGAGCGGCGTGTGCGAGGAATTGATGACCCGCCACGGCTACACCTGCGCCGACGTGGACGTGTTCATCCCGCATCAGGCCAATCTGCGCATTGTGGAGGCCGTGGGCAAGCGCCTGGGCATGCCCACGGAAAAGGTCTTCACCAACCTGCAGAAGTACGGCAACACCTCCGCCGCCTCCGTGCCCCTGGCCCTTTCCGAGGCCCACGCCGAGGGCGTCATCAAGCCGGGGAACCTCGTTCTTTTGGGGACCTTCGGCGGCGGCTTCACCTGGGGTTCGGCCCTGGTCAGGTTCTAAAAGCCCAAGTGCGGGTTTGCAGTCCGGCGGATTTTCGGATAACAGGCGCGTAGCACACCGGCGGCAAACCAGCCGGAAGAGAGGGACCACATGAGCGATTTGCCCA
>Ga0209373_10002345_pt1 | contig 19202 bp, 14 predicted proteins | sample Higcelweek5metaG_FD_187173 | JGI IMG/M metagenome (GOLD analysis project Ga0209373, IMG submission 187173) | Freshwater pond sediment microbial communities from the University of Edinburgh, under environmental carbon perturbations - High... | ecosystem: Environmental > Aquatic > Freshwater >... | reverse complement strand
CAGGTTGTAGGTGAAATTTTTGTTCAGAAATTGATAACCGAACAACTCAAAATAGAGATCGGAACCGCCAATGGTATCGTTGTGAACCTCGAAGGAAAGAATATTGGAGGTGTCCAGTTGGCAGGCTGCCAGTTGCAATGTGTCAATGCAATATCCATATACTGGCCGATAACCAATATTGCTGGTATATTCGTGCGAGCGGCTGGTGGTATTTAAGTAATTGGGATTTTTAATGCTGTCGGCTATGTTTACGCGAAGTATTTCAACGCCGTTCAGATAAGCAATAAAGCCATCGTCGAAAAAAGGGTAAATAACCAATGGATACTTTTTATCAACCAAGTCTTGCTTAATCGAAATTGGGTAACGTAGGTAGAGTGTGTTGGTGGTATCGACGGATATTCCATAACTTGTAATTTCGCCATAGTGGACACTCACAGAGCCGTTTCCCCATAACGAATCGTTAAACCCTTTAAACTGCCATCCGGTTGCAGGTTCGGTTTTCCCGGTAAAATATTTGAACTCATCGGCATAACAGCGAATGTTGCCAATAAGAGCAACTATTACAATCAATGCAAGAGCTGTTTTGAATAGTTGCCGTCGGTTGCAGGTCGAATTATTTTTCATTATGATGAACAGTTTTTTGTTCCTTTTTTAACCCCATAGAATACTGATTGTAAAGTTGTTCTAAAAGTTGGAATTATCATAATCTTTTAGTAAAAATTAAAGAGTGGATGAAATATCTTCCCAGGGTTGAATTTTTTGTCCAACCATAATTTCTGGGATCATTATGAGATTGAAGCCTTTTGTTATGATTTTCAGAAGAATCGATATGAAATTTATCAAGATTTTCGGAACAAAACGTATATATGAAGTACATGCCGAATCATTTGAAGATACTAAGTGGGTCGTACTGCCCCGATGTACATCGGGGGAATCAGTGACCTCTTGCCTGTCATCCGTCAGCTGACGGACTAAACCAACGGAGCTAATCCGGAATTAAAGAATGGATGAAATTTCTTCCCAGGCTGGTTTTAAGCTTTTTCTCCCTGATTATGTGGGTCGTACTGGATTCGAACCAGTGACCTCTTGCCTGTCAAGCAAGCGTTCTAAACCAACTGAACTAACGACCCAAATTTTAATAGAACTTTGGCAAATTTATACTTTTTTTGACGTAAAAAAAGCCCACCTTATCCGATGAGCTTTAAAAAATTTAATTTAGTAGTTCAGTTCATTCATTCAGAGTTAATTCAGGAATTTTTTCTCTGTTCTTGAGTTCAAATAATTGATTAAACGAAGCTGCTTTTATGGTATTTGGAAAGAAGCAGGCAATTAAACCGAGCGCTTGTTTTTCATCTTTCCTTGAGGTGGAGAGTACCGATTGTTGTTGAAATGATGCCGGATCGATCAACTGTCCGTAAAGCGATGTGTCGATACTTTTCAGTTTTTCAGGCATTTTGCGTAACCCAAAACCGTTTTTGTTACATAAGTACATTACTTCAATTTTTTCATTGCGCAGCAAATAGCAGCATTCCTGTTTCTGTTTGCAAATTTCTATTGAAAAGGTAGCCCCTGAATTTGAATAAGTGAGTTCGTAAAGGTTTTCTCCAACCTGTGTAACCTGATATTGATCAAGAATAGAGTTACTGTCGCCTGTAATAGCTTTTGCAGCGAAAGTATAGAGCGAGACAAAACCAAATAGTAATATTAAAACTGTAGTTTTCATGGCATTAAATTTTAAATTCAGGTGAAAGTTATTTTATAGTTGCCACTTGTTTTCAGAAATATTTTTTGTAACCCTCAACGGTATATTTCATTCAAATAAATCTCTTTTATGGTTGTTCATACCTTGTTTCTTGGGTAAGTTGTCTTTGATAAACCAACAGTTGGTTTCAACCATCGAAATGTGCTTAATTCGTTACGAATGGCTGATTTGAGAAAATTTCAGGAATGTTATTCGACCTGAGTTGAGAGCATTTTGTTATTCAATAAATGTCGTTGCTATATTTATTACAGTTATCAGTAACATTTTTCGAGATTTGTCGACTATTAGTAGGAAGCAAACATCAGGAAATGTTCGTTCAAATTTCTAATTTGTTTGATAAAGATTGGAAGTTGGAATGATGATCACGTTTGCCGGCAGACAGTGATCAGCTGGTGAATTATTTTAACGAAAAGTACTTCAAGAATGAAAAAACATCTGACTTCGAAACGATATGGCATTTATATTCGGTCGTTGATTGAAAAGCCCCTCATTTTTCATGTCTTGGCCTGGAGTTTTGTTATGGTAATTTTATCATTGCTCACAAGTCTGAATGGCCTGTGGCCCTTTAATTTTTACTTTCTCAACATGCTGGTTACCTTACCGGCAATGATCCTCTTTAGCTATACAATGGATTGGCTTGCAAACAAACTGTTGTTCCGGTTTCGAAAACTTTTATTGTTTTTACTTTTTTTTGTAGTACTGACCCTTTTATGCTCGTTGCTTATTCCCTTGTTGAACCATTATCTCTTTTTCGGACTGCTTTATCCGCGTGTTTTTGAACCTGCTCCCTGGTTTAACTGGCGGGTAATTCCCCAGAATCTCATTTTGCTTTGGATTCCCTATTTTATCATTTCGATCAAAACGTTCTTTGTTAATTGGGTTACTGCCGAGCAGGAAAAACTGATTATTGAAAATAAACGATTGTTGTCCGAAATTCAGTTAATGAAAATCAAATTGCATCCTCATTTCTTATTCAATACGTTGAATAATATCTATGTAATGGCGAAAACCAATTGCGAAAATACATCGGAATATATCATGAAACTCTCCGAAATTTATCGCATTATGCTTTATGAGTGCAATAAAGACTTCTACAAGGTCAAAGAAGAGTTGAAGCTTATTCGGAACTATATTGAACTAGAAAAAATTCGATACGATGAGAAGTTGAAACTGGAGTTCAATATACCCGATACGGTCAGTGATGATTTAATGATACCACCCTTACTTTTTTTTACTTTTGTTGAGAATTCATTTAAACATGGTTGCAGTCAGGAGGTTGGGAGTCCGTATGTAAGGATTGATGTAACGTTGAGTAATGATTTTGTGGAATTTCGCTCCAGAAATAGTATCCCGAACCATCAAATATCTCAAAAAGAGGGTGGGGGCTTTGGATTAGATAATACACGGAAACGGTTGGAACTGATTTTTGAAAATGAATATGTTTTTAAGCACGAAAGCATTAATAATCAATACGAAGTATACTTAAAAATTCCTAAACTCTATTCATCATGAATAAAATACTTTACTTGATAAGCTTGTGCGCTTTTTTCTTACTGATCTCTTGTTCCGATAAAAGTCAGACAGAAAAGCTGTTTCAATATTTCATCAACAAGCATGTGGAAAGGATAAAGCCAATTAACCAGCGCTTGAACGAAGCTGTTTGGGCAACCTATACCGGCGAAAACAGTTATACTGATTTAATGAAAGAATCGCACCGGACAGACTCTCTTTATGTAGAGGGTGATAAGACAGCGGAATACTATCAGCGATTGCTTAATAATCTGTACGACAATTCAACTGAATTCGAGATGTTTATGCGAATAAAGAAATCAGGATTGCTTACCGATTCATTGCTTAAACGTCAATTTGTTAAAGTTTACAGGGAATATGTTTCTATCCAAAACAACTGGGATAAGACCGAGAAAAGAAAAGTGAAACTTTGCGAACAGTTTTATGAATTGAAGAAGACAGAAAACAGTTTTTGGGATTCTATCGGTCATGTTTCTGAAGAGGTGGGAAGGGCTATGTGGATTGAAAAGTTTTCAGGGCTAATCGGCAAATACCGTGATATGATAAAGGCCATGAACGACGATGTAAAGCGGTTGGGGTACGACAATTTCTTCGAATCGACAATGGACTATTACGATGTACCTTACGAAAGCCTCGATCAAATGGTTCAGATAATTGATGACGAAACGCATGAGGATTATTTACAGCTTCTTGAAATATGTCAATCAGAAATCTGCAAGGCTAATAATATATCTGCTGATCAGATTACACCGTTTCAGTATCGTGAAGCACATAGCAGAATGATGAAACCCAGCGAATGGAAAAAAGAGTATTCGAAGGAAGAATTTATTAAAATCATAGGCGATTTTTTTGCTTTAGGCGATTACGACATTTCGGCTATTTATAAAACCAGTGATATTTGGTACAAGGAAAGCAAAATCAACAACAGTTTTTTCTTTTGTATGGATTTTGATAAACACGACTACAGGATATATTCTAACAGCTGGCCAAAGGCGGGTGAAATATCCACAATGGTCCACGAATTTGGTCATGCGATGCATTATCAATGTGTCGACACCAAAGTGCCATACTTGTTAAAAGAACCGCACACTATTCTTGCCGAAGCCGTAGCCATTTATTTTGACAGTAAAATTTATACCTCGAAGACAATTCAAGAAAGAATGGGATTAGCTTCTCTTGAACAAAATCCCTATTTCAAGGATTATAAGAATCCTTCTGAATTACTTTTTATTCGGAAACTTCTTCGAAACATTAAATTTGAAAAGGCTATTTTCGAAAATCCCGATCAAGATTTCAATGAATTATGGTGGAAACTGAACAAAGAATACCTGTGTTTTGATGCTTCAATCACCGATCGGTTGCCCGAATGGATTTCGAACCAACAAATCGTCGATTTTAGCGGCATCCATGTTTTCTATCTTTATGCCATTGCTTTTGCGGCACAGCTTGAAGCCTACTATCCCGGTCAGCAAATGGGACCGGTCAAAGATAAAATCATGAAATATGGCGATGAATTATCGTGGTCCGAATTAATAAAACGGGCAACCGGCGAAGAACTTAATCTGAAGTATTTGATTGATTTCTACAAAAGAAACAATACGAAAAACCTTCCGATTACCTTCTATCTTAACGAGCTGAAAGATTCTTCCGTTGATCGGTTTGGTCGTTCGTAAAAACAGTAGTTTGAAAAATATAACTCAATAAAAGTCAGAAAATGAAAATACGATGTATTAATGTAGATGACGAACCCCTCGCCAGAGAGCTTATTGCAAGCTATATCGAAAAGATCGAAAATCTTGAATTGATAGCGAATTGCAGCAATGTGCTTGAGGCGTTTCAGGTTCTGAAGGAAAAGAAAGTCGATTTGATTTTCCTCGATATTAACATGCCGCAAATTTCCGGAATTGAATTTCTTCGTTCACTTAGTAATCCGCCCAAAGTAATTTTCATTACCGCCCATAAAGAATATGCTCTCGACGGTTTTGAACTCGATGTGGTGGACTATTTATTAAAACCAGTTTCTTTTGGCCGCTTGTTAAAGGCGATCGACAAATATTACTCGCTGGCGAACAATTCCGTCCAAACTCATGGTGTAGAGAGAAATTCAGAACAGGAATTTATCTACCTGAAAGAGAATAAAAAAATCATTAAGGTATTGCTCGATGAGATCGACTACATTGAGGCCATGGGAGAATATTGCCAGGTATTTATCGAGGGGAGACGAATCATTCCGAAAATGTCAATCAAATCGATGGAGGAACTGTTGGCTGATAAAGAGTTTATCCGTATTCACAAATCGGTTATTGTTCCGGTAAAACGAATCTCCGCTTTCTCAGCTACTACCATCGAAATCAACAAGAAAAAGGAACTTCCTATTGGGCGGAGCTACAAAAACGCTGTGCTGCACGCGTTGAAGTATAACGGTAAGCTTCAGGATATTTAATGGAAAACGGAAAATGGAGTAATGGAATATTGGAATAAAGGGTCACTATTTCCCATCATTCCAATATTCCAGCATTCCTCTCAAAGGAAGCATTACTGTTCGAAAAGCACAGGCTTTCTTAAAAGCTTAACCTTCGGAATAGATTAGTAGCCCGTATTTTGGGTCAGGTTTTCATTTACATCCTTTTCGCGTTGTGGTATTGGAAATACCAACCGTGGCGAATCGTAGGTTAACTCACCAATATTCCATTTCCACCGTTTGTAATCGTGTAGCCGGTGACCTTCGAATATCAGTTCCCTGACACGTTCCTCCCTGATGTAATTCAGATCGATGGCATCGGGGGTGGGAACACCCGCTCTGTTACGTATGATTTTGATGTCGTTTATAGGTAAATCGCCAATCGATGATCCGTTATTGAAATTAGCTTCGGCACGGGTAAGGTACATTTCGGCTAACCTCACAAAAGGCATATTTACATCATAAGTGAGCCATTTGGAAGAAAAAATTCCACCGCTGCTTGTGTTGATAAAACCATTGTAAAACATGCAGTTGATTTCCGAAGCATCTGAAACTTTTTCAACAAGGTCGAGCTGTACTTTTCCCCTCAAATCGTTGGGTTCGTACATGGCAAATACCATTTCGTTCATGGCAAAATCGCTTCGTCCGGTAACGTTCGTGCTGGCATAAAACGCCGACATGCCTTCGTTGCCGGTTCCGTTAACCGATCCCCAGTTGTCGTCGTTGTTTTGCTGAAAGGCAAAGACATCTTCGGGTTGATTGGAGGCATGGTTGAAGGCGGCGAAAGGAGTTTCAGAAAGAGTAAAAAGCCCCGCGCCGATTACTTCTGATGCTGCCGTTGCAGCTTCTTTCCACATTTCTTTTGTCAGATAGATTCTTGACAAAACACCAAGTGCAGCATACTTATTCGCATAAAAATCTTCACCCGGGTCTAACAATCCTGCTGCCTTTTCCAAATCGGTTTGTGCCTGATTATAGATTTGGGCAACGGTTGCCCTTGCCGGATAAGTCTCTGTGCTGTTTTCAAGAACAAGAGGTACGGCTTCAGCGCTATTTGATCCACCGGGTTGATATGCCGGAGCATAAAAACGGGCAAGGTCAAAATACATGACCCCTCTTAAAAACAATGCTTCCCCTTCAATTTGTGAGCGGTCGGACTTATCAACTACGGCAATGTTTTTGAGTACTTGATTGCAAATGTAAATGCCTTTATAGGCATTTTGCCATGCGTTCTCTGGCCAGGTAGACGAGGCCACCAGGCTTTTTGTAATGTATTCCATTGGTTCGACATAGGTTCCCTGAAAGTATATTTCACCTTTATCGGCCATCAGATCGGCGCCAATGAAGAGCTGTTGCCCGTAAGCATTCCGAATATTTACATACGAAGCATTCAGGGCTAGCCTGATATTTTCGCTGGTTGTTAATGCCGTGTTGGCATCGATGCTTTGTTGTGGTTTCACATCGAGAAAGCTGTCGCATCCGATTAAAAGCAATCCCAACAGGCCATATAGAATATTTTTTAGTCTCATGATTTTCATAGTTTAGAAAGTTATATTAATCCCGAATGTGTACGATTTGGCCTGTGGCGTCGAATAATACCAAATACCCTGTTGAATGTTCTGTGATGTGGTGGTTTGGTTCGAACTCGGAGCCGTAACCTCAGGATCGTAGAGTGGAAAATTGGTCCATGTTAACAGGTTAAGTCCTGAAAAATAGATCCGAATTTTTTCAATGCTTACTTTTTGAGTGAGCCTTTTCGGGACGGTATACCCAAACGAAACATCTTTCAACCTCAAATAAGATCCATCGTAAATCCAGCGGGATGAATTCCTTGATCCATTGTTCCCGGAATAGCGGGCCTGCGGTACGTCGGTGATGTCGCCAGGTTTTTGCCACCGGTTCATCTGATCTTTGGTCTGGTTGTCTACCCCGTTGCCGTTAGAGCTCATGAATCGTCCGGCTTCGTTGTAAATATCGTTTCCATAAACAAACTGTAAGAATATTTTAAGGTCGAACCCTTTGAATTGGAAGGTATTTTCCAACCCGCCATAAAAATCGGGATTTGGGTTTCCTACAACCATGTCTTCGGCTTCAGAATAATTGTTGGTTGTTTCATCGCTTCCCTCTGTTTTGTAATAGAGCGCATCACCATTTTCTGGATCGACCCCGGCATATTTCTTCAAATAGAATACTCCGATAGGTTGGCCTTCAGCCACGCGATTCCGCACAAAAGTCATTGGGCTGACAATACTGAGCACTTTGTTCCGGTTGGCGGCAATGTTGAAACTGGTTTGCCATGTAAATTTGCCCGAAATGTTTGTTGAGTTGATGGTGAATTCAAACCCTTTGTTTTCCAGTTCGCCCACATTCTCGGTTATGCTTGAAAAACCTGTGGTATAGGGCAGCAGACGATCGAGTAACAGATCGGATGTTTTTTTGTAATAAAGGTCGATTTCCCCATTCAACCGGTTGCCAAAAAACCCAAAATCAATTCCGAAATCGCTTTGTGTCGTTGTTTCCCACGATAAGTCTTTGTTTTCGAGCTGCAGCGGATAAATGGCAGGTTTGCCGGCATAACTTCTGCCTTCGTACAAACCCAGCGCCCCATAATCGCCAATTTCAGAGTTACCGGTCATCCCTATTGAAGCCCTTAGTTTAAGGAAACTTAACCATGTTGCGCTTTTCATAAAACTTTCTTCTGAAACCAGCCAGCCTAAAGAACCTGAGTAGAAATTGCCATATCGTTTATCCTTGCCAAATTTGCTTGAGCCGTCGATCCTGTAACTGGCACTCGCCAGGTATTTATCAGAGAATTTGTAGTTGGCACGTGCAAAATACGAAAGATAGGAATAACCGGTTGCAGCGGAATAGAACCCATCGTTTTCGGCTGCCGACGAAATTGTTTGGAACTCGTCGGAAGGGAATGTCATTCCTCCCACCCAGCTGACAAAACGATCGCATTTCTGCAATGAATTACCTGCAATCACTTCCAGTTTATGAATTTCGTTGAAGTTTTTATTCCAGGTAAAATAGTTGTCGAGCGACCAGTTGAAAACGTTCACATTACGCAAATACGATTTACCGGCAGGACTGCCATCTTCTGTTTTACGGCTTTGGTATTGATCTTCGCGTTGATCGAGGTTGTCCATTCCAAACACAGAATGGAACTTAATATCGTTGGTCAGTTTTAAGTTGGCAAAAACGTTGGCAAATGTCCGGTAGACGCTTGTTCTGTTTTTATCGTATTTATAGGAGATGAGGCCATTGTAGTAGAATGTTCCATCATAAGGTTCTCCATTCTCATAGGCAGGAAAGAAGGGGGCCTGGGCGCTAAGTTGCATTGGAGTGGCATAAGCGTTATCGTCGGTTGCCCGGTCGAGCTCACTCTTTACAAAATTAAATTTGGCGCCCACATCGAGCCTGTTATTCACTTTCTGGTTTAAGTTTAAACGTCCGCTGTAGCGTTTGTAGTCGTTGCAGATTAAAATACCCTCTTGATTATCGTACGTAACACCCAGATAATATTGTGAATTTTCATTTCCACCCTGTGTCGATAGGTTCAGGTTCGATGAAACAGCGTTTTTGAAGACATAATCGTTCCAATTGGTGTTGGGAGCTTCTTCAACGGTGCTGTAGCCTGAGGCGGCCAGGATATCTTCTTTCCCTTTTCCGGGATCGGAATAACTACTGTTCTCAAGAGCTTCGCCAAGCAACTCAACATACTCGGTGGTATTAAGAAAATCGGTAACGATGGTGGGGCCAGAAAACGTTTTTGAATAGCTAACATTGATGGTGTTGGCTTGGTTTTTCTTTCCTGTTTTGGTGGTAATAATTACTACCCCGTTCGATCCGCGCGAGCCATAAATGGCAGCCGACGATGCATCTTTCAGTACCTGGATCGATTCAATATCGTCGAAGTTAAGATCAGATATTGGATTCGTTGGGTGATTGTTTGTGGTGCCCTGATCCTGAGAGGTGATAATCATTCCATCGACCACGTATAGCGGTTGGTTGCTGGCGCTGAGAGACGAGGTGCCCCTCACCCTGATTTTGATTCCTTCGCCCAGTTTACCCGTTGATTTTTCAATAAAAACGCCGGGTGTTTTCCCTTGTAACGATGATTCAAAAGTTGGGTCAGCCCCCTTTTGAAGTTTATCGACGGCAATTTTGGTGATCGATCCGGTGATATCCGTTTTTATTTGTTGTCCAAACCCAACAACAACCACTTCATCCATATCAACCGCTTCGCTTTCCAATGTCAGATCAATGGTTTTTCGCCCGTTGATCTTTTCGATTTTTGTTTGCATCCCAATAAAAGAGAATGTAAGCTCTTTGGCATCGGTCGACGGACTGATTTTGTAAAACCCGTCAGCATCGGTTACTGTGCCAATTGAAGTTCCGGTTACAACAACTGTAACACCTGGCAGAGGCTGCTTGTCTTCAGCAGAAAATACATGCCCGGTAATCAGTTGTATCTGTGCCCTGCCAACTGTAAAAAGTAGCAGTAATAGCAACAACGTTGTGATTCGTTTCATCATAGAATTGATTTTTCTGAGTTGTAAATGGTTATGTAAAGTTTATTATTGTCTGATCCCCCCACCTTATTTGGTAAAATGTTAAAATATGTAAAAATCAAAATTAGTTGATCTTTGATTGATAAACAGTAAAGGATGGTCAATCAATTCGATTCGGATGGGTTTGAATACAGATTATCCGTTTGAATAAGTTGTTTGATTGGAATTAAGTGTTGTTCGTTGTTTCGGATTTTTGGGTATTTTCATAAAAAACCACAGGGAGGTTGCGAGTCCTCCCTGTAGTTTCAAAATTTGCGCTTTTATTTTATAAAAGACTTTTAATTAACCTGATGTAAAGATATTTTAAGGGGATATTTGTTGAGAAACGAATCTATAAACAACGGGTTAAAGTGTATATACAACAATTAAATAACCCATAAATGTAATTTGTAGAGAAAAAACAACTCTCGTTGCAAATAGGGTGAGGAGACAACGAATCGAAAATCTATTCCTGTAAAATATTAACTTGCCCTTTTAATAGATCATCTTTAAAAGAACCATTTGTCAAGTAAATAATCGAATTTAGATATGAGCAAAAAGGATTTTGAAACTATTGCCGAAAGAATTATCGACTTTCGTGATCAAAGGAACTGGAAACAGTTTCATACCATAAAGGATCTTCTTCTGGGATTAAACATTGAAGTTTCTGAATTGCAGGAATTGTTCCTGTGGAAAAATGAAGAAGAGATTCAATCAATTGATAAAGAAATTATTCAGGATGAACTGGCCGATATTTTTATCTTTTTAACCTATATTGCCGGGCATTTTGATGTTGATTTATTGTCGGCGGTTGAAAGCAAAATTGATAAGAATGGGAAGAAATATCCGGTTGATAAGAGCTATGGTTCGAATAAAAAGTACACCGAACTGGAATAACCCGCAGCCTTGTTAATATTGAAAAAACAAATCAGGCTTTAATCGCCCAACGCAGTTTCGCTGAACTCGCGCGGGGGTTTGTGTGACATTCTTCTGCCGTTGGACGGATCGGGTCAGGAGCAACATCACTGTAAATCCCTTCACGAAAAAAACTTTTGAACGATTTCTTCACGCGCCTGTCTTCTCCCGAATGAAAGGAGAGAATGGCGACCCGTCCCCCCGGAGCAAGAGCATCGGGTAGCTTTTCAAGAAACTCATCCAACACTCCAAATTCATTATTCACCTCAATTCGCAACGCCTGGAAACAACGTTGGCACGACTTTTTGATCTCCTCCTTCGGATTCTCCATCGGAATATTAGCCAGCGCCTCTTCAATAGTCAGCTTCAATTGGGTTGTTGTTGCAATTTCAACTCCTTTTTTGATTTTTGAAAGGATGGCATGGGTAATTGGTTCGTAATAGGGTTCATCGGCATTGACAATGAAAAGATCCTCCAGATCGAAACGCGATATGGTTTTTAATAGATCGGCAGCTGATTTTCCACTGTTCGGATTGAGCCTCAAATCCAACGGCCCCTCTACCTTAAAGGAAAATCCCCGATCGGGATTGTCGATTTGCATGGATGAAACGCCCAAATCGGCAAGAACAAAACTCAATGGTCCGGCTTCTGCTGCAATTTGATCGATCGCGGAAAAGTTCATCGCCTTTATAACTAAAACATCGGGGCCAAAACCGAATGATGCCAGCCGCTCTCTTGTTCGGGGCAATTCAAACGGATCGACATCGGTAGCATACAAACGGCCACCGGGAACCAACCGTTTCAGCATCTCCAGGCTGTGACCGCCATAACCCAGTGTCGCATCCATTCCAATTTGTCCGGGAACAATCTGAAGAAAATCCATAATTTCGTTCACGCAAATCGGGCGGTGCATTCCGGCAGGTGTGCGTCCCTGCTGCATCACTTTGGCTACATCTTCGGCATACTGTTCGGGTTGCAGCTCCTTGTACTTCTCCTTAAATGACTTTGGATGTGTCCCTTTATAACGTACCCTGCGTGCTGGTTTTTGATTCTCATCGTTCATAGTTGCAAATATACCCTATCCGCTTTCTTTTCTATAATCATTTTTTTGAAGGTTTAGATTTTCTTAATCGATGAAGGCGAACTGTACTTCCTGAAACTAATATAAGCCATAATAGAAATTCTTACACTATTTAACGAATGCATGGTTTTCATCCGATGAAAAAGAGTTTGTCGGATGAGTAATTTTTGCTAGAATATTATGCTTAGAATTCTGCGATTGGCACAAAGCAAGCGTACAAAAATGTGATCTATTAAGATTACTAATTGTACCTTTTTACGGTAGAAATAAAAATTCTCATGTCAAAACCAATACAGTAAAAGAAACAATTACTCAGCTATATTTACTTAATTATTAAATTACTTTAATAAATTTGTTAAAAAAATCCAATATGGCTTTAAGTGATGATAATAAGGAAATTGAAAAGTACAGAAGCTACTCTTCTATTTTTTCAAGTTCTTCGTTTATCAAATTACTTCGCTATAACGATTATTCCTTTATTGACGCTAAGATTAACCGGTACGACCGGGCCAAAATCGGGAACGAAATAAACAATTATCAGGACTATATAAGGTATGTTTATCTTCAACTGCAACGAAAATACCGTAACGAATACATCTACAAGAATACTTTTATCAATAGTTTCTTGCTTAATCACTACGGAGTTAAAGACACTATAGCCATTAACGAGTTCAGGGTTGGTAATTCCATTGCAGATATGGTTTTGTTTAACGGCACCAGTAAGGCTTTTGAGATTAAAACCGAGTTAGATTCAAACAAACGGCTCAGTGGACAATTAACCGATTATTCAAAAATCTTTAAAGAGTGTTATTTGGTAACCCATCATTCACTTACTCAAAAATACCTGAGAGAAAATAGCAATATAGGTATCATAGAATGGGTTGAACACCGAAACACTGTTCAGATGCAGGAAGTAAGAGAGGCAAGTATTAATCCGATAATTGACCCTGAAACGTTGATCCGGACCATCCGCACACAGGAATATAAAAACATAGTTAAAAATTATTACGGGTCGTTACCGGAAATGAACAGCTTCAATATGTTTGAGACCTGTCGGAAAATGATAAAACATATTCCAAATGACGCTTTAAACCAACTATTTATTGATGAACTAAAAAAAAGAAAATCAAATACGGCTATTTTAAAATCCTTTCATAAAGAATTACGACAATTACTATTATCGATGAATTTGAATGAAAAAGCTTATTACACATTAATCGAAAAGATTAACAAATCCATAAACATTACCTGATCATGTATTATCCATACTTACGGGGGCGGCAGTTCGAATTGATTGCACTACGAGAATATGCCCAGCAAAAAGGCGACAAGAACAACATTATACCAATTATTGAACCAGTTAGAGCAACTTTCAACAGTATGAAATTAGCTCTGCCCAAGTTGATTGACGGGAATGTTAAATTTGCCTTGATCCTTAATCCGCAAGTTGGCGATATTCAAAACACATCTGAAATAACAGAAGTTCTTCGTAATGTACTTTCAAATAGATCAAATTGGATTCCAGCATTTATTGTAACAAAAAAATACAAGGACGTTAATAGAACTATTATTGAAAATGGCTATCAGGATGTTATGCTAATCCTAACGGATATGGTGGATATTGAAGACCCTAATTTTAATGCCCTAATTGGATTATCAAATGTCAGATTTATTGTTACAAAAGAAAACAAATCGTTAAAACGGAAAATCAGGGATAAAGATTTTGTTCGTTTGGATGATAACTTTAAAGCACAGAAAAGAAACAGTGATTATCTGGCTATTGACGAAGAAAAATTTTCGGAAGAGCATTTGTATTATATTGAAGATGGTTATGCTGGCTTTTCTGATTATACCACTTTAGTCAGTGATTTTATTGAAGGTGGAGTTTCTCCTTGGGCAATTGCTATACACCTTACCTATCCTAAAGAAAATAAAGAAATTTGGATAAAGCATTTTGTTTCTGACACGAATGACGATCAATCAAATATCCAAGGAAAATTTGCTGAAGCAGCCAAAAAAGCGGTTGACTTTTTGGACTCAAAAAGAATACACACCCATGCAACAACCGAATTGCGAAGTTACGTTAATGAACAAAAATATCCAGGATTAGGTATGGTCAAAAAAATTTCCATCAAACACCATCTGGAATTACTAAATGACCTTTTACCATTAGCCTAACCACCATGAAAGTTTGTGCTCATTGTTTTAACAATAGTGATGAAGGTCTGCAACAATTCATTCTTCTTAATTCGAATGAAAAAGAAAAATGTGTTTATTGCTCTGATTATAAGCAATCTGAACTAATACCCATTGAAGAATTACTTGATTTCTTTTCAGAAATTATCAACCTGTTTAAAGCTGATGAACAAGGAAGCCCGCTAAACCAACTAATTCAAAAGGATTGGGAACTTTTCTCTGAAAAAGCAGATTACAATTCAATCCTGTCTGAAGTTTTAACATTATTAAAATCAAGCTTTAGCTATCAAGACAAAGTATCATACATTGATGAAATTAAAGATTACATTTCATATTGGGAGTATTTAAAAGAAGACATTAAATGGGTAAAAAGATTTTTAATCAATACACAGACTCTTGATGATTTAGGTTGGGTCAATCTATTTAATCAAAGCACAACAAAATGGATTAATGGCGATCCATTGTATCGCGCAAGATTACATTATATTGGAAATCAAAAAGAATTTAATATTGCAGATATGGGATGTCCTGATAAATATATTGTTCCTGCTGGTCGTGCGAACCCATTGGGAATACCTTATTTATATTTGTCAAAAAACATTGAAACTGTCTTATACGAAGTACGCTCTTCTTTTTTGGACGAAGTAAGCATTGGAACATTTCAAGTTAAAAAAGGCTCTTCTCTTGTATTGGTTGATTTTAATGAAAAAGTAAATGCCTTTTCAAATGTTGATGAAATTGTAGAATATGCAAAATCAATGCTTTTAAAACGGCTTATCAGTAACGACCTTTCAAAACCCATACGCCGATACGATTCTGAAATTGAATATATTCCCACTCAATTCATTTGCGAATACATCAACTACATTTCAAATGCTGATGGCATTATTTTTAACAGTTCATTGCATCCTGGAGGAAAGAACATTGTTCTTTTTAAACAAGATAAAGTGGAATGTGTCAAAGTGGAATTATATCGGGTATCACAAGTAGATATTGTTGGTGAACGAATAAGCTCAATGTAATAGTCACGAAAATCTGGTTTGTAATGAAATACATCTTCAAAATCAACTCTTTTTTGTTGATGTATTTGGATCTTTGATTTTTACTCAACCGTTACCGATTTCGCCAGATTCCTTGGTTGGTCAACATCGCAACCTTTTAATACGGCAACATAATAGGCAAACAACTGAAGCGGAATCACAGCGAGCAGAGGTGTAACAACCGGGTCACATTGCGGGATTTCTAAAATATCGTTTACCATATTCCGTATCGAATTGTCGCCTTCGGTAATGACGGCAATGATGTTTCCTTTGCGGGCTTTTACCTCCTGAATGTTGCTCACAACCTTCTCGTAGTAGCGGTCTTTAGCGGCCACAACCACAACGGGCAGATTGCTGTCGATCAGTGCAATTGGTCCGTGCTTCATTTCACCGGCGGCATATCCTTCGGCGTGGATGTACGAAATTTCTTTCAGTTTCAATGCGCCTTCAAGGGCAACCGGGAAAAGATGGCCCCGGCCAAGGTAAAGTGAGTTGATGCAGTCTTTATATTTTTTCGCGATCTCCTTAATCTTTGGATGAGAGATCAGAATGGTTTCAATTTTATCGGGAACAGCAATCAGGTCGTCGATAATAGCGTAATAACGTTCATCGCTTATGGTTTGATGTTTCCGGGCCAGGCGGAGGGCGAACAATGTCAGTACTGTTACCTGTGCGGTAAATGCTTTGGTCGATGCCACACCGATTTCAATTCCGGCGTGGGTATAGATTCCGGCGTGGGTTTCGCGTGCGATGCTCGATCCCACCACGTTGCAGATTCCCAGCACCAAAGCGCCATTCTCTTTTGCCAACCTGATGGCGGCAAGGGTGTCGGCTGTTTCGCCGCTCTGGCTGATGGCCAGCACCACATCATCTTCGCGGATAATGGGTTTGCGGTAGCGGTATTCTGAGGCATATTCCACTTCAACAGGCACCCGGGCGTATTCTTCAATCAGATATTCAGCAATAAGAGCGGCATGCCACGAAGTTCCGCAGGCAATAATAATAATTCGCTTTGCTTCCAGAATCCGGGGCATTACTTCCGATAATCCACCAAGAAAAACCTCTTTTGTAACCGGGTCAATCCTTCCCTTGAACGAATCGCCAATGGTTTTTGGTTGTTCAAAAATTTCTTTCAACATGAAATGGTCATACTCGTTTTTTTCAAGTTCACCCACACTCAGTTCAAGTTTTTGAATTTCGGGAGTAATGGCCTGATCATTTTCAACGGTTTTCAGAGTAAAACTATTTCTGGTTATAATGGCAACATCGTGATCGTTCAGGTAAACAACATTTTGGGTATATTCGATCATCGGGGTAGCATCGGACGCTACAAAAAATTCCCCTTCACCAATACCAACAGCCAACGGGCTGCTTTTACGGGCTGCAATGAGTTGTTCGGGTTCGTTTTTACACATAACCACCAGGCCATAAGCGCCAACAACCCTCGATAACGCCATTCTCACAGCCATTTCTGCATTTATATTTTCTCCTTCAGAATACATGTATTCGATGAGGTTAGCCAAAATCTCAGTGTCGGTTTCGCCGTAAAATGTGTACCCTTTTGCTGAAAGATCTTTTTTCAGTTTATCGTAATTTTCGATGATCCCATTGTGTATGATAGTGAAAAGCCCCTTCATGGAGGTGTGCGGATGTGCATTGATGTCGTTTGGTTCGCCGTGGGTTGCCCAACGGGTATGGGCCATACCAATGTTCCCTGATATATTTTTGTCGGTACAGAAGTTTTCAAGTTCACTCACTTTTCCTTTCTTTTTGAAAACAGAAATTGAATCGTTTTGAAACAAAGCAATACCTGCCGAATCGTACCCGCGGTATTCAAGTCTTTTCAACCCTTTAATAAGTATCGGATAGGCATTTTTAGATCCGATATAACCGACTATTCCACACATAATATTGGTATTTAAGGAATCAGAATAATTTTATAAAAAAAAGGAGAGCGTGAAGCTCTCCGGGAAAACGTATTTTATCAACTATTTAGTATCTTATCATAAAAATCATTGTAAGCATCGAGGTAGGTCTCTTCGTTTTGAAATTCGAGAATTGGTTTTTCGCATACCTTTAACGTTTCTTCAACCTCCTGACTGAGACTTTGGCTTCCTTTGATGATGCCATCGGAATACTGAATCGCTAGTTTGTATAAACTCGAATAAGTTGGATTATCGAGGATCTTTACATCTTCAGCATTGATTTCATCATTTTGAACTTTCTCACCCAGCGTGCGATCAAAAGTTGTGTTGAATTCGTCGTTATATACCGAGAAAACTACCTTTGAATTAATGAAAAGAGGATCATCGGCGAAAGTCTTTTTAATTAAAATGGGTACAATAGAACCAAACCAACCGTGGCAATGAATAATATCGGGTGCCCAACGAAGTTTGATCACCGTTTCTAAAACTCCCCTTGCAAAGAAAATAGCCCGTTCATCGTTATCCCCGAAAGGTTCGTCATTTTTATCAGTCATAACAAACTTACGATGAAAGTAGTCTTCGTTATCGATAAAATAAACCTGCATTCGGGCAGCTTGAATTGAAGCAACTTTTATGATTAGTGGGTGATCGGAATCATTGATGATTAAGTTCATGCCTGATAGCCGGATTACCTCATGGAGTTGGTTCCTGCGTTCGTTTACACTTCCATACCGTGGCATGAATGTGCGAATTTCTTTTCCTCTTTCCTGGATTCCTTGTGGTAGGTATCGGCCAATGTTTGACTTTTCAGATTCGGGTAGATAAGGAGTGATTTCCTGAAAAATAAACAATATCTTTTTCTTTTCCATTTCTTTTCCCAAAATTTGATTACGCAAAAGTAGTAAAAATCCCTGAATATTCAATGTTATTGCTTTGTCGGATCATCAAGACAAAAGATTGGATTTTTATCTTGTAAGATTATTGATTAATTTATTTACTTTGCACTTTCATTTTTAGAGATGGAAGTAGTAAAAAGTGTCAAAGAACTAAGGGAAGTCATTGATTTGCAACGACAAAATAAGCTTGTGATTGGTTATGTACCGACCATGGGCGCGCTGCACGAAGGACATTTGTCCCTGGTAAACAAAGCGGGAGAAGAATCTGATTTTGTTGTGGTTAGTATTTTTGTTAATCCAACGCAATTTAACAACAAAGAAGATCTAAAGCGTTATCCCCGTGATTTATCCCGTGATTTACAGCTGCTCGAAAAAACTGTTTGTCAGTTGGTTTTCGCTCCCGATGTTGAAGAAGTTTATCCCGAAGAAGATACCCGTAAATTTAACTTTGGATTTATTGAGAATGTCATGGAAGGCAAATTTAGGCCTGGTCATTTCAATGGTGTGGCACAGGTTGTGAGCAAGTTTTTTGACATGATCCGTCCCGACAAAGCTTTTTTTGGGTTGAAAGATTTTCAGCAAGTGGCCATTATCAATAAGATGGTGGAACTGTTGAAAATTGATGTTGAGATTATTCCTTGTCAGATTATCAGAGAAGATTCCGGATTGGCAATGAGCTCAAGGAATATGTTGTTGAGTGAAGAGGAGCGAAATAATGCTTCGCTGATTTCAAAAACATTGTTCTCGTCGGTTAAAATGGCGAAAACGCATTCGGTAGAAGATGTTACGAATTGGGTAATTGAAACCATTGACAAAAATCCGTTCCTTCAAACTGAATATTTT
>Ga0209373_10002344_pt1 | contig 19204 bp, 19 predicted proteins | sample Higcelweek5metaG_FD_187173 | JGI IMG/M metagenome (GOLD analysis project Ga0209373, IMG submission 187173) | Freshwater pond sediment microbial communities from the University of Edinburgh, under environmental carbon perturbations - High... | ecosystem: Environmental > Aquatic > Freshwater >... | reverse complement strand
TTTATGATTTTACTTTGTTTCTGTCTTAATCCTGAAACGGAGCGTCAGGACCACGCCCAGCAGCACCGACAGGATGGCACTTATTGTTATGAGTCTGTTTCCTGTTGTCTCCTGTGTTTTGAGTGCCAGTGCGTTAAGGTCGCCGCTGAACTCATGCGGATCAGGGAGAGTGTGATATGACCATTTGGCTGCAATTGTCCCGTTATGAAGCAACAGGAAACCGGGGTCGGACCTGATAACTGTCTTAAGTGTGGTCTCATCTGCAAACAGTGAATTGAACCCTTTGATGAGCAAGCCTGCCTCACCGGGGGCTGTGGCTGTGACTATACAGAATTCCTTTCCCTGTTTCTGTAGTTCCAATCCGAGGTTATAACCCTTCATTAGACCGTCCCTGTCTGACTTGTCAAGCCTTCGTGCTATCATCAGCACAATATCCCCCTGATGCCGTGTGATGCGGTCTGTCATGTCAGTCCCATCACCGCTGATCAGGGTGAAGTCGTGGATTGGCGGTACATAACCCTTTGACAGCAAGATAGATTTCTGATCAATGAATTTCCAGGTTGTATCATTTGCCGGGTAGTCATTTATCGTGAACTCCTTCTGAACGCCGTCTTTTTCATATATGAACCTGATATCATACCTGTCCGGTTCGGCATCCGGTGGAATCGCCATTGCTTCAGCGATATTTGTTCCGACCTTGTAGGGTCTGAAATCAATCACCGGAAGGCATGCCAGGTTCATCCTCATGAAGAGAAGGAAAACAAATGCGTATCCGATTGTGAAGTTCAGTCCGGCCTTCGGTGAGAGGACCCCTTGTTCATCGTCCTTTCTGATGAATACGAAGACTACCAGGAGGGTAATTAATACGTTCTTGAAGAATGTCTGCCAGTTTGTAAGTATGATTGCATCGCCGAAGCAACCGCAGTCAGACACGGGGTTCCAGATTGCAAGGATGAGTGTGAGAGGGGTGAAGATGGCCATGAACAGTGCAGCCATCCAGGATGCAGGCTTTACAAGCGCCCCGGTCAGAAGCATCATGCCGGTGACAAACTCAACGAGGCAGAGAATAATCGAAAGGGGCAGAGCAAGGTCATCGAGGAAACCAATACTGAAGGCCGTGAAGTAATCTTCCAGTTTGAAGGCAGTCCCCAGAGGATCGATTCCTTTTACAATGCCGGAGAAAACAAACAGCAGCCCGGTTATTATCCTTGCGATTTGTGTGAGATGTTTCATCTGAGGATCCCTCGTTCCTTTAGTTTAGCCAGGATCATATTGAAAATTTCATCCGGGGCGGGCATCATGTCATCCTCATCATGGCAGCTGATAACCTGAAGGCTCTGGTCATCCGCTGCCACGGCGGCATATATATCGCGGACCCGCTTCTGAAATTCGAGGCTGCTTTCATGTATGTCACTGCTGCCCATAAGATATGTTCTGTCTTCTCCCAACCTTCTGTTTTTCAGTTTCTCCTCGGTGAACCTGAAGGGGACGTCGAGAAAGATATTAATGTCAGGTTTCGGGATATTGAAATGTTCAAACTCCAGCTTTAATATCCATTCCCTCAGTCTCTTCACCTCATCCTCAGTTTGCATCTTGGCACACTGGTATGCGATGTTGGAATAAGTATAACGATCAAGGATGACGAAGTATTTCTCCTCGAGCCATGTTTCTATCATGGCTGCTGCATCTTTCCTGTCACCGGCATATAGCATGGCAACGAGGTAAGGGTCGACGCTGCCGAGGTCACCAAACTCACCCCTCAGGAACCTGGCAATCAGTTCCCCGAAGTATGGGGCATCGGTGCGCGGGAAATGGATGTACCTGCACTGCAGGTTCCTTTCTGCAAACCATTCCTTTAGCAGGGAGATCTGGGTTGATTTGCCTGCGCCGTCAAGTCCTTCTATTACAATGAGTTTCATGAGTCATAGTTTATCTCCTGTGCTTCCGTATGACGGAACACACCGGTACTAAAGATAGAAATTTCTTCTTTTACAATTTTGTGCTGCTCATATTCAGGTACGCTGATCAGTCTTTCTCGCCTGATAAGATTAACCTATTTCAGCCACGGATGAAGTGATCCATGTTTGCCGGAATTTCAAAAGACAGCTCCACCAGTCCAGCAACTTTTCCGTCCTCGAACCACGGAGCCTGGTGAATCAGCTTCCTTATTCCATTCTTCTCAATTGTATAGCTGTTGGCTTTTTCCGTTTCAAGTATCTCAAGGATTTTGTTCCACGATTCAGGTTTGTGGCACTGGCTCAGATTGGTTCCGACAAGAGATTTCCCCCCCTGTTTTTCAAAGGTGGATGCTGACTTGTCATTCATGTATACTATCCTGCCGGATGTATCGGATACTGTTATTGCCACCCTGAGTTCTCCGGCCCAGTTGATTTCGTTCATGTGATTGCTGAAAGTTTACCGGAAGCAAATATACTTAATTTGCCATCATTGGAAAGAGGTGTTACGGGTGCTGAACCGGTCCAAGTGATTATCTTTATTGCAACTTTACCAAACTGAAAATGGACATCAACATCAGGGGGAGACTTATGGATCTCTCACGGCCCCGGGTGATGGGCATCATAAACATAACTGATGATTCCTTCTATGCCGGGAGCCGTCATAGAGGGGATGAAGAGATTCTGTCAGTCGCTTCCCGGATGCTGGATGATGGCGCGGATATTCTGGATATTGGCGGGTGTTCGACCCGTCCCGGATCTCAGGAGGTGCCGGAACCGCTGGAGAGGGAGCGTGTCTGCAGGGCAACGGAGATTATTGTGAAGCGTTTTCCGGAGGCTGTCATTTCAGTCGATACATACAGGTCATCAGTTGCAGAAGCCGCAGTTGCAGGAGCAGGGGCATCAATCATAAATGACATCTCCGGAGGGGAGATGGATGCTGCGATGTTTCCCCTGGTGGCAAAACTGAATGTGCCTTACATCCTGATGCATATGCAAGGCACTCCTGCAACCATGCAGGCAGACCCTGTCTATAATGATGTTGTAGCGGATATCCTCGAATGGTTCGGGAAACGGTTGGCGTGGCTTAAAGCGGCGGGGGTAAAGGACATTATACTGGATCCCGGATTCGGCTTCGGGAAAAATGCGGGGCATAACTTCGAGATGCTCAGAAGGCTGTCAGGGTTTCGCATTGCAGGCTTGCCTCTTCTTACAGGTCTGTCAAGAAAGTCGATTGTCTGGAAAACTCTCGGGGTCACACCTGAAGAGGCCCTTAACGGAACCTCGGCGCTTAATATGATCGCGCTTGTCAATGGCGCCTCGATACTCAGGGTGCACGACGTTCGGGAGGCACGTCAGGTGGTAACTCTTTATGAAAAGATTTACCCATCAGGCAGCCTTTTTGATCATTATTCTTAAATTTGCCGGCACGGCACGCTGACCTATGCTCGAATTCACAGTCCTCGATATCATTGACATCTTCATGGTAGCAATCATCTTCTACCAGTTGTACCGTCTTATCAGGGGCACGGCAGCATTCAGCATCTTCCTGGGCATCTTTTTCGTCTATCTCTTCTGGCTTGTTGTAAAGGCTCTCAACATGGAGCTGATAAGCGCCATAATAGGTCAGGTGATAGGAGTGGGTGTAATTGCCCTGATCATTGTATTCCAGCAGGAGATACGCAGATTTCTCCTTGCAATAGGAAACAGGTACATGAGTCGCAACAGGTTTTCGTTCGACAGGTACTTCCCCTCGGGAGCAGTTGACCAGACGACCAGCCAGATCGTTGAGGAAATAGTGCATGCGGTGGAGTCAATGGCTCAGTCACGGACCGGAGCCCTTATCGCAGTGGGAAGGACCAGTTTGCTTGAAATATACTCTGACGGAGGAGAACTCCTCAATGCACTAGTCACTGATGAGTTGCTCAAAACAATTTTTTACAAGGGATCACCGCTCCATGACGGGGCTGTACTGATTCAGAACGGGAAGATCTTCGCTGCACGCTGTCCCCTTCCGTCTACTGATCAGTCAGGACTCCCGGCACGTTTCGGGATGCGTCACCGCGCGGGTATTGGTCTTACGGAACAGACTGATGCCGTTGTTATAATAGTTTCGGAAGAGAGGGGCAGGATATCCGTTGCCGATGCCGGTAAGATTCAGGAGGACGTGACTCCCAATGAACTGCGTCAACTGTTGCTTACGTTGCGGATCTGATCAGTCGTTATCCGGCTACTCATACCTGAGTCTCAGATCCAGTACGTTGTCATATAGGTAATAACAGGGCTCTTCACATGTGGTCTCATCATATTTCACTTGCGGGCAAGCAGCCGCAGTCGTGACATATTTCCTCCCGTCCTTGTAAAATTCAAGCGTTGCAGAATAATCCTTGTACAGGATGGCATCATAGTCAATGTAAGATTGTATATCTGAGATATAGAACTTATCGATTATAATACTGTCACTCACGTTTCCTTCATACAGTGTTACAATTGGATTGACGGGGATGTATTCAGGGGTACGGAATTTGATTTGCAGGACCACCCTGTAGCCATCGCTGTAGCATTCTTCGCAATCAGTTATGTATCCCTCCTCGCATGAAAAAAGGAGCAACAAAAAAGCTGCAATTATCAGGCTGGTTTTACTCATAGTTGTATAATCTCAATTTTTTCAGGGAAAAACTGCCTTCAGGGGGTGAAAGAGAATAGGATACCTTGAGTGTGAACCAGACTGGTCCGGTTTTATAGAATGGCATCTTCGCATATGTCATGCCGGTGTTTATGCCCAGGTTACGCCTGCTGAACCGCAGATCGGCTGACGGCATAAAAATCACGCTGTTTTCAGGCCGGTCTTCGGTGCCTTCGTACAGTGAATGGAACCTGTATCCTATGTTAATAGCAGGTACAGCGCTGATTTTAATCTCATTGTATGCCTGATTCAGCAGAAACTCCCTGAACAGACCTGCGTATACTATATTCGATTTTACCCTGTACTGGTAGAAAATTTCTTCGTCTGCTCTGACAAGCATTCTCTGGTTCATGGGATTGGAAGCTGCGCCGATTGTAAACCCGGTTCGTATCCGCGGATCAGAGACTGAGACTGATCCTCCGGCCATCTGGTAGTGTGTTGTGAACATTCCTGCGGCCGAGAAGGATATCTCATTGAAGGTAAGGCTTTTCCTTACCACCATACCCCGGTCAGTCATCAGCTGAAGTATATCTTTCCGTCCATAGTTTGTTGCAAGGGTCAGCGGGTCGGTTTTCAGGTCGTTGTTACGGTTCCACCTGCTGCCTGTATCAAGAAGGTATGCTACTGCCTCCTTCCGGGAACTGAGGATAGCGCCACCCAGTGCGTCAAGACCCTCGGTGTTGACAGCGTAAAGGTTGGCACCGGCATCAATCAGCATTCTCATCAAAAGGGTGTCTCCGTTCTGTGCTGCAGCCATAAGGGGGGTGAAGCCTTTCCTGTCGGCTGCATTTGGGTCAGCGCCCGACTGGAGCAGGAGATCAGTGATGTCCTGGTAACCAAGGCAGACTCCTGTCATCAGTGGTGTGTTACCTTCATTATCACGCATATCTGTAGGCGAATCATAATAAAGGAGCATATCTGCCATGAGGAAGTTGCCGAGGGCTGCAGCATGGTGCAGCGGGGCAGAGTTTTGCCTGTCGGTCTCAGTCACCCCGGAACCATGTCGGATCAGTTTCTCGGCAATCTCCGCGTCATTCGCGCGCACTGCGGTTATCAGCGGTGTGTTGCCGTACATGTCTTTCCGGGAGGGATCAGCTCCCAGCAGCAGCAGAATCTCCACAGCCTCCCATTTGCCCGAGTTAACGGCATAATGCAGCGGCGTAGCAGTATTCCCGATAAAGTTATTTACATCCGCACCTTTTATAAAGAGCCTGATTATCTCATTGCATGCGCCCATTGACGCTGCCGTCTGAAGGTTTATATCGTCCGCATGCGATACATCTTGCACATAATCCGATGTGTCAACGTATAGCGAATAGGAATTGTACTCCTGCAGAATCGTCTTTATTCTTACCGTGATTGAATCAACCACCAGGGAGTCATTCTGCCCCTTCAGGAAAGTCCCGCTTAGCAACAGGGCCATAATTATCAAGGTTTTTTTTACTGAAGGGGTCATGAATACAAATTTACTTTCTGTTTGCAAGCCTGCCTTAAATGTTGACATTTTTTTTTACCGGTTGACAAAAATGACAATGCTGTTGGGTTTACGACGGATAATATTCTAATTTTACGGCCGTTTTCAATACCAGAGGTACCTTATGAATCTGCAGTTTAAACCAATGCGAATTATTGTTGTTATTTTCCTTGTGTTGTTTCTTTTTGTTCCCAAGGTGGGTACAGAGCAGGTCTCTGTCCTGGCGGGAACCCTTGTTCCGGCTCATCTGCGTATAGACAATACCCTCACTGACAGTGAAATGTTTGTTGGTGCAGAAAAGGGGATAGAGTGGTTTATGAAGAACTGGGACATCAAGGGAGCGTCAGTTGCGGTAGCCAGGGACGGGAAGCTTCTTTATGCACGAGGGTTTGGCTATGCTTCAGTTCCGGACTCTCTCCCGGTGGAGCCATATCACCGTTTCCGTGTTGCCAGTGTCTCCAAGCTTGTCACGGCAGTGGCAGTCATGAAACTCCAGGAGCAGGGAAAATTGTCTGTAAGTGAAAAGGTTTTCGGTCCGGGCGCCATACTTGACGATACGCTCTTTGCCAACCCCAAAGATCCAAGGGTATATGACATCACGGTGGGGCACCTTCTTTCGCATGAGGCCGGGTGGTCACAGCGTTACGGTGATCAGATGTTCATGCCTGAAGTGATAGCACGCTCACTTGATGTGCCGATGCCGGTAGACCTTAAGACAATAATCAGGTTCGCGCTGAGCAAGAACCTTCATTTCACACCGGGTACAGGCCAGTCATACAGCAACCTTGGATACAGCATCCTGGGACTTGTTATTGAAGAGGCCTCAGGAGTTGATTATGAGACATTCTGCCGGAAGGAAATACTTGAGCCGATTGGCATTTATGACATGGCAATGGGGCATAATCTGCCGGAAGCCGCACTTCCCCTGGAGGTATCCTATTACGAGGTGGAGAATAATACCCTCAAACCCTCAATATACGGCACAGGCGAGATGGTAATGGCCTGCAGGGGAGGAAATGACATCGAGACCCTCGGTTCAGCCGGAGGATGGGTTGCCACAGCCCCTGACCTTATGAGACTGTTGCTGGCAATCGATGGTTTTGAACAGCCAAAAGACATCCTTGCAACTGAGAGCATTGAATTCATGACTGATGTCTACAACGGATTCGCCCCGGTAGGATGGAGGGCAACCCTTCCAAACGGAACGTGGTGGCGCACAGGATCATTCTCCGGCACAACTGCCATGATGAAGAGAATGCCTGACGGTACTGCATGGGTCGTGCTGATGAACAGCAGCTCATGGAACGGCCCTGAGCTGACATCTGACATTGATCAGATGATGTACAGGTTCCTGCAGAAGGTCAATCAGTGGCCTGAGACTGATCTGTTCAGCTATTCTGCCCCTGTCCCGCTCAGGTTCTGACTTGTCCTTCTTAGATGTGTACCAAGCTGCATTGCGATGTGTTTTACAGTTAATGTAAATATTGTAAAGGAGGAGCTCGAGGAGCGCTACGGCAGCGAGCTGATTGATCACGACAAATACAGGCCAAGCTACTACTATCATGCATTCAGCCTGCCATCAATGCCGGTTGTCTGTTCTGACCGCAGTGCAGGAATGAGGCTTTTCAGGTGGGGGCTCATTCCCTCATGGGTTACCGATGAAAATGAGGCAAAGGACATAATGCTGAAGACCTTCAATGCCCGTTGCGAAACCGTTGCCTCCAAGCCTGCTTTCAGGGATTCGTTTGAATCGAGGCGTTGTCTTGTACCTGTTCGCGGCTTCTTTGAATGGCAACATCTTGGAGGAAGGAAGATACCCTGGTATATCGCCCTGAGGGGGGAGGATATCTTCTCACTTGCGGGAATATGGGATTCCTGGTCGATTAAAGGCGGCATGACGCTTAATACCTTCTCAGTTGTAACCACCAGGGCAAACGACCTTATGGAGGAGATACACAACACAAAAAAGCGGATGCCGGTAATACTCCCGGCTGCTGCTGAAAGGCTCTGGCTGAAGGAAGGCATTGCCGGTGACGCACTGGCAGCACTGATGGAGCCTGTCGGATCAGAGATGCTTTCAGCTCATACTGTCAGCCCCCTTATTACAAACTCGCGTGCCGACCGCAACCGGCCGGAGCTTGTCATGCCCTACAACTATCCGGTGCAGGGCTCACTTTTCTGATTTTATTCAGTTCTGGGATACAAAAACGAATGTCAGATAGCCGCCCTGCTTTTCAGGAGCGCCCTGGTTCGCATTGAATTTTGATTTGTAGGCGTGTTCCACTGCCGTTTCAGTGAGACAGGGATCCTTCGTGGTTGAGAGTTTTGAGGCGGGTTCGGCTTTAATTACCGTGCCGCTGCGGTCCACCACAATTGCGAGGGTTATCTGTCCCGCACCTTCGCATTTATATATCGGGACCGGCAGGAATACGTGCTTGCGGCCCGCAAGGTCATAGAATATACGTGTCGGGCCCCTGAAGGTTCCCTCTTCTGCAGGTTTCTCCTTCTGCTCGGTCACCTGGGCATTTACCTCCTCTTTTGGTATGGCAAGCTCCTCCGTACCGGCTTCCTCAGCTATCTTTCGGTCATCAATGAAGTTTTTTTCGTTAAGGAGTCCGCTCTTCACCATCTCCTCCTTCACCATCTCCTCGTACTCCTTCGGATCGATATCCAGAGGCTTGTCTGCGATATTCTTAATTATGTTTACAAGTTCCTCTGCGCTGGCGCCCTGGAACTGGTCGCTCTTTGCCAGTTCAAGAGCCTTCTCCATGTCCGGATCGGGAAGTTCTTCCTCGAAAGAAAGTATGACCTCCGCGGCTATCTCACGCTGCAGTGCCGAGATCTTTACGGACATGAAGACAACAGCCACAGTCAGGTGAATAATGATTGTGGCCATAATGGCTGTGAATGTGATCTCAAACCTGTTCATCAGGGTACGAAATTAGGAATAAATGTCACTCCGGATACCTTATACGTCAGAATTGTGCTGTCAGTTTCAGGTTGAGGCTTCTTCTCGTGAGATAATTAGGCACAGCATACTCTCTTGTTTCTCCCTGGCTGTTTCTGACTGTACGGATCCATGTATATGAAATAGTGTTTCTTATGTCGGCCAGGTTGAAGATTTCAAAGCCGGCAACAAGCTCTTTCAGAAACGACTCCTTCCTTCCGGCAGCAGCACCAATAAGGACCTTTGAGAAACCAATGTCAATTCGCCTGTATGGTGGCATCCTGAACCAGATATCCCACTGGTCAATTCCCGGCGGTGAAGTTGGAATTCCGGTCCCGAAGGCGAGATTAATGTGGGCCCTGAAATCGGGATGAGAAGGCAGATAATCCTGGAAGAAGATGCTGAAGTGCACCCTCTGATCAAAGGGAGAGGGAAACCGGTCTGTCGAAAGTGATGGTATTTGCATTTCCGACTTCATCAGGGACATGCTGAACCACGACTCCACTCCCGGGACGAATTCTCCGTTCACGCGCATATCTAACCCGGCCGAATACCCTCTTGCGATGTTACCGCCGTAATATACGAGCCTGACGTTATCGACAAGGTATGGGACCATTCGGTCAAATTGCTTGCCCCAGGCTTCAGCGGTGAATCTGAATGGTCGTTCCCATGCAATGAAATCATAACGTATCCCTGCGGTCAGGTGGTATGAGCGCTGAGCTTTCAGGGGCAGGGTGCCGTTTCCGTCTGCAAGCATCAGCTCCCGCCCTCCCGGGGGCTGATTGTATGCTCCTGCTGCTATGTACAATGAGAAGTACCTGTTCATCTCCGTCCTGAGAGAAACCCGGGGTGATACAAGCAGCTCTGAGCTGTAGGTGTCATATGATGTCCTGAGGCCGGCATTAAGGTGGCTTGTCTTGCCTGCGATCAGGAATCCCGTCCGGCTGATTATCCAGCCTTCTGCGTTAAAGCTTCTGGCAGTAATGCTCAGATCTGACCGGGAGGTGATCGCCAGACCCTCTCCCGTCCCTCCGAGGGTGAAACCTGCAGAATCAACCCGCAACCATTCGTCACGATGTGAATCATTACTTCTGTGCCTGGCACTCAGGCCCCATTCAAGTCCGTTCCTTCCAGAAGTGGCTGAGCCACGGTAAGAAACACCTGCCATTGTGCTTCTGTAAGAGTTACGGGCGTGTGAGAGCCAGCTTCCCACTCCTGCATTGAGGAGGGTGTCAGGAATGTTTTCGCTGCCCACATCCTGGTCAAGGGCGAAGAGACTGTAGGCTCCCCTGATGTCATAGTTCTCATTTTCGCCGGCAATATGTGATGAGAAGATGAACTTTGAAGCCAGGCGTTCACTGTGCTTGAGTTCGAGAGTGATGGCACCTCCGCCGCTTTCATACCTGTCGCGCTCACCTCCTGCGAACCATGCGTAAAGACGATAGGCCTTTTCAAACGTCCCGAAGGTGGTTGTCCGGCTTTGTGGAAAAAAGTTGTAGCTGTTTACCGACCCCCAAAGTGATAGCGTGATTCTGGTGTTACCGTCAGGCTGGAAGCCGGCAAGGGCTTGGATATCTGCGAAGTGAGGCCTGTATGCTCCGCGGTCTTCAAGACTTCCAAGGAGTATTGCATTTGACCTGTAGCGTGCCCCGGCAATGAACCAGAGCCTGTCATCCCTGCTTCGCACACCGGCATGCGCCGAAGAGGTGAGGAGACTGAGTGAGACAGATCCTTCACTTCTCTCAGGCTCACGGTAAGTTATATCAAGCACCGATGACATCCTGTCTCCGTAGGATGCACTGAATCCTCCCGGAGAGAAGTTCACGGAGGCGGTAAGGTCCGGGTTGATCCTGCTCAGACCCTCCTGCTGCCCGGTGCGGATGAGGTAGGGGCGGTAGACTTCGACATCATTGATATATACGAGGTTTTCGTCGTAACTGCCACCGCGGACAGAGTATCCGGAACTTAGCTCGCTGTATGATGCTACTCCCGGCAGGGTGGCAATGGCAGCTTCAACACCACCGGTTACCGAGGGTATTACGGCCCCTGCCACTGCCGGGATACTTATCACAGTTATATTTTCAGGCCTCCTGGCTGTCACCTGCACATCCCCGATGTTGATTACCTCCGAGCTTAGCCTTATAAGGAGTTGGCCGGCCTGCGTTTCCGGGGTCAGGGTAAGTGTGTCCTTCCTGAAGCCTATGGATGAAACTACGAGAGTGATTCGGTTAACGGCACCAGATTCAAGTATCAGCCTGAATGTCCCGTCTTCACCGGTCACGGTGCCTCTGTCAAGGTCAGGCAAATAGACGGTGGCTCCGGGGATTCGCAAGCCGGATGTATCAGTTACCGTACCTGCAATGACCCTCTCCTGTGCCTGGACCAGGGAGACAGGGATCAAACCAAGCAAAGCAATAATCAAAGTGAGTATTTTCCCGGATGACCGTGTCATCAGTCACTCTTTTTTTTCTTTCGGATCTTGCTCTTTTTTACCTTGTTGGTCTTGGAGGGCTCGTTCTTCAGCATCCCGTCCCTGACCCCCTTGACAAATTTCTGCCATGCAAATGGATTGAGCAGGTTGTTGGCTGGCATCTGACCCCTCGAGTAGAGATTGTCTGACATCTGCTGCATCGTGTAACGGTATGCCTGACCCGGAGTGGGGGTCATGTCGCTCCATATCTGCTGCTGAAGCATTGCCAGGTTGTATTCCATGTTTTCAATCAGCGGATCAACAGGCTTGTTTTCGAGAACAGCACGCTTGAATTCCGAGTAGGTTTTCCATGGCAGGACAAGCACCTCGCCGATCTGGATTGTGTCAGTGACCAGGATAACGTCGGTTATGTAATGGTCTCCCGCAGTGGTCAATGGAATTGTAAGCAGGGTCGATTTATAGCCGATTGCGCTGAAGAAAACGGTGTCACCCGGAGCGCTTATTATTGAAAATATACCCCTGTGGTCACTGGCTGCCCCGCGACGGAGATGCTTCGAGTAAATGCTTACATCAGGAACAATATAACCATTCTCGTCAGCTGTCAGTCCGTCAATCTGAATGTACCTTTTTTCCACTGTCTGGGAATACATCCAGGACAAAGTGAATGCCAGCATGACACAAATCACCAAAAACTTCTTCAACGACAGATAATTTTGTGACGTAAAGTAAACAATAATGACATTTACTTCTTGATTTTAACTTAACTTTAATGATCTTTACTGTCGCTGTAATGAAAACAACTAAAAGCTAAATAAATATGCATAAACTCTTATTGCTTGGAGATGAGGCTATTGCGCAAGCTGCACTTGATGCCGGGCTGAGTGGCATGTATGCCTATCCGGGTACTCCGTCAACTGAAATAATGGAGTATATCCAGGCCTCGCAACAGGCGGCATCAGATGGCATACACCGCGAGTGGTCTTCAAATGAGAAGACCGCCATGGAAGCTGCTCTTGGAATGTCATATGCAGGCAAGCGCGCCATGGTTGCAATGAAGCATGTAGGGCTGAATGTGGCTGCTGATGCCTTCATAAACTCGGCTGTGACCGGAGTGAACGGAGGGTTGGTTGTTGTAGCTGCCGATGATCCTTCGATGCACTCCTCTCAGAATGAGCAGGACTCCCGTTTTTACGGGAAGTTTGCGCTTATTCCGGTTATGGAGCCCAGAAGCCAGCAGGAGGCGTATGACATGATCTTTGATGCCTTCGCTCTGTCGGAGAAGTACAGGCTGCCGGTCCTGTTCAGGATCACAACGCGCCTGGCTCACTCAAGGGCTGCGGTGGCCAGGCGGGAGAAGAGCGGACAGAACACCCTTTCACTTCCGTCAAATCCTCGTCAGTTCGTGCTTTTACCGGCTATCGCACGGAAGCAATACAGGGTTCTCACCGGCACTTATGAGAAGCTGCGCAATGATTCTGTCCTGGAAAGTTACAACAGGTTACTGGATGGTAAGGGCAGAGGTACCGGTATCATAGCATGCGGTATTGCCTTCAACTACCTTATGGAGAACATTGGTGATAATGCCGGTGACTACAATATACTCTCAGTCGGTGCATATCCTCTGAGCAGGGATAAGGTGGCTGCCCTGGTCGGGAGGTGTGACAGGGTGCTGGTTCTCGAAGAGGGTTTCCCGATGATAGAGGAGCATCTCAGGGGTCTGCTCGACAGGGATGTCAAAGTACTCGGACGCATGGACGGGACGGTTCCCCGTGACGGTGAGCTCAATCCGGCCATTGTGGCCTCGGCACTTGGACTAAAGGCCTCTTATGGCAGGGATGTACCATCACTGGTGCGTCAGCGTCCACCTTCCTTCTGCAAGGGATGTGGTCATGCAGATCTCTATTCTGCCCTGTCCGAGCTTATGGCTGAGGCAGGACCGGGGCGGGTGTTCTCTGATATCGGATGCTACACTCTTGGAGCACTGCCTCCATATAATATGGTCAACTCCTGTGTTGACATGGGTGCATCAGTCACAATGGCCGTTGGCGCTGCCGATGCCGGGTTATTCCCGGCAGTGGCTGTAATCGGCGACTCCACCTTTACCCACTCCGGAATGACCGGTCTGCTCGATGCTGTATTGAAGGACTCTCCGATAACGCTGATTATCTCAGACAATTCCACAACCGGTATGACCGGCGGGCAAAAGTCACAGGCAACTGACAGGATTGAAAGCATCTGCCTGGGGCTCGGGGTTGACCCTGCACACCTGAAACTGATTGTTCCCCTGAAAAAAAACCATGAGGAAAACAAGTCAGTTATCCGCACCGAGCTGAACCACAAAGGTCTATCGGTAATTCTTGCAAGACGTGAGTGCATACAAACGGCTTCACGAAATAAAAAGGCTGAAGCTGCAATGAAGAACAAATCAGGGGAATAATATGAAGTGTGATATTATATTGGCAGGTGTAGGCGGGCAGGGTATTTTATCCATAGCTGCCACGATAGGGCTTGCAGCAGTAGAGCAGAATCTGTTTCTCAAGCAGGCCGAGGTGCATGGCATGAGCCAGAGAGGTGGAGACGTCCAGTCGCATCTCAGGCTTTCAGACAGGGAGATATGGTCCGATCTGATTCCTCATGGCGGTGCAGATCTGATCATCAGCGTTGAACCGATGGAGGCTTTGAGATACCTGCCATGGCTCGCACCGGGGGGGTGGATTGTGACAAACTCAGTTCCCTTCGTGAACATCCCAGACTACCCGGAGGCAGGAGAGGTGCTGGCAGAACTCGGCAGGGCGGGCAACACAATTGTGATTGATGCAGACGGCATTGCCAGGGATCTCGGATCGGCAAGATCCGGCAACATTGTAATTCTTGGTGCGGCATCCTCCTTCATATCAATGCCTTTTGCGGCACTTGAGAATGCAGTAAGAAAGATGTTCGGCCGAAAGGGGGAGGAGGTTGTGGAGGTCAACCTTAAGGCATTACATGCAGGCAGGGCTGCAGCAGCCAGATGATAATAACAGGCCCCGGCACAATGCCGGGACCTGCCAGCGAGACATCCGTACATCACCACCCAACCCCTCTGCTGTTATCGAAAGCCGTACTCTGGCTTGATATCGGGCGGCTTACCTGCCCCGTCCCTTTCCTCCGCGTCCGGCAGGCTCACCTCCTGTTGCCGGCTCCGCTTCATGCTCCGGTTCAGGTTCGCCGGTTATCATCTCGCGTGACCTGCTTCCCGAGCTGAGCAGCACCAGATCTGACGCCACTATTTCAGTGACATTCTTCTGGATACCATTCTTGTCAGTGTAACTGCGATAGCTTATCCGTCCTTCAATACATACCTCCCTGCCCTTGCCGAGGAATTTGGATGACAGTTCTGCAAGCCCGTTCCATGCAACAATGCTGTGCCAGGTGGTTTCATCAATTTTGGCGCCTTCAGCATTCTTGTAACTCTCATTCGTTGCAAGGTTGAAGTGAGCAACCTTCTTTCCGCTTTCAAGCGTCCTGATCTCCGGATCCTGACCCAGACGTCCGATCAGCTGTACTCTGTTTCTTAATGCATTCATGACCTTTGGTTTTAGTTATTAATGCTGTTAACGATACAAATTTGCACCCTCCGCGGCACATGATCCGGTTGTTAATCATTTCTATCCGCTTAGCAGTCGTTTATATCCGTTTGTAAACGGGTTAAGAAATAATAATCAGACTGATATGAGATCCTGACATGAATTTAATTTTTTATCTTTATGAAAATTCTCGCTGTGGAAAGAGTATGTCTTGACTGCGGAGCCAGGCTCCTTGGACGGTCTGATAAGAAATTCTGTTCCGATCAGTGCCGCAACAACTACAACAACCGCATCAACCGTGATCAGAACAATTATGTTCGCAACGTACACGCTCAGCTGAGGCGTAACAGAAAGATACTGTCAGAACTTGTTGATGACGGCCATCTCCGAATCCATCGGGATGCTCTCATCGCACAGGGCTACAACTTTACGTTCTTCACCCATCTGGTTGAGACAAAGGAGGGAGTAAGGTGGTCATATTGTTTTGAATACGGCTTCAGTGAAACCGGGAATGACTATCTCGAGCTGAGGCTCTGCAGCAGCTACCTTGACATACCGGATGCGGAGGATTGAGCCGTGACCGGGTTCCACAGCAGATGCCGGATTTTCATGTCAGTTTTCAGACCCTGCAAATGAAATGCGTCACGTAAGATTATATGAGTGATTTTTGTACTTTTGGGATCAAACCAAACTGAAAATGAAGAGATCAATTCTTGTTGCGGCCATCACAATGGTAGTGTTTACTGCATGCTTACAGGCGCAAACGGTATATGAAAACAACTACCTTGTAAAAGTAGGTGACATTGCCCCTGATTTCACAATAAAAGAAGCCGGAGGCACCACTTACAGGCTGTCGGATCTCCGGGGGAAGGTTGTGATGCTTCAGTTCACTGCAAGCTGGTGCAGTGTTTGTCGCAAGGAGATGCCGTTCATTGAGGAGGAGATATGGATACCAGGGAAGAAACAGGGTCTTGCAGTGATCGGTATCGACCGTGATGAACCCGTGGAAACTGTGAAGAAGTTTGCTTCGGACATGAAGATCACCTATCCGCTGGCCCTCGATCCGGGTGCGGATATTTTCGGCCTTTTCGCAGAAAAGCAGGCAGGGGTGACCCGTAACATAATTATTGACAGGAAGGGCAGAATTATTTTCCTTACTCGTCTATTCGAGCGCGAGGAATTCGATAAAATGAAGGAAATTATCTTCTCTGAACTGGCAAAAAAGTAAGAATAATTGACTCTTTTATAGCTTTCAGTGCAACCTTTGGCCTGTAACTTGCGTTTATCAGGACAGCAACTACTGTTCTTAAACTAAAACTGAGAGAAATGAAAAAGTTCATTGTCATTGTTTTTACACTTCTTCTTGCCGCCCCTCTGTTTTCACAGGTGAAATTCGGTCTGAAAGCCGGGGCAAGCACTGACTTTACCTTCACCAACCTCGACCTTTCACAGGCAAGCGTTGATGTAGTTCTTCAGAATGCAAAGAACGCTGAATGGGGATTCCAGGGAGGAGCTTTCCTTAGAGTGTCATTTGCAGGATTCTACCTTCAGCCTGAATTTCTGCTTGCAACTGCATCAAATTCACTTACATATGAAGGTGTGATTGATGGAGAGCCTGTTGATGAGCTGCTCGAACAAAAATTCACTAAGCTCAATATCCCGGTACTGCTTGGTTTTAAACTGGGACCATTAAGGATTAATGCAGGTCCGGCTGCTTCGATTCTGCTTTCAGAACCTTCTGACATGGCTGAAATTGCAACGTACAAAACGGCTACATTCGGTTATCAGGCAGGAGTTGGATTGGATATCTTCAAGAAGCTGACCCTGGATCTTCGGTATGAAGGAAATCTTAACCAGTTTGGCGATGGCATCACTATAGGTGGAGAAGAATTCGAGTTTGATGACAGGACAGGCGCCCTCCTGGTCCATGTAGGTCTGATATTCTGACCACTGCAACATACAGAAGAACTCTTCCGCTGTTTACGGAAGAGTTTTTTTTATATTTACGGGAGCAAGTTTACTCAGTATAAATGATCCTGGCAGGGAACACTATTTTCATACTCAAGAATGTGCTGACGGTCGTCTACCTGGTAGCGGTATTCGCCATCTGTCTGATGATTGTCTTTGAGAACAGGAATCCTGTAAAGACACTTGCATGGCTTCTGGTGGTCCTGTTTGTCCCTGTCATTGGTATGATTGTTTACTTCTTTTTCGGCCGCTACTACCGCAAGCAGAAGATATACAGCCGCAAGAGCATGGCTGACAGTGCCAGGCTGGCTGACGATGCCGATCGCCAGGTAATGCTTCTCTCTGCATTCCTTTCAGGGGAGAGCGAGGCCGTAAGGTCAAAGGCTCACCTTATTCATCTGATGCTGAGGAATAACAGGTCGCTTGTAACCCTCGACAACAGGATAGACCTTCTTGTAAACGGCCAGCAGACTTTCCCTGCGATGCTTGATGCTATAGCCTCGGCTACTCATTTCATTCATCTCGAGTTTTATCGTTTCGAGCCTGACAGGCTGGGAATGGAGTTCAGTGAGCTGATGAAACGCAAAGCGAACGAAGGGGTGAAGGTGAGAGTCATATATGACGATGTTGGAAGCTGGAACATCCGAAAGCCTTATATAAAAATGATGCGCCAGGCCGGTGTGCAGATACATACATTCCACCCGGTCCGTTTCCCGAGCTTTTCGAGCAGGATCAATTACCGCAACCACAGAAAGATCCTGGTTGTTGACGGAAAAGTGGGTTTTGTCGGAGGCCTTAATATAGCTGACAAATATTTACGTGGACTGCCTGATCTTGGTCCCTGGGTGGACACACACCTGAGACTGGAGGGAGAGGCCGTGGCAGCCCTGGACAGGGTCTTCATTGCCGACTGGGATTTTGTTAGCGGTGAGGAACTTCCACCTGACGGCTCCCTGGAGCACGTCGTGCGCACAGGGAACAAGTGCCTGGTGCAGGTGGCTTCAAGCGGCCCTGATACAGACTGGGCAACAATTATGCAGGTCTATTTCTCCGCTATCGCCACTGCGAAATCGTCAATTTATCTGACCTCGCCCTATTTCAGTCCTGACGACAGTATGCTCACCGCACTAAAGACAGCCGCCCTGAGCGGAGTGGATGTCAGGATGATTTTCCCGGAATCTACTGATTCCATAATCGCAAACTGGAACACCAGGTCATATATCTCCGAACTGCTCGAAGCAGGGGTCAGAATATTTCTTTACCGTAACGGATTCATTCACTCCAAGTATTTGCTTGTGGATAACATCTTCTCTTCAGTGGGATCACCAAATGTTGATGTACGCAGTTTTGACCTCGATTTCGAGGTTACGGCTCTGATCTATGATGAGGATTTTGCCCTCAGACTGGGTGTCCTTTTTGCCGAAGACCTGAAGAATTGCACCGAAGTGAAAAGGGAGGAGTGGATGAAAAGGCCGAAACGGGTCAGGTACAAGGAGTCGCTTGCAAGGATATTCGGACCGCTTTATTAATTTCGCACCCGATGAAAAAGCTTATACGGACACTATTCTATATCATACTTTTAGCAGCTATTGCACTTACAATCTTCCTCTGGGCGACAGTTCTCAGGCATAATGTCAGGGCTGAAGAGCCGGTGAGGATATATGTCCCAACCGGGTCTGATTTCAAAGCTCTTACTGACACGCTGGAGAGCACCGGCGTTCTGCGAAGCCGGAGCAGCTTTGTTCTGACATCACGCCTGAAATCCTTCGGAAGGAGTGTAAAACCAGGATCATACATCATTGAGCCTGGCATGAGTAATAACAACATTGTCAATATATTGCGCTCCGGGCGGCAATCGCCGGTCAATGTTACATTCAATAACATCAGGACCCTTGAGGAACTGGCAGGGAGGATCGGGCGGCAGATAGAGGCTGACTCTGTCACCCTGTCTCTCTTTTTCAGTGATGAAGCCAATTACGCAGATGACGGATTTGACAAAACTACTCTCATATCTGTTTTCATACCTGATACTTATCAGCTTTACTGGTCGGTTGATGCGCGGGGTTTCTACAGGCGCATGCTCAAGGAGTACCGTGACTACTGGACTGCTGAGAGGATGGCACTTGCGGAGAAGCATGGGCTAAGCCCTGCAGAGGTATCCGTTCTCGCCTCCATCG
>Ga0209373_10002343_pt1 | contig 19211 bp, 18 predicted proteins | sample Higcelweek5metaG_FD_187173 | JGI IMG/M metagenome (GOLD analysis project Ga0209373, IMG submission 187173) | Freshwater pond sediment microbial communities from the University of Edinburgh, under environmental carbon perturbations - High... | ecosystem: Environmental > Aquatic > Freshwater >... | reverse complement strand
CTGGAATCATTCTTCTTCTATTCGCATTTGATGTATGAGGGGTTTGCCACCGCTTTCTTTAACAAGAAAATAAACCCTGTAAACCTTACCGGCTACTGTTTCGAGATTTCCGATTGCATACTGTGCGCCCTCTTTGCCTCCCTGATGAAGTAAAGTAAATGATTTAACCTTATTCTTTTCAAAGAAACTTTTTAATATTTGTTCTGCCTGTTGCTTACTGTAAACATCTTCGTTTTCGAGGATTACAAGTTCAACAGATGAATTAAAGTGCTTTGCAAGTTCTGTTGCATTTCCAACTTTCATTGCATCAAAAATCTTAGGAGGTATGTCAAAAATTGGGAAAGCAGACGCTGTAAATGACCCTGCCATCAAAATAATTGCAACAACTAAAAATTTAATCTTTTTCATTTTTATAATTTTTATATTCTGTTAATACATTTTCGCCTTTAGTTAGCAAAAACCAAACCAAATATTTTGAACCGCAAGATACAAATAAATTAAATCTTTCGAGTATCTTTATGCTCAAAATATTCTCATAATTATGAACATAAATTTTACAGCAGTAGGAAAAACAGATATCTCATTTGTAAATGAAGGGACCGAGGAGTATTTCAAGAGAATAAAACGTTACGTAAATTTTGAGTTCAGAGTCATCAAGGATATTAAAAACACAAAAAATCTTGACGAAAACGTTCAAAAACAACTTGAAGGAGAAAAGATATTACTAACTTTAGGCAATAATGACGTTGTCGTACTACTCGATGAAAACGGGAAAGACATGAGTAGTAAGGAGCTTTCAGTATTTTTAGAAAAACAAATGAACAGTTCGGTAAAAAACCTAGTTTTTGTTGTTGGGGGTCCGTATGGCTTCTCCGATCCGGTATATCACCGAGCTGACTTCAAAATTTCACTTTCCAGAATGACTTTTTCGCACCAGTTGATAAGGCTGATTTTTGCGGAACAGCTTTATCGAGCATTTACAATTATCAAAAACGAACCTTATCACCATGAATAGAGACAGTTTAAATAAATTTAAAATCAGACATTTAATAATTTTATCAATTATACTGATAATTTCTATTTCTCTGACTTTCATTTTTAAATATACAGATGTTCAAAACCACGAAGATGTTATCAGCGCTGAGGAAATCGAAAAAACTTTAGATAAAAAATACAATCAACTTGTCGAAGAATGCAATGTTTTAGTTAATCTTTTTGAAAACGACGAGAATCCCGAAGAATACTTTTACAATCAAGGTTCTGCAAAGTTTGATGATAGCGAAACTGGATTCTTCTATTATAAGGATAATAATCTAAAATATTGGTCGACGAATAATATTCCTGTTCCTGTAAGCACAACTTTTGGGTTTTTCGAAAACACTTTAATCAATTTGAATAATGGCTGGTATATGTGCCATGCTGTTGACAAGGGTGATTGGCATATTGTAGGCCTATACCAAATTAAAAAAGAATATTCCTATGAAAACGATATAATCACAAATTCTTTCAGCAAATCTCTGAATATTGACGAAAGTATTTCGATAAGCACTGAAGCAGTATCTGGAAGTATTCCTATACACTATAACAATAATAAGGATGTCTTTTATTTAGTTCCAGACGAAACCGAATTGTCTGGAGCTCAACATTTCACTTTCCGAAATGCCCTGACAGTTATAAACTTCATCATTGTAGTAATGATGATTGTAATTTCAGTTATGCTACTCTCCAAGAAATCGCGAATCATTGCAAGATTATCTCCATTAGTAATTCTGTTTGTATTGTTTATTCTTAGGTATCTTATGCTAAAAACAGCATACACGAGTAGCATGAGTGAGCTTAAAATATTCAGCCCAGAGTTGTTTGCAGAATCCTTCTGGCTACCTTCACTTGGCGAATATGCAATAAATGTTTTTCTCTTTCTAGTTTTCGCAGTTTTTTTTGCATCTTATTATGTTCCAAAATCATATTACAGAGCCAGTTGGTTTACAAAAATAATAATCAGTGTTTCTCTTGCCATTACGATGTTTCTGAGTGGGGCATTTGTTTCTGAGCTATTTTACGGAATGGTCTGGAACTCCTCAATTTCTTTTTCGTTTGAAAACGTTTTAAATCTGGACATTTATAGTTTTCTTGGAGTTTTGCTAATTGTTTGTGTAATATTTTGCTTTGTTCTAGTTTTTTACAAACTATTGAGCATATTAAAAAAGCACATTTCACTTTGGCTGACTTCGATTGCTCTCTTTGTGGTCCATGCTGCTGGAGCTTTCTATCTTAGACCAGAAACAATTAGTGCCGAAAGTGCAATAATCTTTGGATCATTGTTCTTTTTATTATGGCTTACTTTAACACTGATTTGCATAAAAAAGAAAATGACTTATTTTATGAGTGTCATTCTTCTGATTCTTATTTCTATAATTACTTCAGAACATTTTTCACGATTGTCAAACAAAAAGGAAATTGATGCTTACAAAGTAATTACATACAATCTAGCTGCAGAAAGAGATGTAAGTGCAGAGTTCTTTCTAAAAGAAACATATAATGAAATTAAATCCGATGCTGTTTTGTCAAATTTAATAGCAGCAAAGGATTTCAAAGGAATCGAGTCACAAATTAACAACATTCTGCTTTCGAAAAGATATTTCAATAAATATGATAGTCAAATTACAATATGTGCTAACTATGATAGTTTGACTATCGAACCTGATATGATTTCTGTCGACTGCTTCGACTTTTTTAGAACCCAAATCGACAGTAACGGAATAATAATACCTAATACGAATTTTTACTTCCTTGATAATCATAGTGGACGAATAACTTATATTGGTGAAATCAGCACCAAACTGAGAGATTCATCATTTGTAAATATTTATATTGAACTTTTTTCCAAAATTTTTAGCGAAGGCCTCGGCTACCCCGAAATGCTTCTTGATAAAAAGCTCATTGTCAAGAAAACCACAAAAGATTATAATTATGCAAAATACAACAAAGGCCGCCTAATTTCGAGTAAAGGAGATGTAAAATATCAGTTCACTTTAAAGCCAGAAGAAAACGACACAGCCGAATATTCATACTATGTGCGCGACGGCTATATTCATTTCCGCTATCGTCCCGACAAAGACAATGTGATTATTCTGAGCAAACCAGACACTCAATATTCGAAACAACTTGTTTCGTTTACCTACATTGTTTCGTTTTTGTTGGTAATTTTCAATATAATTTGGTTGCTGGTAAATCTCCGAAACGGCACTCTTAAAAACGGGGCCAGTCTGAAAGTAAAAATTCAGATTTCATTTATTACAATTTTGATTCTCTCGCTTATACTTACTGGAAGCATTTCGATTTATTTTATTGTTCAGGGTTATAAACAAAAGCAAAAAGAGGTTGTTCAGGATAAGGCGCAGTCTGTACTGATAGAGCTTGAACATAAGATTGGCGACTATAAAAAGCTTGACTACGAAGATTCGAAGTATCTAAATTCTATGTTGGTTAAGTTTTCCAATGTTTTTTATACCGACATAAATGTTTATGACCTTAACGGAATATTACTATCATCGTCACGCATTGAGCTCTACGATAAAGGACTTAAAGGACGGTATCTTGATGCAGAGGCATATCGGCAACTAATACTAAACAATTCGGGAACAGTAATTATAAACGAGAAAATAGACAATATTAGCTACCTCTCGGCATATGTACCTTTTAGAAATTACGATAATGAAATTATTGCATATCTTAATTTGCCATATTTTGCTCGACAAAATGAGTTCACTGAAGAAATTTCGAATTTTGTCATAGCCTTTTCGAATATTTTCCTCGCCTTAATTTTGATTTCGGTAGTAATTGGAATATTTATTTCGCGACAATTGACACGACCTCTTGTACTTATTCAGGACAAAATCAAGTCAATGGACATCAAGAAAAAAGCCGAAAAAATCGTTTATACAAAAGATGACGAATTGGGAGGACTTATCCGAGAATACAATCGAAAAGTTGATGAACTGAGCGAATCAGCAAATAAGCTAGCACAATCGGAGCGCGAAATGGCCTGGCGCGAAATGGCCAAACAGATTGCTCATGAGATTAAAAACCCTCTTACACCAATGAAACTTAGTGTTCAGTATTTGGAGCGTGCATACGACCTCAAAGATGCTAACTGGGAAAACACTTACAGAAAAGTTTCCAAAACACTAATTGAGCAAATTGATATTTTATCAGGAATTGCTTCGGAGTTTTCCAATTTTGCAAAAATGCCTGCATCTAAAAAGGAAATCATTAATTTACCTGAAATAATAAACACGTCTGTTCAACTATACGAGACAACTGAAAATGTTGTTTTTGAAGTTAAGCAAAACATCAAAACTCAAGGTCTCATTAATGCTGACAAGGAGCAAATGCTGCGAGTATTTAACAATCTGATAAAGAACAGCATACAGGCTATTCCCGACGAAAAACAAGGCGAAATTATAATTAGCCTTGATGAGCTAGACTCCAGTTATATTATCAAAATTACTGACAACGGCACAGGAATTCCCGAATTTATGCAACCTAAGATTTTCCAGCCTAATTTCACTACCAAATCGGCAGGAATGGGTCTTGGATTAAGCATGGTTAAAAGTATGCTTATCAGTAATAATGCTACAATACATTTCAATACAGAAGAAGGCGTAGGAACAGAATTTATTATTGAAATTCCTATTGAGAAGGAATAAATATAATCTCTAGAAATATTTTTAGTACTTAAAATTGAGTCTAAATACTATTTTGTATTATTATTCCCAAATCTTAAACCGCTGACACAATAATCTGTTATATATAAAAATCAGTTAAAAATTTTAATTGAATTTATTGATTAACAATAATTTATAAATAACAGAACTATGAAAACTTACATAATAATAGCAATAGCAGCATTTCTAATTTCTAATAACGTACATTCTCAAGGACCGAGTAAAATTACTAATAAAGGAACTGTAACCAAAGATCTAAAGTATAGCAGTGATATTTTAGACTATGATGTACATTACAGTGTCTATCTTCCTCCAGATTATGGTAAAACTGAAAAAAAATATCCAGTACTTTACTTACTACATGGATTTACTGGAAATCACAAATCCTGGATAAAAAATGGTAAAATAAACACCATTATGGATAATGGAATCGCAAGTGGAGAAATAGAACCAATGATAATTATAATTCCAGATGGTAAATATTATTGGTACATTAATGATTATCAAAGCGTAGCCCGATACGAAGATTTTGTTTTCGAAGAACTGCTGCCCTATGTAGACCAAACATATAAAACAATTCCGAGCAAAGAATACAGAGCTGTATCAGGGCTATCGATGGGTGGATATGGTGCCCTTGTTTGGGCAATGCGACATCCTGACAAATATGCATATTCCGTGGCTTTAAGTGCGTCAATGTTTAACGAAGAGGGACTAACCTCTATGCCAGATCAACTTTACAAGTATATGTCGATGTTATATGGAGCACCTGATGCAAAAGGAAACGAAAGAGTCACCGACCATTTTCTACAATACAGTCCACTATATATGGCACAAAACAATCCTGCAGACGAACTGAGTTCTGTAAATTGGTTTATTGATTGTGGCAATCAAGATCAATTAAGTATTGTAAACAAAAATCTTCATGAAATTTTTGTTGAAAGGAATATTGAACATGTTTATTACACACGTGATGGTGGCCATGATTGGGATTTCTGGCGAAGTGGGATTTATGAGGGACTTAAGTTTATTAGTAACGGAATCAGAAATGAATCGAGCCTTCCAGCAAGTGCAGGAATGTAAAATTAAGTGACAGTTTCCGCTTTAATTGTAATTTTTATTACATTTGAAAGATAAATCAACGTCGACACCAACTATGTTGTTGGTGTTAAAAGAAATGTTTTATAGTAAGTAAATGTGTAAATTACTACTAGATCCACCAGAAGCCTTTACTGAAGAAAGCTTTAATTCGTTTAATCAACGATATTCGGGCTTCGGCAAAGACATTTATCAAATAATTCAGCTTGAATTGCCGGAAATATTTAATCATTTAAAGTTTTTCAATCGAATAGTTTTTCAGCCTGAAGATAGCTACGCGTTATATTGCAATGCTGATATTTCATTTGTAATTCAACTTGACCCACTTTGCGAAGTTATCGTACTGTGGAATGATAAAACACGGACAGAAATAGGCTCTTGGTCCCCTAATGAGTACGATGAAGCTTTAGATTTTATAAAATCTGATTTACTTTAACTTGTTAACTGCTGATTTAGATTACAACTTCAAAGCTAGAAATCAAATCAAATTTATAATTCATCTCAATTTTGTCAATTTAGGCTCAATTATTGTGGGAAATTTGAAAAATAAAAAATAATCAATTACAATAACTTATGAAAAAAGCATTTTTAACTCTTTCTATAGTTTTTGTTACAATTTTGGCCACAAATGCTCAGGAAAAAGGTGATTTTAGATTCGGAGTGTATGGTCAGTCATTAACTAGTGGTAATAGCCTATATAATCAATTTGGAATAACTGGCGAGTATTTTATAAGTCACAGCTTCAGTTTGAATTACAGATATGGCATGGGCACTAGCCCTCAACGAGAGCTTATGGGTCACATTAATGTTTCTGCTATAGGAATGGTGTTTGCCGCAGTTGTATCTTACGAATTAATCCCATACATGTTTTTAATTCCTGAAGGGATAAGCTATCATGCCTACCCAAACGACAAATTTGAAATTGCACCATATATTAATCCATTAGGAGCAGAAATAAATCTCGACGAAGAATATCCAATATTACTTTCGTGCGCATTTGGAATGAACTTACATGTTAAACCGACAGAAGACTTCAGTATTTCTCCAAACGCTGGTGCGATAGTAATTTATAAAACAGGCCAAATTTTTCCAGTTTTTGGGCTTTCGATAAATTACAATTTCGGAGATATATTCTAATTTACTGATCTATTTCGAGCTCAATATCTAGCTCCTATTTCCAGCTTCATAATTACCAAAAAAAATCCGATTGAATATTGAACAAAGTTTGAATAATTTCATTTATAGAATAGATCGAATACATAATGAAAATCGAAAACAAAAATGACGGAAAAAGTGGGATGTTCTACATCGAATCAAATGGCGAAATTATTGCAAAAATGACTTATAGGCTCAATGAAAATCTAATAAAAATAGATCACACAGAGATAAGTAGTCAACTAACTGGAAAGGGAATAGGAAAAAAAATATTGGTTGAAGCAGTGAAATTTGCAAGAGAAAATAATATAAAAGTAAAGCCAGTTTGTGATTTTGCAAAATCAGTTTTTGAGAAAGAGCCTGCCTATGATGACGTGTATTATAGAAATATTCCAGAAAATTCGCAAAACTAGTGAGTCAAAAGCAATTTAAAAGTCTTACACTCCTTACCAGAGATTAATCTCAATATATAAATACCCTGAGACAAATCAGCATAGTTTAAATATTCTGAGTCCGTCACCTTTGCAGAGCGAACTAGAGTTCCTCCAGCATTAAATAATGAGTAAAAGCTCTCTGTGTTTGCATTTTTATCAGCGATTACGATTTGCTGATTTTGGGAATCATTAAAAACAGATATATTTTCAATGAATTGACTTAAAATTGCAGTATTATCCAAAACTGTTCCGTGAAGATTATAGTTTAAACTTCCACCGTTTGTGTTAATTGTAAAAACGACATTGTCTTCCAAATAATCATCTGGGGTATAATAAATATAAAACGAAGAATCGCGGCCGCCCATTAATGTTGTTTCAGCATCAAAATCTGATGAGAATGCAGTACCCGACAAATCGCTAATGTCAGTTATCGTTAGCAAAGAATTCGCTGCATTTGTAATAGTAATCAAAATAGAATCTGTATTTCCCAAAATAATATTTTCGAAATTTATATCAGTTTCGCATGTTCCAGCAAGAGGACTAACAGATGTTGTAACTGGATATCCTAAACCGTTCCACGAATTTATTCCTCCGGTCATATTGTAAACTCTTAGAAATTCGAGAGTTTGCATTTGATTATAAACCTGAGCACTCCTTGCACCTGATGCACAGTGAACAACATAGACTTTATTTCTATCTAGTGCTGCCAAATCTGTTGCAAAAGTAGCTGAATTAAAGTCGAGATTTACACCTTCTTCCAAATGCATCGAATTATATTCACCTGGAGTTCTAACATCTAGAATCACAAACCAGTTTTTCCCAATATATGCACCGATAGTGTCAAGTGCTTGAGTTGCAGTTATGTTAGAATATGCAACCTCTTGAGGAAGACTTGTACAATCGTTCTGGGCAATGGACTTGACATTAACAGAGATTAATATTAAAAGTATATAACCAAATTTTTTCATTTACATCTATTTTATAGTTATTGAATAAGTCAAAAATACTAAATTTTATCAATTAACTGAATTGTGATTTCGATTTAAATTGTGCTTACGACAAAAATTTTAAACTTCGACCAAAAAATCCCATATTTGCATAAATTAAATAAACAACTATGCTTGTATCAATGACAGGGTTCGGACGCGCCGTAACAGAATACAATAATAAGAAAATCAGTATTGACGTTAAGTCACTTAATTCAAAGACTACTGATATCAACACTAGGATTCCTGGTTATTACAAAGAAAAGGAACTAGAAATAAGGCGTTTAATTTCTCAAGATTTGCAGCGCGGTAAGATTGATTTCTGTATGTTTGTCGAACTTAATGGTGCTGAAAACACAAATCAGTTTAATACCGAGTTGGTTTTAAATTACTACAATCAGGTTAAAGATATCTGTATAAACAATGGAATTCCTATCGGCGAAGAAACAATTTCAAGTATAATTAGGCTCCCCGATGTTTTAAAAAACAATTCGGAAGACCTAGCAGACGAAGAATGGGCCGTAGTTCTAAATACAATTTCTAAAGCTATTGCAGCATGTATTGAGTTCCGCAAAAACGAAGGAGCAGTAGCAGAAAAAGACATTTTAAGAAATCTGAATTCTATTCTTAATTTGCTCGCAGCGGTTCCACAATACGAAAAAGAAAGAATTGACACTATTAGAGAACGACTAAGTCAGAGTTTACAGGAAATTGCTGGCAGTAACACTTCCGATTCAAATAGATATGAGCAGGAAATTATATTTTATCTCGAAAAACTGGATGTAAACGAAGAAAAGGTAAGATTAAAAAAGCACTGCGAATATTTCATCGAAACGGTTAGCGATGAGAATGCTGGCAAAAAACTTGGTTTTATTGCCCAGGAAATAGGCCGCGAAATTAATACATTGGGTTCAAAAGCACATCACGTCGAGATTCAGAAACTTGTAGTTATGATGAAAGATGAGCTCGAAAAAATTAAAGAACAACTTTTAAATGTATTGTAGTAAATGAATGCGAAAGTGCTCATATTTTCGGCCCCAAGTGGCGCTGGCAAGACAACGATAGTTCATCATTTGCTCAATAAACAGGAATACAATCTTAGTTTTTCTGTTTCGGCTTGTTCTCGTAAAATGCGCGAAAACGAATTACATGGCAAAGATTACTATTTTTTAAGCGTTGAAGAATTCAAAAATAAAATTGCGAATAACGAATTTCTTGAGTGGCAGGAAGTTTATGAAAACAACTTTTATGGTAGCCTAATGTCAGAGGTTGACAGACTAACAGCCTTAGGCAAAAATGTAGTTTTCGACGTTGATGTTCAGGGTGGAATAAATATAAAAAAACATTATAAAGATGATGCCTTGTCAGTTTTTATTATGCCACCTTCAATTGAAGAATTAGAAAAAAGACTTTTTACGCGTTGTACTGATAAACCCGAAGCAATAAAAATGAGAGTCGAAAAAGCAAGATATGAGATTACTTTTGCTGATCAATTTGATTTTGTGATTGTAAATGATAGACTTGATGCAACATTAGCAAAAGCCGAAAAACTAGTTGAAGATTTTCTAAATAAAAATGCGGAGTAATTAAAATTACTCCGCATCTCAAAATTTAATCAAATAAATATTATCTTGTAATTACAAGTTTTTGTTCCGAAATTTGTCCATTTTCGTTAAATCTAACAATATACATTCCTTCAGATAATCCAGAAATATCTATTCTTGTTTCCTGATTGCTCAGATTTCTAGTCATCAATACTTTTCCAGCAACATCCATCAATGTAAATTCGCTTTCTGTTGAATTATCAGCAAAAACAGTAATCATATTATTTGCAGGATTCGGATAAATACTCATATTTGAAACCTTTGAAGTATTGCATAATCCAGATGGAAAGTCCATTGTATTTGTTAAAAATTTATAAATCTCTGTAGTATAATCTATGTCATTTTGTGGAATATAATACCATTCATGATCGCCTCCGAGAACTTTTACAAATGCAGTTCTTGATTCATTAGCACCATTTTCATAAAGATATCTTTCAAAAGTTTTACCATCAGCGTACGTATCAGGGAAATTAGTGATTATTGGATCAACATCACAAACATTATAACTGCGCCAGAACTCAGCTGTTTCCTCAGCACCTAAGCCAATTGGATAGATTTCCTCGCCATATACTAAGCCTCCTTCTTCATAAGTTATTGTTGCATCAGCTGTGCCATGAATGTGCATCGTATTTACATTAGTCACAGGAGTAACAGCAATCATTTCAGTTCCAATAGTTCCACTAACAGAAACAACCCCATTAATCCTATCACCATGTTCGATAGCCATTCTATTGGTCATAAAACCACCTAATGAAAAACCAACAAAAAATACACTGTCAGTATTAATGTTGTAATTATTTTCCAAAGAATCCAAAACAGCCATTAAAAACCCGGAATCATCAACTCCTTCATTAATTACCGTATATCCGATAAAAGGAAACTCAGCTGCTGCGCCAGAATTCCAAGCTGCACCAATATCTCCCACCATTAAAATTTCAGCATGAAGAGCTTGAGGAGTGATTACAATCCAACCTCTCTCGTCTGCAACATAATTAAAGCCTATTCCTGTAAAATTAGTAATGGTATCACCAAGACCATGCAAACAAAAAACTACTGGAGCTGGAGATTCTGAAGAGTAAGATGCCGGAACATACTCAAGATATGATCTTTCTGTTGCATCCCAAGTCAATGTGCGCATAACCTGTTCCTGAGCGTATATGCTAAGTGAAAGAGCCATGACTGACAAAATTGTAAAAAGTTTTTTCATAATAATTTGGTTTAGTTTATTTTACTCTCCAAATTTAGTAAAAAAACACAAACGCAAACTATTTGTGCAAAAAAACCTGAATATTTAACATTTATGCAAAATATTATTCAAAAATCAACAGATTACGAATCATTCTGACTTAGTATCTAGAAGTTAAAATCTGCTCTACTAGTTGTGGAGTAACATTTTTCATCTCGCCCAACTTAACATATCTTTTATTTTCGAGTTTGCTGCATATTTGGCCAATTGCTGATTCCGGGATAGCATAATCCGAAAGCCTTGTCTTTATTCCTATACTATTAAAGAAGCCTTCTGTTTTAATAATTGCTTGAATTATTACATCATCGCTATTACCCTGAATACCCCAAACGGTATTCGCATAGTGGATAAGCTTCTCGCGCTTTTGTTCTTTAAGTTCAGTTAAAACACCTGGTAGAACTATTGCCAATGTCTGAGCATGATCTACACCAAACAAGGCTGTAATTTCATGACCTATCATATGAGTACTCCAATCAGATGGGACTCCGGCTGATAGTAAACCATTGAGAGCCATTGTGGCAGCCCACATAAGATTTGCATTAGCATTGTAATCATGTCTGTCCTGCAACACTTTAGGACCTTCGCTGATAAGAACTCTAAGTAATGACGCTGCCCATTCGTCCTGTACAGCTGCGTCGGCAGGATAAGTTATGTACTGCTCGGTAACGTGAACAAAAGCATCTGCAATACCATTTGCAATCTGAGCATCAGGCAAAGAATACATTGTTTCCGGCTCCAGAATTGAAAAAACTGGGAATAAAACTGGATTTCCAAATGCAAGTTTTTCGTTACAAGATTTACGTGTAATGACTGCTCCATTATTCATCTCAGAGCCAGTTGCAGGAAGAGTTAATACACAACCAAACTTAATGGCTTCGTTAAACTTTTCGCCTTTTGATAACATGTCCCATGGGTCAGCTCTATCGTATTTTATTGCAGCAGCAATAAATTTAGTGCCGTCAATAACCGACCCGCCACCTGCTGCAAGCAGGAAATCAACATTTTCTTTTTTCGCAATAGCTACTGCTTTCATGAGAGTCTCATAAACAGGGTTAGCTTCGACTCCAGAGAACTCTATAACATCTTTATCCTTTAATGCAGATTTTATTCTGTCGTAAACTCCATTGGTTTTGATACTTCCTTTTCCGTAAACCAACATGATTTTTTTATACGGAATCATTTCAATCTGTAACTTTTCTATTTGCTCTTTGCCAAAATAGATTTTTACAGGATTTACAAATTCAAAATTTTTCATTACTTTTTGTTTTTCTTTTTAACAGTTTTCTCTACAACCTGTTCATTTTCAGAAAGCTGGGTCTCATCCGTTTTACCAGTTAGAATTTCTAGTCTTCGCTTATCTGCTCTAGTACAGTAAGCCATAATCAGCAATCCAATACCAAGCAAGATGAAAGGGATACTCAAGGCCTGTCCCATTTTTAAAGCTTCTGTCCAATTCCCAGATTCAACCTGTTCAACTTTTGTAAATTCAATTATATAACGGAAAACAAAAATTACAACTATAAACCAACCCAAAAATGTTCCGGGCTGCCATTGCTTTTTAAATTTCTTGAAAATCAGAAAGAACACAACAAACATAAGAAGGTAAAATAGTCCCTCGTAAAGCTGAGTTGGATGTCTTGCGACCCAGTAATCTGCCAGGCAATTAAGATCTGTGACATCACATTTCCCACCTGATGCTTGTAAAGCAGGAACAATATCATCTGCGTTTTTCATGAATTTAAAAGCCCAAGGAACGGTTGTTGGATTTCCATAAATCTCAGAGTTCATTAAATTTCCGAGCCTCACCATTCCACCAGCCAGAGGAACAATAAGCGCAACTCGGTCCAACATCGACAAATAATTAATTTTGTAGACAATCGCATAAATAGCAATAGCGATTAGTATTCCCATTGCACCTCCATGGCTTGCTAAACCGCCTTCCCAGACATAAAGCATTTTTATCGGATTTGATAAATAATAAACAGGATCATAAAATAAACAATGACCAAGTCTTAAGCCGATTACTACACCAAGAATAACGAAAATTGCCAGTTTATCGATAATTTCCTGTTTACGTCCTTCTTTGCGCATTACTCGCGATAAAATTAAATATCCCATTAGGAATCCGAAGGCTAGAAGAAAGCCATACCACCTAATTCCCCGATCTCCGAGGTAAAACATAATTGGATCTACATCCCAGGTAATATACAAAAACTCCATAGTTCTTTTTTTAGCAAAGTTATTAAAACTGACGGTATATAATAATGTGGGAAATAATTTTTATTACAATTATCCCCTTATAGTTGACTTATTTCTGCACAAAAGGTTTTCGGTTAAGAATTGATTGTCCGAGAGTAATTTCATCAGTATACTGAAGTTCATCGCCAATTGCTACGCCACGAGCAAGAATTGTAATATCAGAACATTTTCCGGCAATCTTTCTGTTGATATAGTAATTTGTCATGTCTCCTTCCATGGTAGTTGGTAATGCAAGAATTACTTCGTTAATTTCGCCATTTTCGATGCGATTCAGCAATGTAGAAATATTGAGGTCGCCAGGACTTACACCTTCCATTGGCGAAATAATACCTCCCAGAATATGATATACGCCATTGTATTGAGCTGTTGATTCAATTGCAATTACATCATGTATACCTTCTACAACACAAATTTTTGCCTTATCTCTAGCATTATCGCTACAAATATGACATAATTCATTATCAGAAATATTATGACAAACTTCACAGAATTTAGTGTCATGTTTAAGACTCAAAATCGCTCCTGCAAATGCCTCTACGTCAGTTTCTGACTTACGTAATAAATGTAAGGCAAACCTCAATGCCGTCTTTTTCCCTATTCCTGGCAAAGTTGAAAACTGCATTATTGCGTCTTCTAGATGCTTTCCCGATTTCCCGTCAAAATTCATTATTCTTCCAGTCCTTAATTAAAATTCACTTCTATTTCTAGCATTCTGCTTTCCTTTTATTCTGTTGTTCTTTCATTCTGTAGGTCAAATTCGTGGTTCCTGAGCGGAGTCGAAGGATGAATTTGACCTACTATTTATGTTTTTTGTGATTTGTTTTTTGTTTTTCAAAACTCATATTCATCATAAAAACCAGCTCCAGTGTCTGTTAAAATTGATAATTTAAGCCTGTGTTTATGCGCATCTTCAAACCACACGACTCTAACTTGATTATCCTTTGCTCCAGTTATTAATCCACCTTCGATTTCCCAGAATATTTTTACAAAATCTTTGCATTCTGTTTCGTACAAAGGCATTGCCCTTTCGAATGGTGTTGATGGAACAGATTGAATCTCCCAATCTTCAGGAAATATTTCACCAAATAGAAAATCTCGAGTTTTATAGCAGATAAAATTAAAGTTTTCGTTCAAATTATTGTCCACATCTGTATTTAGACTATGACCAGCATTTTCAAAGATATGCAGTTCTTCCTTGACGCCTAATCGCTTCAATTCGATATGAATCGGCAATGAACCATACATTTTTTCAAGAACGAGACTATTAAATCCTGCCTTCATGTCCTGAAAAGGATAATCATAATCAATAGGAACAACTTTGTCTGCGTCGCCATGAAAAGAAATTACTGGAGTTTTTGCATTTTTCAATATTTCAATATCTGTTATTGCTCCCCACATATTAATTACGCCCCTAATCTGAAATTTTTGTTTTATGCTATTGGAAGATGTTTCTATATCGCCCAAATCCTCGTGCAATAAACCAGTTTTTGTACTTTCGGGACGATCTTTATTACGCATATAAGCCAGATTAAGTGAAGTAACTCCTCCAGCACTACTACCTCCAACAAATAGAAATTCTGTATCAATTCCATAAGTTTCGGCATTTTTAACAATAAATCTCATTGCAGCATGAATATCCTGCAATGCCCGAAATCCAGCTCTCTCGACGGAAGGTCCAACAGGTTTAAAGCCGAGCCTGTAATTTACAGATGCCGTAACATATCCCATTTGGGCAAAATATTTACATAACTCAACCATAGGTTCCGACTTTTTATCTCCAATATAAAATCCTCCGCCATGAATAAACATGATGAATGGCCGTTTTTCGAGACTGTCACCTTCAGGATAATAAATATCCATTTTTAGATCAAGGTTTTTCTTACTTACTGTGGACAAAATTCCTTTTGTGAGAATTTCGATGTAGCTTTCTGTCTCGCATGGATATGAATCCCAGTAGCCTTCGGCATTACCATAAACGATATCGCTTTTAACCTTTATTTTGGTAAATAGCTTATCTTTATATCTTTTGGGAAAACTGACAAAATCAGGCTTTCGATATTTTCTAAAATTGATTTCTTCGGACCAATTAAACTTGTTAAAAATCCCCATTACTTTGCTGATTGTTGCGTACTTAACCACCAAGCCGTTTTCACGAACAAAGCACTCTATTCGAGTTTTAACAGTTTTGTCATTGTATTTAATAATGTAGTTTCTGCCTTTTTTTTCAATTACAAACTTCTCAGCATTTACATAAACATTATTACTAATTGTAAAAAACTCCCCTTCGGCTTTTTCGGGGCAAACTTTCTCAAATTTGAAATAATAAACCGTATCGTTTACTTTCGAGTAATAATAAGTTGTAGTATCAAGATCGTCAGACATCCAGAAAACTTTAGAATTACTTTTTGCCAGCAACTCATTACAACTTATGGCAATAAAAAACAATATTGATGCGATTAAAAAAATGTGTTTTTTCATATCCCGAAAATTATCCTGTAAAAATAATCTTTCCACTGAACATTTCAACAAATGGCAGATGAAAACTTTCAACAAAAAACATTGGAATAAATTACAATTTTTGCAAAAATTACAAAAAATTTAAGTCTATGAATCCATTGGTGATATTCGGAATTGTGCTGGCCTACTTTTCAGTGTTGATAATAATATCACTATTTACCGGGAAAAACACCAACAACGAAGGATTCTTCATAGGTAATCGCAAATCCAGATGGTACATTATTGCAATCGGGATGTTGGGCACATCAATATCCGGAGTAACTTTTATTTCTGTTCCGGGTTGGGTGCAAACTACTCAGATGACTTACTTGCAGATGGTACTAGGATTTATTTCTGGTTATATTGTAATCGCCCATGTACTTTTACCATTATACTACAGGCTAAAGCTAACATCGATATACACTTACCTCGACGTTCGTTTCGGCAACTCGTCATACAAAACCGGGGCATCATTTTTTCTACTTTCGCGCACTGTTGGTTCGGCTGCTAGACTTTATGTCGTTGCTAATGTGCTACAAGTGACAATTTTCGAACAGATGAACGTACCATTCTGGATAACAGTTCTAATCACCATAATGCTAATATGGTTATATACTTTTAAAGGTGGTATAAAAACTATCATCTGGACTGACACATTACAAACCATTTTTCTTTTTACAGCACTTATTGCGACAATTGTAATAATTGCTGGCGAACTAAACTTCGGATTTATCGACACTGTTAACGCAATAACTTCGAGCCCCTTATCAAAAGTATTTGAGTTCTCCGACTGGAACTCCTCTCAGCATTTTGTTAAACAGTTTATTAGCGGTGCATTAATTACAATTGTTATGACCGGTCTTGATCAGGACATGATGCAGAAAAATCTGAGTTGTAAAAACATTAAGGAAGCGAAACGAAATATGATGACCTACGGGTTGGCATTTTTACCAGCAAACATTTTATTTTTATCGCTCGGTATTTTACTGACCATTTTTGCAAGCCGCACTGGTATTGATCCAACTTTGATTCAAGGCGACAACTTGTATCCTTATATTGCAACTAACCTTCTAGGACCAGGCATTCTGATTTTGTTTCTGATTGGATTAATGGCTTCTGCGTACTCGAGTGCTGACTCCGCTCTAACTGCGCTAACAACATCATTTACTGTCGATATAATCGGAATAAAGAACAAAACAGAAAAAGAAGTTAAGAAAACAAGGAAAATGGTTCATTTCAGCTTTTCTATTGTGCTTGCATTAATAATAATTATGTTCGACGTGTTGAACGAAAAAAGCATTATTGATGCAATTTACGCAATTGCTGGCTATACCTACGGGCCATTACTTGGCTTGTATGCTTTTGGACTGTTTACAAAATTTCAGGTAAGAGACAAAGCAGTTCCAATTGTAGCAGTATTAAGTCCTGTATTGTGTTTTATAACTAGCTGGCTACTTAGAAAGTACGCTGGATACAGTTTGGGATATGAACTTTTATTACTGAATGGCGTACTGACTTTCGTAGGATTGTTGTTACTGAGAAAACCTTCAGTAAAAAACAGCGATGAATTTGCTTTGACTGATAAGTAGAGTAGGTATCACTTTAGTTTTTTACCTCGCAGCTATTTCCCATACAATTAGGTCTTTCCTTTGGTTTTGGAAGAATTCTTAATCTGATAAAAAGATCATAAACTTTACATCCAACACAGATAGCAAATGCTGTTTCGAGATATAACATCAGAAGGCAAAGCATGCAAAGAGGACAAACAGTGTGAAAGAGTGATGAGTCTGTTTGAAGCATTAGTGACAGAATAAAAATAGTTGTTGAAAGTAGTAATCCAATACTCCAAGCAAATTTTTTCTGAACAGCTCCAATTGGAATAGGACTTTGTTTTCGTACGAATAGCCATGCAAGCAAAACTGTAGGAGAAAACTTAGGATTGATAAACAAACCAATTAAAAAATTAATAACAAAGCCACCCATTATATAGGGTATAATTTGATACTGGTGCAATACAAATCCGTTGATTGTGGCAATAGATCCAAGTAATAGCATAATACCGGCGCTGGCTCTCATGCGCCTTTCGTCCAAGACTTTGTACGGTTTTCCGTCAATGTAATCACCAAAACTAAATATTTTCATAATTAAGATTTTTTCAAAAATAAACATCTCTGCACAAAAGCAACAACACAAATTTGTTGATTCACCGACAAAAAAAGGTTAATGGCTGAAATAATTGATTTTTATAAAGCAAAAAAAAGCCCCCGATGTAGGACGAGGGCAACCTTAATGTTTTCAAAATGCAATAATCAATAAACTATTCTTCCACCTCATCAGGCTCGTCCTGAACCGTACAATTATTAGTATTCTCTCGTCGCAACAATTCTGCTTGGGCTAATTTATCACCATTTTGTGCAGCTCGTCTCAATCTTCCTAAGGCTAACCAATCGGAACAGTCCTGACTAGCATCAAAATTAAGAACGACTTGGTCATTTTCAATGATAATAGGTTGGATGGGTTTCTTAATTATCATAATATTCTAATAGTCAAAGATACAAAATATTTAAGTGTAAAAAAATGCAAAAAAAAGCCCCCGATGTAGGACGAGGGCAACCTTAATGTTTTCACAACGGAATAATTCTTATTGTGATTCGCTTCAAAATTTGTACGACAAATATACAAATAATTTACATAAACAAAACTTTTGTATTAAAATTTTTATTTTTTATCTTTGAAGTGTTGTTAATTAAATCTCCTCTTATGAGAAAAATTCTCGGCTTGGATTTGGGCACCAATAGTATTGGTTGGGCTGTAGTGTCAACAGATGAAAATAGTAATCCCAGAAAAATAGAAGATGTTGGAAGCCGAATAATTCCAATGGATGCGGAAGAAATGGGTAAGTTTAATAGTGGTAATACCATTTCTAAGACTGCTGGGCGTACAGAATTTAGAGCGACACGACGTCTGAGAGAAAGAAACCACCTAAGGCGTGAAAGATTACATAGAGTTTTACATATTTTAGGATTTTTACCTGAACACTATGACAATCAAATTGGTTGGAATCGACTTGAACAGAAATGGTATGGAAAATTTATAGATAATCAAGAGCCCAAATTAGCATGGAATGAGATAAATGGTAAAAATCAGTTTCTTTTTATGGACTCATTCAATGAGATGCTTAAGGAATTTGCAGTAAATCAGCCGAACCT
>Ga0209373_10002342_pt1 | contig 19218 bp, 15 predicted proteins | sample Higcelweek5metaG_FD_187173 | JGI IMG/M metagenome (GOLD analysis project Ga0209373, IMG submission 187173) | Freshwater pond sediment microbial communities from the University of Edinburgh, under environmental carbon perturbations - High... | ecosystem: Environmental > Aquatic > Freshwater >... | reverse complement strand
CAACATCCAGTTCAACTCCTGCAACAACTACATCATCAACTACAACAAAACCAACAACTGCAACTGCAAGCGATATTAAAACAGCTTATGATGCATTCGCAAAAAGATTTGAAACTGAAGGCTCAACACCAGAAGGTGCTATAAAAATGTTATTTGAAGCATTATTAAAAATAGAAGAAGATTCAAATTTGGCAGAAGCATTAGTTGCTGTTACTTTAAATGGTAAAGAAATGTATGAAGATTCAGCATCTGTTTCTGGTTATGATGTTGGAAATACAACAAGAAGTATGTTGACCAATATAAAAGGTAATTATCGTATTGTAAGAAGTTTTGTTGGTGCTGTTCCAGATGATGACTATCAAGCATTTGACAAAAACAATTTGGTTGTAAATTATCCAGCAAATTCAAGTATAGTTGGTGGTCTAAAAGTTGATAATACAATTACAGCAGAATCAACAAAAGGTCGTATTTATGTAAAAAGTTCTGGTAAAGATTTACCAACACCTATATATATGGAAAAAAATAGTAAAGGTTTATGGAAAGTTTCATCTGGTACAATAAGCAGTATTGCTACTGGTGTAAAAAAGAAACCTGTAACAGATTTCTAAACTAAATTAAAATAAAAACATGGGGTAATTATTATAAATTACCCTATTATGTTTAAATTATTTTTTTATTAATTATTATTTTTATAAAAAAAACTTTATGTTTTATATATCAAACTAGATTTATAAATTTATATATAAATATCCATTAAACTCTTTAGAATATAATAGAAAACTCATACCAAATTTAATATTTATACTTAAAAATTCAATGATAAATTATTTTTTTGTTAAAGGAGTTTGGAAACTTGATTAATTTAAATAAACAAAAATTTTTTATAGTTTCATTAATAACATTGGCATCTTTTTTATATTCATACAACTCTCTAGCACAAGAAACAACTATTAATAAAACACTTTTTGCCATGAATTCTGATAGCTCAACTGATATAAAAATATCTTATGATGAATTTGCAAAGAGATTTCAAACTGAAGGTAAAACTCCAGAAGGTTCAATAAAAATGTTATTTGAAGCATTATTAAAAATAGAAGATAATTATGATTTGGCAGAAGCATTAGTTGCTGTTGTTTTGAATGGTAAAGATATGTCTGAAAATTCTGGCTCTATTTCAGGTTATGATATTGGAAGTTCGGCAAGATATATGTTTGATAGAATAAAAGACAATTATCGAATTGTAAGAAGTTATGTTGGTGCTGTTCCTGATGATGATTATAACAAATTTGATAAAAATAATTTGGTTGTAAATTTTCCTCCAAATGGGAAAAAGATTAATGGTCTAAAAGTTGATAATACAATTACAGAAAAATCAACAAAAGGTCGTATCTATGTACAAAGTTCTGGTAAAGATTTTCCTACACCGATATATTTAGAAAAAAATAGTAAGGGTTTATGGAAGGTTTCATATAGTTCAATAAGCAGTATTGCTACTGGTGTAAGAAAGCAAGAAAAAGATTTCTAAATATAAGTTTGAATGTATGAGGCAATTTGAATTACTCATACATCTCAAAGTTATATTTTTTAGTGTTTTATTTTTAAGTTTATTCTCTTTAAAAAAAAGAATAAAATTGAATTATTTTGATAATTTTACAATATCTCCAAACTTTCACATTGGGTCAATATTATCTCTTTTTCTCAAAATATTACTTTTCATAAGTGAAAGAAGTTTTTTTAATGTTTCTTTATTGATATTTGTATAAATTTTTTCAGTTGTTCTCACATTTGGTCCTGTTGCACATCTTCCAAGACATGAAACACTTACAAGTTGTATTAGGTCATCTTTTTCAGATTCATCAAGTTTTGTTTTTAAAACTTTTTCCAAAATTGAAATAAGCTCATCTGCTCCATTTTTTTTGCATCTCGGTGAAGTGCATACATATAGTTTATTGTAATTTTCTTTTTCTTCCATAAATTTTACTGCGTATAAAAATAATTAATTAATTTATTTAAAATATACCCTAGAATTTGCTAAGATGTAACGTTATTACTTTTTTATAAACATAAATTTATATCTCTTGAGCAAAAAAAGGATTTTAATATATGAAACAATATCTTGATTATCTAAAATATATAAAAGAATTTGGTATTAGAAAAGATGATAGAACTGGTACAGGTACGATTAGCATATTTGGTTATCAAATAAGAATAAATCTTTCCGAAGGTTTCCCATTGCTCACAACAAAAAAATTACATTTTAAAAGCATTGTTCATGAACTTTTGTGGTTTTTGAGCGGTGAAACCAATATAAAATATTTAAAAGATAATGGTGTTACAATTTGGAATGAATGGGCTGATGAAAATGGAGAGTTGGGCCCTATATATGGTTCACAATGGAGAAATTGGAAAACTACAGATGGAAAAACAATTGACCAAATATCAGAACTAATAAAACAAATTAAAAATAATCCCGATTCCAGAAGGCTCATTGTTAGTGCTTGGAATGTTGGAGAAATCGAAAAAATGGCTTTACCTCCATGTCATGCTTTTTTTCAATTTTATGTAGCTAATAATAAACTTTCTTGTATGCTTACTCAAAGGTCAGCTGATTCATTTTTGGGTGTTCCTTATAATTTGGCATCTTATGCACTTTTGACTCATATAGTTGCCCAACAATGTAATTTAGATGTAGGTGAGTTTATTTGGTCTGGTGGTGATTGTCATATTTATCTAAATCATTTTGAACAAATTAATTTACAACTTTCAAGAGAAATATATCCTTTACCCAAATTAAATATAAAAACAAAACCAACATCTATTTTTGAATATAAATATGAAGATTTTGAGCTTATCGATTATAAAGCACATCCACATATAAAAGGGACTGTTGCTGTTTAAATTGGGAAAATTTACTATTTTTTTCTACAAGAATAAATATAGTATGGAATTGAAAATGTTTTTCTATCTGATTTAAATATTTTTTGAAAAAGATTAATTATTTGAGCCATTTCAATGCTAAGCATTTCTTGTTCATTATGAAATAAACATGGCTCACATTTTTTTGGAATGAAATTATTTTCAATGATTAAATTCGTCATTGTTTTATAAGTAAAAATATTTAACTTATTAAATATATAAAATATATCAGTAAAATTTGATTCCATAAATAAATTTTTCAATGTGTGATAATAAAGTCCATTAAAAAATGAAATTAGAATAGTTCCATTTTCATTTAAAATACTAGAACAATATTTAAGAATTTTTGATGGATTTGGAATAATATCAAGTGTAAAAAATAAAACAACACAATCATATTTTTTATTTGATTTATTTTCCAAAGGTTTATTTTTTTTATAAAGACTCTTAATTGGTAATGTATCAATACAACTAAATTCATTTTTTAAAAAGATTTTGTTTAAGTCAAAAGTATCTTCATCTGTTATTTGTAATATGGAGTCTATATCATAAGTTCTAATTATTTCAGAATATAATTTATTCATTGCATAAACAAGAAATTCTCTTGTCCCAAAAAATGGTTTAAATTGAATACCTGTTTCTACAAAGTTTAGTTCTTTAAATACTTCATATATTTTTGTCAATTCACCTTTTTGATGTAGAGGTGATAATAAAGGTGTTTCTTTTTTTAGTTTTGATTGGTCTAAAATACTCCAATCTTTTAGATTCTCATTTACAAGACCTTTCATAATTCCTTTTGACCATGCCTCTGTATTTGGATATGGCATTAAAAATTCAGAAACAAAAAATAAATTTTTATGGAGTCTCATGTGATCTTTCATAGTCCAATAAGACTTTGCCAAATCTTCTTTTGTTTCAACTTGAGAGCCTAAAAAAAATGTTCCTGTAACATTTTGATTGTATTTATTTATTATTCTAAAGATTTCTCTTTGTTTTTTTATATCAAAAGTATCTTCTTTAAATTCATTTCTAACTTTTGGTGTAAAAGAAATGCAATAAAGTAAAATTGAAGTAACACGAAAAAATTTTTTTAAAATATAGCAAATATCTTCACTAAATTCTTGTGGTCTTATAGTTGGATTTAAAAAAATACTATTAATTATTCCAGTTTCATTAATTATTTTTGCAAAAGTTCTTAATCTTTCTTTATCATAAAAAAACAGTTCATCAGCAATAGAAATCATTCTATTATCGGGAAAAAAGGTTATCATATCTACAATATCTTTAACCATTCTTTCTGGTGAATGTAATCTAATTTTTGATGTATTTGCAACTTGATATGGATTTTTGTTATATGGAGAGCCTCGTCCTGAAGTTAGATATGGTAGCCACATTCCCGGTATATCATAAAATGGTTTCATAGAAAAAGGGATTGAATCTATATCTTCTATGGGATTTCTTTTTTCTGTAATTATTTTTTTACCTTTGGAATGATAAACAATCCCTTGTATGGTGGAAAGATTTTCTGGTGTAAATTCTCCATATTCTTTATAGAGAGTAACCAAGTCTCTAAAAGTCTCTTCTCCTTCACCAATTACACCAACATCTACAGTTTGAGGTAATGTTTTTGGTAAATCTGTTATATGATGTCCACCAAGAATTATTGGTATTTTTTTGTTGAATGATTTTATTTTTCTTGTTATTTCTACCGTTTCATTAAAAAGATAAGAATATTGTCCAGATATACCAACTATATCTGGATTTGTTCTTAGTAAAAAATCAACATCAGGAGAACCATAAATTAAATCATCGGGATAATATTTTTCAAGATAGCTTAATATATAAGCAATAGAGGCTGCTCCATTTATTATTTTAAATCTTTTATAATGTTCTAAATCAGAAACAGGAAGTATTGTAATTTTCACAATTCTATAACAACTAAATTGATTATTATTCTTTGAGTGTAAGGTATTTTTTATTGATATTCAAGTTATCTTTAATTAGTCAAGATTAAATATAATTTTTTTTTGTTTAAGATTAAGTTAAAAGCAATATAAAAATATATTTTCATTAAATGTAATATTGTGTTAAAATCCAATGTGCTTGGTATCACTGAAAGAAATAGTCATTAAATGGATGATGATACTTAGTTAATAAACAAATTTATTTAAAGTAAGAAAGATTTTTTTAAGGTAGTTTTAATGGAAGAACAAATAATAATTGAAGGTAATACTCCTCTCACAGGAGAAGTTAATATATCAGGTGCAAAAAATTCAGCTTTGGTTATAATTGCAGCAGCTCTCCTCTCAAAAGGTGATGTGTATCTTGACAATGTACCAAATTTGACAGATATACTCACAATCATCAAATTGCTCAAATATATTGGAGCAGATGTATCATTTGAAAATAATTCATGTTATATAAACGCAAAAAATATAAACGAAAATGTAGCCCCATACGAATTAGTTAGTACAATGAGAGCTTCATTTTTTACACTTGGACCATTACTTGCAAGATTTGGTGAAGCAAAAATGCCTCTACCAGGTGGATGTGCAATTGGTTCAAGACCTGTTGATATACACCTAAAAGGCTTTAAAGCTCTTGGTGCTGATGTAGAAATCGAAAATGGACTTGCAATCGTAAAAGCTGATAAACTTGTGGGAGCAAAAATTTATCTTGACTTCCCAAGTGTGGGAGCAACCGAAAATATACTTATGGCAGCTGCATTTGCAGAAGGAACTTCTGTAATAGAAAACGTAGCAAGAGAACCAGAAGTTGTTGACTTGGCAAATTTCCTCAATTCTATGGGTGCAAGAATTATAGGTGCTGGAACACCAACAATAATTGTTGAAGGCGTACAAAATCTTGGTAGTACAAAATATAAAATAATGCCAGATAGAATAGAAGCTGGTTCATTTATGATAGCTGGTGCTGCAAGTGGTGGAGATATTATTGTAAACCATGCAGAAGAAAAAGTTCTTCACTCTCTCATTAGCAAAATGTTGGAAGCTGGTGTAAAAGTTAATATCTTATCAGATGATAAAATTAGAGTTATTGGTAAAAATTGTCATCTAAAATCAGTAAATTTAAAAACATTACCATACCCTGGATTTTTCACAGATTTACAATCTCAAATGGTTGCCTTATTAGCAAGAGCAGAAGGAACTAGCATTGTTCATGAAACAGTATTTGAAAATAGATTTATGTATGTAGATGAATTAAACAGAATGGGTGCTGATATTAGAATTGAATCTAACTTTGCTATTATAAAAGGTGTAGAAAAACTTTCTGGTGCACCTGTAAAAGCAACGGACCTAAGAGCTGCTGCTGCATTGGCAATTTCTGCTTTCTTGGCAGAAGGTGAAACTATTATCACTGGTCTTGAACATCTTGACAGAGGCTATGAAAGTTTTACTTCAAAATGCTCAAACCTTGGAGCAAATATCAGAAGAGTACCAATGGAAAAACCATTGGTAAAAGCAAAATAAATAAAATTATTTATTCATCTTCAAAGTCATCATCAACATTTATCTCGACGAAGTTTTCATCATAATCTTCGTCGTATTCAGGCTCTTGAGAAAATATAACTTCATTTGATATATTTTCTTCTGTAAGTGGATTTGTTAATGGCATAAAGTTTAATGTTCTAAATTGGTCTATGAGGCTAACAACAGTTTTACCATCTATTGTTTTTAGCTCCATATATTCAAAACCATTAACATTTAGATAAATTCTTTTGTTTACTATAATGTTTGCACTGTGGTTGTTTGCAACAACACTAACAACGTAACCTTCACCAGAACTTGTAACTTCACCGTTAACTTCTTCTGTAAATGAAACATGTCCTAAATCTCTTAAGATTTTTTGCATATCTCTTATATTATAAATAATTCCATTTTCTATTACACATGGTATGTTGTTTTTAAATTCTCTTTCATCTATCATAAGAACCTCCTATATTTAAAGGTATCCATCTTTAATTATAACCTAATTTAGCACTTAAATTTCATGCTAAAACAATATACTAAACTAATCTTAATTTAACGATAATATAATATACCAAACTTTACTTATCTACAAAATTTAAGATTAATTCTAAATAAAATTATTATTGTGGAATTCTAAAAGTAAAAATAGTATTACCCAATGCACTTTCTACATGTATAGTGCCATTGTGTGCCTCAACAATTTGTTTTACGATGGTAAGACCTAGTCCACTACCTCCAATCATTCTTGAACGTTCTTTATTGACTCTATAGAACTTATCAAAAATATGAGTTTGATCTTCAAATGGAATGCCTATACCTGTATCTTTGACTTTGAATTCATAGGCAGAATCAAATTTTTTACAAAAATTGAAACTTCTCCCGGTGAAGGAGTAAATTTTACACCATTATTTACTAGATTAACAAAAACTTGTTTAATCTTTTGTCTATCAGCTTTCATTATCATAGATTCTTTAAATATTGGTGGTATCAGTCGTATATCTTTTGACTTTGCCAATGGATAAAGTGTAGAAACAACTTCTGAAACAACATCATTTATAGAAAAATTAGTTATTTGCAAAGTTGTTTTATTAGATTCTAGTCTTGCCACATCAAGTAAATCATTAACAAGCTCATGTAAACGATTTACTTCTAGCATCAAATCATTTAAAAATTCATTTAATAAATGAGGCTCATCTTTTGCACCATCTAATAATGATTCAAGCAAAACTTTTATAGATGTTACAGGTGTTCTTAATTCATGAGAAGCATTACTTATAAAATCTTTTCTCATTTCTTCTACTTCCATTTCAGCAGTTATGTCATGATATATAATTACATGACCAACTTGGATGTTATCTCTATCATATAGAGGAGAAGAATATCTTTTTAAAACTTGTTTTGGTGATTTGAGCTCAAGAATATCAGCTCTAGGAACTGTTGGATTTTCTATAAGAGCACGTTGTACTTTTTCCATCAATTGAGAATTTATACATCTCTCAAAAAATAATCTGTCATCAGGATTCAAAATCAAGCGACCTGTTCCAGAAGGATTTGAAGGCATAAGCATTTGAGCCAATGCTGGATTTATGAGAATAACTTCCAAATCCATTGAATATATTATTAAACCTTCACTCAAACTATTTGTAACAGAAAGGAGGTTTACTTTTTCAATATCTGAACTGGTTAATGTTTGAATTTTTTGAGTATGTTCAGTTTTGATATAAGATGAATATTTACTTATTTCTTTCGTTATATCTTGTATATTTTCATTTTCTAAATCATTTAAAATATCATCTTTATCATCTTTATTTGCAAGTTTTTTTGCATATTGAGAAAGATAGTTTAATTGATTTTGTATTCTTTTTATACTTTTCAAGGAAAAATTTTAATCCTACTAATTTTACACAAAATAATAATAATTTTACTTTATTTTATTATCTTACTTTACATTAGCTTATTTATAAAATTAACTATTTGTTAATTATTATTTACGATAAAAAATAATAAAATCTTATTATTTGCTCTAATTTTAATATATTTACAATTTAGATTTGGTCATAGCTTTTAGCATCTTTTATTTTTAATAAAGTTGCTTCAAGTTCTTTATAAGTTTCATCTAAATTTGGTAATAGTCCAATAACTTTTAAAAGCTCACCTTTTTTACTTTCTTCATTAATATTTTTACAGAGATTACCAAAAGTATTTGCACCAATTGTCAGGCTAGAGCCTTTTAGAGTATGAGCAACTTTTCCAAGTTTTTCAATATCTTTTTCATCTGCATATTCTTTTATCTTTTTTATAAGTGAAGGTGTTTGAGTAATAAATGTATCAATGAGTTCTAATAAAAATTCTATATTATCTTCTTCATCATCCTCATTAATCAAAGTTACCTTTCTCAAGGTATCCATATTAATGACATCATGTTTTATGTTTTTTTCTTCTTTCACTTTATTACCCCATCTCATTAACATATGTTCAATTTGTTCAATAGAAAAAGGCTTACTTAAATAATCATTCATTCCAGCACCAATACAATTGCGTTTGTCTTCTTGATTAGAATTTGCAGTCAATGCAATTATTATAGGCTTATTTTTTTTATAAGTTTCTCTTATTTTTGTTGTTGTTTCAATGCCATCCATTTCTGGCATTTGTACATCCATAAATATAATATCATAAATTTTATTTTTTAAATTTTCTAAAACCTCATTTCCATCTTGGACATAATCTGGAGAGTAACCCATTTTTGATAACATACGAATTATCATTTTTTGATTGATAGGATTATCTTCTGCGACCAAAATATTTAATGGTAAAGTATTTGATAAAGGAATAGAACTTTTAGTTTCCACATTTTCAGTATCATTGCTTTCATAAGATTCAACTGTTTTTATTGTAAAGAAAAAGGTAGAGCCTTCTTTTTCTTGACTCACAAACCATATTTTGCCACCCATCATTTTCACGAGGTTTTCGGCTACAATCAGACCTAAACCAATATTTCCATACTTAGAGTATGAGTCTAATTTTGGATAATCATTAAGAAGAATATCTTTCTTTTTATCCGAGATTCCTATGCCTGTATCTTTTATTGCAAATTGAATTTCTATGAATTTTTTTTCTTTTTTTACTGTATTGACAGAAATAAATACTTCACCTTCATTTGTAAATTTTATTGCATTATCCACAAGATTTAATAAAATTTGTTTAAATCTTACTTTATCTCCCAATATTAGACTTGGAACATTTTGTTTAATAAAATAACGTAACTCCAAACCTTTTTCTCTTGCTTTTGGTTCAAAAATTTCAAAAGTTTCTTCTATGCAATTTTTTACATCAAAAGGTCTTTTTTCAAAAGATATTTTGCCTAATTCTATATTTGAAAAATCAAGAATTTCGTTAATTATCATCAATAAAGATTCACAGCTTATTTTTATAATTTGTGTCACTTCAGATTGTTCTTTAGATAAATTTGTTTCAGATAAAAGAGCAGTCATTGAGATTATTGTATTAATAGAATTTTTTATTTCTGGATTCATTATTGATAATAGTTCTGATTTTAATGTAAATGATTCTTCTGCTTTATTTTTTGCTCTTATCAATTCACTTTCTATTTTTTTTAATTCTGTAATATCTTGTCCTACTGCTTGTAACTCAACAATTTTTCCTTCATTATCAAAAAAAGCTCGATTTGTTGTGTATAAATATCTTGTATCATTTGGTAATTCTATTGTATAAACTTTTTTAAATATTGAATTATTAGAATTAAATGAACTAATAAAAATAGACATTTGTTCATCTGTAAAATTTGGTAAAAAATTAATTATATCAAAACCAATTGCATCTTTTATTTTTATATCAAAAAACTTACAGAATGCTTCATTTACAAATGTGATAGTTCTATTTGGCAAAAATCTACATATTATTTCTGTCTGATCTTCTATAATCATTCTATATTTTTGTTCACTATTTTTCAGTTTTTCTTCTATTTTTTTTTGTTCTGTTATATCAAACATAATACCAAGTAAACCCATTATTTTGTTATCAGGCTTAAAAAATGGTGATTTGTAAAAAATAACATCATGATGATATCCATCAGAGTGAATAAATGATGATTCGTATATTTGTTTTTTCTTATTTTCAAAAACGTCTTTATCAGCTTTGTTATAAATATCAGCCATATCTTTTGAAAAAATATCATATACAGATTTATTTATAAACTCCTCTCTTTTTATACCGACATAGCTTAAAAATAATTCATTGGCACCCAAGTATAGACCATTTATATCTTTATAAAATATTGGTACAGGTATTGATTCAATTAGAACTTCAAAAAAATGAAAACTATCATTATTATTTAGTTCATTTATTTTTGATTTTGTAATTTCGTTAAAAAGAGCTATTACAGAAAAAGTTTTACCATTATTAATTAATGAAGTGTGCAAAGTAATATGTCTATTGTTATATTCAAATTCAAGATAATCATCTTGACCATTTAGAGCTTTTTTACAACAATTTATAATATTTTCAATTTGCTCATCAAGTAATAAATTAAAATAATATGATATTTCATATAAAGTTTTACCTCTTAGTTCTTTACTTGATACTTTTAATTCTTTTAATAAATTTCCTTTTGCCAGTTTACATTTTAAATTTTCATCAATTTCAAGAACAATAGAATTTGGAAGACCTTCCAAAAGCTCTTTATAAATATTTTTATAATTATTTGAATCTGTTATTTTAGGTGAATATTCTTTTTTTTCTAAAATATTTTTTTCATAAAATTGAAAAACATATTCATTGCTTTCAAGTAAAAAAATAAAAAGAGTAAAGTATGTTTTTTTTGATTTTGATGTAATGTATATATTATCTTTTGTTATTTTTTCAAAATCTATTTGATTATCCAAAATAGTAAAAGAATCTTTATTTAGTTTTTTTTTATATTTATCTTTAATTTTTAAAATAGAAAATATATCCAAATAGCTTATTTTGTTAATATCACCAATTCCAAAAAGACTTAATGCAAATTCATTTGCATTAGTAGGATACCCATCCAAATTACAAATTAAAATAGGTGTAGGCAATTTTAAGAAAGTTTCTCTTATATTAATGTTATTCATTTTTGCTGATTTTATAAATCGAACTAATATTTTATCTACCCAACTAATATATTATATTATAGGCATTTACTTGATAGTACAAAATAAAGATTAAAATTTAGTTAGAATTTACTACTTTTTTGAATTTTTTTATATTTTTATAAATAAAGAATATTATTCCAGACGTCAAAATAATTAAAACAATAATATCAAGAACATGGAAATATTCACCAACTTTACTCCAATGGCTCTTTAAATAGAAACCAACATAAGCAAGAAACATATTCCATATAGTTGCACCAACACTTGTATATATTAAAAATTTAACTATATTCATTTTTCCCACACCAGCAGGAATAGAGATAAGATGTCTTACAACTGGTATAAATCTGCTAACAAAGATTGTTCCTTCTCCATATTTATTAAAAAAGTTTTCAGTTATTTCAAGGTGATGATTATCTAATAAAAGATATTTTCCAAATTTATTAACAAATGGTTTTCCGCCATATAATCCGATGTAATAAGATAGTGTAGAACCGATAATACTTCCCAAAGAACTTGCAATACAAACGCCAATAAAACTAAATTGACCCTCTGCAATTAAAAAACCAGCAAAAGGCATAACAGCTTCACTAGGTATAGGAGCAATCATACTTTCAAGAGTCATGAAAATAAAAACACCAAAATAACCCATAAAAGAGATAATGTTTGTTATATGTTCTACAAGAAATTCCGTAATGCCCATCTTAAAAAAATATTCCTTTAACTAAACATAATATTTACTTATATTATATTTAATATTATCATAAAATAGAAAATATCTTAAATGTTTTTATATTAATTGATGATTAATTTATAAATTATCAAACATATTCTCAAATAAGCACAAAAAACAAAACATTTTTATTTATTTTCTAGGATTTTCGAGTCTAAAAGCAAAAAATCTATCCACAATGTTCATAAAAGTTTACATCTATAGAAAAAAGAAGTTTATATTGCTGAAACAGTCTCAACGTATCAATTACAGAGAATGTTAAAAATAATTGGATAAATAAATTATTATAATTTTTGTGATCTTATAACATTTTTTTGGAGAGTTGTCCACAATTTGAGGCAATCTATCCACAATATTTTATTTTAAATAATTTTCAAGAAAATTTTTTAAAGATTGCAAAATTTCATTGTCCAAATCCCAATATTCTGGATTATTTAAAAATCTTTCACCATTTTTTAATAATTTTCTTTGTTTTTTATTTTTGCAAAATGCTTCTAAATATGCATCAATTTTTGATTTTCTAAGAGGCAATTCATATTTATTTTTACCTTCACTATCTTTAATTTTTTCAAGACATTTTTCATATTTTTCAAAGCATTCAAAAATATGCTTATGTTCTGGTTTTGTTATTGCTTCCAAAAGAATTTCCAAATCTCCATCATCAAGATTATTTGGTATCAAAAATAAGTCAAATTCTATATCAAGCAAAGGTTTTAGTTTTTCAAGTTGTTCTTTTCTATTTTCATATCCACCACCATTTTTTGTATAGTCTGAATCAAAAATGACAAAATTTTTGCCATGATAATCAATTGTTTCTCTAAACTTATTTTGCAGTCGACTCAAACTCTGCCAACCACCAGAATTTACAATTTCAATTAATGTTTTTTTACTTTCAAGAGCAACAATACCTTCTGTCACAGCATCATTTTCTCTTTCAACAAAAAAATGATCAGAAAATAAATGCTTTATATAAGCTCTTATAAAATTTTTATCGTCTCTGCCTTCTACAAATATTCTAAGCATGTTTTGTTTCTTTATCTAATTTCAATACCTTGTTCTACGCAATAGCCAAATTGTTCAAAATCATATTTATAAGCCTTAAGAGTTGCATCTTTTAGCTTTCTTAATGTATAACTTCTAACATCTTTCTGAAAATTTGTCATCTCATTTGTTTCCAAAACTTCTTTTAAATATTTCAAAGTTTCAAGATTATGAGTTGTAACAAAAATTTGAACATTATACTGATTTGCCAAACGAATAATAGCTTTCCACAAGGTTTTTAGAGATGTGTAATGTAAACCATTTTCAATTTCATCAATAAGTACAATGCCATCTTTTGTATCAGATATAGATATTATTATTTTAATGAGCCTTCTTATTCCATCACCCATTATACTAATAGGAACGAATCTTTCCAATCCTACATCACAATAAATCATACCTTTGCTACCAAGAAAAATATCTTTTATATTCCCATCAATTTCTTTTAGGATTTGGATTATTTGTTTATTCTTTTTTGAAATAATGAGATTTTCAAGACTTTGGGCAATTTTATCATCATATACATCTGATGTTTTTACAAATTTACCATTAATTTTTTCTTCATAGTTTGGTGGAATTTGAAATTCAAAACCAAGATTTCTGGAAACAATTTTTGAAACATATTCTTGTTTTGGATTTGGAGGCTCTTCAATAAAAAATTTGTATTCAAGACTTCTTATTTTTTGTGAGTTTACATTGCTATCAGAAATTAATGTTTTATATTCATTTTTATTATAAAATGGAGAATTTTGTTTTTCACTATGAGAATATGAAGGAGTAAGATTATCAAATGATGGTTTTATAGATAAATCACGAGAATGATTTTGTAATTCTGCATGAATATTTATAGGTGTATTAGAATTAAGGTTATAAAAAATAGAATTTATAACATCATCTATATTAGGATTCATATATGATATAGAATCTCTAAAATTATTAAGGATCATTGGCAGTTGAGGATTTGATATACCCATTATTAAAAATATTGCTTCCAAAACAGATGTTTTACTAGCATTATTTCTGCCAACAAAAAGATTGATTTTTTTAAAATCATCAATCTCAATGTGTGAAATCCCTCTAAATTTTTCAATTTGTATTTTATTTAACATAGTAACCTTTATAAATTAAAAGAACTCAAAACAAATTAAATACTCTATATATAATTATAGTAAATTTAATCGTTAATAATTATTAAAAACATAGTTAAAATTAGGTAAAAAATATTATATTTATAATATAAGATTAATTTGATATTTTAGAATCATTTACTAAAGGACGAGTAATAAGAGAGTTGTTATGGTAGTAACAAAAACAATGGATTTTTTGAGCAATAAATTTAACTTTTTATTTAGATACAAGGGATTTGAAACAGTAACAGGATTGATTCTTTTAATTAATCCATTAGCATTATTATTCCAATTATTGTCAATACTAAGAACCGAAAATGCAGAAGGTGTTTCTTTGGCAACATTCTGTATATTCTTAATGACTCAAGGAGCAACAGTAGCAGTTGCTATAAAGTCAAAAGAAAAGAACCTTTTTGTAAGTATGGTTCTTAGTGTAATAATCACTTTTGCAATTATTGGTTTAGTAATAATAAAAAATTTAATGTAATATTCTAAAGTCTTATTAGACAAAGCTCTATTAAGAAACAAATTCCCTTTTTAAAAGCCATACCTAGTATGGCATTTTTTTTTGCTTGTATTAATTTCTATCATATTCAATAATAAAAATTTTATAATCTCAAAAATAAAAATACCTATTGACAAAATGTTTAAATTTTTTATATAATTAGTTCGTAGTACGAACAATGTAAAACTTTTAAAATTATAAGAAGTGTTAAGGTTATAAAAATGATTTTAATTAAGTACGGTATTTTTTTAAAGGCAATGTTATTATTATCTTTAAAAGAAAATATACCTATTCGGGTATCTTAGGAGAGGTTTATAAGTGAGTTATATATTTCATTTGGATGAAAAATTAAGTGAAGAAAGTGCAATTCTTGCATCATTAGAAAGACTTGCCGAAGTTTTTAGAATTAATTTATGGGAAAATAATCAAAACCATAGCTTAAGCTCTCTTCAATTAAGAATTTTGATTTTTCTTGATATAAATAAAAAAGATATTAATACAGTATCAAATCTAACTAAAGAATTTTGTTTGACAAAATCAACCATTAGTAGCTCTATCAGCACACTAGAAAAGAAAAATTATATAGAAAAAGTAAAAGATAAAGATGATATGCGTATTTCTAAAATTGTATTAACAGAAAAAGGCTTACAAACAGTTAGAGAAATAACAAGCTTATCTAATAAAATAAAAGATGTTTTACAAACTATAGATAATAAAGAAAAATCAACATTATTAAAAACTCTTTTGGACTTAATTTTTGAACTACAGAAAGAAAGTGTTATTCCAATGGAAGGAATGTGTTTTTCTTGTGGTTTTTGTGTCCAATTTGGTGAAAAAAATAAATCTCCATTTTGTAAACTTATTGATAAATCTCTTAAAGAAAAGTAAAGTAAATACATAAATATTAATAAATTCAAAAAATTCAAATTTCTATCTTTAGAAAAGGAGTGTAAAGTCATGTTTTGTTATCAATGTGAAATGTCTGCTGTTGGTGGTTGTGGCTCAAAAGGTCAATTGATGGGTACTTGTGGAAAAGATGAAAATCTTGCAAGACTTCAAGATGTTATGATTTTTGGTCTAAAAGGTCTTGCTGCATATCGTGAACATGCAAACGAAATGGGTGTAAATACAAAGGAAGTGGATGATGTAATGGCTGAAACATTATATTTTACACTTACAAACGTAAATTTTAATTTTAATGAACACATAAATCAACTTATGAAAGTTGGCTCTGCTGGTGTTAAAATAATGGGTCAATTAAGTAATGCACATACAGAAACTTTGGGCATACCAACACCTGTAAAAGTTACTCAAAATAAAGCAGAAGGTAAAGCAATACTTGTAAGTGGTCATAACCTTACAATGTTTAAAAAATTTCTTGAGGCAACAAAAGATAAGGGTGTAAATATTTATACACACTCTGAAATGTTACCAGCACATGCTTATCCAGAATTAAAAAAATATCCACATCTAAAAGGAAATATTGGAAAATCTTGGACAGATCAAAAAGTTTTATTTGAAAAATGGCAAGGTGCAATTATTGTAAATACAAATTGTATTGTTCCACCAACTTCAAAAACAACATATCTTGATAGATTATTTTCATACAAAATTACAGGTATTGAAGGTATAAGAAAAATAGAAAATGATGATTTTACAGAAGTTATTGAAAAAGCTCTAAGTTTGCCAGACGTAAATGGTTTTGAAAGTGAAGAAACTCTCGTAACAGGTCATCATTACAAAACAATCTTAACACTTGCACCTCAAATATTAGAAGCTGTAGGCTCTGGAAAAATTAAAAAATTCTTTGTAGTTGCTGGTTGTGATGCACCCGGACCTGCTGGAAATTATTATACAGAGTTTGTAAAAAGCTTACCATCAGATACAGTTGTATTGACTTCTAGCTGTGGAAAATTTAGATTTAATGATGTTGATTATGGAAATGTTCCGGGTACAGAAATACCAAGATATTTAGATTTGGGACAATGTAATGATAGTAATGGAGCTGTTGAAATTGCTCTTGCTCTTAGTGGAGCTTTGAATATACCTGTAAATGATTTACCTGTATCAATTGTTTTGAGTTGGATGGAACAAAAAGCTGTAATAATATTACTTGCTCTATTTAGTTTGGGAATAAAAAATATTAAAGTTGGTCCAAAACCTGCACAATTTTTTAATGATGATATTTTAAATTTCTTAGTTCAAACATTTAATATTTCATATACAAGCACACCAAAAGAAGATTTGGAAAAATTATTGGCTACAGTATAAATATTTTTCTGTACAAATAAAACTTAAAACAGAGGTTTTTTAACCTCTGTTTATTTTTTTTAACTATTAGTTTTTAATTTTTATTTTTTTGTTTGGAAAACTTGAGCACCAATTGCATCAGCTAAATCTGGAGCATCAATGAAAGGATTTCTATTACCTTGTTTTTGTTGAACTAAGTCATTTCTTCTCATTTCATTTGCATCTGGAAGATCCATTTTATTCCATTTTAAGAACATAGGAACTTTTGAAGCCCAAAATGCATCATGGTTAAATTCGCCACTTCTAATATTAGCATTGTAATATCTTGTGTAGAAATAAAGCATAGCTCTTGCTGTATTACCTTTGTCTGCATCATTTGGTTCAAAGGTTTTATCACTACCCAATTTTGAGCCTGATTTTGTTGAATATACAGGTGTTCCAGTAATTTCATTAAATGGAAGATGTCCTCTTCTATTATTTGGTATGCTCAATGTTGATTGTAAATGGTGAATATCTGCAACCATTGGAAGACTTTCATTAAAGAAAGATTGTGGCCATGTGTGCTCACAATTTACAAAATCACCAGGTTTTCCATCTCCATTTTCATCACCTTTTTCTTTGTATGCACCACCATTAGAGCCTTTACCAGGAAGGAATATTTGGGAATAAGCACCAATGATTCCAGTTGTTCCATTTACTGTAATGTTATCAATTGTTGAATACATATAGCCTTTTGAATCACCATAACTTTGAATTTTATTATTTTTGGAAATAATATTATGAAGTTCATCAAATAATGCTTCACCAGTTTTACCTTCAGCTGTTTGGTAATATGTTTTTACAGCTGGTTTTAAGTTTGCAGTCCAGTCTGATTTTACTGATTTGCTAAGAACATTTTGAGTTGGATTTGTTAAAACAGTTGATTTTTGTGCTGAATTACATCCTACAGATGCTAATGCAAAAGAAGTTAATAATAAAATGGTTAGTGTTTTTTTCAAAATAGAGTCCTCTCCATTGAGCTTAAAATTATATTAATAAAAAAATAAAAGCTTTTTTAATTATCTTATATTTAAAGCTAAAACTTTCTTAAATTAAGATGAAAATATTGTTAAAAAATGTAATTTTTTCCCAAAATAGCAAAATAGCTTAACCAATTTGATTAAGCTATTTAATTTTAAGCGTTATTTTTTATTTCTTTGAAATAAAAACTTGAGCACCAATTGCATCAGCTAGTTCTGGAGCATCAATGAAAGGATTTCTATTACCTTGTTTTTCTTGAACTAAATCATTTCTTCTCATTTCATTTGCATCTGGAGGATCCATTTTATTCCATTTTAAGAACATAGGAACTTTTGATGACCAAAATCCAGTTTGATGAAATGCACCACTTCTAATATTAGAATTATAATATCTTGTGTAGAAATAAAGCATAGCTCTTGCTGTATTACCTTTATCTGCATCATTTGGTTCAAAAACACCACCACCCAATTTTGAGCCAGAAGATGTTGTATATTCAACTTTACCAGTAACTTCACCAAAAGGATTGTTGTTTCTTCTGTTATTTGGAACACTTAAAGTTGATTGTAAGTGATGAATATCTGCAACCATTGGAAGACTCTTATTAAAGAAAGATTGTGGCCATGTGTGTTCACAATTTATAAAATCACCAGATTTTCCATCTTTATTTTGATCACCTTGTTCTACATACAAATCACCATTAGAACCTTTACCCGGAATGAATACTTGAGAATAAGCGGTAAGAATACCTGTTGTACCATTCATTGTAATATTATCAACAACTTCGTACATATAACCTTTTGATTCAGAATAACCTTTTATATTTTTGTATTTGGAAATAATAGTATGAAGTTCATCAAATAATGCTTCACCAGTTTTACCTTCAGCTGTTTGATAATAAGATTTTACTTCTGGTTTTAAGTTTGCAGTCCAGTCTGATTTTACTGATTTGCTAAGAACTTGGTTTTGTTGTGTTAAAGTATTATTAGTTAACTTTGCTGAATTA
>Ga0209373_10002341_pt1 | contig 19226 bp, 8 predicted proteins | sample Higcelweek5metaG_FD_187173 | JGI IMG/M metagenome (GOLD analysis project Ga0209373, IMG submission 187173) | Freshwater pond sediment microbial communities from the University of Edinburgh, under environmental carbon perturbations - High... | ecosystem: Environmental > Aquatic > Freshwater >... | reverse complement strand
TCCGGCGCTTGCAGTGCTGATTGTAGCGGGCGACCATGTACCGGTGATACTATTTGTTGAAGTGGTCGGTAACGAGGCCGGTGTCGCTCCAACGCAGTAGGGGCCGGCTTGTGCGAAGGTCGGCGTTACATTGGCATTGACTACAACCGTCATTGTTGCTGTGGTAGCGCACTGTCCGGCAGTCGGCGTAAATGTGTATACCGTTGACGCGGCACTTGCTGTGCTGATTGCAGCGTTCCATGTCCCGGTGATACTATTAATTGAAGTGGTCGGTAAAGATGCCGGTGTTGCTCCAACGCAGTAGGGGCCTGCTTGTGTGAATGTCGGTGTTACATTAGCATTTACTACAACCGTCATCGTTGCAGTAGTTGCGCACTGTCCTGCAGTAGGCGTAAATGTATACACCGTCGATCCGGCGCTTGCAGTGCTGATTATAGCGGGCGACCATGTACCGGTGATGCCGTTGGTTGAAGTGGTCGGTAATGATGCCGGTGTTGCTCCAACGCAGTAGGGGCCTGCTTGTGTGAAGGCCGGGGATGTGGTTGCAGCAGTTATTGTTACATCCATTGTCACTATGGAAGCACATTGACCAGCAGTTGGTGTAAAAGTATATGTAGTTATTCCGGCCGTTGCTGTACTTATTGATGATGGGCTCCATGTACCTGTAATTCCATTCAGAGAAGTTGTTGGAAGTGTGCCTGGAACATCACCGGCGCAATATGGTCCGAGCTGTGTGAAAGAAGGTGTCACTGAGGAGACAGTAACAGAAGTACTGGCTGTTTCAGAACATCCGTTGGTTGCCGTCGCGGTTACAGAATAGGTTGTATTCACGGCAGGAGTGACTCCGGTTGGATTTTGCAAAGCCGAAGTAAAGCCGGCCGGAGCGGAAGTCCACGAATAATTTGCTTTGTTCGCGGTCAGTGAAATATTGTCGATGGATGGATTGGCAAATGTTGTTGCGTTATTGCAACTATAAGTTAAAACCAGTCGTACTGTGGTTCCGGCCAATGCATCCGGCAGAGTAACTGTTTGCAGTGTATAGGAAGCAAGAGCAGGTGTTGTGTAACTGAACACCTGGGTGAATCCTGCGCCGGGAGTTGTTCCGGCAACCGGAGTATAACCAGTAGTTGTTGTATAAACTCTGAAGTAATCACTTCCATTATGAATGACCGGCATTTTGAGATAAAACTGCAACGAGATATTTGTGGATCCGGCTGGAATTACTATATCGCGATAAATGTGATTTACACTTGTTGTTCCGGTACCGACATAGGATGTTGCTGTTCCAATATAGGCCGAATTCATTCCCGACTTTGCACCTGCATAGGTTCCGCAATACCAGGTGTTTGCAGCACTGTTAACGGCGGTCCATCCGCTTGCAGCAAAGGTTGTCCCCGCATCGAAGCTACCTTCTACAGTAGGTGAAATCAGTGTTTCGGTATTGGTTGCCGAAGATGTCAGATTGACTGCGTCTCCAACACAAATTGAATTATCGGAAGCAGCAGCTGTTACTCCGGTTGGTGCCTGCATGAAAGTCCCGACTGTTGATAATGCCTGTGTCCAACAGGAGCCATTATAACCTCTTACATAGGCTGTATAATTTCCGGGAGTGCCTTGTGTGACTGTAAGTGTTGATGCAGAATTTGCAGTGCTGCTTCCTTCGGCCGTTGTTTGCCAGTAGCAGGTATAACCGCTCGGGCAGGTGCCTTGCGTGAAGGTGATACTGCCATTGGTACATTGAGGCGAATTGCTTGTTGGCGCTGTAAATCCCGTTGGCTGACACAAACTTTCAGCACCACCGGTGAGCCAGTTCAGACTGAAACGGACGAAATGAATCTGCTCGTAAGGCCAGGCCCAGGCTCCATTGTATGGAATCGTATCACTTAATTCATACACCAGACCAATAGTATTATCGGGCAATACGCACAATGTTGAGTAGGCCGACCCGATGGTGGTTGCACCCATATCCGGGTAAATTACTTTGCGGTATGGCCAGTTGTTTCCATCATCATTGGAAAGCATGACAGACATATTTGTCCGCATGGTTGCATGAAACGGAATTGATTGTAAAAGTCTGTTTTTATCCGATCCGCCGGCAATGGTTGTCAGGCGCGCTATATCACCGTTACAGCCCGGATCCGTAATTTCTGTTTCAGAATAAACGGTGCCCCATGTGATTCCGTTGTCCGGAGAAGTGTTCATGTATCGGTTGGTCGCATGACGGATACTGGCGAGAATGGTTCCGTCTGCACGCTGCACCAGCTGCGCTTCGTTTCCGGCACCCGCTGCATACGCTGAGTTGGTCCCACAAGTCCAGGTTAAGCCATGATCATCAGAATAAATAAGATAATCATGAATGACAGATGTACTTGAGCTTGTGCGGGTTTGAAGCAGTGCAGCCAGACGTCCGTTGGACATTTGAATTCCCGATCCGGGCGAAACCACGCCGGCATACCAGCCACGTCGTGTTGCATCGGAGCAATACGATCCGTAAATACTATTGGTAATATCAACACCATTGATCCATGTAAGTCCGTTGTCATGACTTTCGATTTTATAAATACGGATAGGATTGGCTGGCGTTGACGCGCTAAATCGAACACCAGTACCTGAGCCGGATGCCAAAAAGCAAAAAATAACACCGGTTTGATAATCGGTAATAAAACACGGATCGGCATAACAATACGTTGAGTGATTGCCTGCAATTGTAATCGGGGCAGACCATGTTTTTCCGCCATCGGTGCTGCGACGTGCAACGTCATCAATGGAGTTCGATGCCGTTACTCCAATATCTTCTCCGTTGTTCCAGCGTTTGTCGTAAGCAGCCAGCAGAGAGCCATCGGGGCAGGTGGTAATGGCAGGAATCCGGTAAAACTTCGAACCATCGTCACCGCAGCGGGCAAGCCTGGCTTGTGCAAGCAATATGGTTCTGCTGCCGGTTACATCGGTTGGCACTATGGAGCTACCAACAACAACAGAGCTCACCTTTACATCGAGGAGATTGCCTTCAACAGCCGTGTTGCTGACATCATAGGCCACGTAAAAGTAATGTGTACCAACAGACAGCGACTGACTTCCATTGATGGCAATGGTTCCGGCCGCAGGGGCAGCACTTCCGAAAATGGTTCCGGTGGCAGGATTGAACCTGTAGGAGGTGCCCATGTAATACACATCGATATTCGAAACATCGCTGATGGCGGTTGTCCCGGTCATCTGAAGATTTATCTGCGTCAACGTCTTAACAGAAGTGACCGTAACAGCCACCTGAACAATTTCCTGATTCTGATTACCTATTCCGGTTGGATACAGGTATTGCCACAATGTTACTGTTTGTGCATTTGTATTGAAAGAAGCTGAAACGGCAAACAACAGCATCATTAAGCCAATCCAAAATGATTTTGTCGCAATAAGTGTCTTGTGGAGCGGGGTAGAGAATTTCTTCATAGTTTCTTAATTTCTGATTACAAAGAGAAAACCGATAAGACATTTTGATCTTATCCGAAAAATTTTCAAATCATAACAGAAATAATGAAACCCCCGTGAAAAATCTTTAAGCCAACAACGCTGAGAAAGGTGTTTTGTCAATCAGCAATCTTACTAAACAGAAAGCAGAATTGACTCTGAAATTTTTCACGCTCAAATATACAATATAACAGTATTAAAGTCAAGGTGATTTAGCTGAACAATACCAATCATATAACCAGCATTCATGATTTATAGACATGAATTCCATTAAAGATGGAAAATTCTCGAATCACCCAACATATTGTCGTTCGGCGTAGTCTTAATAATGAAATTGTAAAGGCTGTCTCAAAAAGACTTTAGCGGCAAAAACAACATTCAATCGTCCGCCGTAATTCATCAGGCTCAGCACATAGCTGGCGGACATGGAATCGTTGTTTTTGCAGGTTGTTTCGACGGTTTTATGTCCCGGAAGTACGGTGGGATGTCGAAATAAACAGTAAATTTGAGACATCCTCTGAAAAGTAGTTTTATCAGACTACGCCGAACTCTACTCTATTGGTGTGGACACGGAATTCCGCCGGCGCTGATTGAATGCTGACGGCTATATTTCACACACAAACCTGTCCAGATCTTCAGTTTCGCCCAGGTCTAATTTCTTTTTCAATCGGTAGCGGGCTTTTTTTACACTGTCGGGTGAAATACCCAGCATGGATGCGGTGTCGCGCGAATCTAGATCCAGTCTTATGAGCAGCATTAGACGGAGTTCAGCGGGTGAGAGATCCAAAAATTTTTGTTTCAGATTAAAAATAAAACCCGGATAACATTTTTCAAAATACTCCTTAAAACTCTTCCAGTCATCGTCGGTGAGAATGCGCATGGTTTTCAACTGATTGATATTGCCGAGCAACTCATTCCTGTCGTTTTTTCGCTCGTATTGATTTATCTTTTCCTCAAGTTCTTCAACCAGTTTGCTTTTCGAGATCAGATTCCGTGTAAAGTTATCGAGTGCCTTGCGGTTCAGATCCGATTCGTGTTGCAGCTTTTCAATTTCAAGTGCCTGCATTTGCTGCCTGGCAAAATACAATTGTTTGTTTTTGTGGTATCGGGTCAATAATGCAGCAATAACAGAAAAACCTAATAATATGGAGACGATCAGCAGCCACGTGAATATTTTCTTTGTTTGCTCGGCATACTCTTTTTCTGTTGAAATCAGCAATAGTTTTTGTTCATTCTGCGCCATTTTCGATTTTGTAATAATATCTCTGATGGCCATTTCTTTTTCTTTACTAAAAACCGCATCTTTTGCCGCATTATATTTTACATAGTACAGATAGGCATTTTTATAGTCCCCGTATTTCGAATAAATATAGGCGATGGTTTGTAATGCAACTTTAACCTCGTTTAATTGGTTTCTCTCAGATGACATATCGAGCGCTTTTTGCAAAGATGCGAGCGCTTTTTCCTTATCGCCCAGTTGAAAAAAACAATGACCTTTGTTAAGCAGAATTTTATGCTGTTCCTTTTCATAATTGAGCTCCCGGAACATCTTTTCAGCAATTTCCAAGTGGCTTAATGCTTCCTGCCAATGCTTTCCCGACATTTCGGAAACTGCAAAATTATTATATGCTTCGGCAATTTTTAGTGAATCCCGTATCAGTTTTCTGATTTTCAATGAATGTTTTGCATGATTGAGCGATCGATCAAAATCACCTGTTAGCAGCAATGCATATGATTTAGCGGATAGCATATCAGCAATTTTCGCAGAATCATTGATCTGATAAAAATAGGTCAGTGCAGAATCTATCAATTCTATAGCAACCGATGTTTTATCGATATTCAGATAGTCGTCTCCCAGGTCTCCAATTTGAGTAAACTTTTCGTACGTTTCGTACGTTCGTAAGTTCAATATATTAATGGCGTGATACCGTTCAATAATGGCTTTCTCAAAATCCCCAAGTTCTCCGGCATTGTCGGCCGAAGCAATTAATGCTTTTACCAGCCATTGAGGATTTTTTGCATAGGTAAACGAATATATTGCTTCGTCATAGTACCTTTTTGCAGAATCATATTGCATTTTATCATTGCAAATCAGCCCTTTATATAGTGTTACTACCCCTTTTATTTCAGGATCCAATGGATTTGTGTTGTTGTAAGCGAGCAGATATTGATTGAGTAAATTGTATTGCTTCTTTTTTCGTAAATCATCAAATAAACCGGAAATAGTTGAAGGTTGAATTTTGCCTGTTGAAAACAACATAAATTCTATGGTCTTTGTCACCTGCAAGGTGTCAATTTTTACAGGCCGCATTTCTTTTTCGTTTTGACTGCTTTTGACACAACCATTCAAAAAAAGCGCGCCAATTATGAACAAGGCAAAATAAGAATTCAAACGCAACATCGTATTTTCGATTCTGTTACAAAGATAAGTCAGATATGTATCTATTATATGATTTGCATTGCATTGACAGATTATTCACCAGGGCCTGCTTATCAAAAAAGCCATTTTCCCAATTCTATAACCCGCTCAGCAACAGGTATATTTGACAAGTTACACTACTTCAGGGATTCTCATTTCAGATAAAATCGTCAATTTCAATTGTCTCCTTTTTGTCCACCTTCAATTGTTCAGATCAATTGCAGTACGCCGTAATTTTGTTCATCGCGTTCTGAAAGAAGTTTTTAACAAAAAAAAGGTCACACTGTGAAAGTTCGTACATCAAAAACAACCCGGAATATCTCGTTCTGTAAAGTTCCTGTAATATTGCTTCTCCTTTTTATATTTTTGGTTTTGGGTGTTTATCGTGTTTCGGCTCAAAGTATTACAGAGGGATTTGAAGGCAGCGTACCAAATACAGGTTGGACTATTATCACCCCCGGAGCAAAAGCATGGGATAAAAGTGCTGTTGGAAACGGGCATACAGGCAGTTATGCGCTCAGGTGTGGCAATACGCTTGGAGCCGACTCTACATGGTTGTTCACTCCGGCACAAACACTTACTGCCGGCACCACCTATTCATTTAATTTCTGGCTGAAGGTACCTTTATACACCAAGCCGCAGCGATTGAAAATCACAGTTGGAAATACAGCAACCATTCCCGGGCAATCAACAATATTGTGGAACTGTAATAATGGAACGGCATTGACCAGCAATTGCTGGGAGTGGATCAATTGCCGCTTTACCCCTGCCACAACCGGCACCTATTACTTTGCATTGTGTTGCTATTCAGTTTCGAACGACGGTTATTTGTATGTCGATGATGTAAAACTTGAAGCCGGATGCTCAAGTCCTTTGTCCGGAACTGTTAATGTGGGCAGCGGACAAACCTACACCTCGCTGACCAAAACCGGGGGATTGTTTCAGAAAATTAATTCCTGCGGACTGTCGGGAAATCTTACCGTAAATATCACTTCTGATCTTAACGAAGATGGTACTTATTGTATAAGTGACTGGAAAAACGCTGCGTATTCGGTCACTGTTCAACCCGATGCGGCGGTTGTTCGCAACATATCAGGAAGCTGTTCCTTTGGGCTTATCCGGATTAACGGAGCCGACAAAGTAATCATCGACGGCAATTATGCCGGAAGTGGCCAATATTTGTGCATCAGAAATACAAATGTCTCAGGTCTATCATCAAAAGTAATTGGGTTTAGAGAAAACTCGGCCAATTGCACCATTAGAAACTGCAGAATATTAAACGGAAACATGGGAATTCATCAGGCCGATCAGGCCGATGCATTCAACACAATTGCCAATTGCAGCATTGAAGATTTTGCAACTAGCGGAATACTTTTATATGGTGGTAATAATACAACCATTTCAGCCAACACCATTTTTCAGACTACGCGCTCTACTGAGCCTGGGTCTGTGTGGGGAATTTTAACCAATAATGCAACAGCCATTAAAATTGAAAAAAACAAGATTTTTAATTTATTGCCATATTATTACAGTGATTCTGATCCCATGTGGAGCGAATATTACGATGCCATTGGCATTGATATCGGATCGCTGAGCGGTGGCATGGTTGTTACAGCCTCCATCAGGAATAATATGATTATTCTTACCGACCACAACACGTCATGGTTAAAAGGAATTATTTTTTCTTCCAATATTGCCGGCAGTTCCTGCGATGTTTGCTTTAATTCGGTTTACATCGGAGGAGCAGCCCTAAATACAAGTGAATACGCGTCAGGCGGAAGCGGAAGTTTTCATACACCGGTCAGTTATTGCTTGTATAAATCCAATGGAAACACCTTTAATTGTTACAATAACCTGATGTACAATAACCGCACATCGGCGGTTGCAGCCAGAAAGAATTATGCGGTGTATGTAACCAATGCCTCAAATTTTGTGAGTGATTATAACGATTTATTTGCGCCACAAACAAATGGCTATGTGGGATTATTGACGGCCACAGACTACTCAACAATAGCCGCCTGGCGCACTGCATCGGTTCAGGATGCCCATTCATTTAACCAGGATCCGTTTTTTATCAATACAGCTACGTCGCCATTTGATTTACATATTCAGGACGGGATGGGATTGACAGGGTTCAATTCCTGCGGAATTTCCGAAGACATTGATTTGCAGCCCCGCCTAAATCCAAATATCGGGGCAGATGAATTACCAAACAATAATCCCGTACCGGTAAAACTACTCTGGTTCAATGCGGAGTGCAAAAATCAATTTTTCAATATTTCATGGGCTACCGCCACCGAAACAAACAATGCCTTTTTCATTATTCAGAAAAGCGACGATAATTCAAACTGGCAGCCGGTTGCTCAAGTTACGGGAGCCGGCAACAGCAACACGATGCAGCAATATTCCCTGACCGACTTTTCGGCCGAAGGTGAGACCATGTATTACCGATTGACACAGGTTGATTTCGACGGTGCTTCTGAAACATTTGATGCTGTTGCTGTAAGTTGTAATGGTAGTAATCCGGAAATTTCGTGTTATCCAAATCCTTTTACTGATCAGCTGGTAGTGACATTGCAAAATATAGGAACGGAGCAGGGAAGCGTAATTTTGCGCGATGTAACTGGCCGGTTGGTATTGTATAATGAACTGAGTTCAGTTGATTTTGAGTCCAATGCTCTAATAATTGAACTTCCGGATATTGCCAAAGGTGTATATTCACTCGAATTCCGCGCTGGCAGCTATGTGAAGACGATGCGGGTAGTAAAGCACGATTAATTCAGTTCTCCCTCCCCCATAAATAACAAAAGAGCCTTCCGGAAACGGGGGCTTTTTTTTTGCACAACGCACAGGGCACAATGCACAACGCGTGTGGGCGATGATCGCGTGAAACGCGACAAGGGCGTGGGTGCGTTGGGGCATGCTTCGCTCTATCCGCCGCGGCGGACTGATTCCTGCTCTGTATTTGCATGAGGCATGCGGCACAGGGGGTACCCGACACTATCAGTCTGAGCTTTCAGCAGTCAACCATAAGCTAGCTACTCGCTACGCAGCGGCGGACAGCGTGAGAAAATCCGGGCAGGCGGCATGTGGTTCATAGCACAATCTAAATAATATAAGATGAAACAAATTTCAGGATTTAATATCAGACTTTTCATGGTATTTCAATCCATTTTCCCTCTGCAATTTCAGAGGAATCAACAAAACTAACATCATGTCTAAAAACAAATTGCATTTAATTTAATATATTTACAATATATTAATACCTGTCGTTTGGAAATTATCCTTAAAAGCGTGTAAATAAAACACCAATAAAGTAAAATAAATACAAACGGTTTAAGTGGCTAATGTGGGAATCAGATATAATATCGGCTGGAAGTCTCACTGGTACAAGCCTTCAAACATATATCATAAAATACATATGTAATGTTATGAATTTTGTTTAAATGGATTGAATAAGTTGGGGTTTTGTCGAAACCGGTCGAAATTTCAATATTTTTAACGATGACAAACCACCCGTTTTTTGCATGACAGGAGTGAACAGTGTAATTTTATATAATTGAAAATTAACCACTTAATACCCCCCCGCTATGAGAACAATTCTATCCTTCTTTTTCGCAATGTGCTTATTCACCATGCTGAATGCACAGGAAGTCAAAATCAACAACGATATGGTTGTTGAAGCTGATGGAACAATCAAATATTTGAATAACGCAACTGTATTTGATGATATAATGGTATTTCCTGATGCAACAGGAAAAGGCGGTTCGGCAGCTCCTGTCTGGACAAAATTTAAAGACAACGGATCCGGCAGTCAGGGTGTGTTTCTCTGGATGTTCAGCAGCAGTACCGAGCAGGAGGTATATTTTACAATTCAGCTACCTCATACTTATAAGGTAGGTAGTAACATTTATCCGCATGTTCACTGGACAACAGCAGCCGGAACCCCGTTAGGATCAGATGTGGTCTGGAGTCTTGAATACACAGTAACTACAATGGGTGGTAGCTATTCAAACACAACTACCATTAATGCTACAAATGTAGTTGGTTCTATTACGCCTTCGGGTACTTTTCAGCATCTGATTTCGTCGTTTCCGGCAATCAATGGAGCCGGTTTAGGAATCAGCACGGTCATTGTGTGCCGGTTGTATCGCAATGTAAATCACGCCTCAGATACTTTTGCAAACGCAACCGGATTTCTTGGATTCGACATCCATTATGAAAAAGACACCGATGGCAGTCGTACTGAATTTACGAAATAATACAATTATTCATTTTAAATCCAACGACTATGAATATCATATATTTAAAAGCGTACATGCTTGCATTGTCTGTGATACCGATGGCATTCACCGCAAGTCCGCAAGGCATATTGATCCAATCGGGCGGAATAATTGAATCGGTTGGCAGTACCAGTATTCAGATTAGCGATGGGAATTTTGCCAACAGCGGGACTTTTAATTCCGGAACAGGCACATTGTTTATCAGCGGTAACTCGGCTCAAACAATAACTTCCAGTGGTTGTTCATTCAATAATATTGTTTTCGACAATCAACGGGCAGGAAATTCAGATATCACGATTGCTGATCCCATGGTAATAAATGGTACTGCAACTTTTACAAACGGAATTGTTGGTTATTCAGGCACCGGAAGTTTAGCATTTGGAAATTCAGCAATATCTACGGCTGGAAGTGCTGGAAGTTTTGTTGACGGTGTGGTTTCCAAATCAGGGAATACGGCGTTTACTTTTCCTGTTGGTGATGTGAAAGTCGGGGGAGCTGTCTGGGCTCCGTTGGCGATTGCTGCGCCGGCTGTGTCATCAACAATTGCAGCTGAATATGTTTATGGTACTCCTGCCTATAATGCTGATATAGATTATTTCTGCAATCCTGCTTCCTTTGATTTTGTCAGCAGCAATGAATACTGGAATATTTCCACCACTGGTTCAACCCCCGAAATCACCCTGTTCTGGAAAGATGGTACACGAAGTGGTATTCAGAATTTGTCAGACCTCAGAGTCGCCAGCTGGGAAGATTGTACCGGAAACAAATGGATTGACCGGGGTGGAGCAACATCAGGTTCCACCGCAGATGGATCCATAACAACCACAATACCCATAACTTCATTCAGCAAAGTTTCGTTTGCCAGTCAGAGTGGACAGAATACACTACCGGTTTCTTTAATTGGTTTTTCTGCAAATTGCAGCAATGGAGCTGTTTTACTGCAATGGACAACCGCCAGTGAAATAAACAACTACTATTTCACCCTCGAGCGCAGTCTTGATCTGGAAAAGTGGACTAATGTAGCCAAAGTGCCAGGTGCCGGCAACAGTAATTCGCAGTTGAATTACAGCTTTTCCGATGAGCAATCTTCAACAGGAAATACGTATTATCGTCTCACGCAGACCGATTTCAACGGCGAGTCCGCAACTTTTGATCCCGTCATGGTCCTGTGCGATAAGTCATTCATTGAAGTTTCGTGTTATCCCAATCCGTTTACAGATCAGCTGATAATTAATGTACAAAACGCTGAAACCGGTACCGGTGAGATCAGATTGATTGATGTGACCGGCCGCACGGTTATGCACAAAGTTCTGACAACACTGGAACTGTCGCAGAACAACATTGAACTTAGGATACCCGATATGGCTCACGGTGTTTATTCTCTTGAATTCCGCACCGGCAGCTATGTGAAGACAATGCGGGTAGTAAAAAATGATTAACCCCCCCCAACCAATATAACATATAACAGAAAGAGCCTTCCGGATTCCGGGGGCTTTTTTTTGCACAATGCACAACGCATAGAGCACAGAGCACATCCCGACGCTATCGGTCGGGACTTGCAGTACTGACGCTGCGGTCAGCACTTTCAGACGCACACAGGGCACAACGCTCAGAGCACAACGCACAGGGCACATCCCGACGCAGTAGGTCGGGACTTTCAGACGCACAACGCTTGAGGCGTGCGGCATACGGAGCACTGCTACAAGACCAAATGTGAAACACCAAAATGAAACATTTGTTGTAAATGAATCCAGGTGCATCTGGCATCGGCCAATGATACTTCAGTCAAACACTTTGGCCGGTAATGAATCTCACAATGGCGGAAATGATTTTATAAACATGAAAAATATCACATAGATTAATCGAAATAAATTTGCTTTTCCTTTAATAAATATATATTTTTACTACACTTTTTCCAGATTATATTTCACCGTCGCATGGATACGGAAAAAACTGATTTTGATTTCAGGTTATGGAAAGGGGGCTATACGGAGGATTATAATTACCAAAATTGCCTGCTATGACATACATATTTTTGCTATCCATCCTGTTCCAGTTAATGGCCGCATTTTTCTGCATTAAGCTGATCCGGTATACCGGCAAGCGGATTGCCTGGATTTTGATAGCCCTGGCCATTGTAATGATGATATTCAGGCGGGTGATTGCTTTTATGGATTACCTGAATGGTATTGAAACCAATGAAACCGACATAATAATAGGCCTGGTTCTGTCCTTGCTTTTCATGACCGGTATGTATCTGGCTGTTCCAATTTTTATCGCAGCCAGAAATTCAGAAATTCACCGCAGGCAGATGTCCGAAATAATTGAGTTTCTGCCGGATGCAACGTTTGTTATCGACAAAGACAAAAAAATCATTGCATGGAACAAGGCTCTGGAGGAGATGACCGGAGTTCCGAAAGAAAAAATGCTTGGGAAGGGTAATTATGAATATGCCGTTCCGTTTTGGGGTGATCGCCAATCAATATTTATTGACTTGTTGAACAGTCCGGATAAAGAAATTCCTGAACGTTATTCAAAAATAGTAAGGCATAATGGTAAATTGCATGCCGAAGTTTTTGCGCCTTCCATGTATAAAGGAAAAGGAGCCGATGTTTGGCTTGCTGCTTCGGCTATTTATGATGGACAGGGAAATATAATCGGTGCCATTGAATGTGTGAGGGATATTACAAGAATCAAAGAAGCAGAAAAAGCTCTTGTTGATGCAGAGCTCAAATTCCGAAAGTTGGCCGAATCGTCTTTGGTTGGGGTATATATTGTTTCGGACAGTGTTTTTGAATATGTTAATCCGATCATTTGCCAGATTTTCGGCTATAATGAATCGGAAATGATTGGAATGGATGTGATCAGACTGGCTCATCCCGATAGCAGGTCAATGATAGAAGAAAACATCAGTAAAAGATTGTCTCGCGAAGTTGATGCAGTTAGATATGAGGCAAAATGTATAAAAAAGGATGGAAGTGAAATAATTTGCGAAGTATTGGGGAATTTCTCCACAATCAACAACAAGTCTGTTCTGATTGGGAATGTAGTAGACATTACTGAGCGCCGAAATGCGGAAAGTGCGTTGAAAGAAAGTGCCGAACGATTGAAGCTGGCGACCAGTGCAGCCCGGATTGGAGTATGGGATTGGGATATTGTAAACAGTAAGCTTGTCTGGGACGATTCCATGATTAGTATGCATTCGTCTGGCACTGCCAGTTTCAGTGGGAACTTTAATTCAGCCATGAATATTCATTCTGATGATATGGAGCGGGTTAACGCTGAAATAGCCTTGGCATTGAAAAGCGAACCCGAGTTTTCATCCGAATTCAGGGTAACACTACGCGATATAACCGAGAAACATATAAAGACAAAATCAAATATTTACCGCGATGATTACGGAAATCCGGTCCGTATGGTCGGAGTGAATATTGATATTACAGAACAGAAAAGGGTGGAGTTGGCTCTGGAAAAACGGCTGGTTGCACTCACCAGTCCTTATGGCGATCTCTCTAATATTCAATTTGATGATCTTTTTAATATAGAAGAAATTCAGTCCATTCAGGATGCTTTTTCGGAGGCCACCGGCGTGGCTTCACTCATTACCGATGTAAATGGCAATCCGATTACCCGACCAAGCAATTTCTGTCATTTATGCCAAAATATCATCCGTAAAACTGAAAAAGGTTTAGCGAATTGCATTCATTCTGACATCGTTTTGGGAAAGGGATACCTAAATGGACCCAATGTTCAGCCCTGCAAGAGTGGAGGACTCTGGGACGGTGGCGCCAGTATTCTGGTGGGCGACAAACACATTGCAAATTGGCTGATAGGTCAGGTTGTTGATGATTCGGCTGACATTGATAAAATGCTTGAATATGCAAAAGAGATTGGCGCTGATGAAAATGAATTCAAGGAAGCACTGAAGAGGGTCACCCGGATGCCTGTGGCTAGGTTTAAACTGATTTCCGATGCCTTATACAAAATCGCTGAACAAATGTCAAAGCTGGCAACGCAGAACGTTCAGCAAGCCAGATATATTACCGAAATCAGAGTGGCAGGTGAGCGTCTTAAACTTGCCACCAATGCTGCCCGACTGGGTGTGTGGGATTGGGACATCCTAAACAACAAACTCATATGGGATGAATCGATGTATAACCTGTACGGTATTAAGAAAAATGAATTTCAGGAGACCATCGATGCATGGCAAAAATGTGTACACCCCGATGATTTTGATTTTTTAATGGGTGAAATTCAGGCTGCCCATCAGGGAATCAGGGATTATGCGCCAGAATTTAGAATTGTAAGGCCTGATGGCATTGTTGTATTTATGAAAGCTGAGTCAAAAACCTATTTTGATGAAAGTGGCCGGGCGGTTCGGATGATCGGAACAAATATGGACATCACCGAGCGTAAGCGTGAAGAGGAAATGCGAAAGGCCAAAGAAGCTGCCGATGCTGCCAATAAAGCAAAATCGGACTTTCTGGCCAATGTGAGTCATGAATTAAGAAACCCGTTGAATTCCATTATTGGTCTGGCCAATTCGCTCTCAAAAACCGAAACAAATGAGAATACCCGTAAAATGGTTGAAGGTATCAAAGTGTCATCGGGAAACCTGCTTAATATAATTAATGATGTCCTGGATTTTTCGAAAATCGAAGCGGGTATGATGGAGCTGTATTCAGCACAGTTTGATATCGCAGAGATTTGTAACGATGTGTATACAGCATTTAAGGCCCAGACCGATTATAAAGGAATTGCACTTTCGCAGTCAGTAGGAAACGAAGTTCCCAAAACCCTGCTTGGTGATGGCAAAAAACTGAAACAGATAATCATCAATCTTGTCAGCAATGCCATTAAGTTTACCGACAAAGGATCCGTTTCTTTTAGTGTGAGTGCTGAAACCAACATCGGAGCATCATCGGTATTGCTGAGAATTGCGGTGACCGATACGGGAATAGGAATAAGGGAAAAAGATTATGATCGCTTGTTTAAGTCATTTTCTCAGGTCGATAGTTCTACCACAAAACAATATGCCGGAACAGGGCTCGGTCTTGCCATAGTTCAGGAATTTGTCGGTATGATGAATGGAAAAATTTCATTTGTCAGTTCCTATGGCGAAGGCAGTACTTTCACACTCGAAGTCCCATTCGAAATCAGTCAGTCTATCAATGAAATACCAACTACTACCGATGAGATTCCATTGATGCTTGAAGGTAAAATACTCATTGTCGAAGACGACGGATTGAATCAGTTGTACCTGACCAGCTTTCTGAAAATGAAAGGAATGAAGGTGGAATCGGCATTTAATGGAAAACAAGCTGTGGAAAAATGCAAACAGGCAACCTATGACATTATTCTCATGGACGGCCAGATGCCCGAAATGGATGGATTTGAAGCCACCCGACTGATTAGAACAGATGAAATTGAAAAGAGAATTCACACGCCCATCATTGCCATAACCGGTTACGCAATAACCGGTGACATAGAGCGTTTTCTGGGCGCTGGGATGGACGATTATATTTCCAAACCAATTGATGAAAACAGGTTGCTCACCCTCATATACAAATACCTGAAAGAAAAATAAACATTTGCTTCGTTGAAATTGGATTTTTCCGGAATTAAATCAGATGCAGGATTTGAGAATCTATTTATTTTGAAAAACTGAATATATCAGATTATTCAGGTGAATTAAAAAATAAGTTGTATATTATTATAGATAAATTATTATTTTTGTGTTTCACTGAACGACACAAAAAACCACGATTTCATGAACCGTAATCCATTCAAAACAATTTTGCTGGTTGAGGATGATTTGATTGACAGCAAGGCTGATAAGCAACAGCTTGAGAGTATAGGGTATTCAGTGATTACTACCAACAATGGCAAAACTGCGATTGAAATAGCCACAGCCCCGGAATCAACCATTGACCTGATACTGATGGGCATTGCGCTGGGTGAAGGAATGGATGGAATTGATGCGGCGGTTGAGATACTTAAAACGAAACATATTCCGATTGTATTTCTGTCAACCATACATGATATTGAATCCATCCGGAAAACTGAAAACGTTCCGTCGTATGGCTTAGTGGCAAAAAATTACAACATACATACGCTTGATGCTTCCATAAAAACAGCGTTCAGATTATTTGAAGCAAATCAAAAGTTGATTGAACGTGTACCTCAACCACGATTAAGCGAATCTAGGATTGGAAGAGGAAGATTTCTGGCGAACACTGCCGGTTGGGAAATGGATTGCACTACAAAATGGATGACATGGACGGACAATGCATACCGCCTGTTCGGTAAGGAGAAGGGTGAGTTCAATGTTTTTTTCGAGGAATTTGTTCAATTCATTCATCCTGATGACCGGATAAAAATGAGTGAATGTATTGAAGAAGTATGCCGGAGTCATAAATCAGCAGAAATTAATATCAAACTACGGCTTCATAATAATACTGAAAAATTTGTTCATATTGATGTTGAAGCCGAATTTGATTCAGCCGGCAAAGCGTGTTTCATTCACGGCATGATGCAGGATATCACTCACCGGATGATGGAAGACGAATCCATGAAAATGCTTTTACAGGAAAAGGAAATCATGGTCAGGGAAGCTCACCACCGGATTAAAAATAATGTCGGAACCGTTACCAGTCTCGTCAGATTGCAGATGTATTCGGCAACATCCCCCGAGACACAGAAAGACCTTCAGAATGCCATTGTAAGACTGGAAAGTGTACGTGCTGTTTACGATATGTTGCTCAACACCAATGAATATTCGGCTATTCCGTTACGGGCTTATGTTGAAAAGCTGGCTGATATTATGGTCAGCATTTTTCCCGAAAGTGAAAGAATCATGCTGAGAATAGATGTGGGGGAGTTTGTCCTTCCGGTGAAAAAACTTTTTCCGGTTGGAGCCATCATAAATGAGATTATTACCAACTCGATCCAGCATGGTTTTACCGGACGAGAATCGGGCGAAATAGTAATAAGTATTGAGCAGCACGAAAACAAAGTTATTATGACAATCCGCGATAACGGAATCGGTTTGCCGCCGGATTTTAATATGGAAACATCTGCCAAATTCGGTATGATGATTATTGGAATGCTTGTTCAGCAGCTGGATGGAGAATTTTCAATAACTAGTGATAATGGGGCTGTTAACACGATTACTTTTCCTGCATAGAGGGAAATTCAACCTTACAAACATTTTTAATTTGTAATGCGTGGACCATGTTCCGGGGGCTTTTTTTTTGCACAACGCACAGGGCACAATGCACAGGGCACGAGGCATGCGGCAATATGCATGGCGTTGCTTCGCTTTTGGCTCTCATGTTCACGGTTAAAATGTCGGTGAGCATGATATTCTGTACAAAAAAAAGTATAATATTGCATAAGTCAAAAACGTTCTTCAAGACATAAAAGAATTTGAATGAAAAATATTTATCTGGATGAATCTTATATATCGCGCATGCACGGCCATTTTCGAGTGGTTGTGCTGTTTGTATTTCTTTTTTTGAATGCACAATTTTCTTTGGCGCAGAACGAGGTCGGAGAAGTACCAATCAATCAGGTAGCTTATGCCATGCGGTACGAAGTCCGTATTCAGGTCGATACAGGTTTCTTCAGCACATTCATGTTTCCGGCTGAAACTTACGGACATAAAATCAATCTGTCTCAGGCTTTGGTCGATGCTGCGCGAAGCAGAAAAATAAATGCATACCCGTATGTTGATTCCGACGAAATGCTGGATTCAATTGGAATTGAGAAATCGCTTGGGTTTTATAATGACACGATTGTATATGATCCGAACGATCCACCAAAATGTCCGAAAGCGAATATTATTGTCAGTCGTGGTGCCGATCCGGCCAGCATCAGTCAGTTCAGTCTGGAATATATTGTTTTGTATAACAATCAGAAAAAGGAACTCAAAAGAATGTGGACAGGAATATCGCTGTTTAAGTCTGAGTATGATAGCGAAAATAATTACATGGGCCTTCGGAGTTGCTTTCGTCTGAAAACAGCAGAGCCTGAGGAACTGAAAATTTTTCAGCAATCCATGTCGGTTGCTGATGGTTTTGAATGTATGTCGTTTTCAGACACCATAAGCAATTATAACATTGAAAACAGTTTGAATGTTTCGCAATTTGTAAGTTTTGCCTATGCTGAATCTGCTACTGGAATTCCATTAAAGGTTCAGCAAAATGATTTTATTTTTCCGGAAACGATTGGCAAAGATGCGAAGTTGGTTATTAAAGAAATTCAAATTTTGTTTCCTGATAATCAAATAAATTCATTGGGTTCGATACTTGGAAATTTTTTCTGGCGCGGTGAAATGGATATTGACACCATCACTTTTCATCCGAATTATTCGTTATTTTTTCAATCGCACGACGCGAATCTGAAGTATAGACCGCTTGAAAACATTTTGTTTGATGAAATCTCCAGTGGACGGATTCAGCAATATAAAAACATTTCTTTGTCTGAATTACAAACAAGCGGAGAAATTTTCTGCAAGCCGTTATCTGCAAAAGATGCAAGAGATAGATTTTTCTCCTATCATTCCTCTTTGATCGGCTCTTATGATCCGGATACTTTGGAATCTGTTTTTGATATAGGAGATACAATTTTTAGCAGCATGGTTTATATTTCCCGGTACGAAATTCTCGAACTGCATACCGGTGATCTGATTATACCTGTAGCTATTTCTCCGGGATATACCCGGTACACAGATGTAGGTGATTTTATTGAATTCAAAATGCTCGGCTGGATTCCATTATCGAAGCCGCTTCTGAACACGCTTAACAATTCCGAAGCCTTCAATCCGGGCTTGTTCCGCCAGATGACACTTTTGGAATATTTCAGGCAGCATCTGTATCAGGGGCCGGTATTATCGGAGCATGCCATCAACCAGCAAAGCTGGGATCTCATCAGAGAAAAATATTTGAGGTAAAAAAAGAGCTGAAACAAATCAGCTCTTTACGATTGCGGGAAATCGGGGGGATTATTCCACAATCAAAAATTTCCGCGATTCGCTGCGGCCCTGATTGTACATGGTTAAT
>Ga0209373_10002340_pt1 | contig 19238 bp, 9 predicted proteins | sample Higcelweek5metaG_FD_187173 | JGI IMG/M metagenome (GOLD analysis project Ga0209373, IMG submission 187173) | Freshwater pond sediment microbial communities from the University of Edinburgh, under environmental carbon perturbations - High... | ecosystem: Environmental > Aquatic > Freshwater >... | reverse complement strand
CACTAATAAAACATCCTTAATGGAATCAGGGAAGAAAACACGTTCTCTCGCCTGCTTCCGTTTAGTTCCACGAGCAAAAGCCCCTTTCATCAGTGGAAGAATCTCCCCCATCACAAGAGAACTTTTCCCTGAACCTGACACCCCACAAACCGTGGAAATACAACCTTGAGGAAATCGCACCGAGATATTTTTCAAATTGTTGAGGTCCATGTTCTTAAACTCTAAAAACTCCGTATTCGCATCAATAGGGTGGCCCCCTGGAGGATTATAGAGCGGAAGACTACCCGTGAGGTATTTTACCGTTTCGCTTTGAGGAAAAACCTTCAATGCCGATTTACGAGAAAGTTCCTTAGGAGAACCTTCCGCAACCACTTCACCCCCCAACTCGCCCGCTCCTGGGCCAAAATCCAACAGATGATCCGCCGCCCGAATCATTTCCATATCGTGTTCAACCACCACCAATGTATTACCAAGATCCCGCAAACGGTACAGTGTCTCTAGTAATTTGTGCGTATCACTTTGGTGCAAACCGACAGTCGGTTCATCCAGTACATAAAGAACCCCTTCTAAACCGCTTCCAATCTGGCTCGCGAGGCGAATGCGCTGTGCTTCGCCACCACTCAAGGTTTCACCCGTACGAGAAAGCCCCACATAGCCTAAGCCCACGCCGATCAAAAAATCTAAGCGACCCAAAATTTCGCGCAATAAGGGTTTCGCAACGATCGCATTACCCCCAGAAAAAGAGCATTCCGCAAACCAAACTCGCGCCTCATCAATACTCTTTGCAGTCACCGTTGTGATGTTTTCTCCATTCACCAAAACCGAACGATATGCGGGTTTTAAACGCGCCCCATGACAACTCGGGCACTCTTCGCCTTTGTCATTCATACCTAGGCCAAAGCACGTTTCACAAGCTCCCCAATGCGTATTGAAACTAAAATGTTTGGGATTCAGTTCTGTTTCCAAATACCAATGACAATGGGAGCAACCAGGAACTTGAGAAAAGGTTTCCAATTTACTGGATTCTATTTGAATACCAAGCACTTCATGACCGTCTCGGTAAGCTCTTTCAAGAGCGTCTACCAAACGATTTCGATTCGATTCTGAGATAGGAATAAAATCGACAAGACCGAAAACTTCCTTGGAATTTTTGGGGATCCCCTTCATGGGTAAAGCGATAATTTTGCCATCGACCAGTACTTTTCGATAACCCAGTTCTACGAGCCGATCCGAAAGAGATTCGACTTTTTCAGCCGCAGAGGCCATCCAATTTCGATTTCCATTCGCAATCCAAAGAGGGGCCAATACATTTAAGTTTTTCCCTGCATAGTGAGTAAAAACATGTTCAACAATGGAAGCCACGTTCGTAGAGCGAATCGGTTCTCCACAATGAATGCAGTGCGCTTCTCCCACACGCGCCCAAAGGATGCGAAAGTAATCATAAATTTCGGTAAGCGTCGCCACGGTACTACGAGGGCTCCTGCTGGAGCTCCCCTGATCAATCGCAATCGCGGGCGCAAGCCCATGAATACTATCAATGCAACCCCGATCCATGCGGCCCAAGAATCGCCGCGCATAGGTGCTAAGCGTCTCTACAAAACGGCGTTGGCCTTCTGCAAAAAGCGTATGAAACGCAAAACTGGATTTGCCAGAGCCAGAAACACCAGAAACTACAGTGAATTTATGACGCGGAATAGTTACAGAAAAATTCTTCAAATTATGTTTACGCGCACCGACCACTTCAATATCTAAAGAAGCGGTACTCTCCAGGGCTCGCCAAGGATTTTTGGTAATCGGGGCAAGAGATGCATTCGCAAGGAGGGGCGCTAAATACCGACCTGTATGAGACTTCTTGTTTTTAGCCACTTGCTCTGGGGTCCCAGCGGCTACAATGTAACCCCCTTTTTCACCCGCCTCAGGCCCTAAATCAATCACCCAATCAGCGCACTTGATCACATCCAAATTATGTTCAATCACCACCATACTATTGCCTAAAGCGCGCAAGCGCGCAAGACATTCTAAAAGCTTGCGAATATCTTCAAAATGGAGGCCTGTGGTGGGCTCATCTAAAAGGTATAACGTGTGACCAGTGCCTGGACGACGCAATTCGGTGCTGATTTTAATACGTTGAGCCTCGCCGCCACTTAATGTGGTAGAGGGTTGCCCTAATGTCAGATATCCCAAACCAATTTCTTTCAATAACGCCAACGGTTCAGCAATGCGAGGAAGATCCGCAAAGAATTTGCAGGCATCCTCAATCGTCATATCTAATATATCTGTAATGGTGCGACCGTGATAATGAATTTCGAGAGTGGCATCATTAAAACGCTTGCCATCGCAAACTTCACAGGGCACCTGAATATCGGGAAGAATCTGCATTTCCACATTCTTCACGCCAGCGCCTTCACACGCTTCACAACGGCCACCGCTGACATTAAAACTAAAACGACTTTTGGTGTAACCGCGCATTTTGCTTTCTGAAAGACTTGCAAATAAATCCCGAATATCATCAAAAATTTTGGTATAAGTCGCAGGATTAGAACGCGGGGTGCGCCCAATCGGTGTTTGATCAATTTCAATCACCTTATCAATATATTCCAAGCCCTCAATGTGATCAAATTTTCCCGGAGTGTCCTTAGCTCCAAAAAAATGCCTTGAAAGTTCACGGCGCAAAATATGATTCACCAGAGAACTTTTTCCAGAACCCGAAACCCCTGTCACCACAGTAAAAATACCGTCCAGGGGAATTTTTACATCAATACTTTTAAGATTATGCTCTGCCGCTCCCAAGACTTCTAAAAAATGCGTTTTAGAATTTACCAGTTTTCGAATTTTGGGAATTTCAATTCTCTTTGCTCCACTCAAATACTGCCCCGTGAGCGACTTGGGATTCTTTTCCAAATCTTCGACGGTTCCCATGGCGACAACATTACCACCTTCCACACCTGCGCCCGGGCCAATATCAATCACACAATCTGCATGACGCATGGTCTCTTCATCATGCTCCACGATAATCAAACTATTACCCTGCGCTCTCAATCTCTCAAGAATCGACAAAAGCATTTCATTGTCGCGGGGATGTAAACCGACACTGGGTTCATCCAACACATAAAGGACTCCCTGTAAGCCTGCACCTACCGCGCTCGCCAAACGAATACGTTGTGCTTCCCCACCACTCAACATTGCAGCCCCACGCGAAAGGGTCAGATAACCTAACCCCACCGATGTTAAGAAGCCCAAACGGTTTCGAATTTCCTTAAATATTTCGTGTCCAATGCGATCTTCTCGTGCGCTCAGCTGAAGTTCTCTAAAAAACTTTTCCGAGCGTTCAATAGACCATTCACTCATCTCGTGAAGACCATGCCCATGGAACTCTACAGCGTTCGCCACCGGGTGCAGGCGCGCGCCCCCGCAAACATTACAAACTTCTTCATGCATGAACTTTTTGAAATGAATAATATGCCATTGATCCCAAAGCGCTTGCATTTGCGGAATAATTCCTGGCACGGATTGAGTCACATAACCTTCTCTCGAACGGTAGCGAATCACATGTTCCGTACCATAGAATATGGCGTTCTTTGCCGATTCCGAAAGATCTTTCCATGGTGTGGATAAAGAAAAGTTATCTGCTTTTGCAGCCGCTTTAAATGCAGACCAACCGTGATGCGTAAAAATGACATCTCCATCCGCTTTTTGACATGCTAAGGCCCCTTGCTCAATGGAGAGAGAATCATCCGGGACAATCAAGTTCGGCTCAAACCGATAGCTACGTCCCAAGCCTTTGCAATTTGGGCACTGGCCTTGTGGATCATTAAATGAAAATAAGCGGGGTTCCAATTCTGGAATAGAAATTCCACACTTCACACAAGCGAGTTCTGTACCTTGTACAAAGTAATCTTTATCGTCTAATAAAAAAGCGACGACTTTCCCTTCTGTTAGATGAAGAGCTCCCTCAATGGATTCTCGCACACGCGAAATATTCTTTTTCTCTAGCGGCACACGATCCATAACGACTTCAATCGTGTGCTTCTCATAACGCACTAGGAGAGGAACCTCTTCCAAGCGGTAAAAAATACCATCAACGCGGACTCGGGAAAATCCTTTGTTCACCAAATCCGCAAGTTCTTTGCGGTATTCACCTTTGCGTTCTTGTACCATCGGCGCAAGCACCACCAAAGCCCGCCCCTCAGACTCCGCATAAAGATTATCGACAATTTGGTCTGGCGTTTGGGCCTGAATTTTTTTTCCACATTTAGGGCAATGAGGAACACCGAGGCGTGCGAATAAAAGTCGGTAGTAATCCATGATTTCTACCACCGTCCCCACCGTAGAACGAGGATTTCGGTTCACTGTCTTCTGATCAATAGAAATGGTAGGAGAAATACCTCGGATGCTTTCTACATCGGGGCGTTTCATACTACCAATAAACTGCCGCGCGTATGCCGATAAAGAATCAACAAAACGCCGCTGGCCCTCTTGGAAGATTGTATCAAAAGCGAGACTGGATTTGCCAGAGCCAGAGACTCCCGTAATCACCACAATGGAGTCCCGCGGAATGGTGACATTGACATGTTTCAGATTGTGTTCTTGTGCATCTCTAACGATTAAAGATCGAGTCATAATGCGTTAAATATAGTGAACAAATGTTCACAAAACAAGAGACGAAATACTTACAAAAAAAGCCCCAATCTTTCGACCGGAGCTTTTGAAATTTTAACAAGAATGATTATTTCACCTCAACTCGACGATAACCGCGAGTCATGCTAAACTGAGTCCGGCGGTATTCACCCGGCAAGTATGTTTGCTGACCACCCAAATTGACGCAGTGTTCAAACGGGTATTCAATCAAAGAAACCTGATAGATATAGGGTCCTGTCGAAATTTTACGTCCATTTTGAGAAACAGGATACATTTTTACAGTAGCAATCACACGACCGCTCGTCACACCTTTACCTGCAAAGTTGGTTGCCGTATTAGAACAGCCATACTGCACCGTAGTGCTATTCGCAGCAACAATCTGCGTCAAAGCAGCTTCGCTCATCGACTCCGTATATTGGCTCACAAAATGCCCTAAGTTATCAAAAACGCGCACATTGATCTGGAACGGCTCATCCGTCACAAAGGCAATACTCATACAGCTTTCCTCGGTTCCGTCATTATAACAACGAGTCACACCACCAGAGGCGTTTGTAGCATCCGTAGTGGAAGACTGGAGGAACGTGAAGCGACCATTCGCATCCGATGCAGTACTTCCAGAAACGGATCCAGAGCCTGCGCCCACCGATGTTGATGTCCAATTCGCAAGATTCGCATCCAACCAATTATCTGGATCACTAACATAATCCGAAGGCAATGGTGAAATCACAATTTCTCCTGTCTGGTCATTGGCTAGTTCTCCACTCGGTAACGTCTTATTGTCAAAAATAGGACGATCAATAGAATTATCCGTCGGGATTATTGTAGTCACAGAACCAATGGAAATCTTAGTCACCGGTCCCCATTCATAAACGACCACCGCTTTTCCAGCGGCAGATGTGATCGCCACAGAGGCGTTAGAATAGGTAAACTTATTGTTACCAACATAGCCATCGGTCGTAGCAGAATAATTAAAAGCGAGAGAATCATTCAAGGCCGGATTCAACAATGTTGAACAACTCACGTCGGAACAAAGTTGTCCCTCCAGCTTGTATACAACGCCATCGGCTCCTTGATTGGCAACAAATGTTAACCCCTTCACATAATAAGCCAAAGTATCCAATAGCCCAGTAGCAGTATTTCTGCGCGTAACGAGAATGGGGAAATAACCTGTTCCACCACTCGAATTGATAAGAGCCACTGAAGCATCACTCAAGGTGGTATTCAGAAAAAGGTAAGTCACGAGATTTCCGTTATTATCGGTTTCCAATTCAGCGTGATTAATCACTGGCTGACCATAATTCGAGGGAGCGAGTTCAGCAAGCGATGTATTGATGTAAAGATTAGAGCCATCCGTCTGCCGATCTGCGTAAAAGAAATGCAAATAGTGCCAAGACCCCTCCGTCCAGCAATTTGCATTGTTCGTTGCCACCATGGGACCTTCATCACAACCATGCCTATTAGCAGCAAGATTCGCTATGTTCACCCGTCCTGGAGCAGACAAATGGGTACCTCCCAAATCCACAGCAAGTACGCCATCCACATAAATCCACATATCATCGTCACCCGCAAATTCAAAAACTTCAGGATTAGGAATTTGATTTGAAGAGTAATATCTGAACTTCGCATAACCCATCATCGTAAAATTGTAGTTACGGAGATGTTGCATTCCCAACGTGCTACTATTGGCCGCAGCCGCAGCCGCAGCTCCTGGATTACGAGGACCTCCATTACCCAGCCACTGCTGACAAAGAGCCGCGGTATTCTGTCCTAAATAATCCATTTGAGTACTGGCATACTGATAATTGTAAGGGGGGCAGAAAATAGAAAGACTTTGGGGGCCAAACTGAGGAGACGTCGCCGCAGGAGATCCACTTACCCAAACACCTGTTGCAGGATCTATAGAGTCCAACGGAAAATAACCACCGTTATTGTAATTGTAATCCAATTCATAAAAGCGAGTAGAGCCCGCAACTGGTGGAATATCCAATGGCATGTTGTTTCTGGCATTAATACCATCAACATCGGCGAACCACTGCTCAAAGTAAACATTATCACAAGACTCCGCGTTCTTCGAAATCACGACGCCGTTCAGATAATCATCATTAGCGGCTTGCGTAAATTGAAGGTAACGGCTGACCATACCGGGCGTAAAATACACCGGATTTGCCCAATAGGTATCGTTATTTGGACAAACATACCCTTTCGTGTCACCCACAACCCTCTGGTAACCACGAACTGTTCTGCCGTTCACCTTTTGAGAGCATTCTCCATAACGCAATGTATCCGCAGAAGATTGGATTTGCAAATAAGTCGGAAGAACGGCATTGATTCCTATAGGATAACCATCCTGACCAATAACCATGCCCGCCTTAGACGCCATATTTCCACAAGCATTGTGATACCCAGCATAAGCAGCCCAAGTAGCATCAAAACCGATACTTCCATAGCTAAGCATATCATTCAAATGGGTCACTGATTCTTCAGAAAAATTTTCAAAATCCGGGTGATTGGGTTGAAAGTCGCGAACAATAACATCTAATGTTGCGACAGTCCCACTAGCTGCCACCGCATTGGTTACACCCAAAAGCCCCACGAAGAGGCACACTGCTACAATTGATTGTTTTCTCATAACCTTTTATCTCCACCTAAAGGGTGCAGGAATATTTCCCCCAAAATATACACCTTTTACGAACATTCCGCAGCCCAGCAAATTGCTTTTTTACACAATTATAACCTTCTGCGACTTTCTCGTGAGGATAAGCATCTATTGTCTGCAATCGCGCCAGTCAACAGAGACTCTTTTTTCTAATCTTTGCCGATAAGTTTCCCTTTTTTGAGGCCTTTTATGCCAAAATACGAACACATCGAGATTCCTGCAAATGGCTCCCCAATTACTCTGACTCACGGTAAACTCAATGTCCCCGATCAGCCTGTGGTTCCCTTTATCGAAGGAGATGGCATTGGTCCTGATATCTGGAAATCCGCAGTCCGCGTTTTAGATGCCGCCGTGGAAAAGGCCTATCAGGGTCAAAAGAAAATTGCCTGGATGGAAGTTTTTGCAGGTGAAAAGGCCAATAAAATCTATGGAGAAGGGACTTGGCTCCCCAAAGAAACCGTCGATGCCTTCCGTGAGTACCTCGTGGGTATCAAGGGGCCCCTCACGACCCCGATTGGAGGTGGAATTCGGAGTTTGAACGTGGCGCTCCGCCAAGATCTCGACCTTTTTGTGTGTCTTCGCCCAGTGAAGTATTACGATGGGACCCCATCCCCAGTAAAACATCCTGAAAAAGTGGATATGGTCATTTTCCGCGAAAACACGGAAGACATTTACGCTGGCATTGAATGGACCGCAGGCTCCGAAGAAGCCACAAAATGCCTCGAATTTCTCCAGAAAGAATTTCCCAAAGTGGCTAAAAAGGTGCGTTTTGGCACAGAAGCTGCTGTTTCCGAATGGAAAGAGATGGCGGGTTTGAAGGATGACACCGATTGGAATCAAGTGGGTGTGGGTATCAAAACGGTTTCCAAGTGGGGCACCGAACGTTTGGTCCGCAGTGCCATTGAATATGCGATTAAGAATCACCGCAAGAGCGTAACCATTGTCCACAAGGGCAATATCATGAAGTTCACTGAAGGTGCTTTCCGTGATTGGGGCTACGGTGTTGCTCGGAATGAATTTGGTGCTGAGGTAATTGACAAGGGACCTTGGTGCAAAATTCCAGAAGGAAAATTAGGCGCGGGCCTCGTGATTAAAGACTGCATTGCGGATATCGCGTTGCAACAAGTGCTCACCCGCCCCGATGAATTTGATGTGATTGCCACTCTGAATCTCAACGGCGATTACCTTTCGGACGCCCTTGCAGCCCAAGTCGGGGGTATCGGAATCGCTCCCGGCGGAAATATCAACTATGTGACCGGACACGCTATTTTTGAGGCCACTCACGGCACAGCGCCCAAATACACGGGCCTTGACAAGGTGAATCCGGGATCCGTGGTTCTTTCTGGCGAAATGATGCTTCGTCACTTGGGTTGGACAGAAGCGGCCGATCTTGTCAACAAGGGCCTTTCAGGGGCCATTGATTCTAAGGTGGTGACTTACGATTTTGCACGCCTTATGGAAGGCGCTAAAGAAGTGGGTTGCTTCGCCTTTGGTCAAAACATCATTGATCACATGTAGGTGAAAAGTGTCCATTGCTGCTCTTTTTACTGTCGTGATAGCCGCATTACTTCTGCGAGTTTTTGTTTTGCATTGGCGGAAAAACCGATTAGATGCTAAAGAATTTCAAGAACTCCCCAGAGCCACCCAGCTCGCTATCTTAAAAGAACGGCTTCTGGAGACCCCATCAGTGGGAAACCTGGAAAATCTTCGCGATTTTTGTCATTCGTATGGCAACGAAATCGATATAGAAAGCTACCGGCCTCTGTTGGCAGAACAGTTACGCCTCTCGGAACAAGAGAACGCGATCGCCCTTGATGATGATTTATATGCGAAAGAGTCCGTTTGGATTGATGCGATTGAACCGTTAGAATTTAACGAGGCAAAAGAGGCTTTGGCGAAGGGCGACAAAAAGGCCTACATTGATGCGACGCTTGCTGGGGTTCTCCGTTATTATTCTGATGAGAAAATCGAAAACTCTTTAGAACAGCTCGTGCCGGATTATGAAAAAGCCGGAGAAATCCTTGCCGATTACTTGGAACTCAAAGAGCTACGCAATCTTAGCGAAGTCGATGAGTCCTCTATTAAGCGCCTTGAAGAGGCCAAAAACGCCTGGGTACAAAAGCTGATTAACGCTTAATCCTCGACAACGGCATCCACTTCACTGGCATTCACTACACGAATTTCGATACGACGGTTTTGTTCGCGACCGGATTCCGTATCATTTGTCGCACGAGGTTTGCTATAGCCATAACCCACAGTGGTCACCCTTTTGCCATCTATTCCTTTGTTAATCATATAGGTGCGAACACTATTCGCTCTGTCTTCGGAGAGTTTCTGATTGAATGCTTCGCCCCCTTCCGAACTCGTGTGGCCTTCAATTTCAATAATGGCTTTTTTGTTCTTTTTAAGCCCAACGATAGCGGCATCTAAGGTCATGAGAGAGCTCCCGACCAATTCAGCACTCCCTGCCTTAAATGTGACCCCTTTTAATTCCGCGCGAGTATCATCAAAAGCAATGTTCACACCACCCGTGGATGCTTTGAGAGAAACATAAGGAGAAGAGCCGCATTCAAAAGGACCCGTGAGGCTTTCACACAAGATCGTATAACTGTCTTCACGTGGGATTAAGAAAGAAACCTCACCATAATCATCCGTTTTAACCACAATTTTATTTTTGGGATTCTTTTGACCCACAAAGGTTAACTTCTTATGACATTGCGGAATATCCTCGAAATTTGTATAGGAAACATTCAGTACAGCATGCGTTTTGTTGGGGAGGAGATCTTCAGCAAAAAGAAGGGGCACAGACGCCAAAAAAACACAAATCGCGAGTTTCATTTAATTTCTCCGTATCCTTAAATTCATCAGCAAAGGGCATCCCACGCTGATGAGGCATAAAATAATCTCTTATCCAAAAAATAGCTTGCAAAGCAGGCAACAAAACAAGTAAATTTTGAGTCAAATTTTATTAACCACCCCTGATTGTGAGTTTGGACTCACAGGAGACAAAATGAAACAGTTGTTCAAAAATACTGCCGCGGTCGTTTTAGGCCTCGGACTTGCCGTTAGTGCAATAGCTGCCGACGAGTTTCAATTAAAGGCGAATATCCAAACCCAGGGTAAAGCCTCTTATGAAAATGATGCTTTTGACTCGTTCTGGTTCCGTGCCAATTTTGGGGGTAAATATGCCTCTGAAGATATGGATGCCCAAGTCATGATTCGCATGTATGGCCCAAAGTTTGGTAATACCATTGAGGAGAAGAGCTACGACAAATTTCTAGCCGATCTTTACTGGGCTGACTACAAGTGGGACTTAGGAGCCAATAAGTTGGATTTGAAACTCGGTCACTGGAAAACGGATTGGAGCCAATCGGGTAACTTTGGTACCTACATTGACCCCAACTTGAAGACCCGCGGGTTCTTAATGCGCGACTATTCACATGATGCTTTTGAAGCGGGCTGGAAATATGGTCCTTCAGCACTGCATGCGATGATCGCTACCTCCGACAGCAAGTTCAAGACGGGGTATGTCCGTGTGGAGGAAAGACTTCAACTGGCAAAGCCGTTTGAAATGAGTGCAGCATACCGTGTCAACGCCATTGATGCCATGTACCTCCCTGCAGTACAAACACACCGCGTTGCGGGCACCGCTTCATTCACCTTTATTAAAAATCTTCGTCTTTATGGTGAAGTCGCCTACATTACCACAGGCGAAGACGACGTGATCACCGATGAAACGGTCGATGCTGGTTTAGCGATCGCTCCAGAATATGAACAAAATAGCGACTACCTTCCTTTCTTCGTGGGAATTGAATTACCGACAGCGGGCCTTTTTGACAACCTCATGTTTGAAATGGAACGAATCAACGACCGCGATGAACTCATGAATAAAGACGTGAGCGATTTCGCATGGACCGTCAGCATGATCAAGAGCTTTGGCCATACCAAAACTCAATTAAACTTATTTAGCGAAGATGAACTGAACGATGTTGCTGTAGCACTTCGTATTACCACAACCATTAAGTAATCACACTTCATTTGAGATTGAAAAGGTCCGCTGAGTAGCGGGCCTTTTTTTGTAAAAATTTTACAATGATTGATTTTACAAAAGTCACATAAAATAAAATTTTGATTTTACTTAACTATCCCCCTAGTCTTTACATACCATCTCTAATTTGAGAGCAATGAAAAACTCAATAGGAGAACAGAAAATGAAAAATAGCTTTAGATATGCATCCATCTTCACACTGAGCTTTGGCCTTTTTACAGGGGCAATCGCAGGCGAAGAAGAATTCAAACTCACTGGAAATGTTCAAACCCAAGCATCCAAAGCATTTTACGATAATGATTCGGACAACAATCTGGATGGATTCTGGTTCCGGTCTAACTTTGGTGGTAAGTATACATCCGATAATTTCGATGGTCAAGTTACGATCCGGATGTATGGGCCCAAATTCGGCAATACCATCGATGAAAAAAATTACGATAAGTTCCAAGCCGATACTTACTGGGGAAATTACAAGTGGAAACTGGGCGACAATAAGATCAACCTCAAGCTGGGACACTGGAAAACCGATTGGAGCGTCTCTGGTAACTTCGGTACTTATGTAGATCCGAACCTCTCCACACGTGGGTTCCTCGCCCGTGATTATTCACACGATGCTTTCGAACTGGGTTGGGCCACAGGACCTTCCACATTTAGTGCGATGCTTGCGACAAATGACAGCAAATTCAACACAGGTTATATCCGTTTGGAAGAAAATCTGAAACTGGGGAAGCCTTTTGAAATCGGAGCCGCCTACCGCGTGAATGCGATTGACGTCATTACAAATACGGCCGTTCTCACTCATCGTGCGGCTGCCAAAGCATCCTTTACAGTGATGCCTTCACTACGCGTTTATGGTGAAGCGGCGGTGATTGTCACTGGAACAAATGATGATCTCGCTACAGCGCCCAATGCCGTTAAACCAGAATATGCTGAAGACACTAACTATTTTCCATTCTTTGTAGGCTTGGAAATTCCTACCGCAGGACTTCTTAACAATCTGTTTGTAGAAATGGAATACATCGGTGACCGCGAAGACTTTAAAAAAGATGCAGATAATATGGCTTGGACCGTTGCGGCAGTTAAGAAACTCGGAGATAAAACAAAAGCTCAATTCAGCGTTTACAGTGAAAACAAAATTAAGGATGTGGCAGCAGCGCTTCGCATCTCCACAACGATTCAATAGCTGATTAGGGTTCCTCTAAAAATTCATTCATGACCCACCAAAGTGGCGAATATCATCAATATTCGTCACTTCTCATGTCTACGCCCATCCATTTTGCTTGATCCATTCGATTTTGTCTTTCGCAAACCAATTTTCAGACGTGGGCCCTATATTCTTTAAATTCAATTACGATAACTAGGAGAAAAAATGAGCATCCCAGTCGATCCCGAAAGAATCCAGCAAATCCAAATTTTTCAAAGAACCCGGCAAAAGGAACCTTTGGTTTTAACCGCCAATCGAATAACCCCAAACAAGAGAAAAAACAATGAATAAATCAATTGGAATCCTTTTAGGACTTTGCAGCCTTGCCTGTCTGGCAGAGGCCGCTCCATGGAAGTTCGGCATAATCGGAGATACACAGTGGTCCAATGATGTGGATCTTAAAAATCCGAATTCAGTCGCTGTGGGTATTATTAATCAGGTCAATAAAGAAATGATTCGACACGGGGTTACATTTGTAACTACTGTAGGCGACATTACAGACAAAGCATCCTCTGATGCAACGGCAGTCGCCGCTATTGATACGCGAGTAACCTATACACAAGAACTCTATAATGCAGGAATCGGATTTTTCCCTATTCGCGGGAACCATGAAGACTCTAAAACCGCAGCGAAAGAATTTTTTCGGGTGTTTCCGCAAACCCGTTATGGAATTCAAAATAGGACTCCAGATAATGCATTTAACTGGACAGACAGCGCAAATATTCATCCGATTACCAGACCGGAAAATTATACGACCTTTCAATTAGGTTCAGATTTTTCAAGTCCGAACAGTGGGCTGAACGGACTGAGCTATGCGTTTAATTATGGAAACGCCACATTCATTATGATCGATCAGTTTCAAGATTCGACCGGAGCCTCTTACGGGGTAAGCTCGGCTCAACAACAATGGATCGATTCTGTTTTAGAAAACAAGCCTGCAGGAAACCATGCTTTTGTATTTTCACACAAAGGTCTCATTCAGAGTAATCACTCAGACAATCTGTTTAGTGGAATTACTTCAGATACTGCAGGAACCAATACCTTTATCCGTTCTCTACACAAGCATCATGCAAAATTTCTGTTTACAGGTCATGATCATGTACATGAATATTCTTTGATTGAAGATTCCGACCTGAATTCAGATGCTTCTGTGCGTCAACTGATAACCGCTTCTATGAGCTATAAATTTTACACACCACAAAAAACACCATTAGACAGTGCCAATATTAAAACCTTCGGGTTTTCACGTAAGACACCCGTTTCTCAAAAGCTCTATGATATCGGGTATTATATCGTGACTGTTGATGGGGATAATGTGACTTTAGATCACTACTCAGTACCCTCTGGTTCGACAAATTCTATTTCAACAACACCGGAATTAACTGGTCGCTGGGCTTGGAGAGAAAGACAGGGAGCAAGCCTTAATGGTAAGGAGTTTATCATTGAGCAAGGTAATACCTATACCGGTGTTACAGACTCTTATAACGGAACGGAAATGAAAATATTAGAGGGTGTCAATACAACGACAGCGGGAGATTATTATGACAGAAAGTTCAGACAACTGGTGAATACCGGGTGGTCAGATGCCGATACGATTGCGAGTCTGCATAGTAAAATTTTGAATCTATGGGGTATGAACAGCACCTATTCCACAGATACAACATCGACTTTTGTTCTGTCCATGAACTATGATGCCACTGCAAACCTGGATTCATTGCGTAACGGATCGATTGCGTTGATTTCAACGGATACGAATGACGTTATTTATTGGGCGGTTGATCGTAATAAAGGGGGGGCTCCTAATTTTGTGAATCGAGCATGGCAAGCGAGTGACCCTTTGGGGACCTATGGACATGATGAGGCAACAGGAACAGTATGGGCTGTAGTTAATCATTGCGGCAAATTTGCCATTGCCCAATCCCCATTCTGGAAACCCATTCAACAGAAAGTACTTGACACAGTAGTCGTTGATGAAGATGCCATTCTAGCTCCAATCTCTCTGTCCGGACTATTTAGCGGAATTAATTTGACTTATACATTCAAGACTTTAAACGCGGCATTAGTGAATATCTCTGGTGACACAAGTAGCATGACATTGGCATTAAAAGAAAATGCCAATGGAGAGGCAATCATTACAATAGAAGTAACTGATGAAAACAAAAGAAAAACACAGGCGACAATGAAATTGACCGTTAACCCACTCAATGATGCTCCCTATGTGAATAACATTACGGATATTGATGCCGAGGAAGACGCAAAAATTTCGTCCGTAAACTTGAGCACTGTTTTTGGCGATGTTGATGACGCTTCATTGACCTACGAAATCGTTTATAAGAATGCGGCTTTTGCCGATGCTGAAATTTCTACAGTACAATCTGGTCCAACGACAACAAAAAAACTTCTGATCTCTTTGGCAGAGAACGTATATGGAAAGGATAGTATCATTATTTCAGCAACAGATACTTCTGGATTAAGCGTGCTGGATACCGTGATGATCACAGTCCATTCAGTCAATGATTTGCCAGTAGTGGCGAAAGTAGTGAGTGATGTCACAACCGATGAAGAGGAACCCATTGCTGATATTGACTTGATTGGTGTATTTAGTGATGTTGAAGACCTTGAAAATCTCACCGTGAGTGCGGTATCCAGCGATACAAATTTGGTTCAAGTTGGATTGACAACCGATGGGAAACTGAATTTCACGCTGAAGGACAATGCCAATGGTTATACGACCATCAACCTTACCGCCACAGATTCAGAAGGTGATTCTGTTATTACGAGCTTTGCCGTGACGATAAATGCGGTCAATGATGCACCCGAAATTCTGACGGCATTCGATGCGATTGTGGTCGATGAAGATTCTGTACTTCCGGCTCTGGCATTCTCGGGGCATCTAGGTGATATTGATGGCGATGCGCTAACATACAAAGTGAAATCCGATGACGAAGACCTCGTTTTGGCTGTGGACAGAAATGACAGTCTGGTTTTATCACTACAGCCAGACGCTTTTGGTGAAGCTCTGATTACTGTGACCGCTTATGATGCAACCGATAGTGTCTCTGTAACCCTCACCGTAACCGTTAACGCGGTTAATGATCTGCCTGTGGTCGCTCATCCGATTCAAGATATCCAGGTTGATGAAGATGCTTTAGTAAAATCAATTGACGTTTCCGAAGTCTTCGGTGATGTGGAATCCGCGACTATGCCTATTTCCCGCATCGAAAACAGTAATACGACATTGTTAACTCTGAAGTTAGAGGATAACAAGCTTCATATTACCCTTGCGGAAGATTCTTCTGGTTCTGCAACAATCAGACTTTATAGTCAGGATAATAATGAAATGCAAATCACAGATGAATTTACGATTACGGTTTCTCCTGTAAATGACATGCCAACTGTAGCAGATATCTTGGATTCAGTCGTTATTGATGACACAAAAACGATTGCCATTCATGCAGAAGATAAAGAGGGATCGGTCGTGTCCTATAAATTAGTGCAGTCACCCATGAATGGAACTGTGGAATTTGTATCCGATTCGATCAAGTATACGCCAGATGCGGGATATTATGGGTTTGACTGGCTGAAATTCAGTGTTACCGACAACGATGGACTTTCTTCTGAAAATGGATTTATGATCATTTTCGTTCAACAGTCAGTAGCTCTAAGCAGTTCATCATCTGAAGATTACAGTAGTTCCAGCATCAGTTCGAGTTCCTCTGAATATGAGACAAGCTCCAGCTCTTCGGAAAATACCATTGTGTTGAAAAATGCTGATTTGGCCCTAGAATCAAACTTCCTGATTCGGGATCGCCAAATCATTGCACAACAAAACACCTCCGTGGAATTCTACAACGTGATCGGAATGAGGGTTGCAAGATATGATCTAGCAAAAGGTCAATCCATGGCCATTACTCTGAAATCGGGAACTTACATTGTTCGCGACCGGATCGGAAATAGTCGAGTCTTTATCTTGAAATAACGTTTTCCGTATCCATAACGCCACTTCCCCAAGAAGTGGCGTTTTTGTTTCGCCATCCACTACTGTTCAGAACAATCTGACTCAGCGAATTAAACGTCCGCGTCAAAAAGCACCCATCTCCCCCGAATTTTGCGTTCCGAAAAGAAACCTGTTTTGTTAGCAATGATGCGTACAAATTGTTTTGGACAGCAGTGCAATGCACTATTGCGCAGTATCAAGGCCTTTTTGGTTGTAAATGAATTTTTCGCCGTGGGCTTAAGAAAAAAATTACTCTAAGTCCATGACGCAACGGACATACAGGCCCATTTTCTGATCTTGATCTTCTCTGTTCACTGTATGACTGGATTTTCGAAATTCCCAACCGCGAGCAGTTCCTTTGCGAACCGTTGAAGCAGACCAATAAAAAGCCGTATTATCAAAATCACAATAAGAATCCCAATTATGACAACCCCCGCGCCCTATCTGCTTCCAATTCACATTTTTGGGTTCCTTTTGAAAATCACGCCATTCTGCATCACCGGGGAGATGCCATCCTGAAGGACATGCTTTCTTGGTCTCCATCCAAGTGTAGTAACGTCCAAATTCTTTGCAAAATTTTTGGTCTTCCAAATAACAGTTAGACGAAACCAATGTATCATTCGCGTTTCCTTTTTCCCCTTTTTGGGGAAAATCATAAGCCAGATTTTCTGTCATCCACAATTTTTTTCCTTGTAAAAGGACCGCATAAGATTTTCCATTGCGAGAGTCGGTGAATTTGCCGTTTTGAATTCCTTTTTCAGCAAGAAAATCTCTATCCTTCACACAACGAGTGGCCACTAAAGATTGCGGTGGGAGTTCCACCATTCGCATTTTTCCCTTTTTGAGATCAATTTCCATGGCATTTTTTGAATCGGAACCCACCTGAAAATAAGCAAACGGCTTGCCCACCTCTATATTCTTTTTCGAGGCATCAATCTGATAATAACCAAGTGCCCCTTTTCCAACAAACTTTTTAAGGAGAACGCGCATCTGAGCCCCAGAGAGAGTCTCTTCTAGTGTGACCCAGTCGGTAAGCGTTGGCACGCGATAGGAATCGGGGCAAATCGAAGCGAGATCCTCTTTAGGGTAAAAAGTCCCCTTTTTTTCAAATACCTTGATGGAGGAGGAAGAAAACTGGAGATTTTCCGCAAACCAAGTATGAGGACCATAAGAAATGGTTCGATAGGTTTTAAAATCTCGAGAATCTTCAAAAGAATTTGGGGCGGCGAATATCCAAGAAGACAAAATAAGGGATAAAGCACAAGAAAAAAACAGTTTTGAGCCAATCATTGCCCCAATATAATCTCGAATAAAGAAGGAAGTACTTTCGTAACTAAAATTTATACTGAAGCCCAATCCAACCCGGAAATGCCGCGAGGCCGAGCTGATTTTCCTCTGTTTCATGTATTTTCAAAACCGAATAGCTGATCGCAGAACCCACCAACGCCCCGACAATAACATCGGAAGGGAAATGTTTACCGGCAGCCACGCGAAGTATGGCAACCGTAGTAGCTACCCCTAAGCTCGCGCCCCAAACCCAAGGAGTCCAGGAAGAATTAGGGTACATTTTCTGAAACCATATTCCCGTAAAAACAGCAGTAGCAAAAGCCGCCGAACTATGCCCGGAATAAAAGGAACCTTGGGCTTCAGGATCATCCCGCGCAGAGCCTCCCTCTCCACCATACATGAAAGGCCGGGGCCAAACCTTTAAGCTTCGACAAGCTAAATTCAAACCATTTTCAATAGCCGCAATCTGAACCGCCATTAAAAGAAAAGTTCCATAATCGGACCCCGTCATATCGCCCTCTTTCCACGCGAGAGCTCCCATTGCAAACGGAGCGACGACAAATACAGAGAGGACATTACTCACAGTACCGGCAGTGGGGTTCCAAGTTCCTGCAAAGGGACGGTCCCAAGGCATGAGATCCTCTTTTGCGCGAGGATCTCCAGAAAATTCCATTTGTTGAAAGGAATACTGCCCTGCCAAGAATAAGGTAAGTGCCCCCACAGAAAGAGGAACGTCGAGAGAAAGACTTTTCTCATAAGGATTCGCCATCACAGGCGAAAGAAATGCCAGTATGACCAGTAACGAAGGGAGAAGTAAATGAAAGTGAATTCGAATCACGCGGAAAAAGATAAATTATTTGCATTCCGTTTTGCGTTTTTCTTTTTAGGAGTTTGCTGTGCAAGAAAAAACATCTCATTCAGAACCTCTTCAGCCCAATATGGAGTTGTTCAACGCGATCTCTGATGAAACCCGTTTGAAGATTTTGATGATCCTTGCCCGCTCCGAATTCACCGTCAATGAATTAAAAGAAATTTTGGATATTCATCAATCCAATGCCAGTCGGCATCTTTCCAAGCTTTCCAGCTGCGGCTTACTCAAAGATCGGCGCGAAGGCACCAAAGCTTTTTATGGACTGAGCGATGATCTTTACATGAGCGATAGCATTTTGGACATGATACGCAAAGCATGGACTCAACTGGGGGACTGTGATATCGTACACAGTAAAGTAGAAGGGATGCTCACCCAGCGGCGCAATAATTATTCACCTAAGTTTCATAAGCTAGATGAAGCAGGCGGAAGCCTCAAAGCGCAGATTAGTCTTTTTTCTAAACTCATGGTTCCCTATGAGCATGCCATCGATATCGGTTGCGGAGAAGGCGGGGACCTCAGTTTTATGCTCGCCCACCG
>Ga0209373_10002339_pt1 | contig 19241 bp, 12 predicted proteins | sample Higcelweek5metaG_FD_187173 | JGI IMG/M metagenome (GOLD analysis project Ga0209373, IMG submission 187173) | Freshwater pond sediment microbial communities from the University of Edinburgh, under environmental carbon perturbations - High... | ecosystem: Environmental > Aquatic > Freshwater >... | reverse complement strand
ACCCATTTACTCCCAGAGGATGGCTCGTATTTTACCATGATGAATAATCTTTCCACTACCATTACCGAGAGCTTAAAATAGTGTCCCTTTTTATAGATCCTTTTTTGAATAATGGATTTATGCTGAATGCCCTTGCCGCAGGCACGTTGGTGGCCATCGCCTGTGGCATTGTGGGCACATTCATGGTTCTGAAAGGCCTCGCTTTTTTGGGAGATGCCCTTTCGCACGGGGTGCTCCCCGGTGTGGCGGTGGCAATACTTTGGGGGATTCCTGGTATTGTGGGTGCTGCCGTGGGTTCCTTACTGATGATTGCAGGCATCGGCGTTGTCACCAAAAAGACGAAGCTTTCGGCGGATACCGCGATTGGCCTTTTGTTTGTGGGGATGCTCGCTCTGGGCGTGGTGATCGTATCGCGCTCCCAGTCTTTTTCTGGAGATCTGGTGAAGGTTCTCTTCGGACAGTTTTTGGGAATTTCCACAATAGATCTAGTGATCCAAGGGGCAGCGACCATACTTCTCGCGCTGATGGCATTTGTGTTTCAGAGGCCATTTCTGCTTCTCTGTTTTAGCGAAGAACAGACGCAAGTTTCCGGGTACTCCGCAAAATTTTATCACTTTTTACTGTTGCTGATGATCGCCGTTTCGGTGATTGTGGCGTTCCAGACCGTGGGAACCCTTCTCGTGTTTGGGATGCTGGTTGCTCCTGCCGCCTCCAGTTCCTTTATCTCCAGGCGGCTGGGCTCCATGATGGTGCTCGCGAGTGGATTCGGGTTCATCGCGGTGTATGCAGGGCTGCTTTTAAGTTACCACTTTAATTTGTCCGCAGGAGCTTCAGTGGTGCTGGTGGCTGTGGGAATCTTTTTCGCGATTTTTCTTTTTTCTCAAAGATTAAAACCAAGGAAAATTGATGCCACAAGATGCAATTAGTTTCAAGAACGGAGCTATTGGTTATGAGGGACAATCCGTTATTTCTGATTTGAATTTGACGCTTGCAGAAGGATCATCCTTGGCACTTGTGGGCGGTAACGGTTCTGGAAAATCAACATTTTTAAAAACCATCGCAGGCCTTCTACCCGTAATCTCTGGAGACGTGCGCGTTTTAGGGGACAAGCCCGGCAAGCAAACGCGAAGAATTGCTTATCACGGACAGTTTCACCCTCATTCCTTTCTCCTCCCTCTGCGGAGCATCGATGTGGTCCGGATGGCGCGGTTCCCCCACCGTGGCCTTCTCGGGCGATTCACCGCCGAGGATGAAATGATCGTTCGCGAATCTCTGGAAATCATGGGGGCGTGGGATTTTGCCTCGGAACCCATCAATAGTTTATCCGGGGGGCAAAGGCAACGCGTATTTCTCGCCCATACGCTCGCAAGAAAAGCGGATCTTCTTTTGCTGGACGAGCCGACGGCGGGTTTGGATGTGCCAGGGATCAGCCTCTATGAACAACTTATTTGTAAATTTAAGAAAGAAGGAAAAACGATTTTAGTGGCGACGCACAGCATCAAAGAAGCCTCTCAGTGCGATAAAGTGCTTCTTTTAGCATCACGGGTCATCGCTTTTGGGACCCCCTCTCAAGTGCTGACACGCGAAACTCTGCTGGAAACGTTCGGATTAGTTGCGCAACTAAATGAGGAAAATCTTCTATTCGTAGATCCGCATCACCATGGGTAACCGGGAACAAAAGAATGGAAAGAAATACAAGACAACGCGAAGTCATTAAGCAGGTCTTTGAATCCGAAGCAAGGCCTTTGAATCCTTTGGAAATTCTGGATCTTGCCAAAGTCAGCTTATCCCGTGTGAGTCTCGCCACAGTTTACCGCGCCATCAAAGAATTGATCGAAGAAAAATGGCTCACTCCGGTGAAAATTTCGGGGCAACCCCTTTATTACGAAAGGGACCGTCACCACCATCATCATCATTTTTATTGCGAATCCTGTTGCAAAGTCTTTGAGGTAGAGGGTTGCATTCCTGTGAAAAACCTCACTCCCAAGGGATTCTCATTGGAATCGCATGACATTCTCCTCTCCGGGCGCTGCCCCGCTTGCGTTAAGCACTAAGGTTTACGAAAAACGACAGTTTTCTCAAGACTTCAGAAGTTCTCCACGCGGGGGATCGTTTCTTTGTTTATCACAGAAGTGTAAAAGTTCAGTTTACCTTGTGTGAAAAAAACTTTCATTTTGCTTTAAAAGTGGTTTTTCCCCAAAAGATTTTCGATGTTATCATTATGGGCATCAATGAAGATGCCCTGTTCAAGGAGGCCCTTCAGTAATCAAGGAGGTTATCATGAAAAAGCTACTTTTTTTCGCCGCCGCTGTCGTTATGCTTGGGGCATGTGCATCAACCAATAGTAGTCCCCCTCAGCACGATCCAGCCGCATTGAGCGCCTATTTTACTCACGTTCAAGACTCGCTCAAGGCAACACAATCCACCAATAACTAATTCCAAATGAATTACTTAACCTGAAACTCGGTTCGAAATTTCGGATCGAGTTTCTATTTATTCTCGGTGCCAATAAACCCCTTTTGGAACATTGACAACGTTCTCCCCATCCTCGCTACTACGAATGCGACCTTGGGCATCAAAAGAAGGGCCTTTAACACTCTTTTGAATCTCTCCCAGCAAAGACGGGTGAATCAGAGTTGTCCCTGTGACAATAAAGGTACCGCTCTTAGTCGCTACATTGGTGCCACCGACTGTGGTGAGCGTATATGTATAGGAGCCCTCGGAAGCGGTGACAATCCCAGAAAGATTCACGGTTTTCGCAGTGGTATCCACTACAACGCTAACACCGTCAACCATACCCGTGACAGTAATACCTGTGGCGTATTCCCAGGAATACCAAAAACTCACAATGGAATTCCCTGTAGCGATAGTTTGATTGGAGCTACCGCTGCCATGCTTGATGATTGAAGCCTCGCCTGTTGCAGAAGAACTCGATGTCACTGAAGAGCTACTGCTCGTTGTGGCAGGTGGCGCATACGAAGCCGCCGCAGTCAATAGTTTCGAGGCATAATCCCCGCCCCATTGGTAACCCGTACGGCGTTCATTCGAAATATCGGTGATGTTGTAGACTTTGATGCCATCCCGATCACAAAAGAAATACTGGTCATCTTCTACATTATAAAAACGGTACCACAGAGAAGCACCCGAAGAGGTCACAAAATCCGGAGCAACCCACGCCATATTGGCGACACGGTTTTTGGTAAACCACTGCACCGCACCGTTCACCGCAGCTTGTATCGCAGCCGTTTGGTCTGGCCAATTCATCAAGAACGCAGCCACTCCCACAGATTCGCTACCCGATTTGGAGGGGAGCTCATAAGCGCGTGCTGTATCCGGTGCATACGTCACAGGATCGTGTTGCTGGCACCAGACGGTGAGTGTAGTACCGTTCACAATCTGAGCCTTCAGAGCAAATTCTACGGATTTATTGAGTGCCGTGGTGAGTGTTGTTTTTTGGGCACTCGTAATAATATCCGAATCAAAAGGGGCAACACTATTGATAATATCTTTAAGCAACACCATGACACGCACCATGGCGTTATCATTGTAAGTCGCAAGATTGGAATAAGCAACGCTACGTGCCGGGTAAACTTGAGGCCAAGAACCTGTAGAATGCTGAGCGGTGAGAATAAAGTCGATAGCCTTGCCCACGGCTGTTTTGAATATGGCTTTGTGGGTCGCATTGGTAGAAACTTTATATTGATTACACAAAAAGCGGATTTCGCTCACCGTGGCATCATTATCAAACATGCCCAGTGGAGTGGTGCCGTTGTACCAAGAGGACAGAGTCGCGCTACCATCCCAAGCGGAAAGATAATTTTCTTCATTGGCTTTACTAAAGCCACCGTGAGACATTTGCCATGTGGTAATATTCACGGCATAGGTTTCATCATCCGTTGCCACGTCGGTAAGATTGCTGTAGCTGCGATATTTGTCAAGTAAAGCAGTGACAACAGAAGGGGGTGTGTATTGGGCAAGAGTCGATGTAACGCCAAGCGCCAAAGCGATGACTATTTTAGGCAACAAATCCATAACCTGACCTTTTATACTTGTGTTTAAGCGTAAATACCCTGAGATAATGGTTAGAATTTAAATCCATGGTGACTCAAAACATCAAATACACATTTTTTAGCGTTGTCCAAAGGCTACACCCCCTAAAAATAAAAAAACACCTTTTTTCAAACAAAATTGCGTCAACTGCTCAGAAATTGGCAACAAAATCTGCTTCCAGAGGTTTTCCTGTTCCTTCAATGCGTCCTTCCGGTGCTGAACACACGGGGGCATGCTTCAGGAAGTAGTTTTTTCATTGGCTCCTCTAGTGGAAATAAATATCATGGATAAATTATCAACACCCCCAATCTGCCCAAAACACCTTATTTTTGCAATTTTATTTATCTTATAGGGATGCTAAATTTCGTTGAGGTCACTGATTATCGGGAGTTCCTCAAGAACTACTACGAGCAGCGGAAAAAACAAATGCCACTTTATTCCTATCGGATGATGGGAAGTAAATTGGGCTTGGATGCAAGTTACCTCTATCGAGTCATTCAAAAGAAGCAACATCTTCCCTCTCATTGTATTCCCGCTTTAAAAGAGATGCTTGGGCTTACGGGTCGCGCTGCAGAATATTTTGATATTCTGGTAGCCACTTCTCGAACCAAAAATGCCGATAAAAAAACAGAATTAGTGGAAAAAGCTCTTGCATTGCGCGATGTGGAGCGTCGCAAAATTGGTGATTCAGAATTGCGTTTTTTAAGTCAGTGGTGGATTCCAGCCGTACGTGCTTTTTTAGACGTATCCGAAGGAAAGGTGAATACTCGTCAAATTGCAGAGAGCATTACCCCCCCCATTACGGAAGCACAAGTAGAAGAAGCGCTTGAACTTCTCAAAGAGTTAGGGTTAGTGAAGCGGTTGTCGTCCGGGCGCCTTAAACTCACAGATTCTCACCTTACGGTCAGTGGTCCTGAAAAGGCAAAGGCTGTGCGTGCATTTCAAAAACAGGCACTCCATTTGGCGAGTGAGGCTTTAGAAAATTTTCCTGTGGATCAGCGTGATATTTCTACACTTACTGTGGCAGTAGATTCCACTTGTTATGAAGACCTTCGAGAAATGTTGCAAGAATTTCGTAGATTGGTTCAAAAACGCGTAGAGGAATCTTCATCTCCAGATCGTGTGATGCAAATGTCTTTGGCTTTTTATCCGGTGGCCCCTGCAAAAGGAAAAGAAAAATGAACCTATTTCGTTGTCTTCTTTTTGGTTTTGCGCTTTTCTGCTTAGTCAGTTGTACCGAGCCTGTGGCAGGAAATAGCATGGAAACAGAAAATTCAATCTCTGTGCAAGCGGTAAATTACGCAGGGGGTCCGATGTCCAACGCGAAGGTGTTGGTGCGCCCAGCTTGGTTTGTAGCGGATTCGTCTACAACATTGGCCGATACCAACGCTTTTATTCGCAACGAAACGACCGATCAGTATGGTTGGGTGGAAATTAAAGGGTTGCCACAAGGTAAGTATACCGTGGAAATTCGTAGCAATTCGCTGAGTGTCTTTGCCACTGTTGATCACCGCGATACCGCTGTTGCAGAAGTATTTTCTGAATTAGTGCTCAGCCCTACTGGTACGTTGAAGGGAAAAATTGCACTCTCGACAGACGCCAAAAAAGCGTGGGTTCAAATATACGGTTTGGATTATGTGGTGGCCACAGATTCCACAGGGGCATTTTGTTTCGAAGCCCTCCCTTCTGGTGTTGTCCGCATTCGTTCCATCGCAGAAGGCTATAGCTCCATATTGGCAGAAGATTTATCCGATGTTTACGCATCAAGAATTGTGGATATGGGCATCATTGGCTTACCCGCCATAGGGACGGAAGACCCCGCCACCTGGCAATATGCAAAAAGCCTCCCCCTTGATTCGTTGGTTTCGGATTGGATGCTTCCCCTTTTTGATTCCACTATCGTGACTATACGCCTTAATGAGAATAATTTCAATTTTTCTGAGGCTGCTTCCGATGGCTTAGATTTGCGCGTAGAGAATGAAAATGGAGAACATTTGCCTTACGAACGAGTGCGCTGGGATTCCGATCCAAAGCGCGCGGTGATCCGGGTGCGGGTTAGCGAAACTCTGGTGAGTGGCCCCTCCTTTTTAGTACTCCGGTGGGGACATACCAATGCTATTGATCGTGCTGTGAACAATGTGTGGGTGGGAATTCCGGATTCTGTACGGAGGGTTCTCAATTCAGTATGGGTCGATGATTTTGAAGATGGTGACACCGCCACAGGATTCCCGGACCCCATTCCTGCCTGTCACTGGTATATCAGCAACTCCGACAGCGTCACAGTCTCTCCCACAAGTGAAGAAGGTTTTGCGAAGACTCTTGAAACCGACACCGCAGGGCGCGGGGGCATTGTGGCACACCTTTCTTACGTTTCGAAGGGACGTGGCTGGGCTCTACTAGGTACAACCCTCGGCGGATATAAAAGTCTTGCTACTTTTGATTCTATTGTATTCTGGGCACGGGGCAGTGGGATTATCTCTCTTGCATTTGACAAACTTAACACAGCAACAGAAGGGAAAGCCTGGGCTCATTTATCACTGGATTCAACATGGACGCGATACTCTGTCAAGCCTACGAATCTCCTCAACGCTGATAGTATCGGTGGAAACATCGGCTGGGATGCTGTCAAAGATTCGGTTTCCAATATTACATTCCTAGGAAATAGCGGCACCGATTTCTGGATTGATGATATTCACTTATATGGCGTTGATCGCGATGATATGAAATAGCAAAAAGGGACTTTTGAATAACATTCACTAAGCCATAGAAATCCTCTTTGGGGGTATTTAAATTTGTAGTTCGGAAAACTGTTTGTACAGAAGCAGTTTTCTCTTCCCTTTCCGAAAGCCGACGATGCTCGGCACAGAAACCTTCGCCGGAATTTCGAAGAGTCTTCCGTTTTCCCTATAAAACACTTTGCGCCTATATTTTGGAACACATTGAGTCGTAATGCGGTTGACCGATTAATCCGCCGGGCGAGTGATTTTTTATACTGTACAAAAAAAATGAGAACCCGAAAAACGGATTCTCACTATTGGGCACCTCTAAAAATTGGTTTGCGACCGCAAAATTGAGCGAGTATTGTGCAAAACGAATGTCGCATTGACAAGTTTACTTGTCAATGCGACTGAGTGCAGCCAATGACGCTTTAGCGTCAAACCGAGCCAGAGTAGGCGCGATTGTTGGCCAAAACGAGTGCAGCGAGCATGCTTGCATGCCCATTGCCGAGTTGCACCAACAAGTGCGTAAGCACAAAAGTGGCTAATAATGATGTTATTGATGCCTTTGGCATCCGCTTCGGCGCCTCGATCATGATAGCAACGAGTTCGCTATCGCGATGCTCGGCTTGAACGCTCTTCGCCACTTTGAGCAACGACTGTTGCAAAAGCCGAGTACAACGGCAAAGCTCGCTTTGCCACTGTTGAGGCTCAGCAACAGAACGAAGTTCACTATGGCGATGTGCCACAGCCAATTTGTTGCGGTGTCACGTTGTTCCATCCTCACCCCTGCGGGGCTGCAAGTCAGCTCTGCGAAGCCTGATGTTTCCCTACAGGAAACCGGCTTCTTGTTGCAGAAAAAGAATTTTTAGAGGTGCCCTATGAGTTATTCTGAGAAAACTAAGGAAGCGTATACTGTTTGAGCCAAGGCCACCCAACCTTAGCATTGCCATACTCATGTGAACCGCCCTGTTTAGTGCAAAGGGTCACGCTTACACCGCCCGCGCAGTTAGAATAAGTGGAGCATCCGTTGCCATCTGCTGCCGAAGGAGATCCTGTGCATTGATCGAGTGTTGCCCATTTAGTGAACGTGGCTACTGCGCCCAAAAAGGTAAGTGGCTTACCAGATACGAAATCAGAATACCTGCCATCATAAAATACAGTTTGATCTCCTGTACTGCGGAAAGAAATAACAGAAATCGGGCGCGATGGAGTACAGGCTTTCTCATTTTCCTGAGCCAAATCAAAGGCCGCAGGAGCCGCAGCGGCAAAAATATCGGCCAAATGACAGGCACTGTAATGGGTCATGCCCCCGCCCATGGAAAATCCAGTGGCATAAACTCTTTTTGAATCTATGCAGGCGGTCTTTTTAACCTCCGCCACAACCGCCCTCGCAAAAGAAGTGTCATCCGCGTCCGTACAACAGGGACCCACATTCCATGCCCGCATACCGGTCGGACCTTTCAACCCATTAGGATAAGCGGTAATCACGCCTTCGGGATCCGTCTCTGCTTTGTAAGGAGAACTATTAAATTCACTGGTATCGGAACCCATAATGGGATGAAAATCAACAACCAAAGGCACCGCGTTCTCGCCATTGTATTGAGTGGGCACATGCAAAATGTACTCCCGACTCACTCCCCCCACGGTAATGGTCTTGTAATAATCGCCAGACGCCAGTTTTTGTGCAGAACAAGCCACCACTTCCTGGGTCGTATCGCGCATGACAACGGAGACGTTCGTTTCTACAGCAGCCTGCATGACATAGGTCGTGTCCTGAAAGCCAGCCTTATGAAATTGCAGTTCAGGGTATGCCGAAGTCACTAAAGCGAGACTCCCATTTCTGTTGACTTTATAAAGAACCGCTTTTTCATGTGTTCCCTGGACTCTCAAAAACGATGGAGTCACTCCAAATTGATCTGGAAGACTCAGATGTATCGTTCCAAAGCCTCCGGCAGCCTCCTGATTCCAGTAAACCTTCCCCAAAACATCAGTCAGGGAAAAATGAAGCATCCCGGCAGGGGTGTTGCTGACTTCGAGTACATTGCCATGAATTTTCATTTTCAAGGAATTACTTTTGGCAACAGAGGCGAAAGGAATCGCTATAACTTGACTCTCTAAGGAAAAATAGCCATTTGCATCCGTAGTATCGGCGAAGCTCTCTGCCCCGTCCGTCACAGAAACAATCGCCCCCTGAAGGGAGCCTCCCTTATTTGAAACTACAACACCATTAATGCTCCAGCTAAATGCAATTGAAACAAATAAAACGACCCCCAAAAGAACAGGGCGAAATAGATTGGAAAGCATGATTTGCTCCTCCTGTGGAGAAAGAAATAAATATTAAACAACAATTATTTAACTCAATCCACAATAACACAGAAGCTAAGGTATCTTTTTTTATAGGACTAAAAGCGTAAATTTGATTTTACATTCAAATGAAATGCATTAGAAAACGCAAAATTAAAGAAAAAAAGCAGGAAACGAGCCGTCACACTGGTCACGCACCAGATATTTTTGGCTTGACCGAAACAGATCAGCCTGTGATGGGCTGGCCTCCGGTCTCAAAAGCGGTAACATCGGATCACGGTACCACCGCTATCTTCTGAACCCCATTCCCATTCATTGCTCGAACGACATAGATCCCCGCCGGATAAGATCTGCGGATTGTGGATGAACACTCCAGAGACGAACTGGCGGTGACCCTACCCCTGTATGTCCCATGAATGTCAAAGATTCGGTACACCACATTCTCTGTACGTACCAGACTCCCCGCCAGATGAATTGACGCAAAAGCGGTACCAAAGTGAATCCAGTCCATGTTGAAATAAGAACCGTCCACAACGAACCGGAGGACATGCGTCCCAGCAGAAAAACTCTCCGTCTCCCCCTCCACGGTCTGGTAAGTGGTCCAGGAGCCCGTATTGGGCACTATCACCGTCGAGGTGATTGCCTTTCCGTCAAGTTCCAGATGGAAGCTTCCGGCGTCCCCTCCAGAGGCGACTCGGGCCTGGAATGGTTGAATTCCTGCACTGGTGACCTCCACTGTGTACTCGGTCCATTCCCCGGCGACAAGCCAACCTAGGACATAGGAGGCGCCCGCATCGGCGGTGTCAATATCGACGTCATCCTCTCGATAGACGTTTCCAGAGTTGCCGCTCTCACTGTCATAGTAGGCGACATTTTCCCCGCCATTGTCATAGTTCTCCATCTGCACTGTCCCCGGAATGGTCGCCGAGCTATACGCAGTCTGCGGCACGGAGGATGAACTTGATGTTGGGGAAGAAGTTCCACCCTCTCCGACGAAACGCCACCAGTTGAGATTGAAGAGGTAGCCACTGCCTCCGGTGAAGACCAAGTAGAGATCATGGACCTCCGAGGCTCCCGTGACGTCACAGGATATGGTCGTCCAAGTCTGCCAGCCGCCCGTGCCCGCTACCGCGCACGTTCCAATCAACGTGCCCGTTTTGCTGTCCAGACGCAGCTCAATGTTCCCCCCGGATGTATTCGAAGCCACTCGAGCACTGAAGTATTTCGCACCCGTGCCGAAATCAGCACCCTTGATCTTGATGTATTCTCCGTTTTCAATGTCCCCGAGGTTCATTCCGCCTTCCGAGCAAGTCTCGGTTTTCACGCCCTCTGACCAGGCCATAGTTTCACCTTCAATTTGGACGTAAGGATCCAAGGTTCCCACCTGGGCAACTCCCACACTTGAGGGCATGCCGCTTCCCCAAAAGGGGACTGTTTTGATGGTTCCATCGGGGTTGTAGTTCATTTCGGCAAGACAGATGGACCGCCGCTCCCGTGGGGTATTCGGGTCGAGGGCTTTCGTCCTCGCGTAATTGAAGCCGAACACATAAGACTTCCCGTTGAAATCGATGATGCCGGGATGGTTGCCGTTGGAGAGGCTGTTCCTGTCCATGATGGATCCCTTGTGCGTCCACGGTCCGGTGGGTTTGCTAGCCATCGCATACCCAATTCCTTCGGCACAGCATTTCGAGGCGAAAGCCAAGTAGTAGTAGTCGCCGTGCTTGTAGAACCAGGGCCCTTCCTGGTAGTTATCGTTTTCATTCGTGGAGCTTGTGAGACGGGGGATCATCGTGACACCGCCGGAGTATGAAATCATGTCGGGGTTGAGCTTCACATAGTAGGCATCGGGATTCCCAAAGTAGAGGTAAGCCTGCCCATCGGAGTCGATGTAAACCGTGGGATCGATGTCCACCCACGGGTCGGCGCTGACCAACGCCTTGCCGATCGGATCCTTGAAGGGGCCATAGGGACTGTCGGAGACCAGCACACCGATGCCTTTGCCGTGGAGGGGGGCGTAGAAGTAGAACTTGCCGTTGCGTTGGATCACCTGGGGAGCCCATGCGCCGTTGTTATCCGAGGGGCCCCAGGTGAAATCCGCAAGCGAGGCGACGGTGCCTCGATCCTGCCAGTTCACCATATCGGTGGACGTGTAGAGCATCCAGTTTCTCATGATAAACTTTCCGGACCCGGTAGCCTCATCCTCGTCGTGGCTGGTATAAAGAAAGACCGTGTCGTTCCAAACCATGGGCGCGGGATCAGCGGTGAATTTTGTTTGGATGATCGGGTTTTCGGCGAGCAAGGGGCTCGCAAACAGGAGAGAAAGAACTCCTAGGATCGACCACATCCTGGCCATTCTCTTCAACTTCATGCTTTTCATGTGATCCTCCGGTACATTGGACACCACCTAGTTCAGTGCCGACATTTTGTAGTTATTTTGTAGTTATTTTGTAGTTAATTGACAGGTAAGCCCATAACGGCTTTTTTTTACTTTTTAGATAACTCATTTTTATTTAATTACCTAACCACAGCTCAAATTTCAAATACACTCCAACGGAAAATATTCCCATTGCGTCACGAAGGAATAAAATCGTATTTTTTTTTCTTGTCTATTTATCCACAGCATTAGCAAATAGGGCTCGACGAAGTCTAGCTCGAAGTGCAACACCACAATTAAATATCTGGTGTTTGAATGGGAAAATCCTCAATCACCATGGCATCAGCCCCTATGGGTCTATAGAGCCTTATTATGGACAAATTATCAATGAAGCTTTTCTTTATTCAGCGAACACATGGGAATCCCCTATATATCTTTCGGAATATGTAGAAGGCACTGAAAAATCTTGGATAGGGATGATTTGCTTGATGGTTATTCTCCTAATTTAATGGTTGAAAAAGTGATACATCGTGAGATAAATTCATTCAATACCAGTAAGATTCCTGCATTTTTTTTGTGCATAAAAAATCGATTTTCTCCAAGGAGAACCAAATGCCAAAAGTGATGAAATATCTGATGCTGATTTTGCTGTTAGCAGGGTCTGTATTTGCAGCAACCTCGTGGACTCTGAAAGTAGGATCAAGAAGTGCGCTTGTCTATGCACCCGATAAACGGGACAATCCGGCTCTGGTTATTTCTATGCACGGCATTGGTGGTTGGTCTGGATGGTCTTCAGGGGCAATGAAATTTGAGGCCCTTGCTGATACGGCCAATTTTGTCGTTGTGTATCCAGCGGGCGCGAATTCCGCATGGGACATTACTGGGGACACCGATGTGAATTTCGTTCTCGCCATCATTGATTCCATGTATAATCGCTATCAGGTTGACCGTAACCGCGTTTATGCATCAGGCTTCTCCATGGGTGGCATGATGAGCTGGTGGTTATCCTGTAAGATTCCAGATAAGATCGCAGCCATTGTTCCCGGTGACGGTTATCCGTTGTACGGAATGTCGGGTTGCTCGGAAGTCCGTCATGTGCCAGCACTCCAAATCCATGGTACTGCCGATGACTTTGTTTCCTACAGTGGCTTTGTCGGGAGCTTTATGCCTGCGCAGAGGACTCGTTACGGTTGTCCTTCGACACCTGTTAAAACCTCCCCTTATCCGGTGGAAGTGAATGGACGTAATGCAGCCCAGTTGGCTCAGGGTTCCAAGTCCTTTATGGAATACTATGGCCCTTGTGAAAAGGATGGTCTCACGAGCGAAATGGCATTGCTTTCTGTTGATGGCATGATTCACGACTGGGCGACTCCTGATAAATTGAATACTAATGATGATACCAACTACAATGGCAAGCCGTTTGATGTCAATGGCACTTGGGAAGCCTGGAATTTTATGAAGACCCACAGTCTGGACGGAGAAATTGTAACGATCCCTGCACACAGAGATTCAGTGTATAATGGAAGTTTTGCTGACGGAACCGCAGGATGGAAACTCAATGTCTGGGACGGTGGAGCCACCGGAAGTGTAGTCAATGAAGAATACCAAGTTAAAATTGATAGTATTGGAACCTCAAATTACCAGATCCAGCTCATTCAAGTAGGTCTCATTTTAGAGCAAGGCAAATACTATGAGGTAATTTTTGATGCCTATGCAGCATCCAGCAGAACACTTGAAGTGAATGTAGAAAAGGATACAGATCCTTGGACGAGCTATCTACAGGATCTCCAGAACGTTGATCTGACAACTTCCAAAACAACCCATACATTTACTTTCGCCATGGAACAACCCACGGATTCCAATGGACGTCTGAGTTTTAATTTTGGTGCCTCGACCCAAACCGTTTTCCTAGACAATATCTCAATTAAAACTGTCGAGAAGCCCACTGCAATCTCCTGGATCAATAATTCCAAAGATGTCATTGCGGTTCAATGCGACAATTCATTGCTGAAGATGGATTTCAAGGCCCCCCAGAGCAAAAAAATATCGTTCAATATTTTTGACCTGAAGGGAAACCAGATGAGAGCAAGTGTTTCGCAAATAGGGCAAGGAGAAATTCAGTCATGGGTCTCCGATCTTTCACAGATGCCAAGAGGAATATACATCGTTCAAATCAATGCAGATGGTAAGGCAATCTACCGATCTAAAATTCTGAATGCAAACTGATAATGACGAGTGAGTTACGGAGAAGAACAGAGCGGTAGTCTTCGTAAATTTATCAAGTATTTAAAATTTTCTTCCCCATCCGAAGAGATCTGACGATGGGAATCTAGAAAATCCCAACTTCGGTTGGGATTTTTTTGTTTTATCCTTCCTCTTGACATATTGTCCATACTGTTTCCTTCGCCACCTGCTTTCGAAGGGCTTGGTGGCGTAAATTTATACAGTAAAAGATTTGTTTTTACCCTCCAGAACTCAAAACTCTTGGTTGGTGAATAAATCAGTTTTGTCGGAAGTGACCATTTCTTGGTTGTGGTTTGGAAGGAGGTTATGAATGAATCTTGGCATGAAAGTCCTGATAGCGTCGTGTTTACTGGGGAATCTATCTTTCTCTGGGACACAGTTTGACTTAAAAATAGGGAATCGCAAAGCGATCATATACGCTCCAGACAAACGCGATAAGCCAGCCTTGGTTATATCCATGCATGGCGTTGGTATTCCTGCCAGTTGGAACCAGGGTATGATGAAATTTGAAGCGCTTGCAGACACCGCAAATTTTGTCGTAGCCTATCCAGAAGGCGAAAACTTATCATGGGATTTGAGTTCCGATAAGGATCTGAACTTTATTCTTGCCATCATTGATTCGATGGACAATCGCTATCAGATCAACAGGAACCGCGTGTACGCATCTGGCTTTTCTATGGGGGCTATGATGAGCTGGTATTTGTCCTGTAAAATTCCAGACAAAATTGCAGCCATTGTTCCTGGGGATGGTTATCCACTATCCGGTCTTTCAGGATGCTCCGAAGTACGACATGTTCCTGTACTCCAGATTTATGGAACAGCAGATGGCTATTACGGAAAATTTCTGAGCGATTTCCTTCCGAGTCAAATTGAGCGTTACGGTTGCGCCACAACTCCGGTTAAAACCAAGCCTTACCCGGTCGAAGTGAATGGACGCAACGCTTTGCAATTGGCGCAGACGTCGAAATCATATAAGGAGGACTATGGACCTTGTGAAAAGAACGGCCTTAAAAGCGAGCTCATAGAAATTACGGTGGATGGCATGGTTCACGACTGGGCCACTCCTGATAAATTGAATGCGAATGATGATACCAACTACAAGGGGAAGCCTTTTGATGTCAACGGAACCTGGGAAGCGTGGAATTTTATGAATGCCCACAGTCTGGACGGAGAAATTGTAACGATCCCTGCACACAGAGATTCAGTCTACAATGGAAGTTTTGCTGACGGAACATCAGGATGGACACTCAATGTGTGGCACGGTGGAGCGACCGGAAGTGTAGTGAATGGAGAATATCAGGTCAAGATTGATAGTATTGGAGAGTCAAATTACCAGATCCAACTTATTCAAGCGGGACTTATTCTGGAACAGGGCAAATATTATGAAGTAAGTTTCGATGTTTATGCCGCGTCCGGCAGAACGCTCGAAGTGAATGTGGAAAAGGATACAGATCCTTGGACCAGCTATTTAGAAGATCTCCAAAACTTCGACCTGACAACTTCCAAAACAACCCGTACCTTTACTTTTGCCATGGAACAACCCACAGATTCGAGTGGACGTCTGAGTTTTAACTTGGGTGCCTCCACCCAGACGGTTTTCCTCGACAATATATCCATTAAATCTGTCGAGAAGCCCACTGCCATCTCCTGGATCCATAATTCAAAAGATGTCATTGCCATTCGGTGTGACAATTCGTTATTGAAGATGGATTTCAAGGCCCCCCAGAATAAAAAAATATCGTTCAATATTTTTGACCTGAAGGGAAACCAGATGAGAGCGAAAGTTTCGCAAATAGGGCAGGGAGAAATTCAATCATGGGTCTCCGATCTTTCACAGATGCCGAGAGGAAAATACATCGTTCAAATCAATGCCGATGGTAAAGCGATCTACCGCTCTAAAATTTTGAATGCAAACTGATAATGACGAGTGATTTACGAAGAAAAACGGATTATCTAAATAAGTTATTGAATCCCAACTTCGGTTGGGATTTTCTTTTTTTTCTGTCTTCCCCTTGACATATTGTCCATATTTTTTCGTTTTCCAACCGCTTTCGAGCTGGTCAGCGGGGTAAATTTGTGCGATGAGGGCTTTGCCTTTATTATGGAGATTTTTCCAATGAAATCATCAATCTGTTCTCAGTTCACTGTTGGAGTTTTGTTCCTTGCCTGTATTGTCGCATCTCTTGAAGCGGCGACGGTGTCCATTAACCTCAGTACAGAGTATCAGAAGATCAGCGGTTTTGGTGCAAGTTCCGCCTGGAATTCTTTGAACGCAGCAGAAGAAAAACTGCTTTGGGACACCACTGCTGGGGCCGGTTTTTCGTTACATCGTCTTCGCATTGATGAAACCGCTTTAGTGACGAGTAGTTCTAACAAAGAACAGTTAGCGATTGCAAAGGCGGCTGTAGCAATGGGCGTAACGGTGTGGGCTTCACCTTGGGCTCCAGTATCCTCGTGGCAGACCAACTATGGTACCGATGCCAGCGGAAACGCGAAGTTAAAGTTCAATTTCAACTACGCTACACAATGGGCCACGCTCCTTGCAAACTACGCGAAGGACATGAAGGCCGCAGGTGTTCCTCTGTATGCTATTTCGGCGCAAAACGAACCAGACGGGACAAATTTCAATAATTTTTCAGCTTCAGAATTGGTGACCTGGATTAAAAACTATCTCGGACCTGCCTTGGAAGGAACTGGAGTTAAAATCATCGCTCCTGAAACAGTAAACTGGTATTCATTCCCTTCTTACAAAGCTGCTATTCTGGGAGACGCAACGGCATCCGCGTATATCCCGATTATTGCCACCCACGAGTATGGAGGCAGTCCGGCGGCCTATCCTGAAATTGCCACAGCAGGCAAAGAATTCTGGCAAACAGAGATTTATGAATCTTTGGATGTCACCGATCCCGGCATTAACAGCGCACTCAACACAGCCAAACTCATGCATGAGGCCATCGTGACAGCAGGTGTGAACGCCTGGCATTACTGGTGGATTCATGGCCCCACCGGAACATCGCTCTTCCCCTGGAGTAGCAGTACGCCAGCCAAACGGCTTTGGGCCATGGGAAATTACAGCCGATTTGTTCGTCCTGGTTTCCTTCGAATCGGAGCCACGACGGCACCAGCATCCGGTGTAACTCTTTCCGCCTACCGCGACTCGTCGAGCACAAAGCTTATAGTTGTCGCAATCAATACCAATAGTTCGGCAGTGAGTCTGGATTTCACCATCAATGGAGCTACACCCGTGTCCATGACGCCCTATGTCACAGACACAACACAAGACTTGTCTGCCCAGACTTCGCAGACTCTTTCTACGAACACCCCAACTTATTCCTTGCCCAAGAGGAGCATTACCAGCCTTGTTTTCCAACTGGTAGAACCCTCTCAGGATCCCTACGTATCCATGACCATTCCAGGTAAAATTGAGGTGGAAAATTACGACCTGGGAGGAGCCGGAGTAGCCTATTATGATGCGGATGCCACCAATAGCGGAGGCGCCTACCGCACAGACGGAGTGGACATCACGGGAGACGCCACAGAAGGCTATAAAGTGGGCTGGACTGTTGCAGGAGAATGGCTGGAATATACCATTTCCGTGGATAGTACGAGTGTATATGATTGGGAAGCGAGAGTTTCCATGGGTGGAGATAGTGCAGCATTCCATATGTCTCTAGATGGAACTAAGATCACGGACACAGTGAAAGTGCCGAATACAGGGGAAAATAGTTGGGATACTTACATCACCCTCAGCGGAACGACAACCGCAGAATTGTCAGCGGGAACGCACGTGTTGCGTATAACCATTGATCGCTCATACGGTAATCTCGACTGGGTGTCTTTCTCAAAGCCTAATTCGGTAAGTATTCCTATGCTGGGTATGATAAGGGCAAAACAGCCCACCACATATCAGGTATTCAATCTGCAGGGCAAAAAAATAGGTGTAGTCCGAGCGCAGGACACTTACGGGTTACGCGCCTCTATATTAAAGCAGTTCCGTCATTCCGGAGTTTATGTTGTAAAGCAGATCTCCGAAAAAGGAATAGTCGCCCAAAAGTTTGTAATCAGTGCCCAGTAGGATATTTGTTTTTGCCATTCTTTATTTTATCCATTGTGAAACCCACCGCCACCATCGTTAACTCATAGGCCGGAGACCTTATCATTTGTGCTTGAGCTATACTACAAACCATGAGCAATAAATTAGCAAGTACGGCCCTGCAAGAACACAGAAGACTGTTCCGCGGTTTCCAATTCGTAAGATGTCTGGATATTTTATCCATGTTTTTTTTATCAAGTCAATTTGAATGCAACTATTGGTAAATAATTTAGGTAGGTGGTTTGTAGGTTCTGAAAAAAGGATATTTTCATGATAGCACTTAGGATATCGCGATTCACGTTGCTTTCGCTATTTTTTGTTTTTTTTAATATTTTTGCCATTTTTCCTGCAAACGCCGCCACCGTTTCAAATCCTGTAATCTGGGCCGATGTCCCTGATGTATCTGTAGTTCGCGTGGATTCCACCTACTATATGGTAAGTACCACGATGCACCTGAATCCAGGCGCACCAATTATGGAATCCACAGATTTGTCGCGCTGGCGAATCATCAATTATGCACACCAGGCCCTTGCACAATCAGACGAGCTCAACCTCTTGAATGGGAAAAGTGCTTACGGGAAAGGTTCCTGGGCAAGTAGCATCCGCTACAAAAATGGCACCTATTATGTGCTTACGCCTTCTTATACGACAGGAAAAACGCATCTGTACAAGACAACAGACATCCATAACGGTCCGTGGACAGAGTCAACACTCCCCTTTTACCATGATCCTTCACTCCTCCTTGACGATGATGGTCGCGTTTATGTAGTCTACGGAAGTACTGATATCCGCATTGTGGAACTTACCGAAGATGGCACTGCGGTCAAGACCAATGGGGTGAACAAAGTCCTTATTCCTGGAGCTTCATCCATCGCAGGCTCTAATTTCTACGTACAGGCTGAAGGATCCCATATCGAAAAAATCAATGGCAAATATTATGTATTTCTCATTACATGGCCCTCTACCAGTTGCCGAACAGAACTAGTATACCGATCCTCCACACTTACGGGAACCTACGAAGGAAAAATTGCGCTTCAAAATAATGGCGTCGCCCAAGGAAGCATCTTTGATACTCCAGAGGGGAATTGGTACGCCATGCTATTTCGGGATGCAGGTTCTGTGGGACGTATTCCCTACCTCGTGCCCGTCACTTGGTCCAATGACTGGCCTGTCTTTGGTACCAACGGTCAGGCTCCATCGACCCTGGAACTTCCGAATGCCCAAGAGGCGGGCTATGGCATGGTAACTTCGGATGACTTTTCTAAAACTACACTTCCATTAGAGTGGCAATGGAATCACAATCCGGATGCCGCCCACTGGTCTTTGGCAGCCAATCCCGGCAAGCTCAGGATTACGACATCGCGCGTTGATGCCTCCATTCTCACAGCGAGAAATACGCTCACACAGCGCTCCTTTGGCTCTACCTGCTCAGGACGAATTGCCTTAGATGCGAGTG
>Ga0209373_10002338_pt1 | contig 19247 bp, 13 predicted proteins | sample Higcelweek5metaG_FD_187173 | JGI IMG/M metagenome (GOLD analysis project Ga0209373, IMG submission 187173) | Freshwater pond sediment microbial communities from the University of Edinburgh, under environmental carbon perturbations - High... | ecosystem: Environmental > Aquatic > Freshwater >... | reverse complement strand
AGAACATCATAAGCGATTTCGCGGGGGATGCACAGTACGCCGTCGATGTCGCCGAAGATGATGTCGCCGGGGCGGACCGTGACTTTGCCGATCTTGACGGGCACCTGATAATGGGTGATCATGCAGCGTCCGAGCGACCCGTTGCTGGTGCGGTATTTGTAGAATACGGGGAAATGCTGTTCGAGGATCTGCTTGGTGTCGCGGATGCCGCCCGCGATCACGGCGCCGCGGAGCTTCTTGGCAATGGCGGTGGCGGTCATGACGCCGCCCCAGAGGGAGGCTTCGGTATCCTCGGAAGTGTCCCATACGACCACGCCTTCGGGCTTCATTTCGTCAAGCATCTGGGCGCGGAAGGTCATCTCGCCCTCGATCATCACGTTGGGGGCGCTTTTGACCGTGAACGCCTCGCCGCAGACGGTCATTTCATCGCGGAGCGGCATGATGGAGGAAGGAAGGTTCTGGTTCAGGAGGCAAAGTTCCCGCATGACGTCGTTGATGCACCCGGTATAGAGCTTTTCATAGCGTTCGCACAATTCCCGGATCGGGATGGGAATCTCGTTGGTCGGAATATGCTGACGGTTCGCGATCAGACGGTCCAGCTTCATGAGACCGGCTTCTTTCGCGCGGGTTTTCATGTCTTGGAGAGAGGGCATGGCGGAATCCTTTCTTTGATATTTTTACGGAATGACAATGTCGAGTTCGTTTTTGTGCTGTTTGTCGAGGTGGAATGTCTTCTTGACGTTTCTGTTCTCGGCTGTGACGTCAAGTTCGTATTCACCGTAGAATCCTTTGAACATGAGTTCGGAGGCATCCGCGCTGTCGAGAGAGAGATTAGTGCGCCAGGTCTTCCCGAATAGCTCCTTAAGGACATGATAGGACGGCTTGGGCGTGAAGTCGTAGCGGACCAGTCCGCCGTGATAGTAATTTTCTCCGGCCGTCATGTCGCCTTGCGGAGCAAAGGCAGCGAAGCCGTCCACCAGATTCCAGTAGAGGATCGCTTCCATCGACGGATGGCTGAACCACATGCTGTAGATGTTCCTGAGAATTTCCGCCTGGATTTCTTCATCCTCCGGAGCATAACGATAGGCGGGAATGGTCAGTTCGGTGATCTGGATGGGACGTCCGAGCTTCGCATAACAGTCGAGAACGTCGAAGATGCGTTCGGGATCGTAATACTGGGCCGTTTCGGCGATTTCGTTCTCCGCCCGGTAGAACATGTGATACTGCATCCCGACGGAATCGATGCGCGCGCCTTTTGCGAGGGCGCGTTCGATCTGCATGTAATACGGACTGCGGTTTCCATGGAAGTGAAGGTTGTCCCAGATGATGCAATGGGCTTCGTTGATGATCAGACGGTTGGTATGGAAATAGCGCTGGGCGGTTTCGAAGCTCCATTCCACGAAGTCGGGTTCGTTGTAGAACGGAAAGTTCCGGTTATAGCCCCACCATGTTTCATTGGTGACTTCCCAGTCGGAAATCCGGTGCGAATACCGTTCCGCCAGTTCGCGGAAACGCTTGTCGAGCAGCCGTTTTTCCGCGGCGATTTCCCGGGAAGCCCATTTCGGCGCGAACGAGGCGTAGTTCAGACAGTGCGCCTTGGGCTGAATTCCGTTCGCCTCGCAGTATTCGAGGCAGAGATCGGGCGCGGGGCGGCGGTAGACTTTCGGGCTGTCCTTCGCAAAACGGGGTTTGCCCTGTTCCGGTTCGAGGTCGCTCCAATAAAACGGCAATGTCGCGATGTTGAATGCGTCCGCGAAAAGCTTTTTATAGGCTTCGTTCTGTTCCGGGCTTTTGAACTCGTCCAGCATGAAGAGGTTGGCCCCATACTTGAAGTCGTGCGTCTTCTGCTTTACTTCCACATGGACATCCTTCACAGGTTGGTTGTCCGGAGTTGTGAAACGGAGCGTGGCGAATCCTTTGCGATTCATTTCGATCCCGTGCTGAATCCTGTCTTCCATGTATGCCCGCTTTTTTTCGAAAGGCTTCAATACTTCTTTTCGGTCCATTCTTTTTCCCCTGGCGTTTTTTATCTCTGAGAAACTGAAAATTCTTTTTGAATCACGATGAACCCGTTCGCTTCCAGAACAAAGCCATTTCCCTTTTTCTCGAATCCACGTTCCAGAAGCACTTTGCCATCGGCGAATCCGGTAAAATCGTCGCAATGTACCGTCTGTTTTTCATTGCCGAGATTGACGGCGCAGAAAACCTCTTCGCTTCCGATGGATCTGACGATTGCGGCGACGCTTTCCCGCCGGTCGTGCGGGCCCCATCGGGTTGTTCCATACAGAATTGCTTTTTCCATGCGGTGGATTTCCGCCAGTTTCCGCAGAAACGCCATCCGTTCGGACGGATCGAGGCTCCGGTCGATCGTGAATTGTCCTTTCAACCCGAAAATACTGTGCCGGGAGGTGTCCTTGTATTCACAGCCGTTGTAGAGGAACGGGACGCCGTCGATGATATAGCACAGCACAAGGGCTGCCTCGCTTTTGGCGGAACTGATCTTTTCAATCCGGTTGTAATACATGTCGTTGGCGGTGTCGTGATGCTCGATGCAACGGAGGCTCATTCCGTTTTCCGCGGCGGCGTGTTCGTCTTTCCAGACCATTTCCAGCACGTGCGCGGGCAATCCGAAAGCGAAGAGGTCGCGGAGAGTATACATGACCCACCACTGGGAATAATTGATATCGAAGGCTTCGATCTGGTCTTCAGGACGGGATTTGAGTTCGTGTTCGTTGAGCATCAGGAAATCCGGACGGAGTTTTTTAATCCTCCGGACCCCCTCGACCCAGAAGTCCAGCGGGACGGCGCCGCCGACATCGCAGCGATAGCCGTCGATTCCGCATTCCGTGACGAAGTGGAGCATGTTTTTCCAGAGATGTTCGCGAAGTTCCGGCACCTCGAAGTCAATGGTGCAGAAGTGATAGTCGTTGAGCTTCGGCCTGCCGTCCGCGTCGTGCTTGACGAACTGCGGAAACTTTCTTCCGAAGGTAGGACCCGCGTGCATGTAGACAAGATCCATCATCACTTTGAGGTTCAGCTTGTGCGCCGCATTCACGAAGGACTTGAAATCGTCCAGCGTCCCATATTCCGGATCGATCTTGAAATAATCCATCAGACGGTACGGATTGCGCGGATTCATGCATCCGGAACGCCGCTGGCGTTCGCTCCAATATTCATACGTGGGATCGTCGTCCGCTTCCGTGAAGGGACACAGATACACGATGTCCGCGCCGGTTGCCGCCACATCAGGAAGGAATTTTTCCGCGGCGTTGATGGTTCCCTCTTTCGTGAAGACACGAAGGTTGATCTGGTAGATGACCGCCTTGCGAACCGCATCCGAGGCTTCTTTGACTCTCATGGCATCCCCTTTCAGCTTACGACCATTGACGGTCGTTCGCCCATTCCTTGTCCCATTGTTCCGTGGATTCCCATGCGACCGGGAAATCCTTGTGGAGTTTCTTTGCGATCAGTTCCTCGTTGAGCTCGTCGATGCCGAGACCGGGCTTGTCCGGGACCTGGATATAGCCGTTTTCGATTTTCAGCGCGGGCTTGACAAGGTCTGCCCACCACGGGACATCCACCGAATGAACCTCCAGCGCCATGAAGTTCCGCGTGGCCGCCGCCACATGGACCGCCGCCATGCACGCGATCGGACTTTCCGCCATGTGGATGGACATCTGGACGCCGTGTTCCTCGGCCAGGTCGCCGATCTTTTTGGTCTCCAGAATGCCGCCCGCGGTCAGGACGTCCGGATGGACTACCGCCAGTGCGCCGGATTCGAGGAGGGGCCGGAAGAATTCTTTCAGATACATATCCTCGCCAGTTCCGATTGGAGTGGTCGTAGAGTTCGCCAGACGCACATACTGGTCCGTCATCTGCCAGGGAACCGGGTCCTCCATCCACGCGAGATTGAACTTTTCAAGGCGTTTCGCCAGCTTGATGCAGTCCTCCAGCGGGATGTGTCCGAGATGGTCGATCGCGATTGGAATTTCGTATCCGGTGACTTTACGGCAGTCTGCCATGTATTTTTCCAGATAGTCCAGCCCCTTTTCCGTGAGATGGATTCCAGTGAACGGATGGGCCGTGTTGAAGAGGTCGTATGCCTCGCCGCGCATGGCGCGCGGATCGATGGAACCGTGCGGCGTGGAGAAGACGGTTTTCTTGTATTCTCGCATCTTTTCAAGGAATCCGAGCGGGGCGCTCAGCGCGCCGGGGACGTTCATCAACAGTTCGATGCCGAGGTCCATTTTGAGGAAAGTGTAGCCTTGCGCCATGCGTTCCTTGAGCGCTTTGCCCATGTCGCGCCCGCCGCCTTCGGAATCGGTGTCGCAATAGATGCGGATGCGGTCGCGGAACTTGCCGCCGAGCATCTGCCACACGGGGACCCCCCACGCCTTTCCGGCGATGTCCCACAGGGCGACTTCGATCCCGCAGACGCCTCCGGCCTGCCGGGAGTCTCCGCCGAACTGCTTGATGCGGCGGAAGAGTTTTTCCACATTGCAGGGATTTTCGCCCAGAATGCGGCTCTTGAGCATGGCCGCGTACGTGCGGCTGGAGGCGTCGCGGACCTCTCCATATCCGACAATTCCCTGATTGGTGCAGATTTTGAGGAGTGTGCAGCGTTTGGGCGCTCCGTCGATGTCGGCGAAACGCATGTCGGTGATCTTCAAGGTGGACGGATCGATTTTCATAGGGGTGACTCCTGGTTGGATGATTCGCCTGATTTGCATTCGTCGATGGCCTTCCGGAGGATGACGGCAAGCTTTTCCGCCTTCGGTCCCGCGAAGTCTTCCGCGCTTCCGATGATCGACAGCGCCGCTTCGACCGTGCGGCCGTTGTCCCCGTAAAGAGGCATGGACATGGCCGCGATGTTCCAGCGGTTCTTCCGGAGGTTCAGAACATATCCTTTTTCCCGGATTTCCGAGATTCCTTTGAAAAGCAGTTTCGGATCCTTCTTTTCCGGAATATCCGCATCGCAATCCCGCACCAGCTGCCGGAGAGTCTCCTCGGGTTCGCCGCAGAGGAGTGCGGCCCCGACTGACCCTTCGATCAGCGGGAAGGTGGAGCCCGTCTGTCCGGTCAGGGCGACCGGGCCGGGCGGTTCGGCACGGAAGATCGTCAGCTGTTCATGGTCGCGCCGGATCGAGAGTTTGCAGGCGATCCGGTATTCCCGGGAGAGGCGTGTCACCACCTTTTTCGCGTGTTCCAGCCGTTCCATCTCCGCCCGGAAATGGGTCAGGAGCGGAAGCAGTCCGCCGGAGAGGGCGTAGCTGCCGTCCTCTTCCTTGCGGATCCAGTCGTGTCCGCGCAGGGTGCTGAGAATCCGGTAGGTGGTGCTCATGGTGATTTTGAGTTCCCGGCTGAGTTCAGCCTGGGTATATTTCTTTCGGGACAGCGCCTGAAGCAGATGCACTGTTTTTTCAACGGCCGGGATTGTGTTGTTCATATTTGAACATTCCTTCTTCATATCTGAATAACAAAAAATATATCCTCTTCAGGGATTTTTCAATCGGGAAAATAAAAAAAACAGGAAAAATGTTTGTTTCACGGAAGCCGCGTTCAAGCATTTTTCCTGTTTCTTCACTGAAAAAGGAACTGTATCACAACCTCAGTATGCAGTGAAACAGGTAGACCGTCCGGAGTCGGACGACTTTGCGGAAAAATCTCCGCAGGGGAACCGCGATTTTCCGGAGCACCCGGACGAAAGCGGAGACGGTGATGCTGATCCGGCTCAGCAGAAATTCGGACATCGCGATCCGGTAATCCGGCGGAGTCTCGAAGATGTCGAGCGTAAAAAACAGGGACGGTGACGGGAAAAGATTGAAAAAGGAAATCTCATTCCCGAACCGCGGCCTCGGACAATGCACCGACAGCACAGCACCGTGCATTCCGGCGTATTCCAGAATGCGGTACTCTTGAAAAGGTGATGTCCGACAGCTGTTCTTCATGGATCGTTATCCGTCCGGAGCCGTTATTTCTTCTTGGAAGCGGCGGCCTGTTCGTTCTTCTGGAGAATTCCGGCATCCAGAAGTTTGTCGATGAGCTGCTGCATGGAATTGAAGGCGGAGAGGAATCCCTGCGGAGGCATGATGATGCGGACGGAGGGACGGGGTTCCGGAGCCTTGCCGTCTTCGGTGGGCTGAAGGGTTACGAAGTCATAGCGAACCATGCCGCCCGCGAAGTGAATCTGTCCGATTCCGTCTGCGAAAATTTCTTTTTTCTCTTCCATTTTTTCTCCTTGTTGTAAAATGGATTTTTCTGTTCTTCCCGGAACGGGTTTCCGGGACATAGCTTGTATTATAGCCGGGATTTCACCGGTTTTCAACTTTCCGGCGCATAAATATAGAGAAAAACTTCTGGTTTCCACAGAAAAGGCTTCCGGGAGGTCAGTGCGTTTCTTCCGCCAGATGGGCCGCCAGACCTGAGTGGCGGACGGTGGGCGTCCGGAGCGCCTGCGCCAGAATTCCGGGATCGGCCCAGAGCGTCACGACCCGTTCCGCGCGGGTGATTGCCGTGTAGACCAGTTCACGTGTGAGCACCGGACTTGAGCGGTCCGGCAGGACCGTCAGGATATTGCGGAACCCGGAGCCCTGCGACTTATGGACCGTCATGGCGAACACCGTTTCGTTTTCGGGCAGTTCCGCCGTGGAAAGGAAACGGAAAGGAAGCGCCGCGTTTTCCTTTGTGTCCCGGAAGACCGCGCAGAGGCGTCCGCTTTCCGGATTGCGCCGGATCAGTCCCACATCTCCGTTGTAGAGGTCCAGCTCGGGCGTGTTCCGGAGGATCATGACTGGCATTCCGGGGGCAAACGGAGTCAGCATTCCCAGCTGCGCCCGGAGGATCGAATTGATGTTTTCCACGCCCCACGGCCCGTTCCGGACCGCGCAGAGGATGCGGAAGGCGTCCAGCAGTTCGAAGGCGAACGCCAGCGATTCCATGCTCCCTTCCGAGGCGGCGGCGACCATTTCCGCCGGGGCGAATTTCTCTCCCGGACGGCTCTTGACTTCCAGCGTCCGGGAAGCGAAGATTCCCTTGAGCATCCCGTCCAGTTTTGCCGGGGGAGGTGCGGGCAGGGCGGTGAACTCGGGTACGGACAGCGAGGCGATCCGGTTGGCAAGTTCCCCGACCGGCCTTCCGTCCTCCAGCGCGCGGATTTCCTCGGCGACGGACGAGATGACCGGAGCGTCCTTGGAACGGTAATTGACCTTGAGTTCGGCGATGTGTCCGGAGAGCGGGCGGGGATCGGAACCCGTCGGCACCTGCCATGAGGTTTGGCATCGGAACGGTTCCGCAAGGGGCGGCGGCAGGACATTGGCGCAGCCCGACGCGCAGAGGTCGGAGAGCACAGAACCCGCCTCGACGGACGCCAGCTGGTTTTTGTCGCCCAGCAGAAGAATGCGGGCGTCCGGCCGGAGCGCCGCAAAGAGGTTGGCCATCAGCGGCAGGGAGATCATGGACGCCTCGTCCACCACCACCAGATCGGCCGGAAGCGGATTCTCCTCCTGATGGAAGTAGCGGGTCGTGAACCGTTTCGGCTTTAGAAGGGAATGGATGGTCTTGCACGGAATGGAGAGCAGACGTTCCCGCAGTTCCGGCGAACATGGGAGATTTTTTACTCCGGATACGATGGAATCCTTCATCCTCGCCTGCGCCTTGCCGGTCGGAGCGCAGAGAAAGACTTCGAGGGTCGGGTCCTGTTCCAGTTCGAGCGCGAGAAGTGCGGTCACCACCGTGGTTTTCCCCGTGCCGGGTCCACCCGTAATGATCGAGAATGAGGAGTTGTGGGATAGGAATACGGCCAACTGCTGGAAGTCGGTCGGACTGCCGGGTTCCCCCTGATGGAAATAGGGACTCAATGAGGCCAGTTTTCCCGGCGCAATGTCCGGCGCTTCCCGGAGCTTCCCGCGCCGGTTCCGGAGCTCCCGGACGATCCGGCTCTCGTAGACATAATAGCGGTTCAGGTAAAGGCGTCCGTCCGGGTCCAGCACGAGAGGGGCGGAGCCGGGCGGCGTCTCCGGCGGAACGGCCACCTGACGGCGGAGTTCCGGCATCCGGAGCGCCTCCAGCCACTCCTCGAGTTCCGGCAGTCGGACGGTTTCCGTTTCCCCCGGCGGGAGCTCTTCGGGGAAGGTTGTCCCCGCTAGGAGGCGCAGGTCGCAGCAGGAGTGTCCGCTTCGTACCGCGCGCGAGGCGAAGGCCGCCGCCGCGAAGAGAACCGGGTTGTCTTTTCCGCCCGCGGACTTCAGCAGGAAATCCGCGAAGACGATGTCGATGTTTTCGAAGGCCCCGGACGATTTCATCTGTTTTAGCTGTTCTGTTTTCATGAGTTCACCCGAGGATCTTTTCCAGTTCAATGACGAGTTCATACGGCGGACGGTCGAAGAATACGCCTCGTCCGGGCGCCTCGGGCGAGACACCCCGCAGGAAGAAGTAGAAGACGCCCCCGAATAACTGTTCGTAATCCTCCTTCGTGAACGATCCGTTGCGGAGCCGGAGATATTTGAAGACCGCCACCGAATAGATCAGATATTGAAGAGGATAGAAGTGATTCATCATTTCGCGTTTCAACCCATCCTGATGAAAATTGGAGAGACGCCCCTTGAGCTTGTTCGATTTCCAGTCCGCAAGATAGAATTTTCCGTCGTGCCGGAACAGGAGGTCGATGAACCCTGTCAGGTAGCCTCCGGAGAAATGATGGTCCCAGTCGTCCTCCGCGCCGCTCTGTCCGAAGGTCCGTTCCAGATATTCCCGGAGAAGCGCCCGCACGGAGGATGTCCGGAAGGGAGACTTGAACCGGTAGCAGAATTCCAGTTCGGAAAGGCGGTTTTCCCGCGAGACGGAAGAAAGGTTGAACGGGACGTTTTCTCCCGGCGGGGACAGTTTTGAAGAAAGCAGATTCATCACCATTTTACAGGTGAGTTCGAGTGTCGGCCCTTCTTTCGGCAGACCGAAGGATTCGAGTTTGTTCCTTGCCGTCCGTTCCAGAGTTCCGGCATCGATGTTGTGGAAATCGATGGCCTCCAGCAATTCGTGCCAGGCGTTTCCAGTGTTGCGCCCGCCGGGAATTGTGAAAATTCCTTCGGCGTTGTCCGTTTCCCCGCCTTCGTCCTCTGCGTCGAAGTCGTAAGCGAGGTCCTGTGCATGGCCTTGCGGCGTCATGCCGGAATAGCTGGTGAAGCGCCAGTCGGGATCGGGCCGTCCGGTCCACTCGCGGAACGGGAGCAGGGGAACACGGTCGCGGGACGGAACATAGACATCCTCCGCGAAGGTCTCCGGAATGCGGCAGGATTCCGGGATCGCGGCGAGGGGTGTTCCGGTGACGGTCTCGAAGGCGTTCCGGATTCCGTCCATGTCGGGGAGCCGGTTCAGGTGCCGGAGGGAGAACAGCCAGTCCAGCGCGGTGTGCTTCGTCTTGCAGTCGCCCCAGTATACGTAACAGGCGTATTTCGCCCGCGTGAGCGCCACATACACGAGCCGGAGCAGTTCCTGAAGCCGTTCCGCCTGGGCGAGCGCCGCGGAACGGGGATCCCCCGTGAGGTCGCGTTCAAGCGTGCCGTCCTCCCTGTGATAGTTTTCCGCATGTTTTTCCATGTCCAGGGAATACAGCGCGGGCAGCATGACCACGGGGAACTCCAGTCCCTTGCTCTTGTGGACGGTCATGATGGTGACGGCCGCCCGGTCGGTTTCGAGCAGGGTTTCCATCTCTTCCGACTGCTCCGAGCGGGTTTCCGGATTGCGCTGTTTCTCCAGATAATGGAGAAGTCCCGTCACGGAAAGGAACCCGGACAGGCTTTCCCGGTGGAGAAGTTCGCGCAGATGGAGCAGATCGGTCAGCGTGCGTTCGCCGTCCGGAAGGCGCAGAAGTCGTTCCCGGATCCGGAACTTGAGCAGCATGTCATGGAACATTTCGATGAAAGAGTCCCTGCGCCACTTCAGGGAAAGCTCCGAGAGTTTTTCCTGCACGCCGTCCAGAGGAAGCGGCGCAGAGGTGTCGGCGTGAATCCGGATCAGGTCTTCCGTGGAATAACCGAGGAGGGCGGTCTGCATGGCGTCGGCGGCCGTCCGGGCGTCCGACGGCGCGGCGACGGCCGACAGTACGCGTTCGAGCTCTGCCGCCGCGACGGAATCGAAGACGTTGCCCGTGCGCGGAATGACCGCGGGAATCCGCAGACGCGCCAGTTCGGCTTTCATCATTTTTCCTTCGAATCCGTTGAAGATCAGCACGGCGAAGTCGCTCGGACGCAGCGGACGCGCGGAATCTCCATCCGGGCGCTGAATCCGTGAGGACTGGAGAAAATGCAGAATCTCGGCGGCGCAAGCGCGCAGGGCGCGGTCCCGGAGCGCGGTCACGCTCAACGGCGGTTCGGCCCGCAGATAGCATAGCTTCAGGGGCTCCGCGGCTTCCGCTCCGTCTTCGATCAGTCCGCGGCGCTTCTGCCCATCTTCCAGAACGGGTGCGGAGACTTCCGGGTATTCGATTTCGGGATCGGCGAACGGGAAGGGGTGCTCCATGAAAATTTCATTGACCGCGTGGATCATCGGGGCGGAGGAACGGTAATTGTCGGTCAGGTTGTATTGGAGCCCTCCTGCCGCGCCGCATTCGCGGACCGCCCGGCGGTAGGTGGCAATATCGCCGCCCCGGAATGCGTAGATGGCCTGACGCGGGTCGCCGACCAGAAACAGCGCGGGCTCCTCCCGTTCCGCGAAAAGCCTGTGGAATGTTTCATACTGCACCGGGTCGGTGTCCTGAAATTCGTCGATGACCGCAACCTCGAATTTCTTCCGGATGGCGGGCGTCAGACGGCTGTCCGGCCGGAGCACGGAATCGCGCACACGGAGGAGCAGATCGTCGAAGGTCTGGAAATTTTCGCGTTCCTTCTGTTCTTCCAGTTTTTCTTTCACGAAATCCGCCGCCGTCATGGGCAGGGCCGCTTTGTAGAGTTCCAGCAGGGAGGCCAGGTTTTCCGCCTCTTCAAAGAAGGGATTCCGCAATTCCTCTGCCAGCAGCATGATATTGTCTTTTTTGCGCTTGTTCGCGTATTGGGAAATTTTCGTGGGCGAACAGTTCAGCAAAACTTCCAGCGTGCCGTAAAGGATGCCTGTCCGAACCCATTTTTCGAGGAGGTTTTCCATTGTTTCGCGGATGTCCGGAGCATATTCCTTATTCAGGGACGCGCAGAGTTTCGTCAGCACGCCCGGACGGTACAGCGAGCGGAGACGTCCGATGCTTTCCGCAATCCGGGCGCGGTAATCGTCCAGAGAGTAGGTTTCGGGAAGGACCGTTTTAACGTGGAGGTCACCCCGTGCGACAATCCCCCGGATCAGCGGAAACGCGGATTCCACCGAGAACCCCGTGTTTTTCCGCAGTTCGGACCGGAGGCCGTCCAGGTCTTCCGGATAGAATTCCGCCCGTATGAAATCGGTCAGAACCGCCCGCACCAGACTGTCCTGATCGGTCTTGATTTCCGTATTGAAGAGGACGCCGCTTTCGAAGGCGAACTCGGAAAGCATCCGCTGGCAGAAGCCGTGAATGGTGACGATCGTGGCCGCGTCGAAATCCAGCAGAGCATCGCGCAGACGCTTCTTCATCTCATTTTCCGCAACCGTTTCCCGGAGGCGCCCGACGATCTTTTCCAGACGGGTTCCCTCCTCGGGTGCGACCGTTTCCGGATCCGCAAGATACGCGTCCGCGTCATGGAGAATCCGGCGGGTTCGTTCCTTGAGTTCCGCCGTGGCCGCCTCGGTGAAGGTCATCACCAGAATCGACTGCACCGGAAGGGCGCGTTCGAGGATGAAACGCAGAAAGAGATTCTGGATGTTGTACGTCTTGCCCGTGCCCGCCGCGGCTTCGATCACGCAAACGCCGGTCAGGGGGCAGTCGGACGATTCCAGTTTTACGGGATTCCTATTCATAAGTCAGCTCTCCGTTCCGCAGAAATTCGAAGAAACTTCCCGCTGCGCCCGCGAATTCCTCCTGAAATACATCCGTCAGAAAATCTCCCGGAGAAAACAGCCTTGAAACCGGGTCCTCCGCGTAATCGCCTCCCTGTTTTACTACGCCTTTGTCCATATAGGTCGAATGGAAGGCTCTTTCCGCCGCCTTGAATTTCTTCTCCGCGTCTCCCGGTGTGCCGGCATACGCGAACGAGGCTTCCGGAAAGAAGGGCAGGGGGGCTTCGAGTCCCTTCCGGAAGAGCTCCAGCAGAATGGTCAGACGCTTCCGTGCCTCTTCCTCGCCGATGGACGAAAGGCGGGCGGTTCTTCCCTCGGAGTGGTCCCATGCGAATGAATCCGCTTTCATCGTTTCCGGCGCAACGGCGCACAGCAGCAGATGCCGGACATACAGACGGATCAGGTCTTTCGCCTTGATCCGGGAGAAGCGGCAGTAATATTGTCCCGCGCCTTCCGGCTGGGCGGCGACCGGTCCCGCGATCTCGGTTCCGCCGAGACGCAGACGGATCATGAACGGCCGGTTCAGCGACAGTTTTTCAAACCAGTGCGGGGGGATTTTTTCCATGTCGCGGACCGTGTTCCGGAAGAGGTTTTTTCCCGTGCCGGAGACCGGTAGCCGGTTGGTCTTCCGGAGCAGTCCGAACTGCTGTTCTTCCCCGAGTCCGCGAACGGTCCACTGTCCCACGCTGTTCTTCAACAGATACGTTTCCAGCGAGCCCAGTTCGAACGGTTCCTCGTCCGAGACGGGCGGCTCTTCCTCGAAACGTCTGCCCACCCCGGCGGCGGAAAGCAGAAAAGCCGCCGAGGAATTCAGGAAGAAACGTTCCAGCTCCTCCGGCGACACGGTTTCCGGCAGGGACGGCGCGGGTTCGTTTTCCGAACGCGGACGCAGGGTGTCCCGGCGGGGCGGTTCCGGTTCGGGCGGCGGATTCCGGAGCGCCTCTTCCAGTGCGGCGCAGGCTTCATTGTCCGGCTTCGAAAACGAGAAGAGCGGCGACCCTTCGCGGAAGTAGTCCGGATCGAACGCCTGAAGCTTGTGCCGTGTTTCGAAACACGCTCCGGGAAAGGTCGATTGCAGGGTGTCCAGAAGCTCGGCCAGCGGCACGGCGGGCGGATATTTTTCATTGTTCTTGTTGTCGGCTCCGCGATAGAACAGCAGAATATGTTCCCGCGCGGCAAGGAGAAGTTCCAGAAAGAGATACCGGTCCTCCAGCGTCCGGGAACGGTCCAGCCGGCATTGCTCCGGCGGAATCAGGTTGAACCCGACCGGGAAGTCGCGCCTCGGAAATGCGCCGTCATCCAGTCCGAGCACCGCGACGGTTTTCATCGGAATGCTCCGCATCGGAACCAGCGAACAGAATGTGATTTTTCCACGCAGGAAAGGTTCCGCCGAAGGCATTGGAGCGAGGTTGTTTTCCAGCACGTAAAGCATTAGTTCTGGCGGCAGGGGGAAAGGCAGGGACATCATGCTCCGTTTCTGGGTGGGTGGGGCCGCGATTCCCTCCAGATTCTGAAGCGTCTTGCGGATCGCGCTGATCTCCTGATAGGTGTCGTCGTCCGCCTCGAAAAAGGTATCCAGCGCACCTTTGAGATATTCGCACCACTCCTTCAGCGGACGCGGCGCGGAAAAGGTCTGTTTGAGATGGAACAGGTCATCCAGAAAACGGCAGAAGTTGCCGATCACTTCGCCGTCCGCCCCTTCCGCCGCGTCGAACGGAAAAACCGGATCGTTCGCCTGGGAAATTTCATCGGGCGCGACCGCATATCCCAGAAGCAGACGTTCCAGCCCCTGTTTCCAGGAAAATTCCTCGAAGGCGATGCCGCACCGCTCCTCCCGGTTCTTCGCGTCGATGCCCCACCGTATGCCGAGCGCCGACACCCAGTAACGCAGTTTCTCCAGCTCCTTGTCTGCAAACCGGCACTTCGCCGAAACCGCCGGATGCTCCAGCAGATTGAACACCGCCGATGCCTCGAATTTTCCAAGCGGCATTTTCAGCAGTTCCAGAAAAGCGTCGGCACAGCGGTTGCTTTTCCGGATGCTGCGGTCCGAGAAGGCATAGAGATTTTTCAGGGGCCCCGTCCCGAACACCGCGTTGATGTAGGGCTCGAAAAGCGTGATGTCAGGCGCCATGACCAGGATGTCGCGAGGCTGGAGCGAACCGTCCTCCATGAGCCGGAGCAGACGGTCGTGCAGGACTTCCACCTCCCTCAATTCGCTGTGACAGCAGTGCACCGAAACGCTGTCGTCCTCCGGCGGCGGAACCGGCAACGGCGGAACCGAAACGGGAGAAACGGTTTTGGCACGGGAAAGATTCAGCAGAATATCCTGCTGGAGCGTGTGAAGGATGGAACCGGAGGACCGGCAGACGTCCGGCTCCGCTTCTCCGGCGGGGCCTGCGAAATCCTCGAAGGCTTCCTCCGTTTCGATTCCTTCCATGTCCGGCAGTTCCATCATGAACCGGAAGAATTCGCGTCCCTGTTTTCCCAGCGATGCCAGAAGCGGGTTCCCTTCCGAAAGTTCCTCCGGATTCTCCCCGGTCCGGCGGCTGATCCGGAGCGCTTCCTTCCTTGTATAGGCGTCGCTCCAATATTCCGAACAGGGATTCAGATAGAAAAAATGGACTTCTATAAAGCGGGACAACTGTACGAAAAACCGGAAGTAGACCGGCGCCATCGCACTGATCCCGAAAACGGAAACCCTCTTCAGGTTCAGCTCTCCGGGTCGCTCCCGGAGTTCCCCGAAACGGCGGAAAAACACATCCGGACCGTCCGAATGTTGTGCAAGTTCAAGATAAAGACGCGCCTGCCACCCGCCTGACCGGCTGTTCCCGTTCCTCCATTGCTCCAGCATCTCCCCGTGATACACCTGATACTGGTCGAAGAGTCCCGCGATTTTTTCGGAGAGCTGGAAGGTCCGCAGCGCACCGTTGCCCGCGGACAGATAGGAGCGCAGTTCAGGATAGTGCTCCGGCGATTCGGACAGCACTTTGAAAATCCGCCACACCATGAAGTCCTGCGACATCATTTTCAGTGTGTCGTGAAACATCTCGTCTGGAAACGCCTTTTCCAGCACGGACAGAATGAACGCGTTCAGAAATGGAAATTTCAGATTGGCCGCGATCGGCGCTTTTTCCCCGAGAACCAGTTTCAGCCATGCCGCCATTCCCTGCGTCTGGACAACCACCGTCTCCGGCGTGAAAAAATCGCCCTCCGGACGAAGATAGACTTTTTCAGCCAGAGTCTCCGCCAGAATTTCCGATTTGTTAGATGAATACAGATGGAATCCCATATCCCCCCGGCTCAATCCGTCTCCCGGCTTCGGATCCGGTAATAATGGTTGACCAGCATGTCTTCCGGCGTGTTGCTCCCGTGCGCACCGTGCGTTTCGTCGACCGCGTGACCGCCGTGATCGGGAACGAATGCCAGAACCCGGTGGAACTTCTTCCAGTGAACATCCATGTCCGCGGCCAGCTGGGCAAATCGTTCCGCCGCCAGATGCGCCTGTTCCGCCGCCGCTTCCGAAAACGGACCCGTTTTGTGCATGACTGCGTCATATCCGGTCATGTAGCAGACGATCAGGTCGTAATCGGGACGGATCATCAGTTCGCGGGTGCACCGGAAGGATTGCTCGTCCGTGCGGAAGGAATAATAGTCGATCGCGCGTTCGCGGAAAATCTTGTCGATGCTGCATCCGTTGACCGACACAATGGCAACATTTTTTCCGTGTTTTGCAAAGACGTCGAAAATCGTTTCGATCTTGATGACCGGCTTCTCATACTGCTGTATCCCGTGGATCGTAGGCGAGGCTCCCGTGAAGATCGTTCCGTAGCAGACCGGCGTCACGCTCGGCATGACTGCCGACGCGAGAATCCGGATTCCCGCCGTCTGCTGGATTTTTTCAAAGTCGGCCGTATAATGTTCCCTCTGCGATTCCCCGAGCGCATCCGCGCAGAAAAGCAGCACCTTTTCCGTCCGTCCGTCGCCGTCCATCAGCTTGCCCGCGTGATCGACCACTTCGGCGATGGGGATTCCGCCGCTCCGGTCGGGCGCGGGCAGACCGCACAATCTGCAGACCGTCGGGGCCAGATCCCCGATCGAGGCATCCGTCCGATACTGCTTTTTGAATATGCCGAGTCCTTCCGCACTTTCCTGAAACATTATGAAATTACCTTTCCCCGTCAGACGGGATTGGAGACGAAGGCTTCGCCGCGGCATTTCTTCAGATAATTGAGACCGGCGACCTGCCCGGTCATTTCCAGTTCGCCGCGGTAGACCGGATCGTGCCAGCCCTCGATGTCGATGTTGCCCTGATACCCGATCAGACGCAGTTCCGTGATGATGTCCGTCCAGTTGCTGTCGCCGAATCCGGGGGTGCGGTGCCAGCAGAAAGGCTCGCCGCCCATGATGCCGTGCTTTGCGAGAACATCGCGGCGGATAGTGGCGTCTTTTCCGTGGATGTGGAAGAACTTCTTGCCCCATTTACGGATCTGGGGGAGGGGATCGATCAGCTGAACCATCTGGTGGCATGGCTCCCACTGGAGCCCGAGGTTGTCCAGCGGAACCGCGTCGAAAATCAATTCCCACGCGTCCGGATTGATGGCGATGTTCCACGATCCTGTCCGCCAGTTGCCGCCCATGTTGCAGTTCTCGAAAGCTACGCGGACCTTCTTGCTTGCCGCATATTCGACGATGGGGGTCCAGACTTCCTTGAAACGGGGAATGTTGTCTGGAATCGGACGGTCGGGTTCGCGCCCGGTGAATCCGCTGACGATGTCCGTGCCGAACAGCGCCGCGCAGTCGATGGCGCGCTTGAAACATTCGCACGTGTGCGCCGCTGCTTCCGAATGCTCGAGCATATTCCCGAACACCGAAATGGCGGACACTTCGATTTTGTGTTTGCCGAGGATGGGCATGACCTGTTCCGCGAGCTTTTCGGGTTCGATGTCGCTGAACTTTCCGCCGCCGTAGGTGAATACGAAGGATTCAAACCCGTAGGGGATGATCTGTTCGATGTAGGAAGCGGACTTTGCATTGGCGATGACCAGTGTTCCGATTTTGATGTTTTTCATGAAAATATCCCCTGTTGTTTTGTGGTAAAAACAGACTCAATAGATGGTTGAGTTGAACATATATACCCCGCGAGGATGGTTTTCAAAGGATTTTGAAGAAAAAGTCGAAAAAAAAATCTTTTGAGTTTGACATTTTCCTTTTTCCATATATAGTAAGAGCCTGTTCCGGCAAACCGGACGACCTCAGTGGCGGGGTAGCTCAGTTGGTAGAGCAGAGGACTGAAAATCCTCGTGTCACCAGTTCGATTCTGGTCCTTGCCACCATTTTTAGCCTCAAAATAACGGGAGTTGCGCCATTTTTGCGCCACTTCCGCTTTCTTTTTGCCGTTTGACCTGTATATTGAGTCATATTCAGTCGTAACGGGGATCAAAATGAAAAAAAGAAAAGTAAAACACATTCCGCTCGAAGTCGGCAGCCTCTTTCAGAGAATTCCCGGAGGGAGTTTCCATTATCGCTTTCAGGTGGAAGGAAAACGGAAAACCATTTCGTTGGGAACTTCCGACGAAAAAGAAGCAGTCGAAAAGGCCAGACAACAGATCCCGATCATTCGCAGCGACACGGCTTCAGTCATTGCCGAACACGTCAAAGTTGCCAAGAAACTGGAACACCGGAAACAGCCGCTCCCTCTTCATAAAGTTTGGGAAACCTATGCAAAGCATCCGGAACATTCCGATGCCCAGGCGCATGAAATCAAGATGTATCAAGCCGACTTTACCCAGTTTTCCGACTTCACCGGGCCGGACAGGGATTTGCGTGAAATCACCCAGGCCGATGCTGCTTCTTTTGCCGAGCACCTTCGCTCTATGCCGATTGCAGTAGGAACTCATAATCGAAAGATCATTCACCTCAAAAGAATTTTCCGGACGCTGCTCGACGATACGGCACAGAATCCGTTCCAGGCCAAAACGCTTTTGCGGAAGGAACGGGAAGAGCAGGGGCTCTATCCGCATAGGACCAGTTTTACCCGTGAACAGGAACAGGCTCTTCTTCTGGAACTGGAAAACACGAAACGGAAGTTAATGAACAAAGAAGAAATCTGGATGATCCATCATCTGGGAATGTATACGGGCCAGCGGCTCAAAGACTGTGTTCTCCTTCGCTGGGACAAGGTTGATCTTCGTGGAAAAAGAATCTGGGTGAAGCAGTTCAAGACAGGGAAGGAGGTCACCCTGCCGATTGCGGAGCCTCTCCTGGAGGCCTTCGTCAAGGCTCAGAAATGGAGCGATGAAACCGGGTATGTCTGTCCGAAGTCCGCCCGTCGTTACAACAAGACCGATTCCAATGGGGACAACGTGGGCAACAACCTCGTCAATATTGATGTCCTTCGGCCCATTAGATGGATCGGATTGACACCGTCTGTGAAGGTCGATGGACGAAAGAAGCGCATTACTGTTTTTGGCTTTCACAGTCACCGTCATTATTTTGTCAGCACTTGTGCGGAACATGGCGTACCGGCGGCGACGGTCGCATCCATCATCGGCGACAACTCGGACATTATCCAGAAGTATTATGTCCACGTCGGGAGTGCTGCACAGATGGAAGCAATCAAAGCGGTTTCAGCATCCATCGACAACATTGCCAGAACTCCCCAGAACAGAATCGATGATGCTGTTCGGTTGATCGACTCCTCCAAAGAAACGCCGGAAGAGGTCCTGAAAAAAGTTCGTTCCCTTCTTTGTGACTGATGCCCGATGCCAGGACGGAGAAACAGAAGAAGGTGGAACTGCTCGAAATCCTGAACAGCACAGAAACTCCGGAAAAGCGGCTCGAACAGTTGCAGCAGTTGTTGAAAAACAGTTGATTCAAAAACCGGAGAATGGGAGGGGAAGACTGGAGAAACCCCTTCTTTTTCCGGATTTTTGGAGGGGTAAACCGAAGTTTTTACCCCCTTTTCCGGAGGAGGAAAGATCGGACCTCCGCCTCAAAATTCCGACTCCGATCCTAGGAATGCCTTTTCCATATATCCCGGAAATTTTTAAACGATTGATTTCTCTCCCCCGGATGAACCTTGACGATCTTTCCCGCTTTTTTCTTTCCTCCTGACAGTCCCCCAAAAGGGATTTAGGATGCCAAAAAAGCCGCTGGATTTTCGGGAAAAGTAGGGAATCCGGAAGCCTGTGGAAATGCCTGTAATCCTCCTTCCACCCTTTTCCCCTTCCCCCTCTTCACATCCTCCAGAGGCTTCAGAAACTCGCCCCTCCAGCCGACTTTTTTTGAAAGAGACA
>Ga0209373_10002337_pt1 | contig 19261 bp, 19 predicted proteins | sample Higcelweek5metaG_FD_187173 | JGI IMG/M metagenome (GOLD analysis project Ga0209373, IMG submission 187173) | Freshwater pond sediment microbial communities from the University of Edinburgh, under environmental carbon perturbations - High... | ecosystem: Environmental > Aquatic > Freshwater >... | reverse complement strand
TTATTCCATCAACAGAAACTTGAAGCTCTTCCATTGCTTCCAAAAGACTAGATTGAGTTCTTGGAGTTCCTCTATTAATTTCATCAGCCAAAACAATATGAGAAAATATAGGCCCTTCTACAAATTGAAACTCACCTATTTTCTGATTGTATATAGAAGTACCTGTAATATCAGAAGGAAGTAAATCAGAAGTAAACTGAATCCTTTTAAATGATGCATTAATTGATTTTGCAAGACTTTTTGCAAGTAACGTTTTACCCACACCCGGAACATCTTCCAAAAGTACATGACCACCAGATATGAGAGCAACTATTACCATTTTTATAACATCTTCTTTGCCTATTACAGCTTTGGCAATGTTATTAATTAGCTTTTCTATTGTTTCTTTAACATTGAAAACTTCTTGATTATTTTTCATTCCTTGATTTAGCATACCAAACTATTTATTTTTAATTTTTTAATAATATTTTTGAGATTGTTAATAGTTGCATAAATGAAGTACCTTCATAGATAGTACCTATTTTTGAATCTCTAAAAAGTTTTTCAACTGGATAATCTTTTGTAAAGCCATAACCTCCAAAGATTTCAACACATTTTGATGCAGTCTTTTCTGCAACTATTGAAGCAAAATATTTTGCCATTGCTGCTTCTTTTGTAAAGTTCATATTTGCATCTTTTAGTCTTGCTGCATTATAAACCATCAATTTGGCTGCTTCAATTTCTGTTGCAAGTTCTGCAATTTGTAATTGAATACCTTGAAAACTTGAAATTGGTTTTCCAAATTGTATTCTTTCACCAGAATATTTGATTGCATGAGAAAGTGCTCCTTGTGCAAGTCCAATCATTTGAGCTGCAATACCAATACGACCTTCATTAAGGGTTTCCATTGCAACTTTATAGCCTTTACCCACTTCTCCCAAAATATTTCCTTTTGGAACAACACAATTATCCAAAACTAATTCACAAGTGCTACTAGCTCTAATACCTAATTTATCTTCTTTTTTTCCTACAGAAAAACCTTCAAAGTCTTTTTCTACAACAAACGCTGTAATACCTTTATAACCAAGCTCTTTATTTATATTGGCAAAAACTATAAATATTTCAGCTTCTCCACCATTTGTTGTCCAGAGTTTTTGACCATTGAGAAGATAATGATCTCCTTTATCTTCTGCTTTAGCTGCCAAAGCAAATGCATCACATCCAGAATTTGCTTCTGATAGAGAATACGCTCCCACTTTTTCAGTTGAAAGTAGTGTTAAATATTTTGATTTTATTTCTTGAGAACCCCAACGTATAAAAGCATTATTTACAAGAGTATTTTGCACATCAACCAAAGCGGCTGCTGATGGGTCAACTTTTGAAAAACTTTCTACAAGTAAAATTGCATTAAAGAAAGATGTGTTTGAACCTCCATATTCTTCTGGTACTTCTATCCCCATTATTCCCATTTCAAAAAATTTTTTGATAAGTTCTTTGTCAAAAGATGCTTCTTCATCCATTTTCTTTACCAAAGGTTTTATATTTTCTTCAGCAAAGCTATCCATAGTTTCTTGAAACATTTGTTCTTCTTCTGATAAGACGGTCAAAGGTAAATAGTTCTGATTCATAGACTCCCACCTAAACACTAACAATATACAACCTAATTACATATTTTACCTTAAGATTTGGTCAAAAATTCGACAAAATAAAAAATATTTTTAATAAATGCTATAAGAAGTGTTGAATCTTTCAAAAAGTTTATCTTTATCACCAAAATTAATATAAATTAATGATAAAATATAAATTAGCATAGATGATTTTTACTAACAAAAAAGATATTAAAATGTTTTAAGATATTAGCCTTTTATTTTAAAATTTCTTTGAGCTTTTTGTGTTTTCAAATATTAAATAATTTTAATTTAATTAGATTTTTTATGTTTTCAAAAATATTGTTTTTAAGATAAAATTATTATTTTCATTGGAGGAGTTTATGAAAAAAAATTTATTATTACTTTCTATCATTTCAATATTATTATCTACATCACCGAGTGCATTTGCAGAAGAAAATAATAATGATTCTTTATCAAGCTTAAATAACACAGAAGAATTATCAAAACTATCACTAGAAGATTTATTAGAACTTACTGTTACAACGGCTTCCAAAAAAGAAGAATCTATTGATATGGCTCCCAATATCATGTATGTAATTACAGCAGAAGAAATAAAAAAATCTGGTTATCAAAGTATTTCAGATGTTCTAAATAGAATACCAGGTTTTTTCTATTCATATAAATCATTAGAGCCAATTATTCAAGTGAGAGGTATTGCTCCAAACGAAAATAATAAAGTATCCATAATGATTAATGGACACAGGATTAACAATGTAAATGAAAGCACTGATATGATTTGGCCAATGAATCTTGATAATGTTGAAAAAATAGAAGTTATAACAGGTCCGGGTTCTGTATTATATGGTTCAGAATCGCTTGTTGCTACAGTAAATTTAATTACAAAAAAGATGAATGGAACAGAAGTAGATGCATCTTTTGGCTCAAATTTATCACTAACTGGTACTGCTATGACTGGTTCAAGAATTGATGAGAATAAAGGATTCTTTTCATCAGTAACTTATGGAAGTTCTCAAGGTTGGCAATCTGATGGATTTAATAGACATTCTGGAGAAAAAATAGGTACAGAGGGTTCAGACCTTCTTTCTAGGAAACTTGGAATAATTAGACCAAGTGCATTACTTTTTGCTCAAGGTCAGTGGGATAATTGGTCATTTCAATTTAGTTCATTAAATCAAGGAATACCAGAATATTCACAAAATAGAGAAGCTCTTGGTATTCAGGCTACTAGATATAATTATGTAAATGCTTTTGATATTAGAAACTCAACAATGATTAATGATTGGCTTTCTGTAGGTTTTATGGCAAGTTATGATGATAAAAGATTATTAAGAACAGTTGAAAAAAATTGGCTAGGTAATTCTTTGGATACAAGCCAAAAAACTTACAGTTTGGAAGTATCATCACAAATAAAAAAAGATAATCATTATTTCCAAGCAGGTGTTCAAAGTTCTTTGAATAATAATAGGCATAATTACACCATTAATAAATATGATCCCGGTGATAGTAAAGCAATTGGTGAAGTCCAAAATATTGTAGACCTAACTGATACATATTCATTGGGTGGATATATCTCTGAAGAATTTAAAGTTTTTGATAATTTAACTCTTGTTGGTGCATTGAGAGCTGATACAAATACAATTTTAAAAAGACCTAATTTTTATCTTTCACCAAGATTATCTGTAGTCTATAGTCCTATTGATAAATGGATTTTGAAAGTTATGTATAATACTGCCACAAAGTTTCCCAATCCATGGGAATCTCCACTTAATCAAGTTTGGAACTATGAAAGAGGTGCAGATTGGGCTTCAACATCTGGACCTGCAAAAGACCCAGAAACTCTAAATACAATTGAATTGCAATCAATAAATTATTTTGGCGACCTAAGACTAACATTAAATGGATATTATCAAAGACTAAATAATTTTATCGCATGGTCAAAAAGCTTTACAAATGTAGGAAATTTTGAAGGTTTTGGTGCTGAGTTTGATGCAAAATATCCACTAACAGATAATTTATTTTTGTGGACTAATGGTAGTTGGCAAAAAGCTAAATTTAAAGAAAAAGAAGCTGGTGATCATGGAAATATTCAAAATCCAAACGGTGAAATGAATGGAGTTCCAAGTGTATTACTTAATTTGGGTGGAATATATCAATTTAATGAAAATCTATCTCTTAGTACAACAGTAAGATATTTTACAGACCAAGTTGTTAGAAGATATGATATTCCAACAAAAACTATGACATCTGATGAATGGAAAACATTTTTAGAAACACCTGGTAACTTTAGATGGGAAAAAGTAAATAATATCTTTTATCTTGATGCTTCTATATATTATAGAAATTTCTTAATTGATGGTATTGATCTTAGGCTTTCTGCAAAGAATATTTTAGATAATAGGTCAAGAGTTTCAATGTCATATTCAAATGGTGATATGCAACCTCAAGGAAGATACATTGAAGGTTCTGTAAGATATAATTTTTAAAATTTAATCCATAAAAAAATAAGGGTAGTTACCCTTATTTTTTATTATAAAAATTTCTAATTATCCTTTTTTAAAAATAAATATACCAACTACACCTTGGATAAAAAGAATTAGAGAAACTGTTATAATTAACCAATTTTGATTTATTAAATTAGTTGCTATTCCGTATGAACCTAACAAATGTAAAATAGTTGCACTTAGAATAAAACCAAATAAAGTATTATTTCCTGTTTTATAAAAAAGCTGATACTCTCTTTCATCTAGTTTTACATTTTTTGTTGCAAGTGAGATAAAAACCATTAAAGCAAATGCGGCAAAGCCTTTAGTACCAAAAATTAAAACACTAAAAAGAACAATAATAGAAACAATAATTTGATAAGCAAATCTTTTTATCATAATTTATACCTCTTCCTCTAAATAAAAAATTTCTTCCAATTTTAAATTAAATTCTTTTGCAATTAATAAAGCCAATTTTACAGATGGGTTAAATTTACCTGTTTCAATTGAATGAATTGTTTGCCTAGAAATTTCTACTCTTTTTGCAAGTTCTTCTTGGGTAATTTCACCATTTAGAAACCTACATTTTTTCAAATTGTTCTTTAATATCAATTTCAAAACCTTTTTAAAGTAAATCTTACTATACTTATAGTAATATAAAGATTACTTTGTGTCAAGTATTATTTACATTTAAATAAATAAATTATTGATTTCTTTCTTTTTTAAGTGTATTATTGTTCTCATCTAGGATATAGCCTTATTCTAATATTTTTTATAAATTATACATATACCTAGATTTTACATTAATTTGTGGAATGATTTACAAAAGGTGTAATAATAAATTTTAGGAGTTAAAAAAAATTTGGAAAAAAAAGCAATCTTTTGGTTTAGAAATGATTTTAGGTTAGATGATAATATAGGTCTTTATCATGCTTTGAATGAGAATGATATTGTTATTCCTACATATATAATTGAAAGTAAAATTTTTAACTCTTATGACACCAGTACAGCAAGAATTTTTTTACTATGTGATAGTATAAAAGACTTGGCTGAAAACTTAGATAAAGTTGATTCACATTTAATAATTCGTCTAGGTGACCCAACAAATGAACTTTTACAACTACTATATGAAACAGGTGCAAAAACTGTTTATTTTAATAAATCATATGAACCTGATGAAATTGAAAAAGTTTTAAAGATTTCAAAAGTCCTTCAAAATGAAGGTTTTGAGTTAAAAAGTTTTAAAGATAGTGTAATTTTTGAAGAAAAAGAAATAATATCTAATAATAAAACTGTTTTCAAAAATTTTAAAAATTATAAAAAAAAGTGGCTTTCAAATTTTAACTTGGAACAATGTAAACAAGTTGATATTGGCAATAACTTGAGTAAATTTTCCAAAGATAAAAATATATTTACACAAAACACTCCCAACCCAAAAGATTATGGTTTTGAGCTAGAAAATAAATATTTTTTGGGTGGAGAAACCAATGCAAAAAATGAAGTTGAAAAAATTTTAGCTCAAAAACTTTTTTATCTTGATGATTTATTTAAATTATTTATATATCTAAGGTTTGGAAATATTTCCATCAGAAAAATTTTAAATTTTTTAGATCAAATAAAAAACAATCTAAATGAAAATAGTTATCTAAGTATCTTTGATGAAGTAATAAAAATAGATTTTTATAATCAATTATTGCTAAATGAACCAAATATATTTGAAAAAAAAGATTTAAATGAAGATATGAGATGGACAAATAAGCACGAAATCTTTTTTGCATGGTGTAATGGAAAAACAGGTTATCCAGTAATAGATGCAATAATGAAAAAATTAAATTTAACTTATTGGATTAATAATAATGAAATGGATTTGGTTGCAAATTTTTTGATAAAAAATTTATCTGTAAATTGGAAATGGGGAGAAAAATATTTTATGCATAAGCTTATTAATGCAAGTTTTGCTGAAAATATTGGAAAATGGAAAGAAATTTTTGATTCTAAAACAGAAAAATTTGATTCTATCTCAAAAGGTAAAGATTTAGAAAATTCACAAGAACTTATTAGAAAATATTTACCAGAACTAGAAAATCTCCCAGAAAGATATATATATGAACCATATAAAATGCCTACAAATTTGCAAAAAAAAATGTCGTGCCTAATAGGCATCGACTATCCTTTACCAATTGATAATTATGATTTGACTAAAATTTTATTGAGAGAGAGCATATAAAAATTATCCAAATTATTCAATTGTAATTTGTTTTGATTTTGCTTTGTCAGCTTTTGGAATTCTAACTTCCAAAACACCATCTTTATATAATGCTTTAATGTTTTCTTCCGAAACATTTTCAGGAAGAACAATTTGTCTCATGAATATACCATAAGGTATTTCTTTTCTATAGCAATTTGTTTCATTTTCAAATTTTTCTTCTTTTCTTTCACCTTTGATTATAAGGTCATTACCTGTTACAGAAATATTTACATCTTCTTTGAATACACCTGGTATATCCATTTTTATTTTATATTCTTCTTTGGTTTCTAGTATATCTATATTTGGTGTCCAAAAATCTGAAGTTTTTCTTTCTTTGAAAGTATCTTCAAATAGTTTATTTATTTCATCTTGAATAGAAAAAACATCTCTATAAGGATTCCATCTTATAATACCCATAATTATTACCTCTTTTCTAATTTTCTAAATAAAATAATTATTATTCAATAGCAATTTGTTTTGATTTTTCTTTTTCAACTTTTGGAATTCTAACTTCCAAAACACCATCTTTATAAGTTGCTTTGATATTTTCTTCATCAATATTTTCTGATAAAGTAACTTGTCTGGAAAAAGAGCCATAAGAAATTTCTTTTCTATAAAAATTAGTTTCTTTTTCTTCAACTTCTTCTTTTCTTTCACCTTTAATTAACAGGTTTTTTCCAACTACAGAAATATCAATTTGTTCTTTTGAAAGACCGGGTAAATCTGCTTTAATTTGATAATCTTCTTTTGTTTCCATCACATTAACATCAGGCATCCAAACACCTTTTAATTGTTCATCTTTTTCTTTTGCCCAAAAGGTGTTGTCAAATAGTTTGTTGATTTCATCTTGAACAGAAAATACATCTTTTAATGGACTCCATCTTACTAGACTCATAAACGTACCTCCTCTTATTTTTTAGATAACTAATTATTTAATCTTTATACTGAATATTTTATCCATTGTTAGCACTCGTGTCAAGTGAGTGCTAACAATTTTTTGAAAAATTAATTATAAAAAGTCTAAAAGTAACTATCCATAAAGCTTTTTAGTATTAATATAAAAGATATTAATATGTTTTTTTGAAATAAGTATCTAAAAAAATAAAAAACAACCAAACTTTTTTGTAAAAAGACTGTTTACTTTTTTGTAAAAATGATATAATAAAAATTAATATAGTATTTAGATTTTTAGGGGTTCAAAATTATGAAAAAAGGTTTTTTAAAATTATCCTTATCTCTTTGCTTATTTAATATGATTGCTCTAACAAGTTGTTCTACTCTTCTAACACCAACGTCAACAAGCTCACAAAATACAAATGATGATGGTGCATTAGTTGCTTATGTAAAACCGGGTAGTGGTGCAACTGTAAAACCCGTTGCAACTGTAGCACCGAGTGTAACGAGTGAAGAAATGAGTGCTATAACTACAACAGGAGGAACAACATCATCTGTAACTACAACAGGAGGAACATCATCTGAACCTTCTTATGTCAAAAGAGGTAGTGGTGCTAGTATAATAAGCTCTTCTGGGGATATGGTTTATGGAGCTCCATCTATGGATTCAGAATCTAAATCTAGTGAAAGTTTGGCTACTGGTGCAATGCTTGATTCATATACTTCAGTAACAACAAATACATCAGTTGTAAAAGAAACATATCAAAAAATTTCAGCTGGTGATGTTGATGATAACCTAAAATTTGATGAATACTTAACATTTTTAACTAAAAATTCTAATTTGAGAGATAAAGAAGATGTTTTGAAAGTAGATGTTTCAGACCGTTATATTATAAGCGTTGTTGATGAAAATGGTAAAAGTATATCTGATAGTTCTGTAGAAATTTCATCTGGTGGTGAAGTTATTTTCAAAGGTAAAACTTATGCAAATGGCAAAACTTTATTTTTTCCAAAAAGTATAAAAAATGCTCTTGATTGTCAACAACAAGATTGTACAACAGGAACTTTTACCGTAACAGTTAAAAAAGGTGACCAAAAAGTTTCAAAAGAAATGTCTATTGGAGAAAATAAAAATTGGGAATTTAAACTTCCAATCCAAAGAGAAAATATACAAACACCAAATCTTGATATATGCTTTTTAATCGATTCTACAGGAAGTATGAGTGATGAAATAAGCAGAATACAAAAAACTTTGGGTGATATTGTATCCAGAATAAATAGTTTGGATGTAAAACCAAGTCTAAGATATTCATTGGTAACTTATAGAGATAGAACAGATGAATATATTGTAAAAAGATATGATTTTACAAATAATCTAACAAAATTCCAAGAAGCATTAAATACTCTAAGTGCTGGTGGTGGTGGTGATTACAAAGAATCATTAAATGAAGGTCTTTACAATGCAGTACAAGGTGTTACTTGGAATACACAAGATGCAGTAAGATTAGTCTTTTTAGTAGCAGATGCACCAGCACATTTGGATTATTCAGATGATTATAAATATACTGATGAAATGGTAAAAGCTGCTGAAAAAGGTGTAAAAATTTATCCTGTTTCTGCAAGTGGTCTTGATAGTACTGGAGAATATATTTTTAGACAATTGGCATTATTTACATATTCAAAATTCTTATTTATCACTTATGGTGGAGATAGTCAAACACCTGGTAGCACAGTACATGATGTAGGTAAATTTCAAGAAAATAATTTAGATGACATTATTGTAAATATAGTAAAAGATGAGCTTAATTATTTAAAATAAGATTACGAATTGTATAAAATTTGGTAATAGGTAGTTGATCTTGTTTTTCATTATGATATAATAATATTTGTCTTGATAAAATCAAGATACTACCAAATGGGGATATGGCGGAATTGGTAGACGCACCATCTTGAGGGGGTGGCGGTGAGAGCTGTGTGAGTTCGAGTCTCACTATCCCCATTTTTTAATTCAATCTTTTCAAAAAAAAATCCAACAAACAAATAAATTTGACTTATATTTTTTACTAACCAAACATAAATTTGATTGATAAAATATGGATAATATAATTAAATTTTTTCAACAATAGACTTTTTACATAACTAGAATTTTTGAGGCTTTGCAAAAGTTCTAATAATAAAAGACCTCCTAATTTAAATATTTTTTAGAAGGTCTTTTATTTTCAATATTTTTTTATCTTAAGTTATAAAATAGGTATTTAAAAACCCATTTTTTTTAAAATTTCTTGAGCTTTTTCTTCTTCAGTTTTACTTGAATCATTTTTAATATCTTTGACTCCATCTAGTGGTCCACCTTCTGATTTGATTAAGTCATCAGCTGTTTTGCCATCAGATGTTTTACAACTTGAACGAAATTCAGAACTTATTTCCAATTCAGGCTCAACCCAAGAAGTTGAAGCAACATTTCTTTTTACAGAAAGTGTTGCATTAGTACATTTAAAGTCTGCTTCTGTTTTTGAAGGTAAAGGAAAACCGCTTGTTGTAACTGATTTGACAGCATGCATATCAACTTGAATAGGAAGTTTTGCATATACATAATAATTACCAGATTCATCATAATTCCAATAATATTTTGGAGTACCTGATTTGGTGAATGCGTTTATTTTTGAGCCAACAAAATCTACTGTTTTTCCAGAATAACTATTGGGATAAAGTATAGTTCTTGATATACCTTTTGTATTATCCATATAACTATCACTATTGGTGCTAGAATTCATTTTATCAATTGCTTCTTTAGATATATTTTCCCAATTGAGAGAAGAAGCAAAAGTAGGTGCATCTAAACCTAATGTCGCTTGACCTAATGTCGGACCAACTATAAACCATAATTGTTCATTAATCCAACCACCATTTTTCCAAATAAGTTTTCCAGTAGCTTCTAATCTTTGATATCTAGTTGTAAATACAACTTTTTCATCACTACTAAAATTAAACATTGACATATTTTTTGCAACTTTGGACATATCTGCATTTAATGAATTTTTATTTTGCCAAGTATTATCATTCCAAGTTTCAGCAACAACTGAAGTACTCCATTTGTGAGAATTAGAAAGGTCTGGAGCTTTTTCTACTTTTTTAAAATTTTTACCTGATAAAAGTAAAGCATGATTTAATTTTCCCCATTGTGCTGCAAAGACTTTTTGAAAAGATGCACCACCAGTGTTAACTGTAACTTGAACTTTTTGTAATTTATCAACTGGAACAGATGTTACTTTTTTCCCTTCTAAAGTAAAAGATATAGAAGGATTTCCTGCTACTGCACTAAGTGGTAGTGATATAACACTTAAAGTGATGAATAAATTCAGTAAATTTTTTTTGTCCATAAGCATTAGTTTGTCCTCAGAAAAATATGAATTTAATATAAATTTTAACATAAAGAATAGAAATCTGTATTTGAGGAACTTTTCAGAGATTAAAGTATTACAATCTTTTTATGTCATTAGTTTTTTATTAATATAAACTATAAGCTATATCTCTTTTTATTTACTATAATTTAACTGTCAAAGTGAAATTAATATTATTTAGTAGCTAAAATTTTATTGAATAACTGTATATATTTTTTTACCATAATATCCCTAGAAAAATTTTCTATTGTGTAGTTTCTGCATGTGATTGAATCAATTTGCTCTACCAAACTAACTGCATTTTGCATTTCATTTATATTATTTTTTTCAATAATATAACCATTTATTCCATTTTTTATAATGTTTGGGACAGAGCCTAAATTAAAAGCTATAACTGGTGTTCCAGAAAACATTGATTCTATCATAACAACACCAAATGGTTCTTCCCAACTAATTGGCATCAATAATGCTTTTGCTTTTGAAAGAAATTCTTTTTTTTCTTTTTTATCAATTTCTCCAATGTACTCAACTAATGGCAATCTAAATCTCCATTTTAATTCTCTATCAAAATATACTTTTTCTTCTTCATTGCAATAAATACCAGCTACTTTTATTTTCATATTTAGTCTTCTTGCAATATCAATTGCAATGTGAGTTCCTTTATAAGGAGAAAATCGTCCTAAAAAAGCTAGATAGTTTTCTTTTTTTGAAATTGCATAGTCATCAGGTGATATTCCATAAGGTATTATATGAAAATTGGGTAAAAAATAGTTTTTGTCTTTTTGGGTTATATCTACAGCTACATAATGAATTTGAGGATTTTGTTCATAAACTTCATATCGAACATCTTTTAAATGTTGTATTGTATAAACTATTGGAATATCAAGTTCTTTTGATAATGGCAAAATTGAAAAATTGTTTGCTTGGACTATATCAAATTTTTCATCTTTTATAGCTTGTACTGCCCAGTTTATATGATAATATTCAGCCGTGTCAGCATCAGACCATATTGCTTTATCATGTATATATTTTAATTTTGCTGATGTTTTAGAATCACCAGTTGCAAAAAGAGTGACATCTATATCTTCTTTGACAAGACCTTCTGTCAAGTTTTCAATCATTAATTCTACTCCACCATATTTTGGAGGTGGTATAGCAATTCTTGATGTAGCCAAAACTGCAACTTTCAGAATAATAACCTTTATTTATAAAAAAAATCTAAATCATCTAAAATAATACTCTAATTCTATTAGATTTTAAATAAGTTCATTATTACAAAATCGTAATTACTTAATTTTTATCAAATTTGGTATTTTCTAATTAAATACTTGGTTTATATCCCAAACATCTTATTATTACTAACAAAATTTCTTCTATTTCTTCTTTAGAAACTTTTCCTAATTTTTTTTCAAACCTTTTTATGTCAAAAGATTTTAGTTGTAAACAGTCTATTGTGCTATCTTTATCTAATCCATTTAACTTATTTGGCTGAATTGGAATGAGAGAAAAAAATCCTTCATAATTTGGTTTATAATCTTTTATAGGAATAACAGTTCTAATTGGTAATGAAGATAGTTCATCAATGCTTATTATAATAGCAGGACGAGTTTTTTTAATTTCTATACCAACTTGTGGTTCAAAACAAACTAACCAAATTTCTCCATATTTGGGATTTTTTGAGGGCATATATTTAATATCCTTATATATAATATTTCTATTATAGTTTTAGAATTTTCTAATAATCTATCAAAGGTTGATTATCTTCGATAACATCATAGAATTTTGACATTAATTTTGCTTGTTCTCTAAGTATTTTTTCTTGTTCTTCCAAAGGTAAAGATAATAATTCTTTTGCTGTAATTCTTTTTTTAGTTTGGTTTTCCAATGTTATGTTTTTTTCTTTACAAGCCTTTTGAATAAGTTCTATTATTATACTAGAAGCAGTTTTTTTTTCTTTTTGAGCCAAAAGATTTAAATATTTTTTATTTTCAGGAGTCATTTTTAAACCAAAGTATGCAATCTCTTTATACTTTTTGGGTCTTCCACTAGATTTTTTATTTATTGTTTTCATTAATACAAGACCTATTTTAAAAATTTAAAATCTAATAATAATATAGCAAGTATTTTATTTTGTTACAATAAATATATAAAAAGTTTATTTTTGTTAATACAAAAAGATAAAAATATAATTAAACTAATTGTTTTGTAAGCTGGAGCTAATTAAAAAAATTACATTATTTCTTCAATTTTTACAATAACGATAGTAGTGTTATCATCTCCACCTCTAATATTGGCAAGATTTATCAGATGTCTTGCTGCTTGAGATGGTTCTGCTGAAGAAAGAACTATTTTTTGAATTTCATCATCTTTCACATATTCATAAAGACCATCACTGCAAAGTAAAATGTAATCATTATATCCTACAGGTAAATGATAAATATCAACTTCTACAGTTGGAAAACTTCCCAATGACCTATAAATTAAATTTCTTTGTGGATGTATAGCAGCTTCTTCTGGTGTAATTTGACCAATTTCCAAAAGTCTTCCAACCAAAGAATGATCTCTTGTAATTTTTTCAATACCTGCTTTATTAATGAGATAAGCTCTACTATCTCCCACATGTGCAATATAAAAATCTCTTTCATAAATAAGTAAAGCTGTAGAAGTTGTTCCCATGCCAGAATAATCTTTATTTTCTTTTGATTCACGATAAATGATACTGTTTGCTCTTTTTACAGCTTGTTCCATTATATTATTAAGATCAACTTCTTTAAGGTTTTTGCCTCCAATGTCATCAAAATAATAATTTATATAGTTTGAAATTTCTTTTGTTGCCAAAGCACTAGCATATTCACCAGCTTTTGTTCCACCCATTCCATCAGCTACAATAAATATTCCATAGTTTAGTTGTGTATTTTGGCTTGTATAATGTTTGCTTTGAACAAAAAAGCTATCTTCATTTCCTTCTCTTTCCATTCCAACATCTGTACAATAACCTATTTTTAATGTTATTGATGTAAATAATTCCAAAATTGCAAATTTTAATTCATCAATGGACTGGAATCTTTCACTAGGATTCTTTTTTAGCATTTTTGAAATAATTTGATTTACTTTTGGATTTATAGAAGGGTAAAATTCTACAATTTGAGGATATTCAAATAAACTATCATCAACTTCTTCAAGAGTTGGTTTATGCTCTGTCAAAAGTTCATGCCATATTACACCTAATGAATATATATCAGTTCTATTATCAACAGGCATTTTATTTCTAACTTCTGGTGCTGAATAAACAGATAATTCTGATGAATTATTTTTTACTGGATATTGTAAAGCCGAATCAAAACCTGTCAATCTAACTCTTAGTAAATCTCTTGTAACAACAACATATCTTGATTGCAAGTCAAGATGTACAATGTTTCTTCTATGCAATTGACTTAATGATTGACATAATTGAATCATCCAATCACAAGATTGTTGAAGTGTTACTTTATTTTTTGTCAAAAAATATTTAAGGTCAGTACCTTCAAGTTGTTCTATAACCAAGTAATGTTTATCATCTTCACTAAAACAATCAACAGCTTTAACAACTGTAGGATAGCTTACAGAGCGAAGAATTACAAATTCATCATACCAAGGGTTATCTTTCAAAAGTTTATCTGTACCATCTCCCAAATTTAGGCTATGAGTTCTTCTAACATACTGAGATGTTGTTTTTTCTTTTAATATAACTATATGATTTGTAACTTCATCAGTTGCTCTATAAAGGTTTGCACCTCTTTTTACTTCCAAAAATTTGACAATTCTATATCTGTCACGCAAAAGATGACCATTTTCAAGTATATTAAATTCTTCTGTTGGTTTGGCTTTTTCTAATTCGGACAAGTTTTAGAACCTCTTTATAAAAATCAAAATTTATTTGCTTAACAACAAAAATATTAAAATTACATTTAATAACACAGATACACCAGATATTACAAGTAAAACCTGTGTTGTAAAAATTCCTTCAAAAAAATTATTTTTGGAACCTTTTATATTTAATGATGCAATATATTCATTACAATAAGGACAAAATTGTTTGGTCATACTTACTTTATTATTGCAATGAGGACAAATTTTTACAAAATCTGGATTGTTTGATGTAACTTTTAGTATTCCTTTCAACATATCATTTGCTGATTCATATCTATCACTTACATCTTTCTCTAATGATTTTGCAATAAGTCTTTCTGCTGGTACAGAAATATTTGGATTTAGCTTTCTCACTGGTGGAAAACTAAAAGGTGCTTCATCTTGTGGATCTCTACCTGTAAGAAGATGATGCATTGTTGCACCAAGAGCATATATATCAGAACGAGGCTCTATAAGACCTCTATATTGTTCTGGTGGTGCATATCCTTGTGTTCCAATCATGGTACCTTTTTTTGTTGGATTAAAAAATCTTGCTATTCCAAAATCAACTATATATATTTTACCTTCTTTTGTTAGCATAAGATTAGCTGGTTTCATATCACGATATATTACAGGTGGTTCTTGTGAGTGTAGATAATTTAATATTTCACAAATTTGAGAAGCCCAATTTAGAACATTTTTTTCATTAAATGGCTCTTCACGTTGTTCCAGTTTTTGTTCCAAATCTCCACCATTTATATATTCCATAACTAGATAGTGACGATTTCCTTCACTAAATCTGTCATAAACTTCTGGTATACCATGATAATGTAAACTTGCAAGAACATCTGCTTCTCTAAGAAAATTTTTTACTGCAAGGTCTCTTTGTTCAAAATCTGTAAAATTGTCCAACATTTCTTTTATTACACAAACTCTATTGGAAAAGCGTGTATCATCTGCAATATATATTGCACCCATTCCACCTTGTCCAATTAGTTTTGTAATTTTATATCTATCTTGTAATGTTGTTCCTGCTGGTAATATTGATGATGGATAACCTTTTTTTGCTGTTTCTATCAAATCAGATGTTTGAGGCATTCTTTGACCGTCTTTTACAACTGATTTTAGAGGGTATCCACATTGACCACAATATTTTTTGTGTGCATCTGTTGAATAATTACATCTTGGGCAAGTTACTGTATCTTTTTTAGTTTCTTCTTCTTGGCTAATACTTTTAGGTGGTTGCTCTGTCAAAGATGCACCACATTCACTGCAATATTTTTCGCCTATAAGGTTTTTGAAACCGCATTTAGAGCATATTAAACCCGTTACTTTCATTGGAGGGTAATTTATCATAAAATCATTATTATAATATAGTTAGGCAATAAAATATATTATAAATATATCATTATTAAAGTCAAATTATTCTAAACTTTTTAAAAGTTCTGAATATCTAAAAACAAGATAAACTATAGCAAAATCTTGAAACTTTGACAATTATTATAAGAGATAAAAATAATTTTGAAACTAAATTATATTTCAAAAACTGATAGATAGATATTTAATAAAATTGTTACTACAAATATTTTTGTAACGACAATTTATCAATTATCTAAAAAATATTTTGTATAAATTAGGTCGGTATAAATAAATTTGATATTTTTTTGTAAGTTTTTTTATCAAATGGGTTTAAATTTAAACTGCAAAATAAAACTATGAAAAGAACAATAACTGCAATTATTAATACTGTTATCAAGCCACCCAAAACAACTAAAGTTGTTACAGTTATAAGAAATAGTAATGTGATTAAAAGAATCATTCTTACTGTATTAAAATGAGACCAAGATTTATCTTCTTGCAAACCTCTTAATTTTAATTCAGCATCTGGTGACAATTTAAATTGATCTTTTCCAAGAAAAGATTTTTTTATATGAGCCTCACTAGGATCATAGTATTTTGTATTATAGGGAGCTACTCGATAATAATCATTATTAGTTTGATTTTGAGTAGTAATCCTTTTATACTCATCTATTCTCATAATTAATCATTGCTTAAAAATATAAAATCCCAATTTATATTTTATCATTTTTTTAATATTTTTTCCATTCTATTAAATTTTAGTATAGAATCTTTTAAAAAAATACGATATTTTACATAATCAAAATGAACGCTTAGGGTTTCCTTGTATGATAAAATTATATTTAAATATAAAGCTTTTCTATTACTTAAAATTCTTTAGAGATAAAAAAATATGGTAATAACAATAACAGTAAATGCCTCAATGGACAAAACTGCCATTATAAATAATTTTCAAACAGGAAAAATAAATAGGCTAGATAAACCTTTGGAAACTGCTGGTGGCAAAGGTCTTAATGTAACTAGAGCATTAAAAACCCTAAATAAAGAAGTTATTTCTACAGGATTTTTGGGTGGTTATATCGGTGAACAACTCAAAATGTTGATGAATGAAGAAGGCATCAAAAATGATTTTTTTGAAATAAAAGATAATAGTAGAATATGTCTAGCTATTTTGGATCAAGAAAAAAATACAATAACAGAACTAAATGAAAATGGACCAATTATAACAAAAGAAGAGTTAAAACTTTTTTATGAAAGACTTGATACATTATGTAAAAATGCAAAAATAGCAATTATTTCTGGTAGTGTTCCCAAATCATTAGGAAATAATATATATCATGACCTAATAAAATTTACCAAAGAAAGAGGTCTAATTACAGGTTTGGATGCAAAAGAAGAACCTTTGAGACGTGGAATAGAAGCAAAACCTTATTTTATAAAAGTAAATAAAACTGAAGCAGAAGGAATTTTAGATTTTAAACTTAATACAAAAGATAACTTATTAAAAGGTGTTCAATACATTTTAAATTATTGTAATGTTGCTGTCATAACTTTGGAAGATAAAGGGTGTTTGATTGCAAATAAAGATGAAGTTTATAGCCTAACCCCACCTGAGATAAAAAGAGTTAATTCTGTTGGTTCTGGTGATTCTTTTTTTGCTGGTCTAATCTATGCTTTCATCGAAAATAAACCATTAAAAGATATGGGCATTTGGGGTATTGCAACAGGTACAGCAAACGCTTTGACTGATAGAGCTGGTCTTTGTAATATTAATGATATTTATGAGCTTATTCCAAAAGTTCTAGTTGAAAAAATATTATGAATATATATTTAGGTATTTTGATTTGAAATTAGCTATAAATCAACCTTATATATTTCCATATTTTCCATACTATCAATTAGTTAATTATGTTGATAAATTTGTAATATTTGAAGATGTGAATTTTATAAATAAAGGTTGGATAAACAGAAATAATATTTTAGTTTCAGGTTCTCCAATATTATTTACAATTCCTTTGGAAAAACAGAGTCAAAATAAGCTTATAAATGAAATTAAAATTTTTCCTGACATAAGATGGAAAGATAAGTTTTTAAAAACAATACAACTTTCCTATAAAAAAGCACCTTATTTTAATAACATTTATCCAATAATAGAACAAATTATTTTAAATAAAACAGAATTTATTTCAGAAATGGCTTTAGATAGTTTAATTAAAATATCAGAATATCTTGAGTTTAAAACAGAATTTATTTATTCTTCCAAAATAGATATAGATAAAGAACTAAAAGGACAAAATAAAATATTAGAAATTTGTAAAAAAGAAAATGCAACAGATTATATAAATCTTATTGGTGGAATTGATTTATATTCAAAAGATATTTTTAAAGAAAATAATATAAAACTTTCATTTTTAAAATCAAAACCTTTTTTATATAAACAATTCAAGAATGATTTTATTCCAAATTTATCAATAATAGATTTATTGATGTTTAATAGTAAGGATGAATTAAAAGATTTTCTTAATTATTTTGAATTAGTTTAAAAACTTTTTGTATAATTTTTAGAAATAAATATTTTATTAGAATAAATTAAAAATATGAAATATTGGAAAATAGGTTTTCTTGCTTCTTGTGGTGGTAGTAATATGCAAGCAGTTATAGATTCTTGTAAAAAAGGTGAAATTAATGGAGAACCTGTTGTATTAATTAGTAATAACTCAAAATGCTTTGCAATGGAACGAGCTAAAAATGAAAATATTCCATCATTTCATATAAGCTCAAAAAAATATCCACAACTATATATAGAAGATGAAGAAATTACAAATATTTTAAAAAAATATAATGTTGATATAGTTGTTCTTGCTGGATATACAAAAAAACTTGGTAGCAAAACAATAAGTGAATTTAAAAGAAGAATAATAAATATTCATCCAGCACTTTTGCCTAAATATGGAGGTGAAGGAATGTATGGAAACAATGTACATAAAGCCGTACTTGAAGCAAAGGATAAATTTACAGGTGCAACAATCCATATAGTAAATGAAGAATATGATAAAGGTTCCATTATAGAACAATGCCAAGTAGAAGTTTATGAAAATGATACTATTGAATCTTTAAGTATAAGAGTTCATCAATGTGAAAGAAAATTTCTTTCAAATACTTTAAAAAAAATATGCAATGGAGATATAGACTTAGATAAATTTAATATTTAAGCAAAAAAAATAAATTAAAATTCATTTATAAAAAAATTCATAGCATTATTAATTTATCAAAACTTAATTAATTCTTAAGTTATAATTAATTTAAATAATTAAATTTGATATGTTAAAAACTTGATTTGTAGTGAATAAAGATGAATTTAAACAACTTTTTAGATGCAAT
>Ga0209373_10002336_pt1 | contig 19268 bp, 14 predicted proteins | sample Higcelweek5metaG_FD_187173 | JGI IMG/M metagenome (GOLD analysis project Ga0209373, IMG submission 187173) | Freshwater pond sediment microbial communities from the University of Edinburgh, under environmental carbon perturbations - High... | ecosystem: Environmental > Aquatic > Freshwater >... | reverse complement strand
GGCCATGAGGAAGAACAGGCCCATGAAGAAGGCCTCGTTGACGCCGAAGAACAGGAAGATCCAGTTGGAGCGCAGGGGCGACTGGAACAGCCACCAGCCGTCGCTGCCATAGGGCTGGCCCGCATGGTGCGCCACCACCAGCATGGAGAGGAAGATGCGCACATTATCGATGTAGGCCAGACGCGGTTTTTGCGGGGCGCTCACGGCATTGCTCCTGTGGTCTGCTCTAATCCTGCACGGCGATGCCGGCCTCGCGCAGGATGGAGAAGGCGATGTGGTTGTATTCCTTGTTGAAGTGGTGCCCGCCGGGCAGCACAAGGCTCTTGGCGTTGGGCGCCTGGTAGTTCTGGCACAGGGTGCCGTCCTCTTCGCTGCCGCAAACCATAAGCACCGGCACCTTGGAGAGCTTGGCCATCTCCGGCACCATGGGCGCGCCTTCGGGCACGTTTTCGGTGGTCAGCCAGTTGGAGAGGTGGAACTCGAAGTCCGCATGGGTGCCGGGGCCGAGCATGGCCACCACGGCCAGGCGCGACTTGGCGGCCTCGCTCATGCGGCCGCACATGAAGGGCATGATGTCCGCGCCGATGGAATAGCCCACCACGATGTACCGGTCCGCGTTCCACTTGGCCGCGTAGTGGGTCAGGGTGCGCTCCAGGTCGTGGGCCATTTCCTCGGGCGTGCGCGCGGTCCAGAAGTACTTGAGCGAATTGAGGCCGATGACCGAGACGCCATGCTGGGCCATGATTTCGCCGATCTGCTGGTCGATGCCCGCCCAGCCGCCGTCGCCCGTCACTATGACGGCGATGGTCTTGCCGGGGTGCGCGGCCGGAACCTCCACCAGGGGCAGGTCGTCCACGCCCTGGGCGTTGGCCGCGGGCTTGGGTGCGGCGCTGGCCGGGGCCACGGCGTTCAATGCCTCGTGAAAAGCGGCGCGCCAGATTTTGGGGTCAACGAGGTTCTGGTCCGCGCCGTCCAGGGCGTGCACGCTGGCGCCGGGCACCTGGCTGGCGAAGGACCCGGCCTCGGCCAGGCTGAAGCGCTGGTCGTTCTTGCCCTGCAGCAGCACCAGCTTGCCCTGGGGCTTGGCCACGGGCTGGAAGATCACGCCGCCCTCGGGGCCTTGGCCCGCGTCGAACTTGAGGCCGTTGGCCGCGCAAAAGGGCTTGCCGATGCTCAGCCGGGGCGAAAAGCCGAGGGTGACGGCCCCGGCGAAGGTTTCCTTGGGGGCCTGGGCAAAGGTTGCGTAGGCCACGGCCGCGCCCTCGCCGAAGCCTGCCAGCACGGGCTGGTGGTAGCCCTTGAAGCCCAGGGTCTTCTGCACGATCTTGCTGAGGCCCTCGAACTCCCAGGCCTGGTAGAAGCAGCCGTCCGCCTTGGCCCGCAGAGGGTTCAGCAGTCGGGCGGTGTCTATGCCCACAACCGTGGCGTCCATATCGGCGATGGTGCGCGCGGCCTTGTCCATGCGCGCGTCCCAGGCGCCCTCGGAAAGCAGCAGCACGGCGCGGCCGGGCTCGGTGGCGTTGCGGTAGATGAGCACCTCGCCGAACACGCCGAACGTGAGCTTCTCCGGGGCCTTCTCCGTCTTGGCGCAGGCCGGGGTCGTCAGGCACAGGGCCAGAAGCAGCAGGGCGAGGCTGAGGGCTTGGGTATACCGTTTCATTTGGCTATGACTCCCCGCACGCCGCCCGAAACCAGGCTGGCGATGTTGGCCAGAACGCGCGGCGGAACCGTGCCGCCGGGACTGGCCAGATATTTTGACTCCCAGACGGGGTCGAATTTGTCCTTGAAGCGCCGCAAACCCTGGAAGTTGTACAGCTGCCCGCCATAGCTGTAAAGCAGCGAACCGAGCCGGGTCCAGGCCGGGGCCAGGGCGTGCTTCTCCAGGCCGGAGAACGGTGCCATGCCCAGGTTGAACCACTGGTAGCCCTGCTCGCGTCCCCAGAGCATGAGCATGATGTACAGGTATTCCATGACGCTCGGCGGGGCGTCGGGCGCGTAGCGCATGAGGTCGACGGAGAGCTCCTGGCGCACGCCGCTTATGCTGCCGCCCTCCCAGATGTTGGCGAAGGCCACGATGCGGCCCTCTTTGCGCACCAGGGCCATGGGCGTTTGCAGCAGGTAGTCCTCGCTGAAGAAGCCCAGGGAGAATTTCTTCTCCCGCGCGTGCTTGGCCAAAAGCCAGGCGTCGGAAACGCGTTTAAGTTCCGGCAGCAGCGCGGGCACGGCCTGGGTGGGCGCGATCTCGAACACCGCGCCTTCCTTCTCCACCATGTTGCGGGTGTAGCGCAGGCCCTTGCGCGCCTGTCCCGCCAGGGAGAACTCCGGCAGGGGCACGCGCGCCTCCTCGCCAATTTTGATGAGCGAGAGGCCGAGGTCCAGGTACAGGGGCAGGTTCTCTTTGCCCGCCTGGTAGAACACGGTCCACCCGGCGTAGAGGTCCACCATCTCGCGGAAGCGCCAGGCCAGCTCGGCCCGGGCCGCGGGCGGGCCCACCGGATCGCCCATGGAGACCCAGCTGCGGCCGCAGATGCCGTACATGAGGAAGCCGTCGTTGGCCTTGCTGACCAGGAAGCTCTTGTCGCGCAGCAGGGCCAGGTAGGCCGGGGTCTCCGGCGCCTTGGCCACCAGGGGGCGCACAATCTCCATGTCGCCCTCGCAGGGGGGCACATAGCGCGGCGTGGCCGAGCGCATGAGCCGGAGCGCGGCGATGAACAGCACCACCACAAGGGTGCCCACAGTGGCCCGCAGAAAGCGGCTGGCCTCGTCCTCGAAAGTGAAGATCCACCAGAGCTCGCCGTCCAGGGCGCTGTCGCCGTAGGCCATGTAGCCCAGCAGCACGGAGCAGCCCAGGGCCACCATGATGGCGATGATCCAGCCCCTGGTGAAGCCCTCGGACAGGAGCGAGGCCTTGCGGTAGAAAAACTTGTGGCAGGGCAGAAGGGCCAAAAGCAGCACAGTGAGGAGCAGCGCCTCCTCGTAGTCCAGGCCCTTGAGCAGGCTGGCGATGATGCCCGCGAACAGCACGCAGGCGGTGACGAAGTAGGCGGCGTCGAGCCGTTTGTGCAGGCCGCGCGCCAGAATGAGCAGGCCGAGGCCGGCCAGGCTGCCCACAAAGTGCGAGAATTCGAGCACGCCCAGGGGCAGAAAGTCCTCCAGCCAGCGCAGGCGCGAATGCACCGCGGGCGTGGCGCCGGAGAACAGCAGCACCATGCCCGCCAGGAAGGTGAACGCGGCCAGCATGCGCGGCACCACCACGGGAAACCACTGGATGAGGAACACCATGACGTTTCTGGCGTGCTCCCGCGCGGCCAGGGTCTCGCGCACGGCCAGGATGGCCGAGGCGATGGCCAGGGGGATGAGGTAATAGACCACGCGGTAGGCCACCAGCGCGGCAAAGAGCGCCGGGGCGGGAATGCGCGGGGTGAGCAGGAAGAGCAGGCAGGATTCGAACACGCCGAGCCCGCCGGGAACCTGGCTCACCAGCCCAGCTATCTGCCCCAGGAGGAACGCGCCCAGCACCAGCGGAAAGTTCACGTTGGCCCAGGGCGGCAGCAGCGCGTACAGCACGGCCGCGGCCAGGGCCCAGTCCAGGGAGGCCACGGCCACCTGCAGCAGCGCGCTGCGGAACTGCGGCAGCAAAAGCGTCATTTTGCCGATGCGCCAGGGCGTCTCCTTGCGGGCGGCGGCGTACAGGTAGGCCACGGGCGCAATGAGCAGAATGAGCCCAAGGGGCCTGGTGGTGTGGAAGGGCAAGGTCACCCAGTCCGGCAGGGGCAGGGGCTTGACCGTGAAGATGATGCCGCCGATGGAGAACAGGCCCAGCCAAAGGGTGAGGGTGGTGAAGACCACGATCTTGGCGATTTCTCTGGGGGTGAGCCCCCAGGAGGAGTACAGCCGGTAGCGCACGGAGCTGCCCGCCAGGGTGGAGAGGCCGATGGTGTTGCTGAAGGCGTTGCCCGCGAACGAGGCCAGCACGGGCCGGTAGGGCGCCAGGGGATGCTTGATGTAGGCCAGGGCCAGAATGTCATAGCCCGCCAGCACGATGAAGTTTACCGCGGTGAGGCCGAAGGCGAGGAGGATGTCGCGGTCCGTCTCGCGCAGCAGGGTGTTCATGATCTCGTCAAGATCATAGCCCGCGAGCTGGGCGTTGAGCGCCCAAATGGCCGCGGCCAAAAGCCCCAGCGCCAGGGCCGGGCCCATAAAGGGCTTCAGACGGCCGAGCATGTGGTCTCCGGGTGTCCCGCGGGCGGGACTCCAAGCAGTTTGAGCGGCGTTTCTCGCATCATATCCGTCGGTTGGCTGTGTTTCCTGCCGTGTGGCAGGGTAATCAGGACAGGTAGCACGGGGGCTCACGGGCCGTCAAATACAAGCAGGGCTTGCGCTCCGGTTCAAAGGCGCCCCAGGCCCGGAGTGCGGCGGCTTTGTTGCGGGGCTGGCGGGGCTGGCGCAGGGCTGGCGCGGCTGGTGTGGGCCGGGCGCTTGTGCGGATGGTGTCGCCAGGCCTTTGCGCCGGGGCTTTGGCGTCTTCTCGCTGATCCTGCCCTGGGGCCCGGTTCTGCCGACCGGCTCGGCGGTTTTTCCCGACGATGCCGCTGCGCGTTCCCCGGTCAGCGCTCCCGGTCAGCGCTCCGGGTCAGCGCTCGGGCGCGGCGGGCCTGGGCGCGGCTCCGGAGAAGATGGCCTGCCACAGGCGTTCAAAGGCGTGGCCGGTGTTCCGCTCGTCTTCGGCGTCGGCCAGCACGAGTTCCAGCGCCTGCCGATAGAACTCCAGGGGCCGAGCCAGAATGCGGTCGGCGCGCACCAGCATATTGCCCGTGGGCGCGCGGGCGATGAATTCGCGCGGGGCCGGGGCCGAGAACAGGGCCTCGAAGGTCCGCGCCACGGGAATGTCCTTGCCCCAGCCCTTCCAGCGGCCCTTTTTCGCCGGGTCGGCCAGGTCGTGCGGGCGGCCCAGGCCGTCGCAGCGCAGGCGGAACCAGACCAGCCCGGCAAAAGGCTGGTCCTTGGCGGCCAGCTCGCGCAGGCGCAGGCCCAGGTCGGCCGGAGCGGGCTTGGGCTCCTGCGGCGGCAGCAGGTGGGCGAAGGGATCACCCTGCAGAAAGGCCGTGTGCCGCGGCAAGCGGTCGTAATGGCCGATGATGTGCGTGAGGAAGGTGTGCGCCTCGCGGCCGATGTTCGGCAGGGCGGCCGTGCGCGCGCCGGGGGGCAGCTGCGCCGGGTCGAGTTCCGGGCCCTTGTTGTAGACCACGCAGGGCAGGCCGAGCCCGCACAGCCAGGAAACGTCCTCGCGGTAGCGCGCCACCACGAGCCCTATGTCCGGTTGTTCAGCCGTGGCCATGGCCCTGCTGCCCGTCGTCCTCGTCCTCGGCGAAGTGGCGGCCGCTGGACGTGTGCGCATGAGCCCCGTGGTGCGGGTGCCCGTGCGGGCCGAAGAGGTCGCCGCGCCCCCGCGAGGGACCGATGGAGCCGGAGGAGCCGTCGTGGTCGTGGCTTGGCCGCACGCGCCGCTGGCCGCAGTCGATGAGATACGCGCGCAGGAACGTGGGGTAGGCGCCGGTGGAATATGTGCCCGAGCCGTAGCCCACGGCCTTGATGCTGCCAAGGGGCAGCGGGCCGTAGGTTTCGGCCAGGGTCTTGACCACGGCCAGGCCCGTGGGTGTGGCCAGCTCCATGCCGGAATCGGTGGCAAAGGTGCGCATGCCGCGCGCTAGCTCGGCCGAGGCCGGGGCGGGCACCGGGAAGCGCCCGTGGGAGAAGGTGACGAAGCCGGAGCCCAGGTTCACGGGCGAGGCCACGATGGTGTCCGCGCCGGTGGCGTGGGCCAGCAGGACCGAGCCCAGCGCGTCGACGATGGTGTCCACCGCGCCCACCTCATGAAAATGGATGTGCTCCAGCGATTCGCCATGCACCTTGGATTCGGCCTCGGCCAGCTTGAGGAGCGCGGCCAGGCCCTGCTCCTTCACGCGCTCGGGCAGGGGCGCGGCCATGATGATGTCCGTGAGGTCCTTCAAATGGCGCAGGGGCTGGGGCTTCTCCTCCAGCACCTCCACCAGCCGGGTGCGGATGCCCTGGACCATCTGCTCGCCGATGCGCACGGAGACGCCGGGCAGGCCGAGGGACGCCACGGCCTCGGCGAGCACACGGCCGCCCTCCGGGGCGAGGTCGCTTAAGGCCGCCAGGAGCATGTCGCCGGAGACGCCGAGGGAGCATTCAAGATACAGTGTTTTCACAGAGGCTTATCCTTTTCGTGCGGCTTCGCACTGGGCGTTGATGACATGGGCCATGTAGCCCGCGCCGAAGCCATTGTCGATGTTCACCACGGCAATGCCCGGCGCGCAGGAGTTGAGCATGGTCAAAAGGGCGGCCAAACCGCCGAAGCTTGCGCCATAGCCCACGCTGGTGGGCACGGCGATGACCGGCGCGGCCACGGCTCCGGCCACCACCGAGGGCAGCGCTCCGTCCATGCCCGCCACGGCCACCACGGCCTGGGCGTCCAGAAAATCGTCCAGCACGGACAAAAAGCGGTGGATGCCCGCCACGCCGCAGTCATAGCGCCGCAGCACCACGCTGCCCAGGTGCTCGGCCGTGCGCGCGGCCTCCTCGGCCACGGGCAGATCCGCCGTGCCCGCGCTGACCACCACCACCTTGCCCACCGGAGCCACGGGCCGGGTCTCCACGCTCAGCACGCGCGAGAGGGCGTCGTAGGCCACGCCCTCCATGCCGCGTACGGCCTCGTAGTGCTCGGCTCCGGCGCGGGTGCCCAGCACGCGGCCCGTGCGCCCGGCCAGCTCGCGGAAGATCGCCGCCACATGCTCCGGGGTCTTGCCCTGGCAGAACACCACCTCGGCCTGGCCCTTGCGCAGCAGGCGCTCGTGGTCCAGCCGGGCGAACCCGGTTTCGGTGACGCTTTGACCCAGAAGCTGTCGCTTCAATTCAGAAGCCGCAAGGCGGCCCTGGCGGAATTCTTCCAGCAGACTATCGACGTTCACGTGCGTTCTCCCAGCGAAAAGTGAGCAAAGCCGATGAAATTCGCGCGCTCCTTGAGCCGCGGCAACTGACCCTGGGCGAACATGAGCTGCGCCGGGCGCACCAGGAGCCGCACGCCGTCGCCGCCGCCATTGCCTGGCACCAGCCGCGCCCGCAGATCCTCAAGCCCCAGGTCCAGGGCGGCGCGCTCCATGCCCTCGATGGCCTTGAGCCGCGCGTAGGTCAGCTCCGCGTCCGTGGGCACCCGCGTGGCCAGGCAGGAGTTGGAGGGATCGTCGGCGTTGGGCAGGCCGACGGACCGCGCCAGTTCGCGCACGCCGGCCTTGTCGATGCCGCAGGCGGCCAGGGGCGAAAGGGCGCCTGCCTCAGCCACGGCGCGGCGTCCCGGCCGGGCAGGATCGTCGTCCGCGTTGGTGCCCTCGGCCAGGCGGGCCTCGGGGCCAAGAAATTCCAGCGCCGCCTTGCGCACTTCCTCAAGCACCACCTGCTTGCACAAATAGCAGCGCTCCGGCGGATTGGCGCGCAGCCGGGCGTTGGGCAGCACGGCCACGTCGCGCGTGACCACCCGTGCGCCCGCCAGCCGCGCCAGCACGTTCGCAATGCGCTCCGCCCGCTGCCGCTCCAGGGCGCAGATGAATTCCGAGCGCACGGTGACGCCCACGGCGCGCTGGCCCAGGGCCTTGGCCGCGGCCCAAAGGGTCAGGGAGCTGTCCACGCCGCCGGAATAGGCCACGGCAACAGCGCCTTGGGCGCGGAAGAGATGAAGAAGGCTTTCAAGGCGTTGGTCCATGCGTCTCCTTGTGCTGCGAAGGCGGCCATGCGTTGTGGCGACAGGCCGCGTGCCGGGTTTGCGGGCTGTTCCGCGCCGTGGGGAAACAGCGGGCGGCGCGGCCGGATGTCATATAGGCCGGGTGCCCGCCTCTGCGCAAGGGCCTGCACAGGGGGGATGCGGCAGGCTCACGGCGCGCCGCCGCCGGGATTGTCTTGCGGCGGGGGCCGAGCCGAAAAGCCGCGCCTGCACGATGCGTTTGATGCTTGCGCCCGCTGCCGCTTGTGCTGGCGGAGCGCGTGGACAACGGCCTTGAAACGTGGTGTATGAACTGTGCCCGGTGCCTTTGCCCTTGCGGGGCGAAGGCTGCGCCTGGCTCGGGCCTGCAAGGATGCTGAAGCGGCGCGTGGAGCGGACATGAGAATTTGCGCAATCTCCATACGGATAGGATCCGCGCTGCGGGACATGGGACACGAGGTGGTCAACCTGTGGCCCAGCGAGACCCTGTTCGACCTCGAAGCCGCCCTGGCCGAGCGGTCCTTCACGCCCGATCTCATCTTCCAGGAGGAAAGCCTGGGCCCGCGCGTCATCCTTGGCGGTCTGGCCCGCTTCTCCTGCCCGAAAATATTCTGGTCGTTGGACACGCACCTCAACTGGCACTGGCAGCGCTTTTATTGCCGCCTGTTCGACGGCGTGTTGACCCCGCACATGGGCCTGCTGGAAAAGCAGCCGCATCCGCCGGGGCAGGCCCTGGGCCGTTTGGCCATGTTCGGGGCCGACCGCCCCTGGCGGCCCTTTGCCGAGCGCGGCCGCGACCTGGGCTTTGTGGGCCGCGTGACCGAAAGCCGCCCGGTGCGCGTCTGGCTGGTGCAGTTCTTGACGGAGCGATACGGCGCGGCCATCGCCCAGGACCTGACCTTTCCGGAGATGCTGGATTTTTACTGCGCAACCCGTTTGGCCCCCAACGAGGCCCTGCTCTCCGAGGTCAACTTCCGGCTGGTGGAGGCCGCCTCCTGCGGGTGCCTCGTGCTCAGCCAGAATGTGGGGCCGGACCAGGACGCGCTGTTCGCGCGCGGGCGCGAGATCGAGACCTATGGGCATGTGCTGGAGCTGGAGTCTTTGCTGGACCACTATCTGGCCCGGCCGGACGAGGCCGAGCGCCTGGGCCGCGCCGCCTGGGAGCGCGTGCAGCGCGAGCATCTGGTGGCGCACCGCTGCGCGGCCATGCTGGGCTTCGCCTCTGGGCTTTCTCCCGCCGCGGCGCGCGGGGCGGGGGCCGAGACCGCCTACTGGCTCAGCCTGACGCATTTGCAGCGGGCCGGAATGTTCGCGGCCACGGCGCAGGGGCTTGCGCAAACCCTGGCCCGGCTGCCGCAAGCGCCGGAGGTGCTCGCCGCCCGGCTGGTGCTGCTGGCCGAGAACGCCTCTTGCGAGGGCTCCGGGGAAGCCGCGCTGGCCCTGGCGTATCAAATCCTCGCCGAAGGAGCGCATGCGGACCAGCTGGACGTGAATCTGGCGGGCTCCATGGCCGGGGTTTTCTTGAACGACTGGAATCTGGCGCGGCAATTCTGGCGCAGGCACGAGGCCGCGACGAGCCAGGCCACTGCGCCGCAGCCGGAAAGCCCGGCGAAGCTTTGCCTGCTGTGGGCCAAGGTGTTTACCGCCGCGGAGCGTTTCGGCTCGGCGGGCTTTCCCTATGATGCCGCAACGCGGCTGCCGCGCGCGGCCGTGGAATGCCTCTACCTGGCGCAGCGCCTGGATCCGGAGGATATGGAGATCACCCGGCGTGTGGCGGCCCAGACGACCTCGCTGCGCGGGCACGACTTCACCCGCCTGGGGCAGCTGTCCACCCTGGCGCTGCATCGCCCCGGGGATTGGCGCACGGGTTTGCAGCTCGGCATGGCCGGGCTCAAGACCTATCGGCGCGAGGCCGGGCTGGAGGAGATTCTTTTGGCTTTGGGTCAGGCCCAGGCGCAGGGCAAGGTCGAGGGCTTCCTCAGCACTTTGTCCGCCCTTGATCCGGGGGGCGGCGTGCTTGCCGAGCTGCGCAAACGCGGTGTGGCTTAGTTCAGACTAGCGCGGCGGCGCGCAGGCGAGCAGTTCCTCAAGGTCCAGCACGTTGTCGTCCCGCACCAGGTCCAGGGCGTAGCCGAACTCCCGCGCGCAGCCCGGGGCCAGCACCAGCACATCCTGAAAATGCATCCAGTCGCACAGGGCGGCCTGCTCCACGCAGCCGGACGAGGGCTCCGGCCTGCCGGTGCCCAGGGCGCGCACGCCCATGAACCGCCAGGTCCACTCCTGCCCGTGGGCAGGAGGCAAGGCCGCGAGCCGCGCCCGGACGTCTCCTTCCTCCTCGGCCGTGCACAGCACGGGGATGGCCGCGCCCGTGGCCGCCTGGCAGTGCAGGGCGGCCACGTTGCGGGCAAAGCGCGTGGCCGCGCACAGCTCCTCGGCCAGATTCGCCGCAAGCCGCGTGAGGTCCTCCGCTCCGGCGGGGCGGAACCAGGGCACGTTGGCCGAAACATAGCGGTGGCACGGATGCTGGCTCACGGATTCCGGCGCGCTGTAGCGCAGGCAGGTCATGATGTCGCGGCCGCGTTTGGCCTCTTCCAGGTCGCTGGCGTAGCGGGCGCGCACGGCCCGCGGGTCGATGTCCTCCGCCTGGGCGGCGGCTTGGTCGGCCTTGGCCAGCAGCGGGGTTTTGTCCAGCACCGGCGCGGCCAGGGCTTCGTCCATGCGCATGGGCGCGCACACGTCCGGATCGAGCAGACTCAACGGCGAGAGGTTGCGGAAGACCGTGCTCGTGGCCGCGTGGATGGCCTGGGCGAAGAGTTCGGCCTCGGCCGCGGTGGCGAAAAACTGCAGGGTGGTGTCCACGCGCTGGTCCTGGGCGTCGGCCAGGGTGACGGCCCCGGCGCTGCTGACCAGCGGGGAGTCGAAGGCCGGGGCGGGCGGAAAGTCGTCCGCGTCCGCGTAATAGGTGCCCGAACCGGAGAGCCGCAGGTCCGCGCCGATGAGCAGCACCTGCGGGGCGTGCAGGGCCTCCACCGCGCCCAGGCAGGCCAGAAGCGAGCTGAGCCACGACTCGCGCAGGCGCGCCGGGTTGGGCAGCAGGGAAAGGTCGAAGCTGTCGATGAAGAACACCTGCCGGAACCGTGGCGCGAAGCTGCGCACCGGAGCCATGGAAAGCGCCAGCAGCACCGCGTTGGGGAAGCGCTCCTCCGGGTGGTGGAAGTGCTCCTGCATGGGCACGGTGTCGAGCTGCACCAGCACGTCGGGCTCCACGCCGCACTGGCGCAGAAAGGGCAGCACCCGCGAAATGGTCACGATGAGATAGCGCCGGGCCAGCTCCGGCAGCCGGTCCTTGAGCATCCGCAGGGAAGGCCCGGGCAAAAGGAGCAGGCAGGGCAGGCCCACGCGCGCGGCGGCGAGCTTGTCCACCAGGCAGTGGCGCAGGTGCAGGGGCGTGTTGCGGTAGCGGTTCAGCAGGTGCAGATATTCCGGCGGGGTGTCCTCCGGCCGCAGCCCAATGGGGTCGGGGATGCGCGTGCTGGTGCACGGCAGGTCGATGAACTTGGCGTACAAAAGGGCCAGCAGCTTTTGGGCGCGCAGCACGCCGCGGGGGCTGCGCGCGTGCTCCTTTCGCGTGGTGACCAGCACCAGGCCCTTGCCCATGCGCCTGGGGTCCAGGGCGGCGATGCGCGAAAGCCCCTTGGCGTCGATCTTGTCCAGCACCAGCAGCTGCTCCGGCGGCAGCGGCGGCAGCTGTGCGGGCCTGCCCAGGCAGACCACGAGCTGGTCCGTCACGCCGGGAACGGCATCGACGACGGCGAGGAAGCTTGGCGCTGGCATGGTTGGCTCCGCGCGGCGGCTCAGGCTTGCGCCCAGGGGAGCAGGCTCAGGTTGTCGAGTTTGCGCAGCGCGTCCATGTGGCCGAAGTGCTTGTAAAACAGTTTGATATCGTTGCCGATGCCGTTGCCGGTGCGGGCTATTTCGCGCGGGTCGGTCTTGAGCCCCAGTCCGGCCGACTGGTGGTGCACGCAGGTGACGAGGCCGCAGTACATGACCTTCCAGCCCGCAAGGCACAGGCACAGGTCGTGGTCGATGTCGTCCACCTGCGAGGGCGAGAAGCGCAGGTCGAAGCTGGGCTCGTCGCGCAGGGCCTTGGTGCGCAGCAGGTGCAGGCAGCCCATGACGGAGCGCGTCTCGCGGATGAAGCCATACGCGCCGTTGTCGTACTGGTGGTTCGGCGCCTCGATGCAGAGCTTCAGCAAATCCTCTTTGGCCACGCTGACGTAGCGGTACAGGTACTGGAGCTTGGCCGGCCGGCCGGGGAAGACGATCTTGCCGCCCACCACCCCGATCTTGGGGTCGCGCTCGGCCACGGTGAGGTACCATTCGAGCCAGTCCGGCGGCACGTCCACGTCGTCGTCGAGAAAGGCCACGTAGTCCGTCTGCCAGGTGCCGGGCAGATTGATGAGCCAGTTGCGCGCGGCGGGTGCGCCGATGTTCACGTGCAGGGGAATGATGGTGAAGGGATTGTTCGGAAACAGCTTCCTCGCCCATTCGGCCACGGCCAGGCTGTCGTCGGTGCAGCCGTTCAAAAGCACGGTGACCGAGGCCTGCCCGATGTTCGACCCGGCAAGGCTCGCCAGGGTGGACTTGAGCAGCGCGGCCTTGTTGTACGAGTACAGATAGATGGCGACCTTGCGCTCGTGCACCAGCCCGCTTTGCTTCACGCTGGGGTTCTTGAGCTCCTCCAGGCGGAAGCGCACCGCAGCTTGGCTCTTGTCCATGGCCAGGGAGTGCTCGTAGCAGGCCATGGCTGTTTTCCGGTCGCCGCTCATGCGGGCCACCTCGGCCGCGAAATTGAGGTTCACCTCGCGCCCGGCCGCGGGCGGCAGCAGGTTCCACAGCCGCGCCGCCTCCTCGGCGTTGCCCATGGCCGCATGGTGGCGGAAGAGCATGCCGTTGAAGTCGTCCCGCAGCTCTGCCGGGCACTGGAAGGTGTCGAGCCAGTCTGGCGCGTTGCCTAGGATGAAATCAGCGGAGAGGAGCAGCCCGGCGGCCAGGGCATAGCTGGGGTAGGCCTCAAGGAGCCTGCGCAGGAACTGGGAGACGTCCGCCGCCTCGCGGGTGATGTCCAGCTCCGCGATGAGCTTGAAGGTTTCGGGCTCGAAGTTGTTCTTGTCCAGCACCTCGACCTTTTCGCGGGTGGCCGGGTTCTCCATGATGGACTTGGTGCGCATGCCCGCGATGTCGAAGGGCGAGAGCTGCAGGCATTTGTCGAGCAGATACTCCAGCGGCTTGCGGGCCGCCTCTTCGCCATCGTCGTTGAAGGCCGCGAGAAAACGGTTGAGGTAGCACACGGCCAGGGCCCGGTCCCACAGAAAATTGGCGCGGTAGTTCTCGAAGTGGCGCAGGACTTCCTCAATGGGCAGGCGCGCAAGTTCGCCGTGGAGCCCCTCGGCCATGATGCGGAAGTAATCGTCGTTCATGCGAGACCCTTTTTATTGTGAGCCTTCGTGTTGTGAGCCTAAGTGTTGCGCGGCTTTGGCGGCGCATTCCGCCGTATGCGGCGCGTCGCCGGTCCTCCTCACCACTGGCCCGCCATGCCGCGCAGAGCAGGGGAGCAGGCCGTGCGCCTTTGCCTGGGGCCAGCGTTTGGCCGCTGGCGAGCCGCCCGCCGTGGACGCCCGACGTGGCCGCCCGACATGCACGCTCGCCGTGGACGGTCGGCGTGGACGGCCATGAGGCAAAATCGGCAACCCGGATTTTTATTCACATTTTGTGCCAGCGCTGGGCCGCCCGCCCGGCTCCTTCACCGCCTCGATGACGCGGCGCTTGACCCAGGCGCCGTTCTGAAAGCGCAGGCCCAGGCACAGCGCCATGGTGCAGATGTAGGCGGAAAGCGCGATCCACGGCCCGTGGATGCCCCAGACGCCTGTCTGCACCATGTACCACGCGGGCAGGATGAGCACGAAGACCCCGGCTCCCAGGATGGTGAACATGACGAAGCGCGTGTCGCCTGCGCCTTTCAGCGCGCCGAAGAAAATCACGGAAACGGCGTCGGCCAGGCTGTAGAACGCCACGTAGCGCAGCAGCACCACGCCCATGGCCCGGATCTCCGCAAAGGGCGCGGGGTCCGGCCCGGCCAGGGGGGTGGCCTCGGTGGCGCTGGACGCGGACTGGAACAAATCGAGCAGTGGCCCGGGCGCGAACAGGAACACGCACCCCACGGCAATCATCCAGAGCATGGCCAGAAACAGCGAGTTGTACGCGGCGCGCCGGGCGTAGTCGGGGCGGCCCTGGCCCTGGCTGCGGCCCACCAGAATGCTCACGGCGATGGAGAGTCCGATGATGGGCAGATAGGTGAGCCCGTTGATGGAGAAGGCGATGTTCGTGGCGGAAAGCGCCACCAGCCCCATGCGTCCCACCAGCAGCGAAAAGCCGGTCAGGGCCATGACGTCGAGGAAGAACTGCGCGCCCGCGGGCAGGCCGATGCGCAAAAGCCGCGCCAGCATTTCCGTGTCCAGCCTCCAGGCCGAGCGCACATGGTGCCTTGTCTCCGCCTCCGGGGCCAGCAGCAGCAGGCAGAAGAGCAGGCAGGAGATGGCCGCGCCCATGACCGTGGCGATGGCCGCGCCCGTAATGCCCATTTCCGGCGCGCCCCAGCGGCCGAAGATCAGCGCGTAGTCGAGGGGAATGTTCGCCACCGCGCCGATGATGTTCACGATCATGACGGCCACGGTGCGCCCCAGACCGGAGAAATAGCCGGAAAGCGCGGTGGAGAGCACCACGAAGCCGCCCCCCAGGGTGAGGATGCGGAAATAGTCGGCCTCCATGCCGCGCACGGCCTGCGGGTGGCCTGCCAGCTCGAAGAGCGGGCCCGAGAGCCCGGCAACGCCCGCCAGCACCAGGCCGGAGAGCACGCTGAACCACACGCCCTGCCACAGGGCCGCGCCCACGCGCTCCGGTCGGCAGGCCCCGTGATACTGGGCCACCAGCACGCCCACGCAGGTGGCCACGCCCATGAAGAATGACGTGGCCAGAAAACTGACGATGCCGCCGGGCACGGCCGCGGCCAGCTCGGTCACGCTGTGGCGGCCCAGAAACACGCGGTCGGTGAACTGCATGAGCGTGGCGCTGCCCATGCTTATCATGAGCGGCGCGCCTATGGTCAGCACCTCGCGGCAGCCGCAGGGGCCTTGCCAGCGCTCCTTCAGGTTGAACATCACAGCGCCTGCCCTGCCGCAAAGGCCGAGGCCCAGGCCCAATGCAGGTTGTAGCCGCCCAGTTCCCCGGCGATGTCCAGGGCCTCGCCGATGGCGAAGAGGCCGGGCAGGGCCTTGCTCTGCATGGTCTTGGGAGAGAACGCGTCCGTGTCGAGCCCGCCCGTGGCGGCCTCTGCCCGGGCCATGCCCGCCGTGCCCTTGGGCGTGATGCGCCAGTCCGTGAGGACGCGCGCGATGGCTTCCAGGTCCGCGCGGCCAAGCTCGGCCAGGCGGCGGTCGGCCACGCCAGCGGGCAGCGCCGCAAGGCGCGCCTCGGCCAGCCTGCGCGGCAACAGCTCGCCTATGACCGTGCGCGCCAGGGATTTGGACCGGCTGGGCTCGCGCAGCAGGGCGGGCACGTCGGCGTCCGGGGCCAGATCCACGCGGATGGACTCGCCGCGGCGCCAGTGGGAGGAGATTTGCAGCGCCGCCGGACCGGAGAGGCCCTGGTGCGTGAAGAGCAGGCCGTCGGCATAGGCCGCGCCGCCGCAGGCGCTTTCCGGTCCCAGGCTTAAGCGCGCGGTGACGGAGAGGCCGGAAAGCTCGCGGCAGAGCCCCGCCTCCGGGCCGGAAAGCTCCAGGGGCGTCAGGGCCGGGCGCGCGGGCACATGCGGCAGGCTCAGCTGCCCGGCCAGGCGGGCGATGATGTCCGTGCCGCCCAGGGCTGGCCAGGCCGGGCTGCCCAGGGCCAGCACCACGCGCGGGGCGCGCAGCGGGCCGTGCTCGGTTTCCACATGGAACAAGCCGCCGGACTTGGCCGGGGGCGCGACGGCCAAGACCGGGTGCCCCAGCAGGATGCGGCACTTGGCCTTGCGGCAGGCCTTTTCCAGCGCGCCGCACAGGGCCTCGGCCCCCTGGTCGCAGAAGACCTTGCCCTGGTCCTCCTCGTGGGCGCGCAGGCCAAGGTCGGAAAGCAGCTCGAAAAAGCGCTCCGGCGTAAAGCGCGCAAGGGCCTGGGTGGTGAAGCGCGGATTCTTGGAAAGGTAGTGCGCGGGCGCGGCGTTCAGGTTGGTGCAGTTGGAGCGCCCGCCGCCGGAGGCCCGCAGCTTGCGCGCCACCTCGCGGCTCTGGTCCACGACGAGCACCTGCTTGCCCCGGCGCGCGGCGAAAAGCGCGCAGAGCAGCCCGGCGGGGCCTGCGCCCAGGATCAAAATTTCGGCATCTTGCTGTGTTGCGGTATGTGCGGACATTACACAAGTGTAGGGGATGCGGGCGGGGAACACAAGCCGGGCCGCTCCACGCTCCGTCGCCGAAAGCCAGCCCCTCTGCCGCTCCGGCCGCCGCTTTGCCTGGCGCTTGCCTGGCGCGCAAAGTGGCGTCGGGCTCTTCCCATCCGGCCGGGATTATGCTAGCTCTCGCGTCAGCGGCGCGGCGTGTTGCCTGCGCGGTCCCGTATCTTCACGCGAAATAAGCACAAGGGGTGGGTCATGGATTTCTTCTTTTTCTTCGCCGGTTTGATCGGCACCATCGCTGGCCTGCTGGTCATCAAGGTGACCAGCCCGAACCAGCACTAGCCTGACGGTTTTCGCCGCCGGCGCTTTTGAGGCCGTCCGCCGCTTCTCTATCCATGCGTGCCATGTGTGCCATGCGCGGGTAGGGAAGCGGCGGGACCGCTGCTTTTCCTGCCCGCTTCGACCCGCCCCGGCGGGTTTTTTTGCGCCCGGCGCCCGGTGCCCAGTGTTTGGAGGCGCGGCCCGCAGCATGCGCCCGGGGGCTTGCCTCGCCGGGGCGGCTGCCTGTACACAGGAGGCTCGGCCGGGGCGCTGGGCGCTCCGCCATCCCTTTCCGCCACCTTCATCCTCACCCGCCGGAGGCCGCCCATGCGCATTGTTTCCTGGAACGTCAACGGCTACCGCGCCGCCCTGGGCAAGGGCTTTCTCGACTGGCTCGCGGCCTCGGACGCGGACGTGGTGATGCTGCAGGAGACCAAGGTGGAGCCGGAGCAGCTGGCCGATGCCGAGCGCAATCCGGCCGGGCGCGTGGGCCTGTGGAACTGGTCCAAGGGCAAGAAGGGCTACTCCGGCACTGCCTGCTTCGCCAAAACTTCGCCCCTGGCCCATTCCTTCGGGCTGGAGGATCCGCGCTACCGGGGCGAGGGCCGGGTTATCCACATGGAGTACCCGGACTTCCACCTCTTCAACATCTACTTTCCCAACGGACAGAAGGACGAGGAGCGCCTGGCCTACAAGCTGGGCTTCTACGACGCCTTCCTGGCTCAGGCCGAGGCGCTGCGCAAGACCAAGCCCATCGTGGTCGGCGGCGACTTCAACACCGCACACACCGAGATCGACCTGAAGAACGCCAAGGCCAACGAGAAGACCAGCGGCTTTCTGCCCATCGAGCGCGCCTGGATCGACGCTTTCATCGCGCGCGGCTACGTGGATACCTTCCGGCTCTTTGAGCCCGGGCCGGGGCATTACTCCTGGTGGAGCTTCCGGGCCAACGCGCGGGCCAAGAACGTGGGCTGGCGCATCGACTATTTCTTCGTCTCCGCGGAGCTGAGGGATCGCGTGAAGGCCGCGTGGATAGCCCCGGAGGTGCAGGGCAGCGACCATTGCCCCGTGGGTGTGGAGATCGTTTAGCCTACCGCCGACATCGTCGTGGTTCAGCCCAGGGCCAGCCGCGCCGCCAGGGCCGCAAAGGTCGAGCCCATGAGCCAGGGCCGCGCCCGCTCCAGCCGGGAGCCCGCGGCCGCGCCCTGCCGCAGGCGGCGCACCAGCCCGCTGGCCAGCAGGGAATAGGCCGCGTCGAACACCAGCCCAACCGCCACCAGCATGCCGCCGAGCCACAAGAACTGCGGCAAAAGCGGCCCGCGCTCCGGCGACACGAACTGCGGCAGCAGCAGGCCGCAGAACAAAAGCGCCTTGGGGTTCAGCAGATTGGTCAAAAAGCCCCGCAGCATGTCCGCCAGCAAGGCCTTGCCCTTCGCCCCGTGCGCCTGGGCGGCGGCTTCGCCTGTCGTGTCTTCCGCCGTGCTTCCCGTCGCGGGCCTGGGCCGCAAAATTTTCCACGCCAGCCACAGCAGATAGGCCGCGCCAGCGCCGCGCACGGCGGCGAGCAGCGGCGGGTGCCCGGCGAGCAGCGCGGCCAGCCCCAATCCGGCGGCCAGCACGTGCACATAGCGCGCGGCGGCGATGCCCAGGGCCGTGCGCAGGCCAGCGCGCGCGCCGTGGCTTGCGGCCGTGGCCATGACCAGGGCCATGTCCGGGCCCGGAGCCAGAAACACCGCCACCAGCGCGGCAAGATACAGGGACATCAGTGTGGGCTCGAACATGGTTTCCTCCTGGCGGTCTGCCTCCGGCGGCCGGTGCGGCCCGTTGACCGGATTGGAGGCAGAATACAGCGGCGGAAAGGAAATTGCCTTGCTTTTCCTCGCGATAATTCGGAGAGTAGAGCAAGAATCTGCCGTTTGGAGGGTGCGATGCGAAAGGATATTTCGGGTAAGGCTTCGGACAGAGCTTCGGGCGGTGTGACGGGCGAGGACTCCCGGGGCCTTGCGAAAGGCGCTGCGGCGAACGTGCCGGCAAGCGGGCTGGACGACACGGACCGCGCCTTGCTGGCCCTGGTGCAGCAGGACGGGCGCATGTCCAACGCCAAGCTGGCCGAGGCGCTCTCGCTGAGCGAGACGCCCTGCTGGCGCAGGCTCAAGCGTCTTGAGGCCGAGGGCGTCATCGACGGCTACCAGGCCAACCTGAACCGCCGCCGCCTGGGCTATGGGGTGCTGGCCCTGGTGCAGCTGTGCTTCGGCAACCATTCGGACGACGCGCCGAGCAACTTCGAGGCGGCCGTGCAGCACATCCCGGAGGTGCTCTCGTGCCACAACGTCACGGGCGAGGCGGATTATTTTCTGCAGGTGGTGGCGAAGGACCTGGAAGCTTACGGCCGCTTCGTGTCCGATGTGCTGCGCAAGCTGCCCGGCGTCACGTCCATCCGCTCCAGCCTGTCCCTGCGTGAGGTCAAGGCCAGCACGCGGCTGCCCGTCGCCGGGGGGCGCGGCCGCTAGGCCATGAAGGCGCGGGCCACGCGGAACACGTCGTCGTAGGTGAGCTGCGCGCGGATGGCCAGGCACATTTCCGTGGCCATGTCCATTTTGCGGCGCGCCTGGGAGAGGGCGGCGTTGCGCAGGGCCGCCAGGTGCAGGGTGATGAAGGCGGTGTCGAAGCCGTCCGCCGCAAGGGAGAGCCCCTCCGTGAAATAGCCGGGGCGCAGGTGCGGCAGGTATTCGTTCAAGGTCTGCT
>Ga0209373_10002334_pt1 | contig 19286 bp, 13 predicted proteins | sample Higcelweek5metaG_FD_187173 | JGI IMG/M metagenome (GOLD analysis project Ga0209373, IMG submission 187173) | Freshwater pond sediment microbial communities from the University of Edinburgh, under environmental carbon perturbations - High... | ecosystem: Environmental > Aquatic > Freshwater >... | reverse complement strand
AAAATCAAAAGTCGAAACCGTTTGTGCTGGAACATTAAATTCAGTGAAAAACGGATAATTATCAGAAGCTCTGAATAGCATGTATTTGGTTTCAATTGGCAAATATCCTACTAACTTTTCTCCTGCAAATTCGTTCATTGTCGTCGCCATATTGGATTTACCGAAACCAGTCAAATAGAAATCCATTCCTTTGTCTTTCATTGGCACACCTATCATTTCAAAATTGAACATAAAATACAAATCCATTTTTTGTTCTTTCAATTTAGCAGCCAAATGTTTCGAACCTAAAAGTCCTTTTTCTTCTGCAGAAAAGAACACAAAAAGTACACTTCGCTTGTTATTTTTGAATTTAGCGAAATATTTAGCTATTTCAGTTACCGCTGTGGTTCCTGTTGCGTTGTCGTTTGCACCATTTACAATTACATCACCATTTACACCATTTTGTAACATTCCAATATGATCATAATGCGCTCCGATTACCACAAATTCATTTTTTAATTTTTTATCTGTTCCTTCAATATAACCTACAATATTGAAAGCAGGTTTGTCAAAATTTGATAACGTATCACGATAAGTTTTAAAATAAGGTTTGATTCCGTTTTCTTTTAATAGATTTTCTAAATAAACCGCAGCCTTTTCAATACCTTCACTACCCGAATCTCTTCCTTCTAGTTCATCAGAAGTCAAATAAGACAAAGTCTTAATAACGTTTTCTTCTGAAACTTGGTAATTGACATTAGAAATATTTTTCGAAGTAACATTGGTTTGTGCATGCAATGACAATCCAACGAAAGAAATTAGGAATACGATTTTTTTCATAGTTTTTAGTTTTAAGTAAAAATAAAAAAATCCCGAGTAAATCGGGATTTTGTATGATAAATTTAACACTTATTAGGCTAACATCGTTACTGGATTTTCCATAAACGCTTTAAACGTTTGTAAGAATTGAGCTCCTGTTGCTCCGTCCACTGTTCTGTGATCGCAAGCTAAAGTAACTGTCATTGTGTTTCCAACTACAATTTGACCGTTTTTAACTACTGGTTTTTCAATAATAGCTCCAACAGATAAAATAGCAGAATTTGGTTGATTGATAATTGAAGTAAACGATTGAATTCCGAACATTCCTAAGTTAGAAATTGTAAACGTACTTCCTTCCATTTCTGCTGGTTGAATTTTTTTAGATTTTGCTTTTCCAGCCAAGTCTTTTACGTTTGCACCAATTTGAGTTAAGCTCATTTGGTCTGTAAATTTCAATACTGGAACCATTAATCCGTCTTCAACTGCTACTGCAACACCAATATTCACGTGGTGATTGATAACCATTGCATCTTCTCTCCATTGTGAATTTACTTGTGGATGTTTTTTCAATGCCATCGCACTCGCTTTGATTACCATATCATTGAAGGAAACTTTCGTCTCTGGCAATCCGTTAATCATATTTCTTGAAGCAATAGCATTGTCCATATCCAACTCGATAGTTAAATAATAATGCGGTGCTGTAAATTTAGATTCTGATAATCTTCTCGCAATGGTTTTACGCATTTGCGAATTTTTGATTTCTTCTTGGAATACTTCTCCTGCTGGAACAAATGGTTTAACTGCTGCAACTGCATTTGTTGCTTCTGCTACAGCTTGAGTTGGAGTTGCAACTGCTGATGGAGAGAAATTCTCAACATCTGATTTTACAATTCTTCCATTTTCACCTGACCCTTTTACTTGAGACAAGTTGATTCCTTTATCTTGAGCAATTTTTTTCGCTAATGGTGAAGCAAATATTCTTGAGTTGTCTGTTGACTGTTGTTTGTTTTCTGTTACCTCAGAAGGTGTTGAAGTATTTGAAGTTTCAGCCTTTGGAGCTTCCACCACTGCACCAACTTTATAATTTGCTGCAATTCCTGTAATATCAGTTCCTGCTGGTCCTAAAATAGCCAAAATTGTATCTACTGGAGCAGAATCTCCTTCTTGCACTCCTATATATAACAAAGTTCCTGCATTAAAAGATTCAAATTCCATAGTAGCTTTATCCGTTTCGATTTCAGCTAAAATATCACCTTCTTTTACAGTATCTCCTACTTTTTTTAACCAAGTTGCAACTGTTCCTGTTGTCATAGTATCAGACAAACGAGGCATTGTTACTACTTTTACACCAGCTGGCATCTCGACTGCGCTCGATGTGACAGATGTAGTTTCCTCAACTACTTTTTCTTCTTTAGTTTCAGTAGCATTTCCTCCACTTAATAATGTTGAAATATCTTCGCCTGCTGCACCAATGATAGCCAATAAAGAATCTACTGGAGCCGATTGTCCTTCTTGAATTCCGATGTGTAATAAAACACCATCATAGAAAGATTCGAATTCCATCGTAGCTTTATCCGTTTCAATTTCGGCTAAAATATCACCTGTTTTGATTGTATCACCCACTTTTTTTAACCAAGTTGCTACAACTCCTTCAGTCATCGTATCACTCAAACGGGGCATTGTTATAATTTGTGCCATAGTTCTTATAATTTATGTGGAATGAAAGGATAATTTTCTTGTTCATACACTACATCATATAACTGTTGTGCTTCTGGGAATGGAGATTCTTCAGCGAATTTCTCACATTCAGCCACTAAATCAGCTACTCTTTGATCGATTGCTTCTATTTCAACTTCTGTAGCGTAGTTATTTTCTTTAATAATATCAAGAACTTGAGTAATTGGGTCAATTTTTTTGTATTCTTCCACTTCCTCTTTTGTTCTGTATAATTGTGCATCAGACATTGAGTGTCCTCTGTAACGGTATGTTTTCATTTCTAAGAAAGTTGGTCCATCTCCACGACGTGCTCTTTCCATTGCTTCATGCATTGCTTCAGCCACTTTTACCGGATTCATTCCGTCAACTGGTCCACAAGGCATTTCGTATCCTAAACCAAGTTTCCAAATATCGGTATGATTTGCGGTTCTTTCTACAGAAGTTCCCATTGCATATCCATTATTTTCAACGATGAATACTACTGGTAATTTCCATAACATTGCCATGTTGAAAGCTTCGTGCAAAGAACCTTGACGCGCCGCACCATCACCAAAATAAGTTAAGGTAACACCGCCAGTATTGAAATATTTATCAGCAAAAGCAATACCTGCTCCTACTGGAATTTGTGCTCCTACAATTCCGTGACCTCCATAAAAACCATGTTCTTTAGAGAAAATATGCATAGATCCACCCATTCCTTTTGAAGTACCTGTAGCTTTTCCGTATAATTCTGCCATAACTTTTCTTGGGTCAACACCCATTCCAATTGGCTGAACATGGTTACGGTAAGCGGTAATCATTTTGTCTTTTGACAAATCCATAGCGTGCAATGCTCCAGCTAAAACTGCTTCTTGACCGTTATATAAATGTAAAAATCCTCTAACTTTTTGTTGGATATAAACAGCAGCTAATTTGTCTTCAAATTTTCTCCAAAACTGCATGTCTTCATACCATTTAAGGTAAACTTCTTTGGTTATTGGCTTCATTATGTTTGTTTTTAATTCAATTATATTGCGAAACACATAAATTGCTAGTTCACAATTTTACGAAAAGCAAAAATACTACATAGAACCTTACTGAAAAAATTAAATTCTATGATTTTTTCGTTTTTTTGTATGAAATCGTTAAAAAAACCTACGAAATCGTTATAGATGATTTTTATCGAAAACTAATGGCAAAATATTTTTCAAAGAATCCGTTTTATAAATTGGTCCTTTTGCTCCCATGAAAAATATTTCTATAGGAATATCTTGCTTAAATTCGTACTCAGCAATAGCTTGACGACAACTACCACAAGGAGGAATTGGCTCGTCTAAATCTCTATCTTGAGGCGATGCTGTGATAAACATTTTCACAATTTTAGCATCTGGATAAGTAGCTCCCGCATAATAAATAGCTACTCTTTCTGCACACAAACCTGATGGATAGGCTGCGTTTTCTTGGTTTGAACCTTGTACAACAATTCCGTTGTCTAATAAAATTGCTGCTCCAACTGTAAATTTTGAATAAGGTGCGTATGCCTTACTTCTTGCATCAAAAGCTTGCGTCATCAAATTGATTTCTTGTTGCGATAATTCTTCTTTTGAAAGTACCGAAATGGTAGTGTTTATAATAATTTGCTTCATATGTGAGGAAAAAAAATCCAAACTCAACTAAGAATTTGGATGATTTATTAATTTATATTTTTATCTAAAGTTCATCGTAATTATCTCCAAAACTAAATGTTAGTGAAAAACGCAAGGTATTTTCAAGCGGATTTCTAACTTTTGAAGCAGAGAACAAATAAGAGACATCTACTTTAACAACATTATATTTGAAACCTGCTCCTAATGAGAAGAACTTTCTTGCTCCTTTTAATTCGTTTTCGTTAAAATAACCTAAACGCAATGCAAATGAATCTTGATATGAATATTCTGCCCCTAAAGCCCATGTAAATTCTTTCAATTCTTCAGAAAAACCGTCGGGTGCATCATTGAATGATTTGAAAATCCCTTCTGTCCAACCAATTTTTCTGTAATCAGAAATTGCTAAATTATTCATATCATCAACTTCATCTTGTTCTGCACCAGTTATTGTACCGTCTTCATCAATATCATAATACTCAATTCTTGCTGGAGGTGTTGGAACTAAAAGTTTTGTAACTTCTGCGGTTACACCTATTTTATTGTATTCGTCAAAAATGAAATCAAATCCTCCACCTAAACGCATATTTGCAGGTAAAAAATTTGAGCTAGTATCTAAATTATCATTATCATAATTGATTTTTGGCCCCAAGTTTTGAAAATTAAAACCTAATCTCCATCTACCATTAAAATCTTCGTAAGCAACTTCCTCAGATTGATAATATCCTGAAACGTCTACTGCAAAAGAAGAAGCAGGCGAAGCATCACCATTGTCAGTTGCAATTTTTAAATTTGAACGAATGTATCTTGCTCCAATACCCATTGCAAAACGTTCGCTTAGTTTTAAGGAATATGATCCGTCTATCGCAAATTCATTAGGACTTACTGTTGTTAAAGGCGTTCCAACAGCATCAGTTAACTGAATATCTCCTAATCCAAAATAACGAAGAGAACCTGCAAAGGCACTACGTTCATTAATTCTATTATAATAAGTGATTTGCCCTAAAGAAATATCGTTTGCAATACTAGTTAAATAAGGCGTGTAACTTACTGAAAATCCTTGTTTTTGCAATGAAAATGCATATTTTGAAGGATTATACTGTTGTGAGAATGCGTCAGCAGATGTTGCTACACCCATATCAGCCATACCTGCAGAACGAGCATCAGCAGCAATAAGCAAAAACGGAACACCAGTAGTAATTACACGGTTTTCTTGAGCTTTTGCAAATTGACTCACCATCAAAACAGTTAAAATTAAAGCAATTTTCTTCATCGTATTCATAGTAATTAATTTGACAAATATAGTATTTTATTACAGGATAACAAGTTTCTCGTATTTTTCTGCCGATTTACCAGTTGCAACTGACTTAACCGTTAATTTATAGACATAAACGCCTTTACCAATTCTATCACCAAAATCATCTCGACCATCCCAAGTAACCTCTCTACACAAGAATCCTTCTGTAACTACTTGCTGATTGATTGTTTTTACTAATTTTCCAGAAATAGTCAAAATTTGAACTTGTACATCTAATTGTTCAAATGGCATATTATGGTTGAACCAAAACTCCGTATAACTTACAAACGGATTAGGATAGTTTAATACTTTTTCAATTCGCAAACCTTCATCTGAACAAATGGCATTAAATTGAATTTCGGCTGTAATTAAATTATTATATACATCCCAAGCCTTAAACAAAACCGTGTGTAATCCTGGTGATAAATCTCTAAACGGAAAACGTACAAATCCTTTTGTATAATCGTCATTCTCTGTTTCATAATATTCGTTTAAAATATACGGATTGGTTTCGTCTCCATCTAAAATTGCAACAATATCATGTCCAATTCCGCTTGCTGTATTGATTCCGTTTTCGTCTTCTAAAAATGCCAGTAAAATTGGAGAACAGTTGGTAATCCCTCCCGAGACAAAACCTTCGTCATTCATATGTAATCGAACTGTTGGCGGATTTGTATCGCTAACTGCATTTACGTTAACGCCTCCAATTTGGATTGTTTTATCATAACCAGTTTGATCTTCTAAATTTGGCACATCCCTTTTGGCATAAAAACTAATTTTACCATTGCCAACAGGAATTCGAATATCTTGAGGAACCACAAAACTAAACTCAAATTGCCCATTAACAACTGAAGCATTTCCTCTAAAAACAGTTTCTCCTAAAGTAGTAAAATTCATAGTAATTAAACCTCCAGAATCTGAGGTTCCGTTATTACCTAAAGTAGTTCTATTAATATCTTTATCAAAAATTTGAACTGCTAAATCACCATTATAATTTGACAGCAAAACATCACTCTCATTTCTAACTTCACCAGAAATTTTCACCAAACTCAACGCTTGAAGTACTGGTAATGGTTGATCTACAGGAATATCATTTACTTTTGTTAAAACAACTTTTGGTTTTGGAATTGCTAATTTCAAAGCTGGATCGCCAATATAAAAAACAACTCTTCTATTATCTGATCCTGTAGACAATTTAGTCATTCGTAAAGCTTCTGCAATGGTTGGATAATCAGTTGAACCAAAAGCATATAAATCTTCGCTCAATAAATTATTCATTGCGTACCCAGTAGAAACACTTATTTGTCTTGTAGTTGCAATTAAACCAATTGCGCCACCAGATTTATTCCAATACATGTATTCACCACCCGTAAAACGATTTGGGTCATCAAAACGAGTAAATTCGCATGTTATGGTAACAAATAAAGGATATCTGTAACGATTAGTTAAATTTTGCGCATCTAACTTTTCAAATAACCGCTCTCTGGCTAAAGCCTCTTCATTTCCATGACCAAAATAATTAAACACTAAAGCTCCTAATTCTAATGCATCTAAAAAATCATTTTTAGCATCAGGATAGCGTTCTCCACCAGCAGCAACTTGCTGAACATAAGCATCTGTATGAATTTTTTTAACATTTACAAAAGGCTTTTGCGCTGTTAAAACATCAGCTAAATTATCTAACCCAAATTGCAAATCAGCATCAGTTGTATTATCTGCATCATCTGAATAAATTACGAAATTATTACGCCATCTTCCATACGATTTTTCGTCGTGATATTCGATGACCTTGTTTACCATTTCTTGCGCTTGAGAAGTTGTAGTAACTAACATTCTTCCAACCGCAACGTCAATTCCATCAAAACCAGTTGTCATTGGCCCTTCTCCATCATCCATCATACCATAAAAATCGTCTGACATAAATGAAGAATACAATGAAAAATTTGTAGTATTATTTGTTTCTGATGCTAATGGATTAAACCCATGAAACACAGGAACTATGTTGTTATTATTAGGAATTCTATTTTTATAATCGTAAGAAGCATCACCAAAAAGATTTACATATTTTACTCTTTTATCTGGAGATGATGCATTCCAATATACATATTTAACCAAGTTACGAATGGCAGCTATATCTTGCTTTCCAGATGAAAACTCTTGATACAAACGCTCTAAAGGAACAACACGCACACTCATGCCAGAATTTGTGCGATGAAAATTTGCTAAAGTTTCCGCTTGGTTTACTAAAAATTGTGGTGTGAAAATTAAGTAATCAACATCTTGAAAATTACCAGAAGCATCATTAAATATAGTTCCTTTGATATTTTGGTTTACTACAGTTGAAGATGACTCTTTAGAGGGCAAAAAAACATCACCTAAATCTACCGCAACATATTTTCTTGCTGTTCCAAGATTTACCTTAAAAGAAAAATTTACTCCCGAAGTGTTGACATATTTTGAAATATTGTAAATATCTGTCACATCCCAAACTTGAGAAATAGCACTTGCTGAAGTTAAATTGTATTGCCCAATACCTATATTCGTTTGTTCAGCATCGTTGAAAAACATAAACTGCTTTCCAAAACCAATTAAATTTCTTTTAGTTTTTAAACGGATAAAATCTAAATAGCCATTTGAATTTGGAACTCCTCCATTATCATATGTTAAACGTATTGAAACAGAAGAAGAAGTTGCGTTAAATGTAGTATTCAAAGTAGACTCATAACCTTCAATTCCACTAAAAGCAACCAACGGTGGAAAAGTAATAGTTCCTAAATTAGTTGTATTTACATTAAAGTTGAAGGAAGAAATTCCAAAAGATTTAGAAGCGGTATTTATTTTTAATTCAACAGGAACAGAAATATCTATGTTAGGAATTGTAAAACTAAACTCTTGACTATCATCAATATTAAATTGTTCACCAAACCACCTTCTACCTACTTTTCCACCATTCACTAAATCTTTTTCATAGTACAAAACATCATCAAATTGATTAAATTGCATACTTGGTGCTGCAGAAGGCTCAATTGCATTTACAATACGTTTTCCTGTTCCAGCATTAGCGGTTACATAATAATAGGTCTTATCTGCAAATAAATTAACACTGGTTAAGCTTTCATCATTCCATGTATCAACCCCTTCAGCATAAAACAAAATATAATCTGATGCATCAAAAACACCATCTTCTTCACCTATAAACTGAATTGCATTTTCCTCCAAATCCATAGGATATGGTGTGTCATTTAATAAAGGTAGCATTCTACCACCATTTCCATATAGTTTTATAGTTCTTGGATCAACATTTACATTTAATCCCAAACTTTGTAAAAAAGATTTTGAAATTCGATAAACACCTGATTTTTCAATATAAAACTTATACCAATTTCCAGTAGATAAAACAGAGTTTGAAACAGCTGATACCGAAAAAGTATTTCTATTATTGTTTCGATTAGAAATCGAATTATTACTTATTGTATAGGTAAATGAAACTACCTTTTTATAACCTGAAGCATCCTTTATAATTGGATTAATAGATATAAACCCTTTAAAAACACCTCTGGCATTTACAGATTCAAATTTAGCATTAATTGTTGGTGTAATTTTTGATTTATCTAAATCATATAAATCATTTTCAGTTATACTTTTATAGGATACATTACTAATTTGCAGCGCATTTTTATCCAACAAGTTAGAAATATCAACAACTTTTTTGTAAATGATTGATTTACTATCCACATTGTACTCAAAATTTTCGCTTTGAAATTGTGGTATTTTTACAGTTAACTCACCTAAATTATAATCAACTTGTGAATTCCAATTTAAAGTTATTGTTTCTGATTGTTGAGCAAAGGTTTTGCCAATTATAAAAACAAGTATATATAGGAGTATCTTTTTCATCTGTTTAAAAACGTATATTTGGAAAATATATTACAAAGAGAAAAAAATATTTTATTTTAATCTAATTTTTACAATAAAATATACATAAATTCGTTGTAAGAAAAAGGATTTTAACACAAGATTAATTTTTTTTTACAAATTTTTAAAAACGTGTTGCATATTAATACATAATTATTATCTTGCGACACTAAATTTATTACCTACTAAAGTATGAAAATTAAGAAAATTATGGCTTTAAAATTGTTAGTTGTAGTAGCTCTAACAATAGGTTTTACTGGTTGTTCTAAGAAAGGAAGCACTAAAGGTGGTTCTTCAGCAACTGGCTGGAAAATCAACGACAAAAAAGGTGGATTTCAGTTTAACGACAAGTTCAAAAAACAAGAAACTCCTCCAGGAATGGTTCCTGTTGAAGGCGGAACGTTTACTATGGGTAAAGTTCAAGATGATGTGATGCATGATTGGAACAACTCTCCAAATCAACAACACGTTCAATCATTCTTCATGGATGAAACAGAAGTAACTAATAAAATGTATTCAGAATACTTATATTGGGTAAAGACTGTTTTCCCTCCAACAGAAGAAAACTACAAAAACATCTATAATGGTGCAATTCCAGATACTTTAGTATGGAGAAACCGTTTAGGATATAACGAAACCATGACAAATAATTATTTGAGACATCCTGCTTATGCAGATTATCCAGTAGTTGGTGTTAATTGGATTCAAGCCACAGAATTTAGCAAATGGAGAACTGATCGTGTAAACGAAAACATTTTAGAGCGTGAAGGTTACTTGAAAAAAGACAATAAAATTAAGTTAGGTACTGATGTAACTGCTGAAAAGTCTTTTAGTACAGAATCTTACATCAATACGCCGTCTACTTCTTTTGGCGGTAACGAAGAAGTAGTTCTAAAAAAAGAAATGGGTGGAGGAAGAAGACCTGCTGCTGATACTGCTAAAAACGTATATGCTCAAAGAAGTTCAGGATTGATTTTACCAGAATACAGACTTCCAACTGAAGCTGAATGGGAATATGCTGCACTTGCTTTAGTAGGAAACAGAGAATACAACATTTATAAAGGTCAGAAAAAATATCCTTGGAGTGGTCAATATACTCGTTCTGGTAAAAGAAAAGAAAGAGGTGATCAATTGGCAAATTTCAAACAAGGAAAAGGAGATTACGGCGGAATTGCAGGTTGGTCTGATGATGGTGCTGATATCACAAATAAAGTAAAAAGCTATAGTCCAAATGATTTCGGCTTATATGATATGGCTGGTAACGTTGCAGAATGGGTACAAGATGTTTACAGACCAATGGTTGATGATGAAGCAAATGATTTCAACTACTTTAGAGGTAACGTTTATACTAAGAATAAAATTGGTGAAGACGGAACAGTTGAATTAGTAACTTCAGACAATATTACTTACGATACTTTAAGTAATGGTAGAATCATGGCAAGAAATTTCCCTGGTCAAATTGCTCAAGTTCCAGTTGACGAAAATGAGACTTATTTAAGAACACAATTCTCAACTTCTGACAACAGAAACTACAGAGATGGTGATAGACAATCAACTCGATTCTTCAAATTTGGTTCATCTGATGAAGAAGGTGGAGAAGGTGAAGAAGAAAAATTCAGAATGTATGAAGCGCCAAAACATAAAATTTCAACTTCTGTAGATTCTACAGGAACTGAAAAGAAAATGGTGAAACAATTTGATAAATCTGACAAAAGAACATCTTTAATTGACGATAACGTAAGAGTATACAAAGGTGGTTCATGGAGAGATAGAGCATATTGGTTAGATCCAGCTTCAAGAAGATTCTTCCCTCAAGATATGGCAACTGATTACATTGGATTTAGATGTGCAATGTCTAAAGTTGGTCCTAAGTCTAACAAAAAGACTTCAAGAGGAAATCCAAAACAATAATTTTCTACAAAATACTTTAAAAAGCCCTTTTTTACAAAAGGGCTTTTTTTTATCTTCGTTACTCAAAACAAAACCTTTAAAATGAATATAAACACAATTCATTCACTATTCTTAGAATGCACAAAAGTATCAACTGACACAAGAAAAATTGAAAAAGATTGCTTATTTGTAGCTTTAAAAGGAGATAATTTTGATGCAAACACATTTGCAAAAGAAGCTTTAGATAAAGGTGCTAAATTTGTAATTATAGATAACAATGAGTACTACATTAACGAGAAAACAATTCTTGTAAATGATTCGCTCGAAACCCTACAAGAACTTGCAAAATTTCATAGAACATATCTTGGATTACCAATTATTGCACTAACAGGTAGCAACGGAAAAACCACAACAAAAGAATTAATTCATGCGGTTTTATCTAAAAAATATAACACAATTGCAACCATTGGAAACTTAAACAACCATATTGGAGTTCCTTTAACATTATTACGTTTTACAAAAGATACGGAAATAGGAATTGTTGAAATGGGAGCAAATCACCAAAAAGAAATTGAATTTTTATGTAAAATTGCGCAACCTGATTATGGATATATAACAAATTTTGGAAAAGCACATTTAGAAGGCTTTGGAGGTGTTGAAGGAGTAATTAAAGGAAAAAGTGAAATGTATAATTTTCTGCAAGAAAATAATAAGATGGCTTTTGTTAACCTTGATGATGCTATCCAAAACGAAAAAACAACACAGCTAAAAAGATTTACTTTCTCTACATCCAACAAAAATACAGATGTCAGAATTGGTCATATAGAAGCCAATCCAATGGTCAAAATCAACTACAACAATTTATCCATACATTCACATCTAATTGGAATATATAATGCAAACAACATAAACGCTGCAATTACTATTGGAAACTATTTTAAGGTAACAGATAATTTAATCAAAGAAGCAATAGAAAATTACATTCCAGAAAATAATCGCTCACAATTAATTCAAAAAAACGGAAATGAGATAGTATTAGACGCCTATAACGCAAATCCAAGCAGCATGACGGCAGCAATTATGAATTTCATTCAACTTGACAAAGCGAATAAAATTGCAATCCTTGGAGACATGTTTGAATTAGGTAACGAAAGCTTATCAGAACATAAAAAAGTAATTGAATTGTTAGAAAACCAATCAGAAATAAAAACTTATTTCATAGGAAAAGACTTTTATGCAAATAAATTAAATAGTAATCATATTACTTTTTTTGAAGATTTCAATTCATTTGCAAATTTTCTACGAGAGAGAAAACCTACAAATAGTCTACTCTTAATCAAAGGTTCAAGAGGAATGGCATTAGAAAAAAGTTTGGAACTATTGTAAAACAAAAAAGCACTTCAGTTGAAGTGCTTTTTTGTTTTGTGGGCGATGAGGGGTTCGAACCCCCGACCCCCTCGGTGTAAACGAGGTGCTCTGAACCAGCTGAGCTAATCGCCCCAATAAATTGCTTTACTTTCGTAATGCGAGTGCAAATATACACTGAATATTTGTTTTTGCAAGTCTTTTCTAAAAAAAATTACACAATTTCTGCTACTACAAATGTGCTTCCTCCAATATAAATAAAATCATTAGTATTAGCTTTTCTAAACGATTCTCGATAAGCATCTGTAACAGAATTATATACTTCACCTTTCAATCCGAAATCAAATGCTTTTTGTTGTAAAATTTTCGCTTCCAATCCTCTTGGAATATTTGGTTTACAAAAATAATATTTTGCCTTTTTTGGAAATAAAGGTAAAATCCCATCCAAATCTTTATCATTCACCACTCCTAAAACAATATGCAACGAATCAAATTTATGCTTTTGAACTTGATTCAATACAATTTTTAATCCATGACTGTTATGAGCTGTGTCGCAAACTACAAATGGATTCTTATTCAAAATTTGCCATCTACCTAACAATCCTGTGTTTTGAATTACATGCAGTAAACCCAACTTAATATGTTCTTCTTCAATTTTAAATTCAGTTGATAATAATTCAATTGTTTGAAGAACAGTTTTCTTATTCTGTTCTTGGTAATCGCCAACTAATGCGCATTCGTAAGTAACTTCAGGATTATCTTGTGCAAAATAAATAGACGCATTTTCTGATTTCGCTTTAGCAACAAAAACAGCTTTTGTTTCTTCTGAATATTCTCCAATTACAACTGGAATATTAGATTTGATAATTCCAGCCTTCTCAAATGCAATTTTTGCCAATGTTTCACCTAAAAACTGTGTGTGATCAAAACCAATATTGGTAATTACAGAAACTAATGGAGTAATTACATTCGTAGAATCTAATCTTCCTCCCATTCCTACTTCAATTACAGCAACATCTACCGCTACTTTTGCAAAAAAATCAAAAGCTAAACCAACTGTCATTTCAAAAAAACTCAACTGATTTTCTTCAAAAAAAGATTTGTTTTGAGCTATAAAATCTACTACAAAATCTTCGGAAATCATTTCGCCATTAATACGAATGCGTTCGCGAAATTCTTTTAAATGGGGCGAAGTATATAGCCCAACTTTATAACCCGCTTCTTGCAAAATTGAAGCTATCATAGAAGAAGTCGAACCTTTTCCATTGGTTCCCGCCACATGTATAGATTTGAATTTTTGTTCTGGATGATTGAGCTGATTTACTAACAAATGTGTATTCGTTAAATCTTTTTTATACGCCGAAGCTCCTTGCGTTTGAAACATGGGCAACTGACTAAACATCCAATCTGTGGTTTCTTTGTAAGTCATTTAAAAATTATTTGAAACGAAAGGTTTAGTCTTTCTTGTTAACCTCACGATAGCAATCGAGCTCCCGTTTTCGTTACAATCCAATTAAGAATCGGAATGAGCTCTTTATCTGGGTTAAAGTAAAATTTTAAGGCATTATAATGGCAAAAACAAAAACAATATAACCAATTTGAGTATCTGGAGCATTTGTATCTGCTTTCCAAGTAAAGGATTTAGCTTTTTCAATACACGGATTAACCAAACAGGCTGAACTGTTTGTTGTTCCTCTTGACATTGCAGCACTTATTACTCTTCCTTGCTTATTTACCACCACTTTTACGACAACTTTGCCTACTTCATCACAATCAATATCCGATAAATCAAAATCTGATTTCTCTATAGTTCGCCCGTTTAAATGAAGGTTCTTTGGAGCTGTACCATTTCCATAAAAACTATTCGCATAGGTTGATCTTTCAGGCGCACCTTTTCCATAGCCATCATTATCTGTATGTTGTCCAAAAGACACTATTGAAAATAAAAAAAGTAAATAAAAAGCTTTCATATTTTACTCTCCAACTTGAAAATTAACCACAACAAAACCGATTTGAGTATCGGGTGCATTAGCATCTGGTTGCCATTTAAAAGTTTTTGCGGTTGCAATTGCAGGATTTACTAAACATGGGTCAGAATTTGTAGTTCCTTGAGCGCGTTCGGCACGAACAACAGTTCCTTGCTTGTTTACCCAAATTTTTACTACAACTTTCCCTGATTCATTACAATCTTGTACTTTTTTAGAATTTCCAGCTAACTTTCTACCAGCTAAACCCCAACCAGTTCCTTTACCAGTTCCAGTTCCATCACCTGTGCCATTTCCGTAAAAACTATTGGCATATAAACTACCGTTTGGATTTCCTTTATCGCCATCACCATCTTTATCATCGCCATGGCTAGTTTCACCATTACCATCTGATTTTTTGGCATTTTTGATTTTATCTAAAGCAGAATTTACCTTCTTTTTAGGTGTTTCTGTTGGTTTGGTTTCCGTAGGTTTTGTAACTGGTTTTTTCTTTTCCGTTTTTGGAAGCGTTACAGGTGCATCAGCATCTTGAGTAAGTGTTTGCTCTTCTGATTCTTCGGGTTCACTTTGTGCTTCTGCTTCGGTAGTTTTTGGTGGATCAGTTGGCTGAATGTCGCCACTTCCTGTATCACTTGTTCCAAAATTTACTGCAATTCCGTTTTCAGGCGGTGGATCCATATATGTCAATCCGAAAAAGGCAAACAAGATGAACAACACCACAAAAACGGCAGTTGTGATGCCAAATGATTTTTTTTCTTCGGGTGTTTCTAAAAGTTTCATATCTCTGTAATTTGACTACTGAAAACTGGTTGCCTTAGCCCAAATGGAAGCGACATCCTTTTTTTGCTTTCTTTAAGCAAGAAAAGATATAGCGAACAGCTGGAATAGCTTCTAATTATTTTGGACTCACTGCAATTACCATTTTTATTTGATTTCTGTATGCTATTTCCATAACCTGAACCACTTTTTCGTGTGGCACTGATTTTTCGGCACGTAACACGATTGCTTTTTCTGGTGAATTTCCAAGAAGTGCTAATAATTGGGTTTCCAAATCAGCTTCGTTTACTTGATCTTTATCAATGAAAAAATTCAAATCTTTATCAATACTCACCGAAGTACTTTTATTACTATCAGTTTTTCCTTTTGCTTTTGGCAACACTAAATCTAATGCGTTAGTGGTTACCATAGTAGAAGTTAGCATGAAAAAGATAAGCAACAAAAACACAATGTCGGTCATTGACGACATGTTAAATTCTGTTGATACTTTATTTCTTGTTTTTCCTAACTTCATTATACTGGCTCATTTAATAAATCTAAGAAATCAACCGCATTGGCTTCCATTTGATTCACCACTTTATTCGTTTTAACTACCAAGTGATTATATCCAACATAAGCAATAATTCCAACTACTAAACCAACAACCGTAGTTGTCATAGCTGTGTAAATTCCTTCAGCTAATGCACCTACTTCGATTTGTCCGCCACCACTCGCCATTTTATGGAAGGCAAGAATCATACCAACAACCGTCCCTAAGAAACCAACCATTGGTCCAGCTCCTGAAATAGTTGCTAACATACTAGTGTTTTTCTCCAACTTGTACAACTCCAAATTACCGGCATTTTCAATTGCTGTATTAATATCTTCTAATGGTTTTCCAATACGAGAAATTCCTTTTTCGATTAATCTTGCTACAGGTGAATTGGTTTGTGCACATAACATTTTGGCTGCATCAATTTTTCCTGACATAATATTCATTTTAATATTATTCATAAAACTAGCATCTATTTTAGAAGCTTTGTTGATTGCCATTAATCGCTCAAAATATAAAAATAGAGCAAAAAACAACTGAATAAACAGAACTAACATAATCAATTGGCCTCCTATTCCACCGCTGGTTAATAAGCTCCACATTGACAAAGTTTGCTCTGTTGGCTGAGCTTCTACTGCCACTTGACTGGCTACTGCTAAACTATCTGCTTGAAGAAATATACTCATAGTAATTACTTAATTTGTATTAAAAACGTATATATAATTTTATTATTGTTTATCTAATATAATGTTCAATAAATAAGAAAACAAGAGCTCCAGCCATAAAACCTGCAAAAGCCAGCCATGTGATTTTTTTTAAATACCAGATAAAATCGATTTTTTCCATTCCCATTGCTGCAACACCAGCTGCAGAACCGATAATTAACATACTTCCACCTGTCCCTGCCGAATAAGCAATAAAATGCCAAATCGGGTTATCAATTTCATAAGTGTACATTCCCATTGAGGCTGCAACTAAAGGCACATTATCAATAACAGCTGATAAAACGCCTAATAATATTACCACAATATCCATATTTGGAATAGCATTAGAAATACTTTCTGCAGCATATCTTAGTGTTCCTACCTCTTGACCATTGATTGCTCCAAAGACTAAACTTTCAAGAGCTGCAACTGACATTAAAATTCCTAAAAAGAATAAAATACTTGAAATTTCTATACGCGATAATGCTTTATGAGCAGAATATAAATGTTTTTTACTTTTATCGAAATTATCCTCTGGATGAATGTATTCAGAAACCATCCAAACCACAGCTAAGCTTAACATCATACCTACATAAGGGGGCAAATGTGTAATCGTTTTAAAAATTGGCACAAAAACAATTGCTCCTAATCCTAACCAAAGCATGGTTTTACTACTCAATAATTTATGTGTTTCTTCGCTGCTTTTGGTTTCGACTTGTTCAATATCTCCTTTAAATATTTTCATTCTTGATGCTAAAGCAAAAGGAACTACAAAGCATAAAATTGCAGGTACAATAATGTATTCTGACAACCCACCTGCAGAAACTTTTTTAGCAATCCAAAGCATTGTAGTGGTAACATCACCAATTGGAGACCATGCGCCACCTGCGTTTGCTGCAATAACTATTAAGGATGCGTACCAAATTCGTTCTTCTCTATTTTGAACTAATTTTCTTAAAAGAGAAATTAATACAATTGTTGCTGTTAAGTTATCAATAACTGCCGATAAAATAAATCCAATAATTCCTGTTATCCACAACAATCTGATTTTACTTTTGGTTTTTACCATATCTTTCAAGACATCAAAACCTCTGTGCAAGTCAATTAATTCTACAATTGTCATTGCACCAATAAGAAAAATTAAAATTTCGGCAACTTTACCTACATGATGTAATAGTAATCCTTCGAAACCATGTTCTTGAGCATGAATATCCCCAGAATTAATATTAAAAACGGAACCATGACCATCTACAACCGAAAACCAACCTTGATGAAAACCTATTGCTAATAATGCCCACATCAAAGAGGCCATTAAAAGTGCTGGAACTGTTTTGTCTAATTTAAGAGGATGTTCTAATGTAATTGATAAATAACCAATTACAAACAGTAAAATAAGTAATGCTTCCATTTTAAAAATTTATTATACGAGTTGTTTTAAAGCAATTTCAAAAGCTGTTGCGCTAATATTCTTTTTGTCAGAATTGATAGCGTGTGCTTTTTCAATTGCATTTTTGATTCTGTTTGAAGTATCAGAGAAAATAGCTTCATCTGTCATTTGTACTTTTTTCTCCATGAAATAAGCAAAAACTCTTGCCATTCCGCAATTTGCGATGAAGTCAGGAATTAAACTTACTTTTTTATCGGTTTCTTCCATAATTGGACCAAAGAAAATTTCTTTATCCGCAAACGGAACATTTGCACCACTTGAAATTACTTCCAATCCAGAAGCAATCATGCTATCTACTTGGTCTTTAGTAACCAATCTTGAAGCTGCACATGGAGCAAAAACTTGAGCTCCCATTGACCAAATCTTCTCATTGATTTCAGCAAAAGGAATCATGTTGTCTGCTACTAATTTATTTCCGTCTTTGTTTAAGAACAATGTTGTAATTTCTTCGAATGAGAATCCATTTTCATTTATAATTCCACCATCTCTATCGATAATTCCAACAACTTTTGCTCCCATTTGAGCTAAATAAAAAGCTGCTGCAGAACCTACATTTCCGAAACCTTGAACGATCGCTTTTTTACCAACGATTGTTCCTCCATAAATATCATAGTAATGACGAGCCGCTTCGGCAACACCATAACCTGTAATCATGTCGGCAACTGTATATTTTCTATTTACATCTGGAGAGAAATTTGGATTTTCAATCACTTTAATTACACCTTGACGTAATTGTCCAATTCTATTGATTTTATCAGCTTCTGTAGGCTTAAAGTGACCGTTAAAAACACCTTCTTGTGGATGCCAAACACCACAATCTTCTGTCATTGGGATTACTTCGTGAATTTCATCTACATTTAAATCGCCACCAGTTCCGTAGTAATTTTTTAATAATGGAGAAACTGCTTTATACCATCTTTCTAAAACACCTTTTTTTCTTGGATCGTTTGGGTCAAAATTGATTCCTGATTTAGCACCACCAATAGCTGGTCCTGAAACTGAAAACTTAACTTCCATAGTTTTGGCTAACGAAAGTACTTCGTTCATATCTAACCCTTTACGCATACGAGTTCCTCCACCTGCGGCACCACCTCTTAACGAGTTAATTACCGTCCATCCTTCTGCATCTGTTTCTGGGTCTTTCCAATTAAATACTATTTCTGGTTCTTTGTTTTCAAATTTCTTTAATAAATCTTTCATTGTGTTGGTTAATTTTTTTGGTTTTACAAATATACATA
>Ga0209373_10002333_pt1 | contig 19287 bp, 17 predicted proteins | sample Higcelweek5metaG_FD_187173 | JGI IMG/M metagenome (GOLD analysis project Ga0209373, IMG submission 187173) | Freshwater pond sediment microbial communities from the University of Edinburgh, under environmental carbon perturbations - High... | ecosystem: Environmental > Aquatic > Freshwater >... | reverse complement strand
CATCCCTGGCCGATGGCACGTTACCTCATTATTCATTCTTTGTATGTTATTTCTTATTTCTTGTTCCTTTAAATGGTTCGTTCCTACGGAACTCGAATTGTTTATTGTGGCCACTTTTCCCTTGATTAAAATCAAGGGTTACAGAATGAACCGTTCCTACGGAACTTTGCTGCTTGTTGCATGCGTACGAATGAAGAGCCGTAGGCACGTTTTATTTTGTAAGGATGGACTTTAGTCCATTCAACACTGAACAATTACTGATAATAGAGAGGCGTAGGCTCGGTCCATTTCAAGCTTCCCCACGTTACCGTTATTGCTCAAACGAGGGGGAGTTTGTTTGTTTTGAAAGAAAATTTTTCATGAGATTTTGATTCATGGGAATTTAGTTTGACAGATGACAAATTATAATTAAAACTTTGAGAAATAGAACAATGTTGTTAAATAAAAAATTCTTTATTCCGTCCCAATTCTTGCTCCTTATTTTGTAATTTATGGTTTTGTCATTTCATAAATTGTCCCATTCAACCAAACTTCGTATTTTTGAGCCATGCAAGAAGAAGCAATACCAACGCACAAAACTACCGATCCGCTCCACTGCATAAGGCACTTGACGAAGGGCTTGGATGGGTTTACTTGGGCTTTAAATGCTATATTTGTAAAAAAGTAAACAGCAATGGCTACAATTATTATCGATACAAGAACAACAGAAGCAAAGAGGATGTTAGAATTCCTGAGATCGACCCGGTATGCCAAGGTTATTGATGAAAACGAACCTGTTGCCATGATTAAAAAAGGGTTAGAGGAGCTTGATTTGGCTCGTGCAGGCAAATTAAAAGGAAAATCTTCAAAGGAATTTCTGACTGAATTATGAATGAGATTGTCATTCTTCCTAGTTTTGAAAAAGGTGCGAAACGTTTAGTTAAAAAATACAAAAGCCTTTCGTCTGAATTGGTTGAGTTTATTCGTCTCTCTGAAAAAGAAGGTATTCAAGGGCTGCACCTTGGAAACGGAATTTATAAAGCAAGAATATCGGTTAAGTCAAAAAGCAAAGGCAAAAGTGGAGGCTTAAGAATAATATCATTCGCCGAATTGTTGATTTCAGTTCAGGATAAAACAGTTTTCCTTGTAGCTATTTACGATAAAAGCGAGGTTTCATCTGTCAACAAAGGTGAGATCGACAAAATACTCAAAACATACGATTTACATTAAAATGGCAGAATCAAAAAATGTTATGATTTCTGAATCCACACCAAAACAACACAGCAACGATCCGCTCCACGGCATTAGGCTCGACACCATGCTCGAATACCTTGTTGAAGAGTATGGTTGGGCTGCACTCGGGTTGAAAATTAAAGTCAACTGTTTTAACAACAACCCATCGATGCAAAGCAGCTTAAAGTTTTTGCGCAAAACCCCGTGGGCCAGAACCAAAGTGGAGCAGTTGTATTTAGAAGCAAAGCGGGAGGAATACGATTAATACATCATCCCAAACAGCCACAACGGGATCACGTTTTCGAAACCCACTTCAATGTCGTCCTTCACAATAAACGAATTGGGCAGGTTTTCAATTTGCTTCTGCTTTTTGTTTTTTCCTCCAATTTCGAAGGTAAATTGTTCGTTCACTAAAAAATCGGCTTGTGGCGACGCATTTACTTCGGCAACATAGCTTACTTGGTTATAAAAGAACGTCTCGCGAATGTTGCCAATATAGGCTTGGTTGCCCACCATGGTGTACATCAGGTTGGGGTTGTGCAGGTAAATCTTTTCGGGCTTGCCAATGGTGGTAAGGCTGTTCGATGCTGTTCGTAACTGCAACAGCAACTGGGCTTCGCTAAGGTATCCAATGTAGTTCTTCACCGTGTTAATGCTAATGCCGCTACGCCCGCTAATGGTGTTGTAGTTGGGCTTAAATGGCACCGAGCCCGAAATAATTTGCAGCAAACGCTTTATGGCAGGAATGTTCGAAATCTGAATTTGTTCGTATTGCGGTATATCTACATCGAGCACCATTTGCAGCACTTCGCCCAGCTTTTGGTGAAATGCGCGCTTGTTTTCGAGGTAAAACGGATAATAGCCATGTTGCAAATAATGCGAAAAATAGGCCAGTGGCTTCACCTTTGCGATAATCTCCAACGCAATTTGCCGATGATTTGCAACCAGATCGTCGAGGCTTACAGCATCGAAATGAAGGCCTGTTTCGAACTTCAGAAATTCGCGAAACGACAGTCCCGGCATGTCGTACATAACGGCACGGCGGCTTAAATCAGACTTGGCCTTGGTGATTTGCAACAACGATGAGCCCGTAAAAATTACCTTCAAATCGGGGAAATCGTCGTAAATGTTCTTCATTTCCACACTCCAGTTGGCGTAGCGGTGTACTTCGTCGAGTACCAGCAGCTTGCCGCCTTTCTTGTGAAAAGCTTCGGCTGTGCTGTACAGCGTGTGCTCCTGAAAATACAAATGATCGAGCGAAGCATACAGCACCGATTCGTCGGCTTTGAAATTTTTCTTGATGTGCTGTAACACCAGCGTGGTTTTTCCTACCCCGCGCGAACCCTTAATGCCGATCAGTTGGTTGTCCCAATCAACTTTGTTATCGAACTCTCGCAGTGATTCAATCTTTGTTCGCGCATACTTTTCACCAAACCTGAGGAATAATATTTCCATAATGCTTCAATTTCAATTGAACCAAAGATATGAATAGTTTAAAAACAATCAACGCATTGATCGAAAATATTTAAAAAACGATTAGTGCATTGATTGAAATTATTAAAGATCAATCATTGAATTGATCGAATTTGTCCTAATTTTATTGTTTGCAGGCTTGTTTGAAAAGACTATTTTTAAACTCTCGAATTAGATAATTTCACAGAGATGATAGATATTGACGATTTAGATGAGCGGTTCAGCATTGAAGGCGAACTTGGATTCACAGAAATAGATGGTGATTTGGTGGCCATTTCGATTTATAACAAATTTGCCGATGCCGAAATTTGTTTGCACGGTGCACATATAACCCGCTTTACCCCACACGGTTCTTTCGATATTTTGTGGATGAGCGATGATAGCTATTTCGAAGTTGGGAAACCAATAAGAGGTGGTATTCCACTCTGTTTTCCTTGGTTTGGACCGCATTCTTCCGATGCCACAAAACCCGCACATGGCTTTGCACGCTTAATGTATTGGGATGTTGTTGAAACGGCTTCGCTCGAAACCGGAGAAACACGTGTAAGGCTTCAGCTTTGTTCTTCTGAAAAAACAAAAGAATATTGGCCGTACGACTTTTGTGCCGAACTAAATATTTTGGTTGGTAGAACATTGGAAGTGCGATTGACAATTACCAATACAGGCAAAGAGGTCTTTGATTATTCAGCCGCCCTTCATTCCTATTTCAATGTTTCCGATATTGGTAATGTGAAAATTGAAGGCTTGGAAGGAACTTCGTATTACAGTGGTTTTGGAAATGAACTTTTTGTTCAAGATACTCAATTGCTTGAAATCAATCAGGAAGAAAACCGTCGTTATATCGAAACTGAAGGCGATTGTGTGATTTACGATGAAGCATTTAGTCAGGCCATTAGGGTGGCGAAAGAAGGAAGTAAAGTTACCGTTGTTTGGAATCCGGGCGAAGAAACAGCTTCAAAAATGGAAGATATTCACGAAGGTGGTTTTGAGGCTTTTGTGTGTGTCGAGGCTGTGAATTTTTATGATGATACGATTCATTTGAGCCCGGGCGAAAAACATACTACAGCAACCATTATCGGTCTCGATTACGGTTTGAAAGATTTAAAACCTGGTGCTGAAGGTAATAGTGGTTTTAAGATTATGTAAATCAGCAGGTATGCAATGTGAAGCCGCAACCCTGTCAGAGTAGTTCTCTAAACAGGGTTGCGGTTTCTGTTTAAAAAAGTGATGGATCGGGAAGGGTGAGTGTTGCAGGTATTTTTAAACCCGTGCCCAACTCTTTATTCAGCTTTTCAATGAAATAGGCTGATAACAGAGGCGATTCCAATTCAATATTTTGATGCACAAAAAAGTAAAACTCTCGTAACCCCTGCTCTTTCCACTTTTTAAGACGAACAATCCAGTCATCTAAGCGCATTCTGTCGCTTTGCGGATTGTTTGAACCCACATAACGAATGAAGGCAACTGGAGTGGTCAGCCGCATGTGCAGCAAATCGCGCCGTCCGGCTGTGTCGACCAGGATGTTGGTCGTATTGTGTTTTTCAAACAACTCATACACTTCGGTTGATACCGCAGTATTGTTGAACCATTCGGTGTTGCGCATCTCAACGGCCAGCGGAATGGCTTTTGGAAAGTTCTCGACAAAGTTTACCAGCTGATTGTAGCTCTTGTATCCAAAATTATCGTGCAACTGTAAAAACACCATTCCCAGTTTTTCCTCAAAATGGCTGACACTATCGCAATAATCATCAACCAATTGTTGAACATCGTTCAGTCTTCGCAAGTGGCTGATGTTTTGTGTTATTTTAGGGAAAAATTTAAAATTTTCGGGTGTTTTATTGTGCCACGTAATCACTTGCTCGCGTTTGGGCATGTTGTAAAATGTGGCATTTAGCTCAATGGAATTGAACTGTGAGGCGTAATATGGTAGTTCGTCTTTGGTTCCGCGTGGATAGAAATTTTTCAAATCTTGTTTGTTCCACTTTGCACAACCCACATATACGTTCATTGGTTTTGTGAGATCGTTTTGCGATAAAATTTTTTGTGTTGACAGATGGTCTTCAGGCAGCAAAAAGTCAACGGTTTCAGGGTTTTCAATTTTTCCGAACTTCATAACAGGTGCACTCTTTTATTTTTATTGAAGGTACTTTTTTTAGAATACATTTCATACAGGAGCTGATTGATATAAGGCTAAGAATGATTTTAGAATCTTGAAAAGTTGATTCCTTCAATAAGGTTGATTCATCAGATGATTGTCATTGAAATGCAACCACTGTTACCCTTCTTGTTAATGTATTGACGTAATGGAATCTACAGTTGGCTATATTTGGTAATATGTTTGTTTTATGGGAAGAATTATTAAGATTTTAAAATTTGATTTATGAGTTTATCATTTATTCATCACAATGGGAAAAAGGTTTTATACATCGATTATTCGAACTGTAAAACCCCACAGGAAACTGTTGCTGTTCTTGAACAAGTTAGAAATGAGTATCTACGCACAAATGAACATTATCTGACTTTAAATAATTTCACAAATGCAGTTTCAAATAATGAGTACATGGATTTAGTGAAAAAGTATGGCAAAGAAGTTTTCGATGCACGTACTGTTCGTAATGCCGGGTTAGGGCTAACAGGAATTAAAAAGATATTGCTTAGTGCTTACAACATAACAGTTAAAAACAAGTTGATTCCTTTTGATTCAAAAGAAGAAGCTCTCGAATTTCTGACCAAAAATTAATTTGTACACTGCGAATACATCAAATATAAGGGGGAGCCGAACGCGAAATCAGCTTCCCCTTTATGTTGTTTATCCAATTTTTACCGAAGTCATTGTTAGCGAACCAGCGACTGCTTTATCGTTGAAAATTTCAAGTTCATCGTTGTTGGTTTGTAGTCCCAATGTGTAAAGCAACGGGAAATAATGGTCGGGTGTTGGAATCGCCTTTAGCGCTGCTGCTCCCAATTTTTCATATTCAATTAATGGTTGGTGGTTGCCCGCAAGGATGTTCTTCTTGAAAACGTCATTCATCTCCAATGCCCAGTCATAGCCATATTCAGCAACATCCATTTTGTTCCATGCCACCATACGCAGGTTGTGAACCATGTTACCGCTGCCAATAATCAGTACCCCTTTTTTCCGAAGTTCGGCCAGTTCTTTCCCGAGGGCATAATGAAAAGATGCAGGTTTATGGTAGTCGATACTGAGTTGTAAAACGGGGATATTTGCATCGGGGTACATACGGCGCACCACTGTCCAAGTGCCGTGGTCGAGCCCCCATTCATGGTCGAGTGCAACAGTTGTTTGTGTTATTAATTCCGAGGTTTCTTTGGCCAGTTCGGGTTTTCCGGGTGCAGGATATTGTACATCGAAAAGCGCTTGAGGAAAGCCGCCAAAATCGTGAATGGTTTTCGGTTTCTCCATTGCCGTAACAAACGTACCTCGTGTGAGCCAGTGTGCCGATATGCACAACACTGCTGTAGGAGTAGGGATTTCGCGGCCCAATTTTGTCCAGTTTCGACTAAATTCATTGTCTTCGATTCCGTTCATGGGCGATCCGTGTCCAATAAATAAAACGGGCATGGGTTTTCCCTTTTGATTTGGCAAAGAAGCCAAACCGCTCAATGATCCTAATGTTGCCATTGCAGTTGCTGTAAAAGAGTAATTCAGAAATTTCCTTCGTTTCATCATCAAAGTAATAGAAAACTCCTCAAAAGGTTCACTGTGCGGAAGATATAAGTTGAAAATATTGGTTAGGATATATTTCCTGTTCTAGAAATATTATATTTACGTTGAAGTGGTACAACATATTACACCTATTAATCCCATTTTCCCATGAATAAAAAAATCTCCATCTTACTCCTTTCGATATTATCATTGGGGGTAAACGCTCAAACAGTTCCAGTTACATTTCATTTAGATGCAAACAATACGCATTATCAGACAGTTAAACTGTGGAATGGTTCAACCTACAACTATACCGATGTTGATGGGGATCGGATTTTTGAATTAACACTCGATCTTCAGCCTGGCAAATTTGATTATTATGTGTTGAGAGATGAAGCATGGGGATGGGATCCTAATAATCCGTTTAACACAACACAATATTCAAATGGGCAGGCAACCATGACAATTGCTGACCCAATGATCAGTTACCTGTTGCCAAAAGATAACGATATGATGCGCGAAAACCGTATTCAGGCAAACTTTGCTTATACGGCTAATAATCCGCCATTGGCAAACTCCATTTCTGTAAAAATTAACGGTACTTCAATTGCCAACCCTACTCAATATTTTGATGCCACTAAGCGCCAATTGTTAATTAACAATCCGCCTTATTTGGTGAATGGTTCAAACACCGTATCTATTGCCTACACTACAAACAAAGGTTTGGTAAGCCGAAGTTCAACATTTACTTATCAGCCTGTAAAATTGATGATCGATACGATAGTTTATCGAATGGATCACATTTTGGGTTGGGGACGGGTTTTTCAGAAGCCCTATCCTGCATCGGTTTTTCTGAAATGCAACGATAAAACATATACCGCAAGTGTAAATAGCGAAGGCTACTTTGGTGCTGATATCGATATTTTGAATGGCGAAAATCTTGTAAAGGTGGCTTATTCCGAGGCTGGGTTAATCAATCCAACAGATCAAATGGTGGTCAATGCTGAAATACGGTCTAAATGGTGGGTAGAGTTAACAAGTAGTATAAGTGGTTCTACAGCAACTATTCAAGCTGTTGCGCACGATGTAAACCTTAGTGAGCTGACTTTTTCGTGGGGTCAATCTGAAGATAATCCTGCGGGGCTTTCAGTTTCAGGTAGCTCGTCCAGTTTTTCGTTTACGGTTCCAACTCAGAAAGGTAATTATGAGATCGAATTGCATGTAAAAGCAGCTAATGGCGACGATTATGTTGCTCGAAAAATGCTAACCACCGAGGGGACTCCCCACTTTATTGGTGTTAACGAACGTGCTCCGTGGATGGAAACCATGGTACTTTATGAAATAGAAGCTGATTTTTTCGATTGGGGAAAGTTAACCTTTCAAAATATTAAACAGACCTTTCAGCACATGAAGGATTTGGGAGCCAATGCATTTAGGATAACTCCTTTTGTTGCTGGGGGCTTCATTTCTTGGGATCACTTTGAAATTAATCCATCTTATGGATCGATAGATGATTTAAAGGATATGATAGAAACTGCCCATCAATATGGAATAAAAGTATTGTTTGATGTTCCGCTGAGCCATACAGCTCCTTTTCATCCGTTTATTCTTCCCAATTTTCTGTTGAAAGAAAAAGCTGAGCCCTATTCTCATTTTAGTATTTGGAAAGGTAATCCGGGAGAATCGGATATTGTGAATAGTCCGGATAACGGACGGCAATGTGTTTATACAAACCTTGAAAATGGTTACACACAGGAATATTTCACCCGTCTCATGGAGTATTGGGTTGAAGTGGCCGGTGCTGATGGTTTCCGAATCGATTGCGGACAGGAATCGATAAACCGTTCTCCTGATTACATAAAATACCTTCATAAACGATTACGCAACATTAATCCCGATCTTTTCATTCTGGAAGAGGGAGAAAACAGAGGTCATCCGGCAGTAGATTATTACGATTTTGGTGATGCTGTTTACGACTGGAAATTATATGGATGGAACAATAGTGAAGGATTTCCGGGGATTTTCAGTGGAGCTTTTAGTGTTGATCAATTACATGAGCTTTTGACAACGGGAACCCCCGACAGTGGTTTGGTTATGCGCTATATCAATACCGGCTATTTCGATTATTTCAGCAAGCGTTTTGGTTTTGAACAAGAACGTAGTGGAGTTGCCATTATCTCCACCACCTTAGGGTTACCCAATATTCGCGGAGGCGAAGAGGTTGGCTTGGCAAGGGCAAACGGGATGTACGATATGGCAGATTCAAAAGGGGTAATGCCTTTTTATTCCCGGTTATTGAAGTCACGACAAGGGTTGTTGGGAAATTATCCTTCAATTGAAAGGATCACTCAGGGTATTCCAGCCAATGTTTATGCTTATACCTCTAAGTCGAATGGGAAAATAGTGTTAACTGTGGTGAATTTCAGTGAAAATCAAGCCAGTGTCACTTTGAATCTTGAAAATGCTGTTTTTGAAAATAAGGGAAAAACAAACTGGTACAATGTTGTTGATGATCAGTCTATCGACAATAGGAATAAAACAAGTTTTGCGATTGATTTAATCCCTTGGAAAGCTAAGGTGTTTGCACTAAATACGACTAAAGACGAGGTTTTTCCGGGTGCGAGCAGTATCACGTTGAAAACACTCTCGGATGAAAATTCAATCGAAACCAATAAAGGTTCTTTAAGCCTTATCGCAACAATACATCCTGAAAATTCGATCGACCATATTGTGTGGAGTTTAGAGGGCGATACCCATTTAGCCACACTTTCGAATGGGACACTTACTTCATGTGGTTGTGGCGAAGGTGAAGTTACAGTGATTGCCCGCTCTGAAAAAAATCCTGCGGTAGAAGCCCGAAAAACAATCCAAATTGAAAACCAGATTTCAGGGTTGGTTTCCAATTCAACGTTCGACAGCAATATAAATGATTGGTTTTTATGGTCTCCGGGTTGCAATAGCCGTTTCGAATGGGATAATGGTGAAGGCCATTTAATTTATAGCAATGGCTCATCGGTATGCAATTCGCAATTAATGAATACCAATAACATGACAATTGTAGCGGGGAAAAAATACAGGGTTCGTTTTGATGCAAGAGCTACAGCCAACTATACCATTAAATGCATGGTTCGAAATAATGGAGGCGACTATGCTTCATTAAGCAATGAACCCGCTTTTCAGGTTACTGCAGCGAAGCAAACTTTCGAGTTCGAATTTACTGCGGCCAAATCAAGCAATATTGCTCAGATTCAATTCAATGTAGGTGCATCCAATGCGGGCTTCTGGTTCGATAATGTGTCGTTTTGCGAAGCGATCGAAGTTCCAGTGAAAGTAACCATTCAGGTTGATTTGAAAAACGAAACCGTTTCGTCAGCAGGTGTATATGTAAATGGTGGTTTTTGCGATTGGAATCCTGCAAATGCTGTAAAACTAACTTCGAACGGAACCATCTATTCAGCAACGCTCAATCTGAAAAAAGGCGAAACCGTTCAATATAAATTTGTAAATGGCGAAAGCAGTGAATGGGGTAAATACGAATTGCTTGTAGGTGATTGTGCTTATGGAAACGACAAAAACCGCATGGTTGTGGTTCCCGAGAATAATATTACCCTCGATGTTGTTTGCTTTGGAAAATGCGTTTCGTGCGATAATGTTTTACCATTAAAAGCGGGAACAATTACGGGAACTAAAAGCGTATGTCAAGGGGATAATTCAGTGACATACACCGTTCCCGAAATTACCGAAGCAACGTCATACATTTGGACCTTACCTGCCGGAGCAACCGGAACAAGTACGACTAATAGCATTACGATAGATTACGGAATGTCGGCGGTTTCAGGTAATATTACAGTGAAAGGTCATAATATAAACGGCGATGGCACTGCTTCTACAATGGTAATTACGGTAAATGCATTACCCGCCAGTGCGGGTACAATTACAGGAACAACCACTGTTTGTCAAGGTCAGAATTCGGTAACTTATACTGTTGCAACTATTGCCAATGCAACCTCTTATTTATGGACACTACCCGCCGGAGCAACAGGAACGAGCACTACAAAAAGCATCACGGTGGATTATGGTGCATCGGCAGTTTCTGGTAGCATTACCGTTAAAGGACAGAGTTCATGTGGTGATGGTACAGCTTCTGAATTAGCTATTACAGTGAATAATAAACCTGCAACTCCTACCATTGGCATGAACGAAACGCTGTTGCATTCGAGTGCGATAAATGGAAATCAGTGGTATAATCAAAATGGAGCTATAAATGGCGCAACAAATCAGGATTACACTCCAAAAACAAGTGGAGATTATTACGTTATTGTCTCCTTAAATGGTTGTAGTTCAGACTTGTCAAATTTATTGAATTACATTCCTACGGGAATTGATCGCAATGAATCAGTCAAACTCACAATTTACCCAAATCCTACCCACGGAAAGATATTTATTCAAGGACTTCCGGAGAATGAAGAGTCAACAATTGAACTCTTTTCTTTAACGGGTGAAGTGCTTCAATTGGCCACTTCGAAAGGGGAAAAGACGTTTCAATTTGTGTTTGACAAGAATAGGACGGGATTATTTTTACTACGAATAACAAATTCATTGGGAGAGTATTCCTCCCAAATTGTTAAAAATTAAGTGATTGAAAATGCCTCAAGCAAGTGGGGTATTTTCATTTGTGTTATTCAAATTCAGAAACCGCTCGGGATTTGTACTGGCAATGCGGTCGAACTCTGTGCCAAAAACTTCTTTAAATTCTGAAATATAATTTTCCATGGTAGGGCCAAAAAGAAGCACAAAAAAGAAGTCGGAACCATACAGTATTTTGTTTTTCACCTCATCGGTGAGTTGATCGTAAACATTCTCTTTGAATGCCGAAAGTGGTTCTTTAATTGAGAATACCCCGTCAATTGTTTTCCCATTTGTAAAGCACGACACATCGGTATAGGCATTTGGGAAACGCGAAATAATATCGAGTATGGCTTTTGTCCAGTTGTTTTGCCAGCCCACATAGTATAAGCTATTCCAAAGTTTCTTTCGGTTTTCGGGTTCAATATTTTTATCAAGTACGTACACTACCCTAATGGCTTTGCCTTTTAACTTCACCTCTTTCTTCAGGAAACAAGTTTCGAATAGCGTTTTGGTCTCCTCATTTTCAGCAAGGTCAACTAACGAAGAAAATTCGTTGCTCGAAAGTTTTTTCACATCAATTGCATAATTCACATATTTAGCGAGTTCATCTCTTCCTCCAAAGTGGGCCATGTTCAATTTAAGGTTGGGGTATTTTTCGAATACCTTTTCCCATATTTTTGGATGGTTTAACGTAAACGCGCGTTCTTTAACGGCTGTTCGAAAGCGCAACGAGAAGAAAGGGATATTGAACCTTACAATTTCGTTGTTCATATGAACCAGTTTGTTGTTCAGGTTTACCAGTCCGTGAATTTTCACCGAATTGGCGTGGGTTGAAAAGCCCTCGTTTGAACAATGTACCGTGATGGGGATCCCATGTGTTTCACAAAGTTCGTAAACGCCATTTTTCCCGTAAAGAGCAGGGTCGGTAGGTGAAAAACCCGTTGGGGCATACAGTTTTATGCCAGCAAAAAGGGCTCCATTATCCAATATTTTTTCACTGATCAGTTTTATCAGGTCTTGTTTTTTCGATCGGCGTGCGTCGATGCCCAAAAATGGTTTTACCCGGTTGCACTTTGTTGCAAGGGACTCAAGCTGGTCTATCTGGTTTTGAAAATTGTTCTTCTCAAACATTTCACGTTCAGGTTTCAGCACTTCATCCCAAAGCGTGTTGTTGTTCGAAAGCGCTTTAACCTTACCTGAGAGTTTGGGGTAAGTTAATGTCATCTCGGTTATGCGGGTTCGAATTATGTTGACGAATTCCATCATTATTTCTTTCCAAATCCGCTGCCTGAATTCTTCAATCTTGCCAAGGTTTTCGCTGTCGGTAAATTCAAGGTCCATCATTAGAGGGGTAAGCACAAACTCGTGGTTGTAATGTTTGTCTAGCACGGTAAATACCTCCTCACTGTTCATTCTCATGAATGCGTTTAGAAAATTGTCGCCTTTCTCAATTAATTCGGCTAGGTTTTTCTCCGGTAGTTTACTGTCGAATCCGTCAATGAGTTTGAACGCAGGGGCAAGCAAAATATCCATTCGCTTATCTACAATGGCTTTGTTGAAAACGTGGCAGTGAATATCGTAATACATGGTTGTCAATTTTTCAGTAAAATTAACGCTTTCAGACGTATCATGCATCTCATTCGTGTACTTAGAAAAAAAATTTTCAATTTGATACGAATTTAATCGTAGAAATATTTGCAATTACGACAAGAGTCGTATAAGTTTGTACGACAAAATTCGTAGTAATTTGTTTTAGATGGAAAAATTGAAAATTGCACCAACTGCTGCTGAACTCGAAGTACTGAATGTTCTTTGGGACGAAGAGCCACTTACAGTGAAAGACATTCATGAAAAACTGGCTTCGTCGAAGGAGGTAGGTTATACCACAACCCTAAAAATTATGCAGAATATGACAGCAAAAGGGTTGCTTAGGCGTGAGCCCAACGGAAAAAACCACCTCTATTTTTCGGTGTATAAAAAAGAAGAAACCCGAGGTCGGCTGCTCGACCGTTTTTTGGACTCAACATTTTCTGGCTCAGCTTCGAGCCTGGTAATGCAACTGCTGGGAAATAGTAAAACCAGTAAGCGCGATCTCGACGAGATCAAAAAGATAATTGAAGAAATGGAACAAAAACAATAAAGTGCCATGAAGATCATTCAATACCTCTTTTCAAACGAACTGATTGAAGCCATTGGTTGGACACTAGTTCACTCGCTTTGGCAAGGGGCAATAGTCACCATTTTGTTGGCGGTATTGCTCGTTCTTATGCGGCGAAACAGTGCACAACTGAGATATTTTGTATCGTTTGTGTCATTGGTTATTTTGCTTGGATGGTCGGTGGTTACGTTTGTGAAGTCTTACAAATATGCTGCCGAGAAGGAAGCGTTGAAAGAGAGTATTGTTTCGTCGCCCAATTATCTTCGAATGCTTCTTGAGGAAAATATTTCAACAACAGAACTGAAAGCAACTAGCGAAAATGAAGTGCTGGATCTGAAAATGGTCAAGATCAGAAGCTTCTTTCAGCGAAACTTTCCGGTGATCTGTTCGCTTTGGTTGGTTGGAATGATCTTTTTGGTGTTCCGGCTAATGGGCAGTTTTATTTATCTGCACCGTGTGCGCACTTTTGGACTGATCGAATTGGGCGAAGAGTGGATGAACAAACTAAACGAGCTGGCCGATCGATTAAAAATCCGCCGCAAAGTTAAGGCTTTCTTTTCGCCACTTGTGAAAGGGCCAATGACTTTGGGTTCGATAAAACCAGTGATCTTGTTCCCCGTTTCGGCCTTCACTGGCATTTCTTCCAAAGAAATTGAAGCCATTCTTGCACACGAACTTGCACATGTGCTCAGGCACGATTATCTGTTCAATATTATCCAGTCGATGATGGAGATCTTGTTTTTCTACCATCCTGGAGTATGGATTATTTCGTCGCAAATTCGTGCAGAACGCGAAAACAGTTGCGATAACATAGCCGTTGAATTAACAGGCGACAAGGTGGCTTATGCACGAGCCATTGCTGCCGCCGAAATATATCAGATGGAGCACGAGCGTTTAGCCATGGCTTTTGCTTCGTCGAAAGTAAGCAGTTTGCAACGCATTAAACGATTACAAAAAAATGTAGCCATGAAAACAAACTTTATTGAGGGATTGATAGCAGCCGGAGTGATTGTTATTGGTCTGACACTGGCCTCGTTTACCTTGGGTAACGGAGCTGAACCACCAAAAAAATCTGTTCAAAAAACAGTCGGAGTTGAACCGGTAACAGCCGTTGAGGTCGACAGTATTCTGAAAACCACACAGGAGAATATCAAGAAGAACGACGACCTTGAAAAGGCGAACAAAAATTTGGAGAAAGCCATTGAAGTTGCCCTCTCAGAAGAAGACAACGAAGCTAGGGCCGAAATGCTTAATGAAATTAACGTGGCCGTTGAGGATTTGAACATCGACAAAATTGTGGCCGAAGCCATGGCCGAGGCGCAGAAGGCGATCAAAGAGGCCAATGAAGAGATCGACAGAGATGAGATTCATCGCGACATGGAAGATGCTCGACGCGATATGCGTGAAGCCCGTCGCGACATTGAGGAGGCAAAAGCTGAAGTGACCGAAGAACTCCGTAGAGAAATGGAGAATGCCACCTCCGACATCGAACGTGAAGGAATAAGAGTTGGATTGGAAGCAGCAAATGCAGGTTTAGATGTGGCTGCAGCGGTTTTGGGCAGTTTGCCTATCGACGAAATCATTCACTCTGCTCTTTCGGGTGTTGAAGTGGCATTGGATGCCATTGCTCAAATCGATTTCGATTCGGTTGTTGAAACACCACAAGCTCCCGAAGATTTGAAGCGGATGAATAAAGATCTGAAGCAGCAAAACAAGGGACTGGTTGACCAACAGAAACAGCTTCAGCAGCAACAAAAAGAGTTGGAAATTCAGATGAAAAAACTTCAAGAGAAGCTCGACAGCATTGAAAAAAGTAAAGAGAAGGTTCAATAAATTAAGATAGTGGATGCGGAATAATCAGCAGTCATCACTTGGTAAGAATTTGGTCATCTGTTTTTTAGATGGCCTTTTTTTATTCATAATGTTGTCGTTCAGCCTGATTTCTGTGTCATTTGTCAACTTCATGAATAAACATGCGATTTGATTTGTTATAAGTCATTCACGATTTGTAATTTTTCGCCCAGAATTTTACTCATAATTTGAATTTTTAACCCAAATACATATTCAATGAAGAATTTTACATTAAAGGCCAAAGTGGTGTTTTTTACTGTTTTTAGTATGTTTGTCGCCATGAATAGTTACAGCCAGAAAATTAGAACTGAAATTCCTGAAAAGTACAAATGGAATTTAAACGACATTTATAATTCTGATGATGAATGGCGCCTTGCCAAAGATCAGATTACGTTAAGATTAAACCAGGTTGAACAGTTTAAAGGAACACTTACACAGAGTGCCGGAAACTTGTTAAAATGCCTCGAATTCAACAGTGACATTTCGAAAGAAGCATCGAAAATTTATATCTATGCCGGAATGAATTCTGACCTTGATACCCGCGACATGAAATACACTGGGATGAAACAGGAGCTGCAACAACTTTTTAGCGACTTTGGTGCAAAATCTGCTTTTATCGAGCCCGAAATTTTAACCATCAGCTGGGATACCATCGAATCTTTTATTGCGCAAGAACCTAAACTTGAAGTGTATCGGATTGCTTTGGACAATATGTTCAGAACAAAGAAACACACCCTTAGCGAACCCGAAGAACGAATTCTTGCATTGTCGGGAATGGTAAACGGGGTTCCACAATCGGTTTACAGCACGTTCTCAAATGCCGAAATGCCTTCGCCCGAAGTGACCCTTACCGACGGATCGAAAGTGTTAATTGGCAGTTCAGAATATAACCGTTTCCGTGCATCGGGGAACCGTGCCGACCGCGAGATTGTTTTTGATGCTTACTGGAAAAATTTCGCAAAATTCAAGGCTACTTATGGCGAAATGCTTTATGGTAATGTAAAAGCCGACATGTTTAGCGCAAAGGCACGCCATTATGAATCGTCGCTCGAGGCAGCATTGTATCCCAACAATATTCCAACAGAAGTGTACCATTCGTTGGTCGATAATGTGAACAAGAACCTTCCGGCTTTTCACCGTTACCTGAAAATCAAAAAGCGGATGATGGGTGTCGATACCCTAAGATACCTCGACCTTTATGCCCCCGTGGTGAAAGATGTCGATTTGAAATATTCGTACGACGAAGCTTCAGAAATGGTGCTCGAAGCGCTGAAGCCACTTGGTAAAGAGTATGTTTCGGTGGTGAAAGAGGCTATCGACGATCGCTGGATTGATGTATATCCTACACAAGGGAAACGTTCGGGGGCTTATTCAAATGGTTCTTTCTACGACGGGCATCCGTTCATTTTGCTCAACTATACCGATTTGTACGACGATGTAAGCACCATGGCTCACGAGCTGGGGCACACCATGCAAAGCTACCTTTCCAATAAAGCTCAACCATATCCACTTTCCGACTATCAGATTTTTGTTGCCGAAGTGGCTTCAACTTTCAACGAGGTATTACTGTTCAATCACATTATTAACAAGGTTGATAATGACGACATGAGGCTTTCATTGCTAATGGATTGGCTTGACAGGTTCAAGGGGACACTTTTCCGTCAGACACAATTTGCAGAATTTGAACTGAAAATTCACGAAGCTGTTGAAAACGGTCAACCACTTACCGGCGATACCTTTTCAGAACTTTATTACAACATTGTAAAAGCATATTACGGTCACGATAACAACATTTGTTATGTCGACGATTACATGAACATGGAATGGGCATTTATCCCTCATTTCTACTACAATTTTTATGTTTATCAATACAGCACTTCTTTTACAGCATCAATCTCGTTGGCCGAGAAGGTGATGGGTGGAGACAAGCAAGCGTTGGAAAACTACATCAAATTTCTTTCAGACGGTGGTGCACATTACCCAATTGAACAACTGAAAGCGGCTGGTGTGGACATGACTTCGGGCGAACCGTTCGAAAAAACCATTGCCGCCATGAACAAGGTAATGGATGAAATTGAAAAGATTTTGGATAAGAAAAACAAGTAAGAATAGTAACGAATAGATATTGATATTCAGGATAGCCAGAGGTTCACAGCTTCTGGCTTTTTTGTTCGTAATTGAAATTTTTGGTTCCTGTGGTGCCATCTTTTCGATGGAAATTATCCGGACAAATAATAATTTGTATTTTCGCACCATTCAAAAGCAATTTTTCATGGCAAAAAGCAAAAAAGGTTTTATTTGGGGACTGCTTATTGGATTGGTTGTTGCATCTGCCGGATTCATCATTTATCAACAATATTTTCAGAAAACAAAGTTTGAAAGAAGAATTGATAAGATTGAGAAACAAGCCAACAAGGAGTTGAATAAAGCGAAGAAATTATTTGAATAAATAGAAAATGAAGGTAATTGATATTATAAATAGTGCAGAAAAAACACAATTCTCGTTCGAATTGCTGCCTCCTTTAAAAGGTTCTAATGGCGATAAACTTTACGAAACAGTTGACGCGTTACTTGAGTTTAATCCACGGTACATCAACATTACCACTCACCGCGATGAGTTCGATTTTAGAACCCGCCCCGATGGGTTGATTGAAAAACATATTGTTCGCAAACGCCCGGGAACTGTTGCAATTGCTGCCTCGTTGCAATACAAATACGGCATTCCGGTGGTGCCCCACATTCTTTGTGGTGGTTTTACCCGCAGCGAAACCGAACATGTGCTCATCGATTTGAATTTTCTTGGTATTGAAAACGTACTTGCATTGCGTGGTGATGGTTTAAAAACCGAACCTGTTTTTACTCCTGCCCCCGATGGAAACAGAAATGCCAATGAACTGGTTGACCAAATTGTTGGTTTGAGAAGCGGTAAGTACCTCGATCCTGATTTGAAGAATACTGCTCCGCTCGATTTCTGCATAGGTGTGGCCGGTTACCCCGAAAAGCATTTCGAAGCCCCAAATATTGATCTCGATATGCTGAACCTGAAACAAAAGGTTGATGCTGGTGCTGACTACATTGTGACCCAAATGTTTTTCGACAATCAGAAATACTTCGATTTTGTTGACAAATGTCGCGCAATGGGAATTACAGTGCCAATTATCCCGGGAATAAAACCTATTGCACTCAAAAACCAGCTTACCGTTCTTCCTAAGTTATTCAGTATCGATTTGCCACAGGAGTTTGCAAAAGAGCTTGCTGCTGCAAAAGATAATATTGCTGCAAAACAGGTTGGAACCGAGTGGGCTATCCATCAGGCTAAAGAATTGGTGAAACGTGGTGTACCTAGCTTGCATGTTTATACCTACGGGCTGACCGACAATGTGAAAGAAATAATGAAAGCCGTTTTCTGATTTCAGTTCGGCATAAAAAATAGTGAAGGGCAACTCTTACGGGCTGCCCTTTATTTTTGAATAATTTGAAAATCTTACAATTCTTTTCTCAGCCTTGCCACCTGTATGTTCATCTGTTCGCGGTATTTGGCCACCGTGCGGCGTGCAATTGGAAATCCTTTTTCTTTCAATATTTCAGCCAAACGCTCGTCAGGGACAGGGTGTTGCTTGTCTTCGGCCTCAATAACATCTTGGAGTATTTTCTTTATTCTCCGGGTCGAAATTTCTTCTCCCGATTCATCTTGCATCGATTCTGAAAAGAAATACTTCACCGGATAAATTCCGAAGTGCGTTTGAATGTATTTACTGTTCGACACGCGAGAGATGGTTGAGATATCGAGGCCGGTTTTTTCAGCAATATCTTTCAAAATCATTGGCCTTAGCTTGCCTTCATCGCCTTCCATAAAATACTCCTGCTGATAATCGACAATGGCGCTCATGGTCATTAAGAGTGTTTGGTGACGTTGCTTTATGGCATCGATGAACCATTTTGCCGAATCGAGTTTCTGTTTCACAAACATTACGGCATCTTTTTGCGAGTTCGACTGGTTTTTCTTATTCTCGCTGTAAGCCTTCAGCATGTTTGCGTAGTGGTTGCTGATGCGCAAATCGGGCACATTGCCGCGGGTAAGCGAAACTTGTAGTTTTCCTTCAACCACATCGAGCAAAAAATCGGGGGTAATGGTTTGATCGGCTTTGTTCAGCGGATTGCTGTACGATCCGCCTGGCTTAGGGTTTAGGTGAACGATCTCTTCAATTGCATCGCGCAGGTCATCCTCGTCAATGTCGAGGCGCTGCATAATTTTATCGTAGTGCTTTTTAGAGAACTCGTCAAACATGTCGCGAAT